>ENA-OWNT01004831-OWNT01004831.1-seawater-metagenome-genome-assembly--contig:-NODE-4831-length-11505-cov-3.920634_pt1 | contig 11505 bp, 10 predicted proteins | sample MGYA00238136_ERZ651165 | MGnify/ENA primary metagenome ERZ651165 (study PRJEB26861, sample SAMN08777766) | seawater metagenome | isolation source: coastal seawater | place: USA: Florida | collected... | reverse complement strand
AGAGTGAGGGAGGGAGGGAGGGAGGGAGACGGAGAGTTGGTGTCGTCGTGCTGCGTCGTCGTCGTCGTCGTTGTTGTTGTTGTTGCTGGTTGGCCATGGCCATGGCCACCACCTTCCGCTACGATACCGACCGACCATCAACGACGACGACGACGACGACGACGACGACGAACGACGACGAACCATGGCGAACGACGGCAGCAAGTGTGAAGCGTGTGAGGCATTTGTTGTTGTGAGGGCGTTGTTGTGAGGTTGTTATTGTGGGGTCGTTGTAATTTTGTGAAGGCGTCACCAACGACAACGACGGCGGCGGCGGCGACGACGACGACGACATCTACAATGACGACGACGACGACGGTCTTCAGTCGCAGCAACGCAGTTGTGAGGTTGTTAGTGAGTGGTTGTTGGAGTAACGTTGTGAAGCGGGGTGAGTTTGCGAAGTTGTTGTCGACGTTGTGGATGGCGTTGTTGCAGGAGTAGAACACTGGAAACGTGTTGTCGTTGAGTGGCTGTTCATTGCGGCGTTGTAACTGTTCGCTCGTCGGTGTCCTTCCCCGCGAGAGCCACCGCATAATTTTTAGGGCTGCCGTCGAAACACGCGCCGAAGTTCAGTACTGCTTCACTTTTTGTTTCGTTGAAACGTAGCTCGTGCACACTCGGCCCGTCGGTTACCCGCCGTCCAAATATGCCCACTGGGGGCCCGCAAAAGAAGAAGCGCCGCCGGCGCAAGAAGTCCAAGACAGTCGACGAACAGCCCGTCGAAGATGCTCCTGTCAACGCTTCACCTGAGGAAAGTGAAGTCGTAGACGATGTGCCAGCGAAACGCTCAAAATCCGAGAAGCCCGCAGAGGAAGCGACCGCGAGTGCTGGCAGTAAGGAGGCCGAGGCCGAGACTGCAGATTCCGCTGAGGCCGCCGGAGACGACGAAGCATCCAGCAAGCCTCAGTCCTATTTTGCCGACGGCAAGTTGTTCTCGAGCCTCGAGCTGAGCGAGCCGACGTCGAAGGCCCTGGCTGCCATGGGATTCACCCAGATGACACAAATCCAAGCGAAGGCCATTCCTCCGTTGCTGCAGGGACGCGACCTTCTCGGCGCAGCCAAGACTGGCTCCGGGAAAACTCTGGCATTCCTTGTCCCGGCAGTTGAACTGCTCTGCCGCGTCAAGTTCAAGCCGCGCAACGGCACTGGTGTTGTGATCATCACGCCCACTCGCGAGTTGGCGTTGCAAATTTACGGCGTTGCGGACGAACTCATGCAATTCCACGCTCAAACCCTGGGAATGTGCATTGGTGGTGCGAACCGCCGCAATGAGGCGGAACGTCTCGAGCGCGGCGTCAACCTGTTGGTGGCCACACCAGGACGCCTTCTCGATCACATGCGCAACACCAAAGGTTTCATCTTCAAGAACCTGCTGTGCCTGACGTTAGACGAGGCTGACCGAATTCTCGAAGCCGGTTTCGAAGACGAACTGAGGCAGATCATCAAGTTGCTGCCGAAGCAACGTCAGAACATGCTGTTCTCAGCGACACAGACCCAGAACGTTGCGGACCTTGCTCGATTGGCTATTCCAGGACGGCCTGTGTACGTCGGCGTCGCGGACAACGAAGCCCAGTCCACCGTTTCGCGGCTGGAACAAGGTTACGTAGTGTGCCCCAGCGAGAAGCGGTTCTTGCTGTTGTTCACATTCCTGCGCAAGAACTACAAGAAGAAGAAGATTATGGTCTTCTTCAGCTCCTGCAACTCTGTCAAGTTTCACGCCGAGTTGCTGAACTACATCGACATCCCTGTCATGGACATCCACGGAAGACAAAAGCAGGCCAAGCGGACGGCGACCTTCTTTGAGTTTATGAAGAAAAAGACTGGCGTGCTTTGCTGCACAGACGTCGCTGCCCGTGGTCTCGACATCCCTGAGGTGGACTGGATCGTTCAGTACGATCCGCCGGATGACCCTCGCGAGTACATCCACCGCGTCGGCAGAACTGCTCGCGGAGCTGATACCACAGGGCATGCGTTGCTCATGCTCTTGCCTCAGGAGCTTGGTTTCCTCAAGTTCCTGCACGAGTCCAAGGTGACTCTTAACGAATACGAGTTCCCGCTCAAGAAGCTGAGCAACATCCAGGCCGTCTTGGAGAAGTTGGTGTCCAAGAACTACTATTTGCACCGATCCGCTAGAGAGGCATACCGGTCGTATCTGCTCTCATATGCCTCCCATGCACTGAAAGACATTTTCAACGTCCACAATATCGACCTGCAAGCAGTGGGGCGCTCTTTCGGGTTCACTGTGCCACCGAAAGTCAACCTTCCAATCAAGGGCAGCGGTGTCAAAGCCAGAGCAGGAGCCAAAGGAAAGAATAAGTTCAGCGGACACGGTTTCAGTGCCGCGAACCCTTACGGAAAGCGAAAAGCCTCTGACTCGCGACAGTTTTCACGCTAAGTGTGCTGGCGCCTCAACACTGCCGCACTTCACACTCCGAGACGAACTGTCTGCGTAATAAAATATAAGTTTTACATGTCCTCGACACGACGACTGCGGCAATTCAAGTCCGCCATTGACGATGTCATTCTCGCCCTGTGTGTCAACCTGATCGATCGTCTTCGCAAAAATTACGTATGCGCAACTAAAGACTAGACGGCACTGCTAGATTCGCTATGAACAGACTTGTCCCTTCCACCAGCTTCGTGGGCGGCTTCGCATTGTCTGCATCGCTGCTTTTCTCGCTATCCTTCTCCTCGTCGGCGTCGTCGACGGCATGTGCATCGAAGGTGACGAAAATCTTTTTCTGCTTCTCTACGCGATCCACTTTCACGTCGACGACCACCCAATTTTCTAGCCGAGCCGGTGCGCGGTAGTTTATCGATACGTTCGCTGTGAAGGCAAGGCACTTCACTGCCCGCGCAACACAAATCGCCAGCGACATGTCGACTATTGTGAAAACGGCCCCTCCGTGCACGATGTTTGGCGGCCCTTGAACATCGCGACCAAAGTACGTGAACGCGATTAAGCGTTGCTCTTCGTCGTTGTAAAAGAAAGTTGTTTGAGCATCGAGACTCGCTAGAAAGTTAGGGCTGCCTACATTCGGTGTCGTTTCCGCGAATCCGTTGCTGAGCAGGTGCTCTTTCTTGGCCACCAGGGCTGGCGGAAGCTGGATTGGGGCAGGGGACACGGATGCAGGCGCAGGTGCTTCCGACATTCTGGCGGGACGCGTTTGTCCTGGCAGTGTGCAGCAAGAACGTCAGCAAAAACAACAATAACAACGGCACCAATAACAACCTGAGAAGCAGAAAAGTAACAAAAGAATTCCCAAGTTTTCATCTAAAACCAGAGTGGAAAGTGTAGAGTCCACGCTACGTAAACTTCGTCCCCAGCGCTGACTGGCATCCGCCGATGCATCAATTGCATTGACGCAACCTGCACTATTCACCGGCGTACACCAACTCGGTTCAAGACCCAACTCGTTTGCCCATCTTTCGTCGGCCCATGCATAGCACAACGACACAGTGTCCTCGTGCCCGACGTCTGTGCGTGTGTGCTCGTCGTAGCGTCCGTGCGTCCGTCCGATTAGATCACCGCGTCAACGGCGGCTTCGTCGTTGTTCGTTCGGTGTGTTGTCGAACGTTCGTTCGTTCGTTCGTTCGTTTTGCATTGAAGTGGAGAACTCAAAGTACACTTTGGACGTACTTTAGGACTGCACTTGGAGGAACAGACGACGCGGTTGTGTTTGCCATTCGGTCGCCCACGACGATTCAACAACGGACAGCGGACTTTGCAAGAGCTTTGTGACTCCGTAAGAGACCATTTGAGCTGCATTGCAACAACATGTGACGTGATGGTGTCTGTATTCGGTCCGTCAACGCGTTTGTTGCTCTGCGAAGTAAGTTGCGGGCTACCCGAGACATGGTGATTTATTCGGCTCCTCGACGTTCTTTTGTGTCGGCTGCGTTGCGGAGAGACCGCAGCGTTCCCTGCTAACGAGCGAACAAGCTGTCACGAGCTAAACGAACGAATGACACAAATACATTTGATACGGTGTTATTATGAATTTTTATGCTTTGTGATTCAGGTCAATTCATTTCGACGTCGTCACGGTGCCGAGGCTGTCGTGCTCGAGGTCGCCGACGAAGCCCACTTTCCAAGCGTCTTCCTTGGCATCGCACTCTTTCTTCTTCAACGTGCAGTATTTTATTTCCGTGACGTAGAATGTCGTCCCACCGACTTCACAACTACACACACAAGAAGAGCGCACACGGCAGCGTAAGAGCAACGCACACAAACGAATCGCGCGTCGGGATGCAGAGGCCGTACCGACTATCAGGCACCAATGAAAAGTGGAAGTGCGCGGGCTTATTGTTGAGGGGGTTCCTCACGAGTCTGAACAGTTTCCGTCGGACACTATCAACCGGTCCCAGGGCCACACTACGCGCGCCATACCTGTGCAAAAGGTTAAAGAACGACGAATCAGTCCTGCCCTCGCGCCGGCGAAATCGCACCGAACACTACGTACTCGGCGAAATCATCGTACTGAATCAATTCCCCAGCAGTTTGGCCCTCGTCCGTTTCAGAAGCGTCTTGAGCCACGGCCGAATACTCCAAATATCTTGCGCAAGATGATCAACACACGAAAAGGCAGATGATGATTGACGTGTCCGAACACCCCGCATCACACAGCAAACATGAAGCGCCTACACACTTGACGTGGGGATGGCTGGATAGGTAGTCGTAGTACACCTCATCAAAAGTGACCCCCAACCAAATGGAGTTGCTTCCGGCAGCAACCATTTCGTCCAACTGCTTTCGCAGAATGACTTTGATGTCACTCTGTCGTAGAGGCAGGAATGGCACCACAGTCTTGATGTTCCTGAGAAAGGCCATTGACTCGGAGAGATCCCCTGCAACAACATGAAAACGGAGTTGGTGGTCACGCCAGCGGCGTGCTATGCACGCGAAGGAGCAGGCTGGCACAAACCGAGCAGGTCGTCGATGCCCTCCTTGGCACGCCGCCTCATTCGCAGATCCTCACCCTTTTCTAAAATTGCAGCTTCAATGATTTTGCTCACACCAAAATCGGATATGAATATGAAACTACGACGCAGGTGCAGCAAAAGAAAGTCAACAAGATTAGCGATGGGACGGCAATCACTCCACGTGACTCACATTGTCCCGTGACAGTCCACCTTTTCCACCTTGCAACACGCAGAGTACAACGATACAGTAGTGAGAACACATTCCGATGCCATGTGGCCACACGACGGAAACAAAACACACAAGTAGTTGCTATTACCTTCCCTTCGTGGGTCACGAACTCAAACTGCCCATTGTCAAGAATCGGGCCGAAAACGTCCAGCGTTTTGGGAGCAACCTTTTGAACCTCGTCAAAGATCACCACGTTGCGGCCTTTACAAGGTTTGAGGTGGTGCTTCAGCACCGTCTGAATTTGGCGGTGGTACTCATCTACAGTGGTCGCGTCGTTGTTGTAATTCTCTCCCCGCAACAACACAGGATCGCGGTCGGTGTCCTGTATTATTTCAGCGATGTTGATGGCAGTAAAGGTTTTGCCCACGCCTGTCGGGCCGACGAAGTATAAAAACATCGGTGGAACGAGGCGGTGCGTGGTTTTATCGTTTGATATCGGCCGCTGCGTTTCGAACGCGTCGAGAATGGTGGATATCGCCCAATCTTGAGAAACGATGCGCTTGCGCAAGCCGTCCTCGTTGTCATCCAGAGCGGCCAGTGGGTTGTCGACGAAGCCGCAAGATACCAACCCCCTTTCCTTGAGCCATCGTCCGACACTTCCAAAGGCACCCCCGAAACTCACCGCAGCGACCTCCACCACCAGAACAACTGATATCACCGCGCGGAAGAGAAGACGTATCATTGCGTCCAATCCCGCGTGCAATAGCACGCAAATCCCCAACGAAATAAGGTCAGATTTTCCCTCCAGCTGTCGAACAATAACTCTCAGTAAAACAACGATCCTGAATGGCAATGGACAGCCATACAGAATGCGTGTCCACAGCCGAAACGCTGCCAAACGTCGTCCAAAACTCACCTACCACCTTCTCATCCGCAATCACCCGCCCGAACCGACGAAGAATGACTGGCTTGCTCGCTGCCTGACCTGTGATCCAAGCGAACTCGCTGACCTCGACAAACTCCGTCGCCTGATCTTTCGACCATCCCCCCTGCATCACGCATCACATCACCAAACTGCAAACCACACGCGAAGCCTGCCCAAAACACTTCAACGACACTCCGCGACACTTCCCACCTTGCAGTGCTGTATGCCACAGAGTACAGACCCCTTTCAACCACCTTCGAACACAGCGAAGTGTGGCGATGGCGAGCTGTTCGTTGGCACACTTTCAAACTGCGAACTGGCTTTCGACTTTCAACTTTCAACTGTTGTGACGACCTTCGAACGAACGACGAACGAATGAACGACGAACAAACGAACGAACGAACGAACGAACGAACGAACGAACGAACGCCGAATTCTCAAATTCTCAAATTCTCAAATTCTCAAATTCTCAAATTCAATCAAATTCTCAAATTCTCAAATTCTCAAATTCTCAAATTCTCAAATTCTCAAATTCTCAAATTTTAATTTCGAAATTTCCGGATGGATGCGAACGCCGAGAACGGCTGTTGAACGCTCGAAAACTCGAAAACTGAAAACTCGAAAACTGAAAACTGAAAAACTGAAAAACTGAAAAACTGAAAACTGAAAAACTGCGAACGCTGCGGAAAGTTGAAAGTTCATTGTTCATTGTTTTCACTGTTCATTGATTGTTGTTTGTGGGAGCTCAGGGCGGCCACCGCACTCACTCACTCACTTACTCACTGTCGTCACTCTCAGTTTCGAACTTCGTTGTTGTTCGTTCGTCGTCGTTGTTCGTCGCCGTTCGTCGTCGTTCGTCGCCGTTCGTCGTCGTTCGTTCGTCGTTCGTCGTCGTTCGTTCGTCGTTCGTCGTCGTCGCCGTTCGTCGCCGTTCGTTGTCCGTTGTTCTCTTTTCGTTGTTGTTGTCGCCGTCTTTCTATTTTGTTGTGGTTCGTTGTCGATTTCAATCGTTGTTTATCATGGTTGTCGTAGTTGTTGCGGTTGTTGTGGTCGACTGTAACATCAGCTGTAGATTATGTTGGCGTCCGAGACCGAGCAGTGTCAATGGGACAAGTGTGTTTTCGTGGCGCCTTCCTGGGCAATGTTGGTGCGTGTTCCTGAAGGTGCCAGCGCAGGCAGCGCCACGGATGGTCGATCGGCCGACATGATAGTGAAAGCTTGGATTCCGGAACTCGTTTTTTAACACGCATTTCTAGTTGCTTTCATCATCGTAGTTGGCGGGAGGAACCTTCCTCTTGTCGTTCTACAACCATGGACGAGGAAGACGGGGAGTTATTCGCACAGGCCCTTGCCAGTAGGAACAACAGACCTTCTGCGATGTCGTCAGAGACGGACGAGAACGGGAATGTTGTGTATCGCACGACCTCCAACCAGAGCTCGGCTGAGCCCATTGGCTCCAAGAGCAACCCAAGCATTGCTACTGAGAGTTTAATCACTCGCGAAGATCTGCAGGAGCTGTGTCGGTGGGTCCCGTTGCGTTTGTCGAAGGAAGAAAGGCGCCTGCTTCTGTTGCTTGAAGGCGCGCTGCAGATATCAGAGTACACTGACAACGTAGACGTGGCGCGGAACAACTTCGGTTACGGCCATGGACGTGGATACAGCGGTGAAGATGCACTGCTGCACGAAATGCGCGAGTTTTGCCGACTGGTCATCGGCTTGTATGCCTCCACGAACCTGAGGGACATCGCAGACGACATCGAGGCACGCCACGACCCTTTTGAGTTCCGTGACCTGCTCAGGCGGGTGTTCGAAGTTGGGCGGAGATACAAAATTCAAAATCCGACAAAAATGAGAACGACGTACGGAAAGTTGATGCACATCTTGATGGACGCCGTGCAGCCGTCCATGGCGCGAGAGATTGGCGCGAACATGTATACCCCGACGCACTCGGTGTACTCCCTGCTCGCTCCGTATGAGGAAGCTGCGCAGGCGTTTTTGACCGACGCCGACCTTCTGCCGGCAGCAAGCCCCATCGACGCGGGACGAGGAATCCAACATTTTGTTGACGGCGCCACGCGAAAGAAGACTCATGCTGGCTTCTCGAATGGGGGACCAGAAGGGCCCGACGTCGATTTAGTCGAGCAGGCGGCCCACAACCAAGCGCTTCGCCGTGAGAAGCACGAAGCCATTGAACGCTTGTTTCGTCGTCATGCACAGAATGAGGACGGCTCGGGAGGGAAAATACCGAAAGAAATAGTTCAGCGCTGTTTGGACTCCATCGACGATGCACTCGCTTTTCTGAGCGTCAGCACCGCGTCCGTCGAGGCGATGATCGACCTCCTTCTGCACTTCTTCGATCCTCACGACGATGGCGGCGGCGCCCGGAACAAGTCACTGCAGCTGAGATATGGGTCTGGTGGATCGCGCCTGTCACATTCCCACTCGCAGCAGTTCAAGTTCGTTCTGCAAACTTTGTTGTTGTGGAAACAAATCATCAGAGATATGTACAAGTTGTGGCATCTCACCGACGCCGATCTCATCGGGTCTGGCGGACACTACGTGCTCCGTAACACTGGGCAGGGAATGAACCGCGTGCAGTCTGCACCAAAGTTGCAGGGTGCCATGTCGCGGATTTTGTCCAAGGTCAAGGGCGAGGTGCGTCGTGCAGTGTGTGCCATCCCCGCATGTTCCTCGCAAACATGACCGCCGCTGTACGATGTGAATGAATATTGCTCTCTCATTTTGTGATTGCCACTCACTCAGGTGTCTGCCAGCCTCCCGGAGCTTGAGCACGTAACCGCTGACGAACCGCGCCCACCTTCAGATGACGACGACGACGACGATTACTTTATGGGCCGATACCGCCGTTATCGTGTCCCTAGGCGGAAACGCGGAGCCGGGAGCGCGTGGGTTGGGTTGAGTGTAGTTCATCTTGGAGATCGAGACGTGCCCAATGCCCTGTTCTTCATCGACAAGTATCAGCAAGTGTCGAGAATTTTGAACCCTATCGTGCACACGGTATGCCCTTGTCAAATTTTTGCCACTTGTGGCATCAAAACCTGAACCCGTAAATCTCCTTTTTCTTGCCACAAGGTCACCAAGATCGGAACGTCCAAGCGAGAAGATCCGCCGCTGTTCGAATTTGTTACACGAGAATACGGAAGTGTCACACGGGTACGTACGCGCGTTCTTTTCCCATTGTGCCAGATGTTGTCGGTGCTCGCTTGCTAAAGTTGTCTCCCTCGCCGCTGCTCCGCCATCGCCGCCGCCACTATCCATAGGCACAACGCGTAATCCTTCAGTCGTACTTCACAAACGGTTTTGACGGCAGCGGCGATGACGGCGGTTCTTGCATCGATGGTGAGTAGTCGCTGGTTGTTGGCTCTGTGTGGGAAAACATTCACGCGTGGTTCGTTGTATCGTGGGTTTGTGCAGGTCGATTGACAAGTTCTTGGAACTGGTGCAGCAAACTCGAGAAGAAAGCTTTCTATCCGCTGTTTCTCATGACAGACTTTGTTGGTTTCGATGGAGACTTCCGACGGTAGTGCAAAGCCGCTGGTCCAGCAGCTTGCAACTTGCAATTCATTTCAAGTAAAACAACAACAAAAAGTAAAAGCAACCTCGAATCTAAACTAGGTGGTTGAAGAAGTCTGAAAGCGAAAACATAAGCTCCTCAACGTTTCGGTGTATGAATGAGGAAGTATCAACAGTGAAGTTTTGATAACTGGGAAACGACATTGCAGTGGACAATGTTGACGTTATCGTCATGCATTCCAATGTCTTATCGAATCAACTCGGGTTTGCATACCACACATGCGTGAGAATCATACAAAACATGGACTGGGTTGTCATCTTGTCCAGCTCACCAAGATCGTTTGCACAAAAGTGCAATGCACAAGTAGTGAGTCATCACCATCCATCTTTTATCTTGATCGCTAAATTTGGTCTGGCAGCTCCTCAATCAAGTAGAACGTCAATGTTTCAAGATGAGTGCATGAAAAAGTTAGATGTTACACAATCCTCCTCGTCCTTCAGATGCTTTCTCCGACAGGGCTGTGTTTTGTTTTAGGCTTCTCCTCCATCATCAAGCAACAACAAGCTCATCGACCATAAAATTTAACAACTCTGACAGTGCTCTGCTGGCTGTTTTTCCTTTTTATTTTTATAAAACGCCATGCCACCACGCCCGCCGCGGCGGGTATCGTACAACTATACAACGGCAGCGTGCACGAATAAAAATGAGCTTGGATTGCGCATTCATTGCGTTGATCGATTTGATTGACGACCGCTGATGATGCTCAACAACAGACTGTGAGCCAACCTCGCAACAACAAAAACAAGCACTACAGAAACGTGCAAATTCCAAAATCACTAAATCACTAAATCACAAACTCACACAACCGCCAAAATCACAAAAATCGCAAAATCGCAACGAAAATCACAGAAACGAACAATCACAAATTTGATAGAATGATTGCGGTCATCACAGTGCTGCTAAAAGCCAAAACTGTAAACGTATGACCTACATTACAGTATAGCTGTGCGCCACGAAAATCAAAATTCATTGCGCAAACTTTCCAACATTTCGAGCATTTCATCATTTCGACATTTCGACCATTCAGTCAGTCAGTCGTTCGTTGTTTTGTTGTTTTGTTGTTGTCTGACAGTGAACTCTGTGACTGACAGTGAACCCTCAACTCACCTAAATTGCATCGCACACGTACTTACCATACAGTATTTTTCTCACACTATCTCTCCCTATTCATTCCCACTGAAAACTATTATAATTGTCTTCCTCCGCGTTGCCAAACAGTAAATCGCTAATCACCCAACACCCAACCCAGCCATAACAACGAACGTCTCTCACTCAACAGAAACAATATCTCATTTCAGGCAGGATATGTTCCCACACTCAGTGCACTGTGGCGAACTAATCGCGTTTTAGGATTACACTAATTCCCGACCGCACACCATCACTCACTCACTCTCAGTCACTGAATGGGCGCTGGGAGCTGGGAGCTGGGAGCTGGGAGTGAGTGAGTGAGCGTTCCAATTCTCGCCGTTGCGGGTTGTGATCAAATGTCTTCCTCATTCGGGAATATCCGAATTCACTTCTTGAACGCCCTTATAAAACACATAAAACAGTGGATTCCTATAAACGGATACTATGCAGCCCCCACCCCACCCCTCCCCGTGCCCGGAAGGAAGGAAGGAACAACGAACGAACGAGCGGGCGTCCGTTTCGAACTCCTCGGCTGGCTCTCAGCCCCACTGCCGCTCACTGCCCCTCACTGTCAGTCACCCAGCGACTTCGTTCGTTTGTTCGTTCGTTCGTTCGTTCGTTCGGCGAAAGAACTTCGTTGACTTCGTTCGTTCGTTGACTTCGTTCGTTCGTTCGTTCGTCCGTGCGTTTTGTTTGTTTCCTTCGTTCGTTCGTTCGTTCGTTCGG
>ENA-OWNT01004830-OWNT01004830.1-seawater-metagenome-genome-assembly--contig:-NODE-4830-length-11506-cov-3.828069_pt1 | contig 11506 bp, 13 predicted proteins | sample MGYA00238136_ERZ651165 | MGnify/ENA primary metagenome ERZ651165 (study PRJEB26861, sample SAMN08777766) | seawater metagenome | isolation source: coastal seawater | place: USA: Florida | collected... | reverse complement strand
AACAACAACAACAACAACAACAACAACAACAACAACAACAACAACAACAACAACAACAACAACAACAACAACAACGGAGGGGAGGCACGTAGGAGCAAGCCAGCAAACAACCGAACACCGAACGCAATCACATCATCAGCAACGCGCGGCAGCAGCCAAACAACAAAGAGCCAAAGCCGACGAATGACAACACACCGTCAGGACATCGGAGTGATGAGAGGCCGTCCACTCACCCACTCACTCACTCACGGTGATGCTGACTGACTGATAGTGAGACTGTGAGGGTGAGTGAGTGAAGCAAGCCGTCAGTCAGTCGATCCAACACGACACTTCTTCTGTCTCTTCTTCTTCATTCTTCACTCCCTTCCCTTCTGCTCCCACCCACCCACACACACACACTCCGACACACTGTACTCACACGCCGTGTAATACTATGGTCTTACCACTGAAGTATGTTTCCGCCGTTATACCTTGTCGATGTATGTCTGCATTACGCAAAAGAAAGCCATGGTTCAATCGCAATGCTTCCATCGATTGACGTCGTCGTCCATTTGTTACATAGTACAGTACTGTATGGTTGCATGATTTGTGGGTTCTGTGAGGGACTGAGTGAGTGGCTTATTTGCAGCACTCGGAGTTTCGAGCGTGTTGGGTCACTGCCACTCACTGTGAGTGAGTGAGTGTGAGTGAGTGAGTGAAGGGCGAGGGAGGCGTTGACAACTCACTCACTCACTCACTCACTGGCAGTCAGAATGCGCAGTCCACACTCACTCACTCACACAAAGCCACCTCCGCCTGAGTCACTGACCACCGACCGACCACCAACCACCTCCACTCTCGCTCTCACTCACTGTGTGGGGCTCACTCACCGTCACTGAAGGCGTCCGTTGTTCGTTGTCATTTTCCCCTTACAGGTTCATGTGAAGCCCATACATCGCCAAATGTGAGATCACTGGGCTATACAACACCCTTTAGGTCAAGATCATCCATCACTCCCGCCCTCACTCACGCCCATATTCACTGATATACAGGCTCATGTGGGTTCGCTATCGGAGTTTGCAACCTGTTACCTGTTGACGTTTTTCGTCTGTTGTCGTTGGCTCCTTGCACCACCACGGACCACGAACCACGACGACCACGACGACCACGACGACCACGACACAATCATTGCGCCAGGGCACTGCAACGACCGCACCATCCATGAACCCCCGCTTGCAACAAGACACGTTGACAACTCGGTTCGCCCCTTGACCTCTCGAAAATACAACACGTCTCACCAGGTGGTTGCATGTAGGGGTCACCGAGTGTGTGCGCGGGGAGGTGACGTCGCAGCCACAGCATTTGAATACTGGTGCGCTGACTGCGGCCGAGCAACAGCGCAAGCATAAAACGCTTGGTTGAATAAATTTGTACAGAGTTTCTTTTCACGTTTCATTCTCCAGAGAATCTTTTATGAATGCGACAAAATGGAAGAAGTCGAGGTTGAAATCAGTGATGAGGTCTTCGACAAGGTTGGAGTGCAGTGTCGTCACACATTCAGCGGACACAGCGGGCAAATTCTGTGCGTGGTTGCACTTTCTGACTCAAAACTTGCAACGGGAGGCTGCTACACTGACAAAACAATTCGAGTTTGGGATGTTCACTCAGGAGAGCTCGTGGCACGGTTGGCAGGGTTTTCATCTGCTTGCTTGACGCTGGAGGGGCTCAGTGAGCAGCACATGTGCAGTGGTCACGAAAACGGCGACGTGCTTGTCTGGGATTTTATGGCGGGAACACTCCAGCACACACTCGCTGGGCGTTGGAAACACAAAGCCCCGGTCGTGGCCATGTTCGTTGCATTCAGCCATGTTTGCTTTCATCCGTGTAGTTGATGATGTCATTGTTAGTCACCACTGTGATGTGCTTGCCTCATCACCATTCATGCTCGCGAAGGTGCCGTCTCTCAGGGACATACCTGGCGACTGCTGGCAACTGCGCAGATCGATACATTAGAATATGGAATTGGGCGAAGCGGAACGACTGCCTTCATATTTTGAAGCCGAACGTTGAATTTGAATTGGACGGTCATGAAGAGAAAATAGTTCTTGGACCCACCAAAAGAGGGGTGAGGGTTGCCCAGATTGTGGATATCGGCAAGGTACGACAGGTCGCCACCCACCGAAGAATTTGGTCAATGTTGTGTGACTGCCGTTGTCTTCACAGGGAGTGATAGCATGCACAGAATGGAGCTCAATTAATTTGTGGTCATGGAAAGACGCACAACTTTTGTCATCAGCTCCGGTAGATCTGCATGTTTGTTCGCTTGATGCACGCTGAAGGCGGTTACGTGACTAGAATGCTGACTGATCCTACAGCTGGACGACGCCACCAGTATTCGCCCGCTTCTCCACTTAGGTATTGTTGTGTGCCACGCCGCATTCTGAGCGTCGTCAGCTGACCGTTGCTACCGTGTCGTGTGACAACATGTAGGCAGAGGAATGGCCGCAACAGCAGGTCGATCCGGCACCATTCTCATTTACCGACTCAAGGACGGGGAAGTTGCTCGTTCAATGAAAGGTTTGCCTTTGCACCGTGATGAACCCGACGGCAACTGTTGACAGTTGAGTCACCTTTTTCTAGGCCATACGCGGCCAGTGTGGGGACTGTTTTCCCTGACCGATACGATGGGTAAGATTTTGCTGGGTTGTGAACGGACCATTGCTCTGGCCTTACCTGTTACTTGCGTCAATTGGTCCAAGACTACTTGGCGTCAGGCTCGCTGGATGGCACAATACGAGTTTGGAAGTGGCGCAATTGCGGTTCGTCACTGAAAATACTACTGGCAAGAGCATTGAAGCTGGTATGATGACGGCTTGCGCATGTGTTGCAGGAAGCGATTGTGATTATCAGTGTTTGACAGCAATTCCTGTTGGGCCAATTGTGGGTCCAGCAAACATAGTTCCCATTGGTAAGCTGTCGCGTGATTTCTCGACATCTGTTTGTCTCCTTGCATGTCCCAGTGTGGCGTCTGAATCGAGTGTGGGTATTTGTGTGCAAATTTTTCTGGTTTAGGTGCTCATTACATTGCTTGTGGAGGCGAGGTACCATTTCTTGATGGGCGCAGTTTATTCGTGGACGATCACCCAAGAACAATGTGCAATTGTAGGATGAGTTCATCCGCATATTTTCGTGGCGAGCACACGGGCCAACTCCAGCAGGAACTCTTGTTGTAAGTGCTCGTTCGCGGCCATTGCGTCTGAAAGTCCACTTCAGTCTCTCACACTGTGCCATGTAGGCGAGACTTGAGGGTCATATCGACACAATCACCCAATTAACAGCTTTGCCAGCCTCAGGGCCGACGAAGGCACGGCGATTGCTCGCACCCATTGCCCCACGCCACACAGGACTCAATGAACAGTTTGTTCCTGTCTGCTCCTGTTTAGGAACAAGGGTGGACCTCCAATAAACTGATGTTTGCATCAGCAAGTGAAGACCAGGAAATAAAAATTTGGCAAGTTGCGAAAAGCAGTTTGGAAATGTAGGCACAACAAATCACTTGACTTGCAACACCACATCTTATTTATGAAAAGTGAATCGAATAAATTTACTCGCTCAAGGGTAAAGTCATCACTGCAGCGGAGCGTAATCACTGAGTTTATTCTTCGTCCAGTTTTGTCGCAGTCGAATGACGAATACCACAGCAATCGTTGCCCCGGCCAGCACAAACACACTCAACATGGCGCTGAGAAGAATGATCATCAACGATGACGCGTAGGCAATCTGCATGGACACTAACTGTGGCGTGTATATGCTCCCCATTCCTTCGTCGGCAAGCGTGTCAATGTTGAGTGCATTTGTTGCAAACGAAAATACGAGCTCATCGCTCAGGAGCTGCAAACCTGGATGAGCCTTGGCGGCATAGTTCATGAACACCGTAAGATCAGATTTTGGAGGTTCAATCGTGTACACATTCTGACTGTCCCACGAGCTGGTCACGTCCGAGGACTCTGAAAACCAGAAGTCAATATGCGGGCCAAAACCCCTGACAACAAAGGTGTACCAACGGCCAAGGTAAAAGTTGTAGAACAAGCTCATTTCACTGATTGGGCAGTTCGAGCTGCCACAATTAGTCGGGGTGAATAGAGGGCGTAACTTGTTGTTGGGACAATCGGAATTCCACTTGCCCGACGACGAGGAAGCACCAAACCACGACGAAGAAGTGTCAGATGAATCATCTTCACACCAAAACTCAACAGCGTCGTTCCATTTCAAGTTGCGCAAATCTGTAATGTTTGCTCGCGCAAGAACCACTGAACTGTTGCTACACACGTGGCATCCATGTTCGTCGACGGACGCGATTCCATTGGTCCCGACAATGTAGACCTCGTCGCTATCTTTGCCATCGCTATGAGTCATCCCCACAAACCAGTTGGTGCATGCCCCTGTGCCAGGCACTTCCATGCTACTGTACTTCCACTGTTCCAAAGGGTCCATGACGTTGTCAATTGATATTAAAGCAGTTCCTTCCACAGCGAAACCAAAGCAGACTGCGGGCGCGGGCGCAATCACTTGCGCCATCAGAACTATATCCTGGGTGGCATACGAGGCGACCCCGGACACAACCCACCAGTAGTTGGGACTGCTCGTATTTGGTGGCGAGAAAAAAGGAACTGGGGCTTTGTCGGAGGTTCTATTGACGAAAAATTCCACATCGTACGCAACACGTTGGTTCGTTTCCAGAGAGCTTGATTGAGTTAAAATCCCAAGTGTGCTGTGCGCGAATCCACACGACATGTTCCAGATGCCACCGGATGACGTACACATACGAGTGTTCGTTTTTGAATCGAAACCGCCGAACAGAGTGTCGCCAAAAAGCCAAAGCGAAGTCGTCTGGTTTAGATAAATCGATGTGTCGGCGTCGGCACCTAGCCAATGAGCGGCCTCGGCAGATGAACTATTCAAGGCGAAAATACTCGACAAAGTACGTGACCGTTTATCTAAAGCATTGAAAATGAAAGTGTTGGGCGACGCAAGACTCACGCAAGTCGGGAAAACCAGCAACACTAACGTCGTCAGAATTTTTTGCGACATTGTGGCCATTGCCCCGTGACTAGATCGTGGTGCAGGGTCGTGCAACAACTGTGACACCGGTCTGCGCGCTGTCAACCCCAGCCAAATGCGACCTTGCCCATAACCGACCAAAATCGAGGGAGAGAAGCAACACAAAAATATAGTTCAATATTCTCAATGTTGTTTTGTTCCTTGCCCGTTGCCCAATGAAGCAACGTGTGTCATAATCGCAGCTGTCTGTTGCCGTCAACCAACGCACCCTCGTCTGCCTCTCGCTCGCGGGAGTGTTCAGATGTGGGACAACATCTTTTTTGTGTTCGCGGCCCGCAAATTCCACGTTCACACGTCATTCATTCTTTGTGTCCGAGCAATGTCGACCAACACGTTGCTGTTCGACCTGCCGCCACACACGTCAACGTCTGACTCGCTCATTCGGGTGAGAGAACGAAGAAGACGAAAAACCCTAACCTAACTAACGCACAACCCTAACGCAAGCAACGCACGCAAGCAAGCAACGCAAGCAAGCCTTGTTCGATGAAGCAAGCAACCTCATTCACCTCATCATCAGCTACCTCAACTCGTTCAGTTCGTTGGTTCGTTGTTCGTCGGTCGGTCGGTCGGTCACCAAAACGGACACCAAGTGAGTGCGTGAGTGAGTGTGTGAGTGAGTGAGTCAACTCTCAGCTCGCTCCCCCCCGCTCCGCTCCGCTGTCGCTCCTCACTGACGGCACGACTCGTCCAGCCCACTCTCACTCACTCACAGCTGACAGCTCACAGCTCACACAAAGCTCACCCACTCATGCACGCACACCCTCACTCACTCACTTACTCACTCAGTGGCATCACCAGCCGGCAGTGCCATGCAATGCTATGCAATGCTATGAATGCAATGCAACGCAATGTGCGGTGTGGTGCATTGTACCATACCCGCAGTGGTGCATTGTACTCGAGCAAAGTGTTTTATACAGAGGCACCTCATGCTGCCATACGCGGGTAAGCTATGGTTCAATTAGCAATCGAGCCAATCAATGGGGATTCGTCCGTTCCTTTCGCCAGTGTGTTCCCGCATTCGGTGAAACGATGCAGTCGCAGTCGTCTTTCGGTGATTGCCTTTGTCATACACACCACTTACTTCCTGCTCTAGAGTTTCATCGACAGAATGTCAAACGAGGTGCGCTCATAAACGTACGCGACGAGAGGCAACGTTGGTATTGGGTATTGATGATTCAATGCGATGCTGATTGCATTGTCGGGTGGAAGGGTTATTAAATTGAAAAAGATGATGAGATTCATTCACGTCCACCGTTGACGAAGTTGTTGACTGGTCGAGGGCCGCGTGTTGCACTCAAGCTTGCCGGATTGTTTGGATTCTGCATTTCTCTTATGCAACGCGCGAGCCGAGCGCTGTCTTGGCGTTGGGTTCCGAAACACAGGGTTTTCAGGAGCAACGCCAATGCTTCCTGAAAGTCGAACACGTCCTCCAGTGTTTGGCCTTGCTCTCCGAACTGGCAGCATGTACCTTGGCACATGGCCAACCAAGGTGGCAGTTCTAGGTCGTTGCTTCGCCACATGTTTGTCACGACCAATCTTCAGTTTCTGTACTATTTTTCTCGATTTCTTCCTCTTCAGCTTTTTGCCTGCACTTGGCTAAACCAAACAGACTCGTCTCAGCACCAGCAACAAAAGTTAGCATGTTTTAGAACGGCGTGTGACGTACTTGATACCGCAGTGATGCGTGGCAGAACACGGACAACAATTGACGACACGCTGCAGCATTCCGGCCGTCGAGAACCGCCTTCACTGAGACACCGGATAGATCGTACAATTCCTGGCCCAGTGGGTCACGTTTTCGCTGTACACCAAGTAACGTGCAGTTGTAAAGTCAAGTCGTGGCTTCTTACTGAAAGTGACGGTTGGTCGTACCTGTCGTTCAATACATGACACTATTCCTTCCAAGAACGCAAGACGCTGGTTCCTGGTGTGCAGTCGCTCAAATTCTTGCCAAGAAGCTGCTGCAAATCCTATTTTCTTCATGACAGATCCAATGACGAGGTGAATGAAGCGGAATGTTGGGCGATTGCAATCTTGTTCGCTGCAAGGTACGTGTGGGACAATAACGCGCAGCAAATCTTGGAGTTCGAACGAAGAATCCTCGTCACTGTGTTCCTCGTCAAAGCTTCCGTGTTGGTCGGACGTGTTCTGGAGCGCAAGCCCTGTGGAAGGCCCGGCACTCCATCCAATACGTGTGGTTTTCAAAGACGCTGGGGCAGCCCCTCGCTTATTGTTTGGGACTGTGCGGGCCGTCTGTTGGTGTACTGGTGGTTGTTCTGCCTTCACAACCGGCAAATTACGCGTTCTGGCTGAAGAATTCCGCACGAAGGCTTTTGCCCTGGTTCGATGACACTTTGCTGAACCAGTTGACTTCTTTTTGTAAAATTCTCGGTATAACCGAGTGGCTCTGCTAATATTGTTGCCAAGTAGTTCAGCGAAACGAGCCAATGGTAACTCTTTCTGCAGTAAGAGCTCCACAAGCTTTCCATCCGGTTGCCGGCTCCAAAGTTGTACATCCTCGTCACTAAAACAATACCCATGATCTCCGAAATGCTCTGGAAATATTACAGTTCGATTTGCAGTTTTGACGCGAAGAACTGAGGTGCCTGAATCGTCGTCAGCTAGCAGGGTAGCGCGTGGCTTGGGCCGAAAATTGACGTACATGGTGTGGCGCGATCACAGAAAATCGTGAGGCGGCAACCGCATCCGCAAAGTAGGCATATCACCATCACATGCTGGAGTACTTTGACCAAGGTAGAACATCTGAAATGTATTCAATTCTCAATTTTAACAAGGGCTAATTTTCACTACGCCTCCCGTTGGTTTTCTGTTTCTGCCAGTTCCTCACCCTCCCAGGCCAGTGTGAGCCGAAGTTTTGATCATCGGCAACTTGCGGCTTGCGTTTGCTGCCTCCGAATGCCGCAACTACTTCGCAAACCCATTGTGCTGTGTAGCAACGTTCACAGCACAATGGGTTTGCGAAGTCATTGAAACATGAGCTGCCTATAGTCACGCGGCGTTGCCGAACTATGCTGCCGCACACACAATCAGCCGTTGCAGGGTGGCGTCCGCAGTGTTGCTGCGTTGCTGTGTCATCGTTGGTCGTTGTTGCGGTGCCGTTTCAAACGTGGAGTGAGCTCCAACGACAACCAAGCCGATCAACTCACTCACTCTGACAGACGACCTATGGTGTCATAATCACGATCTACGCGGTACACATGTAAACAGTGTACTGATGGGTGTACCCGGTACTACGTTGCAAAGCCTTTCTTCGTGTTGCACCACACCTCCAGCTTTCGTGCATTCGTTCTGTGCAAATGCACGAAAGTGTGCGAATGCACGAAAGCTGCGCTTCCGCTACTTGTCTGCAGTGTGTTGTCTTGGAGTTTGGAGTCTTGGAGTGCCGTTCCTTGTTGGTTGGTGCTACGCTCGTCGAGCAATCCGGCTTCCACGACATGAGGGTTGACCAGCCTGATTGAATGATCATGTGGTGGTGATGGCACAGCACCAATACGTTTGGGGATTTATTGGAAAAAGTTGAATAAAGTTATAAAGTTATGTATTGCTGCATTGGCACGCAAGAGATTCAATGTGCGTTGGGGTTTGCTTTGCCGATGCTGTAACTGCATAAACAAACACAGCAGCAACGAAAACGGTGAGAAGCCATATGTGCACGAACACAAATGGGAGCTGCACGAACGTGTCAAATCCGATTTTACGCATGGCGTCAGGGTCAACGATATTGCGGCCGTCAAACAGGAACGCTGGCTTCTCCATGACTATAACAAAAGTGAAATTAGTGTTTCATCGTGAATCTCTGGCAAGTGCTTCAGTGGGAGAACGCACCATCAAACAGTTTCTGGTAGTCGAGTTGGTCTGACTTGAATTGATCCCATTCGGTCATGATTGCGATAGCATGTGCGCCCTTTGCTGCCTCGTAGATGTCTGTCGTGCAGAGTACGTGAGCGTGAGTGATGCGTCAGCGAGCTGGATGGGAAAAATAGAACTCTCAGTTGCCTTACCGTCAACCATGGAGACGTAATCCGACAACTTCTCGTTGGGGCGAAGCGGCTTGAACCTAAGAACATCCCAATGACACCGATTAGTACATGAAGAAAAGGTCTGTTGCATCTTAACACGGACTCACGTGTTGTCGTCCAAACCAACAGTGTATGACAATTCACGGTACATGTCCTTCGGAGTAACTTTGGGGTCGAACACTTGAATGCGAGCCTTCTCCGACAACAAATGATTGATGACGTAAGCGGCCGCTGTTTCACGCACATCACCGGTGTCTTTCTTGAATGCAAATCCGAGGATGAGAATTTTCTTGTTGGTGATGGTGTTGAACATGCTGGCGATCATGTTGCGAGCAAAGCGAGACTTTTGGTAGTCGTTCATCTTGACAACTCCCGCCCAGTAATCAGCAACTTCAGTCAATCCAAAGCTGCGGCAGATGTACACAAGGTTGAGAATATCCTGAGAGCACAACAAGAGAGAAAAACGGTGGTAAATATCTCGCGACTTTGGGTTCTAAGCACTGTATCACTGACCTTTTGGAAGCAAGACCCACCAAATCCCACGGAGGCGCAAAGGAACTTCGGGCCGATACGGGTGTCGGAACCGATCGCACGCGATACCTGGCCCCACCAAGCACATTGTAGTGAGTAAAATAGTCGAAATTCCCATACCAGTGAGAGTGACAAACGGGCAGCTAACCTCTTCAACATTAGCCCCAGTCTTTTCGCAAAGTGCCGAAATGGCATTGATGGACGAAATGCGTTGCGCCAAAAATGCGTTGGCCGTCAGCTTCGAGAGCTCACTCGACCACAAGTTGGTGGTGAGGATGCGCTCTTTGGGGATCCATTGGCTGTAGATGTCCACAACAGTCTGCACTGCCGCGCGGCCGGCAGGGGTTTCCTTACCACCGACGAGCACACGGGACGGCTCCAGAAGGTCGCGAACTGCAGTTCCCTCTGCCAAAAACTCTGGGTTGGACAGAATTTGGTGGGTGACACCTGGATTGACAGCAGCAAGGACACGTTCGATGGTCTTTGCGGTGTGAACAGGGACGGTCGATTTTTCCACGACGATCTTGGGCGTTGCGGCGGCACGCCCGATGTTACGAGCAACGAGCTCCAAATTCTTGAGGTCGGATGCCATTCCTGCTCCTGTGCCGTGGCGCTTTGTTGGCGTATCAACGCAAACAAAGATGACATCTGCGGCCGCAATTTCTGCGTCGATTGATGTTGAGAAAAACAGGTTGCGACCCCGCGCGGTCTTGACAACTTCGTCGAGGCCAGGCTCGTAGATGGGGAGGTCATCTGAGTTCCAGGCGTCAATGCGTTGCTGGTTGAGGTCAACAACGGTCACTCGAATATCGGGGCACTTGAGCGCAATGATCGACATGGTGGGTCCCCCAACATATCCGGCGCCGATGCAGCAAACGCGGACCATCTTTAAACGTTCTCGGAACAGGTGAAATGTCACGGAGCCAGCCTTTGCCAACAGGGATACAAAACTGAATAAAACTCGTCGTAAATTTCAGGGCGCTCTTATAACTCGAATTCACAATTCGTCTTCGCCCTTCGACTACTGCTGCCACTCAAGCCGGCGCCAAAAGACCAGAATACCCGCTTGCGCAATAGGCCTGGGTTTGTTTCGACTGATCTGGTAGACAGACACCACAGTTGAAGGTTGACCTGTATCGGTACCGTCGAGCGTGTTTGTTTGTTGGGGGACAATGTTAATTTATTCGAAGTGTGGTTGGTTGGTTGAGTGGTTGGTTGGTTGGTCGATCTGTGGCCAGCACACACACACACACACACACATCCATCAACCACAAAAAAATCGAACCTCTGCGGCAGAGTCAGTCATCCAGTCAACGCAACATCGCAACATCGCAACAACGCATCCACGCAACAACGCGACACTGCAACAACGCGACAACAACAACGCAAGCGAACCGACTGACTTGACTCGCAAGAAGTCGCGGTCAAGCAAACGATCGCTGGACTGACTGACCGACAATGCGTGAGTGAGTGAGTGAGTGAGTGCTGAGTGAGTGGGTGAGTGGGTGAGCGTTGAGAGGTCAGTGAGAGACTGACTGGTGGCCACCCATGCTTCCACTCACTTCCACTCCCACTCCCACTCACTCTCACTCACTTACTCCCACTCCTACTGCTACTGCGTGCGACCCACTCTCCGTCATCACCTACTCACTGTCGCACAGTCACTCATTCATCACTGAGCTGTGAGTGAGTGAGCTGTGAGTGAGTGAGCTGTGAGTGAGTGAGCTGTGAGTGAGTGAGGCGTCGTTGTGGTTGCTGGTTGCTGGTGTTTCGAAGCACTAACTGAGCTGTGGGCTGTGGGCTGTGAGTGAGTGAGGGAGGGGTGTTGTTCGTTT
>ENA-OWNT01004828-OWNT01004828.1-seawater-metagenome-genome-assembly--contig:-NODE-4828-length-11507-cov-3.976290_pt1 | contig 11507 bp, 15 predicted proteins | sample MGYA00238136_ERZ651165 | MGnify/ENA primary metagenome ERZ651165 (study PRJEB26861, sample SAMN08777766) | seawater metagenome | isolation source: coastal seawater | place: USA: Florida | collected... | reverse complement strand
CGCCCCCACCTAACTACGAGTAAGCCTAGCTTAACTACGAGCAAACCTAACTTAACTACGAGCCGAGCGAACCTACCCACCCCCCCCCATATATGTGCTCGGGGTGGAACAGTTCATAGTGAGCTGCGATGTGTGGAAATTGATTCAGTGTTGCAATGCAGATGTTACTAGCGAAGTGATCTATCAGCCGTCCGACAGCGTCTCTTTCGGATGCCCCCTCTGTTTCTTTCTTACCACTCATTGATAACGAAGTGTCCTTCACGCAACAACACGTTCTTGCACGACAAACATTCAAAAATAGCCGGCCGGCCTTCATTCAATTGGGAAAGCTGTTCCTACTTCAGCTGGGGACGAATCGATGACAGTGTCATTCGACTGGGCATAACGTAACTGATAAATGATTGCTTGGATTAGTTATTTTGCCGCGGCAGATGCACTCGTGGAGTGTGCGTGCACACAAAGTAATCCGGCGACGACTGCGCAATAGGCGCCGCACGGACATGTTAGGGGAGTCGGATTAATGAGCCTCGCCGATCGGGACGTAGTCTGCCAGGACGGAACCGGCGACGATGCTGACGAGGGAGACGATGGAGGTGATGCCTCCCTTCGCAGCGTTTGCAATTGCAGGTCCGACGCAGATGCCAGAAAGGCCCCAGCCGACGCCGAAAATAGCGGCGCCGATGATCAGCGAGCTGGTAATAGCTGTCTTCCGCGGCAGAGAGTAGTGGTGATTCTCAATGGCCGCAGGCTGTCCATGGTGCTTGAGCGTGCCGTGTGGGATAAGCCATAAATTGAAAGTCAGCATGTTTGTCAACACCGCGGTGGCCATCACAATAATCATAGACGGGTCCCAAGACTTGGTTGACTGCGAGTCGATCAACGGCGAGATGTCGAGGAAGCCGCGGATCTTTTCAGCGTTCATCATGCCGGAGATCAGCAGGCCAATACCGAAAGTGAGCCCGCAGGCGAATGTGGTCAAGGCAGCGCGGGGGTGCTGCGCGATGTCTTTGACGAGCGAGTATGCCGCAAATGCCCCCAGGCCCAGGTTGATGACGTTGGACACACTTGGCACAATGGCAGAAACGCCTTCTCCAGGCGCAGTATCTGCGAAGATCATCGGATGCAGGTACGTGGCTGCCAGGACACCAGTCACCATGAAAGTACCGGTCGCAACAATGGATCGCATAGACCCACGAGGAACGCCCATCACGCCATGCCCGCTGGTGCACCCACACCCGACATTGGTGCCGAAGCCGATGAGCGCTGAGCCGAGCACGACCTCACCTAGAGGAGAGTCCACGCCATTGGCGGCGAGAGCCTGGACGAGGGGCTCAAAATTGGTGGCTCTCGCCAGCACAATCGCGCCCATGCACCCTGCTACCCATGTTTGCTGCCATGCCCCAGGTTTATTGGAAACTGCTTTGCGGAATATGCCGGAGGCGCCGCACCAGCGTCCGGTCTGATGCAGCAGTAGAGACGACGACAAGCCAAGCATGGTGCCACCGATGGCGGCAGAGACTGGTGTGAACTCGCTCATCGTTGGATTTCGAACGTGCAAGTGCTTGATACAGTATTGATTCTAACTGTGTGTCAACAAAGTTAAGTCATGTTTTTCTTTCAGGGTTGACTTTTTGAAGTTGCGCCACCCGTCTGCCTCTCAGCGAGGCACGCGGGAGTTGTCGTTGCCCGGCCAAAGGGCGATGCCCTTGACGGACAGCTCGAGAACAGAAGGCGCGGGAGTGGCCGGAGGTGGCGGGCGGGCGGGCGGGCGGGGGTTGTCGGTGGGCACGAGGCATTCATGTCGAGCTTGCGCCGGGGCTGGGTGCCGATTTTCAGCACACACCGTCACCGTCAGCGAGGCGGATACCGAATACGTCACCCCTCCATCCACGAGTTCACCGCACGATTTGAGTTCACCCCTGATGGTTTTTCGTCCGGCCAAAGGTGGAGGTTGCCGCCAGTCATCGGCACATGCCACGCAGTGCACTGCGGGCACGTGCCATAGTTGATCCCCCATTCATGCTTTGCAAGACGTGACGGTCCCTCCTCCACACAAACCGACTCACCTCACATCCATCTCGTGGGTTGTGACGTCGTGCCGCGACTCACTTTCGATGTGTCTCTTTCTCTCTCACCACTTTCGACGCCAACAACCCGTTCGCCCATCGCCCATCGCCCGTAGATCGCTCGTCGTCGTCGTCGTCGTCGTCGCCATCGTCATCGTCGTCGTCGTCGTCGTCGTCGTCGTGGTCGTCGTGGTCGTCATCGTCAACGTCGTCGACTTCAACGTCGTTGACTTCAACGTTGACTTCGACGTTGTTGACGACGTTGACGACGTTGACGACGTTGACGCCGTCGACACGGTGGCAGTGGCGAGTTCAGTGCCGCGCGCGCAGTCAACGCGCAGTCATCTACAAACAAGATTACACAATTTCACCCGATTTCAGCGATTTCAATGTATGCATAAGCGCCATCCCAAAATTGGATATTCAATATTCCCAATAACAGACAATTCCCGCATTTGGATTCGGCTTGAGTGGGAGCTTTCCACCACTCAGACACCACTGCAGTGGTTAAGAAGAATCATTAATGGATAGTTCAGTGGTCGTCCAATCCAGATCAGTGGTCAACTGCAAGATCAGTGGTTAAGTTAACCACTGCGCGAGTGGGGGGGGTGAGTGGGTGGGTGAGTGGTGAGTCGTTGGTCGCGGAGTGGTGAACTGAGACTATCCGTGGTGAATGTTGTGTGAACGAACGAATGTCGAATGTGTGGACTCTTTTTGTGCAAACTTTCTCATAAAGTGATAACAATTGATCAGCTGTACTGAAAGGTACTGCCTTTCCAGGTACCGTAACATCTCAGTTCAAGCTGCGGAGAAAGTTTTAGCACGCCGCATTATTTCACATACTACACTAAATGAATATGAACATACAGTACAATTACAGTAATTATTACGGCGCGCAACAAAGTTGTACCGCAATCTGAAAGCCAATCATTTTCCAGCACTCCGCCGTATCTTACGGAGAGCGACAGTGGTTGAATGATAAACGTTGTAATTCCATAAAGCATAATACCCAGAGTACATTTCGCCGTACCACGGTGGTACATAGTATCCCTGAATAAAACGACCATCGAACGCCGCTCCTCAAATGTTCGGTATTGGCAAAGATGAGAAGTACAGTACTGAAATACGTTAAGAGAACAGAGAATTAAAGCGCTTAGAAAAATGGATATACGATCATTACCGCTTTCATCATTTTGCCAATTTGTAGGTGAAAGTTGATGAGCGATTGATTGACGCACTGACTGGCTGAGTGCCGGAGTGCCTCTCTGAGAGAGTGAGTGAGTGACTGACTGTGACTGACTGTGAGTGAGTGAGTGAGTGAGTGGAGTTGCGGTGGTGGCTGGGCGTTGGCAGTCAGTCAGTCAGTCAGTCAGTCAGTCAGGTCATCAAGCGGCCGCCGTTCGTTCGTCGTTCGTTGTTCGTCGTTCGTTCGTTGTTCGTTCGTCGTTCGTTCGTCGTTCGTTCGTCGTTCGTTCGTCGTTCGTTCGTCGTTCGTTCGTCGTTCGTTCGTTCGTTCGTCGTTCGTCGTTCGTCGTCGTTGTTCGTCGTTCGTTCGTCGTCGTTCGGGATCGTTGTTGTCTTGGCTGTGTCGCTGAGTGTCGCTGTGTCGAAAGTGTTCTTCAGTGTTGTCTGTGGTGCTGTGCGCTGCTGGTTTGTGTGCGTGTCGAATGTTGCGCTGCCGTGCTGCTGTGGTGTGGAAAACGTTGTCGTGCTGCTGTTGTTCTTTCGCTGTGATGCTGTTCGTGCCGTGTGTGGTCGTGTTTCTTCTTCCTTCGCCACTTGCGACATTACTTGTGGGTGAGGCCTTTGGTCTTGCACTGTACATTTTTGTTGTTGTTTTTGTCGGGCACAATTCTTGTGCAAGGTTGTGCTGATTTTTGTCGAGGGCACGAGTGCGTCACGATTGACATCGTCGTTGTTAATCCCTTTTCGGGGTTGGGAGTTCTTTTGGTTTCTGCGCGTGCACGTGCGGAAGGTTGTTCGGCTGACAGCGTGCCGTTGTGCCGTTATGTGTCGATTCTGCGCGAAGGCGCGGATGTCTGCCGAAAACGACATCTACGCTAGTTTTCTTGACGAGCACACGTCTATCGATGCTGGCTTGGTCTCGTCCACGGTGGCAGTTGACCGCGGGATGGCGCCGGCCCCTGGTAGTGCTGAATGGAAAGCTCGACGCACGTCCGCAGAAAAGTCAACTGCTTCGTCCAGCAATTACTTCGCACCCATGACACAGGAGGAGAAGCGCGAAGCAGAATTATGTGCTGCGTTGAAACGTCGACGAATCCCCACAACGATATTAACCGGATTCCTCGGAAGTGGAAAGACGACGCTGCTGAACCGATTGCTTGACGTTACTTCGCTGAAGCTTGCGGTTATTGAAAACGAGGTTGGAGAGGTATCCGTCGACGACAAGCTGATAGAAACAAGTGGCAATACCAAAGACCTGTTTCAGGCGGGAACAGCTCGGGCAAAGGAGGTCATCCTCCTTCCAAATGGCTGCATGTGCTGCCGAGTGCGCGGCGACCTTCGAGATGCCTTCAAAAGAATAGTGAAGACAGCTTACGCTCCTTCAACAGGAACTTCTGGCGGGGAATCTCAGCGAAGGGGACTAGACGGACTTGTACTCGAGTTGAGCGGGTTGTCAGAGCTTGGTCCCGTTGTACAAACTTTTTTCAGTGATCCTTTTGTCCAGGCAACGCTCGGGATCGACTCCATAGTGTGTGTTGTGGACGCGTCCAATTTATCTCGCACATTGTCGCAGGGATCGGCCCTAATCTTTGAACAATTGTCACTGGTGGGTATTGCTGCTGTAACGAACGTAATTTGCAGTAGGTTTCATGCCGCATCCAACAAGTGCTCGTGTTTATGCGCTCAGGCCGATACCGTCGTCCTGAACAAAATTGACATGCTTCCTGGCGGCGTGAAGGGCCCAGCATTCGCTGACATTGCCGTGCGTAGTATTGTGTGCGCAGGCACTGGGTGTGCAAGCAACTTACCACAAGTCCGTGTTGAATTATGTTCTTTGACAGAAAGTCGTTCATTCAGTAAACTCGACAGCGAAGTTACTGCCGCTGAGCTTGAAGGACCATGCACAACCGCTGCCGGCTGCATTCGGTCCCACGGCTTTTATGAAGACAAATGCTTTTTCCAAAGGAGTTGTTTTGTCTGACGGTATGAATGTGTGAAACCATCTCCTGTATGCGCCTGTCACTCAAGTTCGTTTTGTAATGTAGACACATTCAGTGATGCCGTATTTGGATTTTCCGCTGACCCAGCACCGTCCTACGATTCGGCTGCATCTCCACATCACGAGGCCCACAGCACGCACACGCATGGTGGATCGCATTCTCATGGCGATTCACATGCCCATGGTGCTCAGCATCACCACGATACGTTGGGTTATTCTTCTTTTGCGGTGTCAGTGCCAGTCGATGGGGATGGCAAACCCGCTTTAGTCATTCGAGAGAAACTGTTGCAGTTCCTGGGTATGTAATCTTGTCTGATAAGCTTCGCCATCAACTCTCCTTCAAGTGGTGTTTTCGTGCATAGATGACATGCACGATGAAGGCAAGCGACTTCTGTTAGCTCGCGACGGCGAAGACTCGTCCAACAAGAAAATGAAACTCGAGGACGTTGTGTCCCCTATCATCCGATGCAAAGGAATTTTAGTTGACACCAAGCATCAACGCATTGCGCTGCAAGGCCTCTATGAGCAGCATGAACTGTTTGACCTGCCATCGAGGAAGGAAAAGTCGAACCAAATAGTGTTTATTGGTGCCATTCCCGAGGTGCTACAATCAAAAATTCGGGTGGAAGTCACGTCGTGTTTCACGAATGCAGAAGTATGCGGCGTTTGCGATTTTCTGCTTTGCGCGGTCAACAATGACGATGGATTCATATTGTTGCTAACATGACGATGTATTTCATTGTGCTAGGCCATAAAAGCAAAAAAAGATCGAGAAGCTGCAGCTAAAAAAGCTGCTTTTGATGCAAATGCGAGTTACTTCGAACGTGCCATGAAGGTCAGTCCCATCCCAAACCGCAGCGTCGATGTTGCGTTGGTCTCACCCACGGTGGTTGGTTTCAGGCACGCGCAAAGCCCACATCTGCTGCACCTGCGCAGCCTCAAATGTCATCTTATAAAGATACTTCATTCTTACGCAAAGGAGTAGGGGGGTTCGAAGACGCAAGTTTAGGGATGGACATGTTCTGAATGCAGTCTAACCACACAAACGATAATTATTTTGAAGCAATTTGTAGTCTCTCGGTATTGGCACAAAAATTTGATGCGCTGATGATGGGTCGATTCACAAATTCCCCAATTGACGCCCTTGTTCGACGTCATATGTTTGAGTTGTACCATTCTTCCACTCAAAGGTCGCTTCGTACGATGTACAATTCAGCTCCACAAATACCTTTGTCCATTCACGACGGAACACACCGGCATGCCCTGGTACGACTTCGCACAATTTGTCGATCGGCTCCTGCAAGTCGTCCGCAAAAAGCATCGGGTCAGTGTTTTTCACAAACATGAACACATATTCAGTTTGACTCACCCCGAAATCGTAGTCCATCATCGGGTAGCGTGGTTTACCTTCTGGCTGAGGGGGAACTGTGCCGTGAGCCGGCTCGGGACTGAAAGGCCACCCCATGCCCCACCTTCAGCGTCGACAGAACATATGGACGAATGAGCGATGATATTGTGTACAATTGGCAGGCAACAGTGGTACACATGACATTCTAGGTTCTTACGTTCCCCATCCCAAGTAAGCGTATGGTCCACGAGCAAGGAGAAACGCCGCCTGTAACATGACGCGTACTTTTTTTCATTTGGACTGATTGAGGACGCACACAAGGGAGAAGATAATGAGCGATACCATATCTTGAGCTGGATGCTGCAGCGAGCCATCCGAGTTGTTGACCCGAAATCCTTGCAGCATTGCTGTGTTCTGCCATACGTTTTCCTCATCCTTCGAACAGGCCTGCGCAAAGCCGCGGTGTTGTCACCAAAAACATTATACACGACAACCGCGACAAGCGCCAGCTTACATCGTTCAGAAAGCTTTCGCAATTCTCCTGATCCATTATCGAAGGGGCTGCGTTGGCTGGATATTGATTGTGGAACAGCGACCATCTGAATGTTGCACGTCATGTATTGTCAGGTACACGGTGATCATGAACAACAGCAAAATGAAGCACACACGTAGCAGGTAGCACGTACGTGAACCCGCCGTTTTCGAGAATTCTTTGCTGGGCTGCTTCGAGTGTTTGCGTCCATCTGTGCGCACAGAACGTCAGGCACCGCCAGAGCAAACCAACAAGGTACAGATTTTATTAAAAACTTACTCCACCGTGAGCGAAGCGATGTCGTCGTCACTGAGGCCCATGTCTACTTGAGAATTGGGGTCGATTTCAGTTGGCCCTACGCATCAGCAATGCGAGTAAACTTGGGTCCAATCGCACCGGCCACCGTAATGACAGATCACATACCCTGAACGGGATCCGTGCAAGGGCAAACGACTGCGTAGGTATTGTTCGTTGCGTTACACAGTACGTCGGAGCACCAAAAATCATCAATGAACAGGCCGTCAATGATTGGACTGCACAAACAAAAAAGCATCGCATGTAAGGCACGTTTGAGTCGAGTTCGACATGACACAGTCCCAGTTGTTCGACAAACCTCCCAACGGCAGTGTGCCCCATCACGATTTCTTCAATGAGGAAGTCGCGCAGCATGGTGCCGTTGCGGTGATCCCACAGGTATTCGCCGCAAGGGTTCTCGCCGCAATCGCAACTGCATACGAACGAGTCAAGGAAGCGGCCGTGTTAAAAGGAAACATTTTTCTACCACCAGAGATACACAACTCGAGTACATACACGTTGTCGGTGCAACTGCCATCAGGATTTGGCTTCGCTGGCGTCGGTACCTATCGTACAAAACGCAAGACAGTCGTCGTGGGTTTGAGGCGAAAACGCACAGGTAGGATCAACGAGAAACGAAACTACTTACTTCTGGTGTTTGCAGCTGATCATGGTAAAATTCGCTGCATTTCGTCGGGTCCTCAGGTGCGCAGTCGGGAACGTGGTAGGATCCATTCTTCGTGGGCGAAAACTTGAGGAAAAAGCCTGCGTACTGCGGGTCGTCCAGTTTCTCACGGACGGATGTGAACCACGGCAGCGCTTTCACGAGGTTTCTGTAAACAAACACGTGCGTGTCCGGATTCAACTTTTTCGTGGACTCAGCCTGCTCAAGCAGCCTCTCTTCGCAATCCATTGGTTTCTGGGCCGCCCACTGCTTCTTGGCGTTTGACCAGTCATACGAAGCGATTCCGAATTCCGCACCACGCTTCGGGTTCGACCACCCACTGCTGTTACAAGTCATCACCAAAGTGGACATGCTCATATTGTATCTACACAGCCAGCACGGGCACACATAAGAAACTCAGTTGCTGACACTATAACCACCAGCAGAAACTGCCACGAAATTGCAGAAAACTCACGTTGGTGCCCACGGAGGCAGTGCATCGATTGTCGCTGCTGCTTGTTGCGCCGTTGTTGTGGCAAGCACTGTTGCAAGTACGGCTGCTGGCCTCATGATCTCTGACACCAGGCGTTAAAATGTGTATTTCCGGGTTCGAATTGTATCAATTGCAAAGAGATAGTTTCAAAGCACGTCACAATACTTTCGTTGATTTTGAGTTCTTTGTCCCTCTTGCGACCAGATATTTACATTGCATTGCACGCAGCCACTTGTCAGGTGCTGTCAAGTGAGCACTCTGCACTGCCAATGAGAGATGCTCCGCGCCCTCAATCAATGTTGCAACCCCTCTTCCATAATGTATCCATCCAAAACTACCGCAGACTGTGCGAATAACGTCCAACATCACTTCCAAAAGCGACGCAAGGTTCAAGTATGAGAACAGTCAACAAACGACACCCCCCTCCCCTCCCCCATGAACAACACCATCAACACCGCACCATCATCGCCACCACCACCACCACCATCACGTCACAACGACGACGACGACGACACACACGACAAACTCAAACAGTATTGAATCCCAACAACATCAACAAGCAAGCAAGCAAGCAAGCAAGCAACCAGCCGACCATTGCCACCAACAACCAACCGTTGCTGAAGTCAGAGTCAGTCGGTCGCTGGTCGTCGCGATGTTGCGACAGTGCACAGCGAACGAACGAACGAACGAACGAACGAACGAACGAACGAACGAACGAACGAACGAACGAACGAACTGAACTGCACAGCTTACGCGACGACGCCGACGACGTTACTTACAACGACGTTACAGCTCTCTCCCTCGCTGTCGTCGTCTGCGTTTGCAACCGAACGCAGCGTCTTGGCACACGCAACACATGAGAGAGCGAGACGGAGAGAGATCGAGGTCGAGAGACGGAGATGCGTTGTTGGTGGAGTGGGAGGGAATGCGAGGCAGTGGGAAGTGGTCGTTGGGGTTGGATGGAGGAGATGAGTTTGGGCGCCTTGGATGTCGATGGAGAATGGTGGCGACAAGTTGTGTTCGGGACGAAGCGCTACGATCGCCTCTCTCAACGAATGATGACGAATCAGCGGCATTATTCAGAAAAGAAAATTGAGTGGAACAATCCCACGAATAGTGGTGTGGTATCCAGAGAGAGCTGGTTGTGGTACCAGAACGCAGGTGATGTGACATCATTAGATTGTTTTTGCCGCAAAAATTTCCGTAGGCGTTTGATGCAACCAATGACGGAGTCGGACGAGTCCGCGATGCCACCAGCTGTTGCGTAGGCAAATATTGTGGCAGCCATGGCCACTGCACATGACAAAGCCGACGAGGCGCCGGCGCAGTCTTCGGAAGGCAATAACGCGGCTGCAGATGTGGTTTCGCCACAGAGAAAGAAGCTTTCGTTGTGGAATCGATTTCAGGTGCAGGTGCCGAAGAACCAGTTCTCGAAAGAGCTCGTAAACCCGCATAGAAAGAAGTAAGTTACTATCGATGCCTGCCATTCAACTTGACACTGTTGCTAGGAACTACCTGCTCAACTGGCGTGCCTTGCTGACAGGTACATTGAGTTTTCAGACCACAAGCATGAAGTGAAATTGCACCTGCCCCTCGGTGAATTCCACGAGGGCGACATGGTCCAGCTGTGGTCCACGACGGCTGCGGCGTGGGTTAAACACGCCCGTGTCGAGGCGGAACACCCAGTGACTGGACATTTGCGCATTGGCTTCAATTTTCCGACGGATTCGACAGGAAGGGAGAAGGCGACGCGGGAGATACAACAAGTCGTGGAGAAAATTAGGATTTTGAGAGAGGAGGAGCGCTTCGATGAGCAACTTGATGCCACGGCGAAAGGCTCCAAAGACAAAGAGATAACGGCTTTGGTGAAGAAAGCCGAAGAATTGCACGAGCTTCTCGTGCCGCGTTCTCATTGCGTGATCCCAAAGCAAAATTGTGAGTTCTTGGAGGACATGAGGCTTCGGCTCGTCGAACGGGGTCGCATCTCGAAGCTGCTGCACAGGGCTGGAGTGTTACCTCACTACCAGAAGGAGTTCGATGAGGAGCTGAACAAGACCTACAGAATCCGCATTGAAGGAGCCAAACCCATTCGTAACTTTTTGCTCGAGCAGAATGGGATAAAATCAGGATTGCAGCGGTCGCATCGGGAGGTCCTCATGACGTACTTTGCACATCGCGATAAGGAGAAGGTGCTGATGGTGGACAGCATCTTGGAGTACTACAACACCAACGAGGACTGCATAAGCCGCGGTCGGACACGATTTTTGTACGAAAAACTGAAAGCCAAGCATGGTGCCGCACCGCAAGAATTGTTGAAACCAGACCCAGGCGCTGTCCCGGACGATCCAACAGAGTTAGTGGAATTAACGAAGCGAATACAAGCCATGCGTACTGGTGCCATGTCGTCGACTCAGAACGAGGCTGGCAATGTCACCGACAGCATGAAGCTTCCGGCCATGAATGTGGCAGTTGCGGATCCCTTGAGCCCCAGTGGGAGAAGTCCCAGTTTAAGTCCCTCGTCAACACGACCTGCTAAGTCCAAGTATGTCACGCCTGTTGAAATTAGACGAGCGGCTCTTCATATCCTCGGGATCCCGAACGATGACTTGTACGTGCCCAAACACCGGCCGAAACCACCCAAGTTGTTGAAAGGGATCGCACCGCAGCCCCTCATCTGAGCTGTGGTTGCTTGCAAAGGATGAAATGGTCATCGTCTACTAGAACACAGTGTGACGAACCGCTGTGTAACATTTCAACATTTCATCAAAATTGCAAAAAATAATAAGAAATAAGAATTTTCACTAGTGGATAACAGTGAACCATTTTCACGTTTTTCACATTCGTTCGTCGTTCGTCGTTCGTCGTTCGTCGTTCGTCGTTCGTCGTTCTTCCGTCGTTCGTCGTTCGTCGTTTGTCGTTCGTCGTT
>ENA-OWNT01004827-OWNT01004827.1-seawater-metagenome-genome-assembly--contig:-NODE-4827-length-11507-cov-4.310061_pt1 | contig 11507 bp, 11 predicted proteins | sample MGYA00238136_ERZ651165 | MGnify/ENA primary metagenome ERZ651165 (study PRJEB26861, sample SAMN08777766) | seawater metagenome | isolation source: coastal seawater | place: USA: Florida | collected... | reverse complement strand
CAGGGGTGTCTGGGCGAGCTACGGTGGAATGCGGGGACGATTCTTTTGAACGGTTCCCGTCAGGAGACATCTGTGCAGACTTATTCGTTGGCGAGGGCGTCGCTGAACCATTGCGAGATGGCGAACTTGACGAAGCACTTCTCGGAGACCGAGATTTGTTGCGGGGACTGGGTGATTTGCTGGGTGATTTGCTGGGTGATGTGCTGGTCTTTGTTACCAAGCGCCGAGTGGGTTTGGCGCTGGCGGCCGGCAAAGGTGGCGGCGCCACTTTCGCGCCACAGCCAGAGCAGGAGACTGTCCCTGCGCGTATTTCGGAACCACATTGCGAGCACCTTCGCTCGGCCGACAAATCTGGGACAGGCTCGTCAGCAAATGGGTTTCCTTCTCCTTCTTCATCGGAGTCATTCAAGAACGCGTCCATGTCATACTTCTCCGCCGTCGCCATGTTTGCTATATCAATATTACACACTTGAGAGTTGTAGACAAGTGCGCCCTGAGAACGGGACCAGGCATTCGCCGGGGATTCTTCTCGCCTACATTCTACATTGGATTAATTTCGTTCCACCGCAGTCGGTCACCCTCGTCCACCCGCCTATCCTTTGCACTTCCTGCGCGGGTTGGTTTGCACGCGACATGTCGTATCGAGTCATGATGTATCTGTGCGAAGCCTTCCGGCGTATCCTCGGCACCGTCGCACTCCACCGCCGCACTCCACCGCCGCCACCATTACCACTATGATATCGCCACCGTACTCGAGTACCTTGCAGCATACCCCATCCACCGCAACATACTGCAATGCGAGCCGGCTGTCTGGGTGAACGAACGAACGGAACGGAACGGAACGGAATGGAGGAATGAATCACAACAACAACAACAACAACAACAAAGCAGAGCACAGCAAAGCAAAGCAAAGAAAGCAAAGCCAAGAAAAGGCGACGTCGTCATTCAGCCAATCGCCCGACCACCGAGCATCATGACCGACTCACTCACTCGTTCACTCACTCACTCGTTCACTGTGAGTTCTCATAAATCAGTTGGAGAGAGCAGAGAGCGTTCGCTTGTTGATGTGAGTGAGTGTGCGTGTACTTTTCAGAAACTTGCGGTTGTGGATGACTTTGATTATTGGAATTTCTGGGAAGTGGATTTGATTTATATGGTGATTTGGTGGGAAACTGTTGTATAATTCCAAAAGTCAAAATCTCTGGAACTGCAATAAAACGCTATGTATTCCCACCACCACATCTAAGTTCAAAATCCCGGTTTGTATAGTACTTAGTATTCCAAACATTACAATTGAATCAGGTCACTTAAAAGCCCGCAAATAAATCCAATAATTTCACGTACTAGTACGAAAATCGAACAACAAGAATGCAATCAGTCAGTCATCCGAAACGAACGAACGAACGAACGAACGAACGAACGAACGAACGAACGAACGAACGCTCTCAACGGCATCATAGTGAGCGACAGTGAGTGAGTGAGCGACAGTGAGTGAGTGAGAGTGAGTGAGTGAGTGAGTGAGAGTGCCAGCCGAAAACAAACGTTGGGAGTGACAGTGAGTGAGTGAGTGAGTGAGCCAGCCAGCCACTCACTCACTCACTCACTCACTGGGAGTGGGAGTGGGAGTGTGATGAAGTGAGCGAGCGTGTCGGGAGATGAGATGACTGACTGACTGTGAGTGGCTGGCAGGGAGTGAGTGAGTGAGTGCGTGAGTGAGCGCGTGGGTGGGTGGGTGAAAACAGTGTAACTGCGCTCACTCACTCACTCTCCCTCACTCACAGTCACTGCACCGCAGCGTTCGTTCGTTCGTTCGTTCGTTCGTCCACAGCGTTCGTTCGTTCGTTCGTTCGTTCACAGCGTTCGTGCACAGCGTTCGTTCGTGCGTTCTGCAGTTTTTGTCGCGCTGCCAGCCAGCCAGCCAGCGCAGTGCTGCGTTACCGTGCGTTGTCGTGCGTTGCCGTAGTACTGCGTTGCCGTGCGTTGCTGTGCGTTGTGTTGCGTTGTGTTGCGCTGCTTTCGTTGTCAGTTGTGGCAGTCGCAGTGTCACAGTAGTCGCCAGTCTTTGTCTGTGTTGTGTTGTGTTGAAGTCAGGTTGGCTGGCTGGCATGGCGTCGAGCGCTTGCTTGGCTGGCGTGTTGGGGGAACTGGTTGGTGTTGTTGCACGGAAGAAATTCTGGGACTGGAGTGAAGTAGTGCCTTGATAGATAGGTTGGGGGAGACAAAAGAACGCGGCACGCGGCACAGTTTGCGACTGAGTTTGAGGTTGGTGTTGTTGACTAGCGTGTACTTGCGAACCTGAGCGCGGCGAGCACGCGCTGCGTGCACGAGTGCTTGTCATCGCAGGTACGGCGGTTCAGTGTGCTGTACCTACGGCTGGTGGCACTGGAAAACAATGGTGTTTTGACGAATGGACGCACAGAACAAGAATACAGGTAAGCCGTCACACAAGCGTTTTCACGGCGACTGGCTTCTGCTCTCCGCTTTTTTGTTTGGTTTGGTTTTTGCTGTGTGTCCTTGAAAGTAGACAGCATTGAATTCGCGTCGCCACGCAGCCGCCTGAAGGCGCAGAAGAAGTGGAAATGGTATCGCTACTGACCCACCTGAGGAATTTTCCAGCGCGGCAACCAGAATAAATATCGAGCTCAAACCATCGTTGTCGTGAAGAGACTTTAGCAATAGACAATTGGTTGGCCAGACGGCTAACTTGTCCCGATGTATCGGGAGAGTGGGCAGGCGGACCGTGTTTTGAGGCGGTACAACTCGATGTCGGTCGCCTTGAAGAATGGACGGTCCACCGCGCAAGAGGAGACATTGGAGGATGTCCATGATTCTGGTAGTGGGAGCAATAAATTCGGCGGCGTTCACTATTCTGGACGACGGCGTTCGTTTGGGGGTGATTGGCATGCAAGGCGCGCGATAAAATCTGCACGCCCTGCTCGCTCGACGTACTCAAAAAAGTCCAACCAAGCACTTAAAACAGCTTTGGAACAAACGGTGAACATGACCGTTGCAGACAAGGAACAACTCATTAAATACTTGCAGAATGACATTTTGAGCGAAGTTAAAGACCACCATGGTGAGAGCAAAACTGCGGGGCGACGTCACCCGTCGTCTCGCTCGCCTTCACGGTCACCAACGAGAGCGAACGGCCATACGCGCCGACGATCCTTGCCGAAAATTGGCGATGGGGCTCCAGACTCTGACGTCCAAGCTTGGAGCTCGTCGGTAGATGAGGAGCCGGTGACTGTGGTTGTCTTGCCTTCAAGTGAAAAAGCTGGGAGTCCCCGTTCTCGTGTTTCCCCGTCCCCCGAGACGAACGATAGTACCGCGGCAAAGGGCCCGACCAATACGAACTTTTTCAAATCTACCCGAGACTCCATGTCCAACCTAGTGTCAGTGCGGAATGGCTCGCACAGCTCCACTGCAACGTTCACTCCGGCAGAGATCGACGACTTCGTCGGCCTTCTGGAAGATGTCTCCAAGCATTTGACTCCCAGCAATGTGCGAAAGTGCATATTCCAACTAAACAAAGGCTTTGACGAGTCTCGAGCCAAAGCTGGGAATTCTGGCCTGATAAGACGAGCTTCTTCATCAGGCAGCGACGCCAGCGAAGCCAGCGAAGGTGACAGTCCATCCCGCGAGACAAAGAAGAAGAAGGCTAAAAACCGCTTCCTAAGTGCTGTCAAGCGGGTAAAGCGCGGTCTCTACACGAACCGAATGTTTATGCACAGCCACCGGTCCTCAATGACGACGCGAGACGCACTCTTGGAAGCTGGTGCTACCAACGAAGGCCTGGATTTGGCCGCAATGCTCAGAATTCTTGACTCACTCGGATTCAAATTGTCCAAAGAAGAGTCAAAAGCCGCCGAGAAGTACGTCAGCAGCCGACGTGACGGCAAAGTTAGACTCGAAGACTTCGAGATGTTCCTCAGCGACCTCGGGTCCACAAAGGAAGTCGTCAAGAAGGCAAAGCTGCGGGGAGCTGGAAGGCGCATATTTTTGGGTGGTTCGTGCAATCCGACGACGTGGCGCAAAGACGTTGCTATCCCCCTCTTGGTAGCCCACGATGTACCATTCTTCAATCCGCAAGTAGACGACTGGGATCCCAGCCTCGTTGCGATGGAGGCACAGGCAAAAGCCGAAGCTCCCGTGCTTCTATTCGTCATCGACGCGGCCACGCGAGCCATCGCTTCCATGATCGAAGTTGTAGAGTTGATATCCGAGGGCTATACGTGTGTGGTTGTGATTCATGAAATTCAACCTGATCAGGTGGTCGCTGGTGAAATTCCATCCAAAGCAGAGGTTAAAGACTTGAACCGTGCGCGAGCGTACCTCGCTGACGTCATCAGCCGGCATTCCCTTCCGGTCTTTTCCAACATTGGTAAGGAGATCCGTTCTGCAAGGTCCCAACGCCCGGTCCACAAAAGCTCACTGTGTTGTCTGCGTTCTTGTCGTCTCATGACTCATCGCAGGTACTGCCGTGCAACACTCAATTACGCTCTGGAGCGAAATCATGGACCAACGTAACGATGACCCTCAGAACCATGCTGTAGAGCGTTCCATCAGTGTCAAGAATTTATTAGCGACTACTTCCTCAGATAGCACCAGCGGCACGGTGTGAGTCAACATTGCACCACCAACTTTAGACACAACGCACACATTTCTGCACATACTAAAACTAAAACAAGTTCACAGCGTGTCGATAAGCCGTGCATGCCACGTGTCTCATCGCCCTTGCCCTTGCGCTGTCCCCGCCTCCCCCCCCCACCCAGCTCGCGAACGCGCGTACCCCAACAGGGAATGTTGCGACCCCTTTGTGCTCCTCGGCTTCATTTCCCCCTTGTTGCTCCACCAAATCGTCGCTGAACACTTCACGATGTAACTCGTGGTTCATTCAGTTATTATACAGGCTACTCTTCATTCTGGAATGTGCGACAACGAACGGACGAACGAACGAACGAACGAACGACGTTACAACCAACAAACGACAACAGACAACGGACAACCCAAGTCGAACGAACGAACCAACTCCAATCATTCCTGTCGTGCGTGTTGCGTTTGTCGAGGTGTTGAGGGGCAGTGGTGCAAATGAGGCGGGGATACGTCGAATTGTGAGGGTCAGAAACGTCCGTAGTCTGTCTTCGGGTGTATGTTGTGCTGCGAGAGCGCCGCGTGCGGTGGTTTGCTGCCTTGCGTGTGCTTGGAGTTGACATCCGAGATGCAAGAGGCTCCCAGTTCAAGGTCTACTTGCGTCGTTGACCTGTTTTGAACAGCATTGGCTAGAGGAGGGACAAAGCGGTTTTTCGGTTTGACGGTTTCGTGAAGGAAACTGTCGTACAAAATCATCACACGAAGCTTAAATGCAACTTTTTCACTCTTCGGATTGTGTGATGGTGTCCTGAGCACGGAATGTTGTCTGCAAGACGGCGTTGTCGATGCTAACGGCTTGATGGACTGACCAAGACGGCCGGCGCCCAGGCTCCACTATGTCAACCGGAAAGTTCACAAAGAAGTTAATCAGTGTCGAAAATATCAAAGAAGAGCGCTCAGAGCAGTTAGTCAGAAAAGCGCTATTGCAGTCTCGCCCTGGTAGTACAGCTCTTATCACATTGATCGAAAAGAAGTGGTTCCGCGAGACTGAGATTGCCATCGGTCGGCTGCTGTCGATGGGTCTCAAAGACACACGATCATGCACTGAGTATGCAAAAAGCTCGTATTCCGAGAAATGCGTCAATTGTAGCCGCCGGTTGCCGGCACATGAGGAGGAAGAGGCGACGTACCAAAATGCTTTGCAACAGGGTGAGTCCAGGCGTCAAATTGCGCGTGATGAAAAAAAGTTTGGTTGGAATCCGTTGCACTTCGGTGTGCTTGGGGGCGCACCATCCTCAACAATACGGGCCCTTCTCAAATTGTGCCCGGAGTGGGCGTCTCAGCCAGAGCCAGTGTTCGGACGTTTCCCCCTCCATTCTGCTGCACGGGTCCGTTATGTCGACGTTGTTTTGGCTGCCGTCGTTGTTGTTGCTGTTGATCAAATACTTATTTCTCAGGCTGGTCCGCGAACGCCATGGGATCACGCTGCGATCGTTCGTGATCAATTTCCCGACGCAGCTCAAATACGTGACAAGCAGGGCAAAACACCTTCAGACTGGGCAGTAGTAAGAGGCGGGCGCAAAGCAGGAGGGGGATCCGAATGGAGGTGGAAGAATCAATACATGACGTAGCCACGCGCGTTCCATGAGCTTCAAATCATATTGAGTGCCTATTTATTTGCTGTGAGACTACGTGCCTTCATTTTAAATTTCAGTCCGTGGTGCCGCTGCGTCCTGTTCTCGCTTTGCCCGATTACGTGTTTTCTTTTGCAAAAGTAAAACATCCATCACACTGGAAGTCGCAGTTAAACTATCGTCGCGTTGGGTCTGTCATGAACAGCAGTCAGTTAGAAGAGGACTATTCATGCAGTTACGCCGCTCATCACTTGTGGAAGTCGACGTACATGTGCGTCGGTGGTGGGCTCTGTTGCTCGCTGCGGCTCCTGCACTGCTTCGGATGAGGTCGCTGCTACTGAAGCCGCAGCAACCGCAGCGGCAGCTGCAGTTGCGGCCACATTTTGTCCCGTTGATCTGCTGCCGCGATCAATTCGCTGTCGCTCTGTCACTGACGCACCTTCGTTGGCATTCAGCGTGTGTTCCTGGGAGACGTCATTGATCGACGCAGCTGATATCGCATCTGGCGGAGGTGGCGGAAGTGATTCACGGCGGCCTGAACTTTCAGTGATTTGTTGTTGAGCTGCTTTTATTCGTCGAATTGCTTCCTCGTTCTGCTCCTTGTCTGCTTCGTTCTATGTCAGCGAAATGTCGCGCTTGAAGGATTAGAACTTTGTCATATTTGAGACACTGCAGTGCACGAACGAACCCCGGCCAAGACACTGGGTTCTGGTGTTGTGTCGTCGTCACTTGCTTTCGGTATGGATTGTGCCGGACTTGGAAAATCAACATCTCTGGAATACTCAACAACTATTTCGAGATCATTTGGAATTCCTTTCATCTGAAAATAGTTGCGCATGTTAATATTCAAACCATGAGGCCAGTACAGATGTCAACCAGCACTCATACCCGGCTAAGTTGGTCCAAGTTCTCCTTTCGAATAATAAAATGTGTTCGACGAGCCGGAGCAGCTGACGCACTTGGAGCCGTGCCTGCCGATGTCGACATCGACTGGAGCGATGTTGTTGGCGTAAGTTCCAACCGAGCATTCGCCTAGACAACGGATTGAGAACGGAGAGTGAACATGGAAGTACCAACCACTTAAAATTGCCCGTCAGCACCAACCAGCTCATCGTGGGCGTTAACTAATTCATCATCAGAGTCGAGATCATGGTACAGGTACCTAAAACAAGGGGATGGCAGAGTTTTACAATTCGAGGTCATGTGGACAGAAACAGAGCGAGCGGCACTTACTCGTCATGTGACTCGGCCTTGGGGTCGTGTGTACTGTGAGCATCACACGCGCAATTAAGGCTAAATGATTGCAGAGATCGGCAGGACAGTCACGACGAACCCGAATTTCTTGTCCAAACGGCGTCCAGTTGCCAGACTCCGTTGCCGCCGTGCTGAAGAATCCGGCATGATATCGTTAAACTGAGTGCTTATACAAAAGAACCCACATTTCTTCTTCACCCTGGCAGCATCGTCTTCATCATCATCATCGTTGTCATCACTATCACTGTCCTCCTCTTGTACTGAGTTTGCATCAATGCTGTGTGACTGTGTCTTCGACTCAAGCGGCACCATTTCTATGTCGCCAGAAGGGCGTTTCTTGGCAGTTTTTGTCTCGGGCGGCGGCATGGGTACAACACTGGCCGTCTGCATCTGTGGTGACGGAATGACCACTTTTTGCGATCGGTGTAATTCGACCTCCACAATGAAGCGAATGTCGCCATCTAATTGTAAGTGCCATGATTTGTCCTGTACATCGAGCAGTGTCAGTGTACAGCATCAACACAGAAATCATAAACACATTGCGCACCTCTAAATGTTGCTCAGTGGTGTCCACTGGGTTTGGATTATCACCCGGGGGGCCGCACGCTGGCTGTGCACCATCTCTAACAATGTTAAGCGTCAACGGGCTGAAGTCATCGTACCAAAAGCACACAGGAATTCCAACTGTTAGCAACGCTGCCACCATCGCTGTAGGCGATCTAGTCGACACGTACCGGCTGCGCGCGGAACCACCAGCCTCATCGACAGGGCCGTTCGCGTCGCAAACTTTGGTTTCTGCCAATTGAGCATCGAATCTATCACAAAGCAAACAATGGATGTCACATTGGATTCCAGCACGCGGCATCCGTGTCGTTGGGATTCAACGAACATGAAACCCTTTTGTGGAGGGATGGACCATTCGTCATACTCTTGGTCCATGTCGAGGACTTGTCCGTCACATCGATCTCCAGCACAATTGTACTTCTCGGGATCCGCCTGCGTACCAACAAAGCCGATGAATGATGGAACACGCTGTCTTCTACGCAAAGCGTGACACAATTACCGTCTGCGATGACACCGGCGTAATGCGGCCCAAGGCCACCAATTTAATGACAATCATGTCAATCCTTTTCCCCAGTGTGCAGGACCGCACACAAACACGCTTAATGGTGATCTTTCGCGCCTTCTCTGAGGCAATGAGTCGACCTCGTGATATTTCTCTGGCGTAGTGAACAAAACGACGCTGCGACGGATTGCTGACACGAGCCTGCGCAAAGAGAGAGAGCAACTGCATCACGAAAAAACTACAAATTGCAACGCCCGCGCACTATCGTGACTCACTTGCAACCGCTGTTTGTCCGACGAACGCTGCATGGCGAATAATCGTAGGGCTCGCTCGGGAGTTACGTGGTATCTGTGTCACAAATGGTACAAAGATAATAATGTGACATTGACGAGTCAATTACTGCATCAAGCAGCGCATAGTAAACCTGTATACGATAAGCGCAGCCACCATCATCCCTGTCCTTCCCTTTCCGCCCTGGCAGTGTACGACAGAGATGTTGGAGTCCGTCGAATCCAACCATTCGTTCTGGACTCGCAAAAACTCCCCCAAAGTCTGAACAGTGGGTGGGTTGTGGTCTGGGAATGGGACCCGGTGGAAGCGTCCGTGAAAAGCCCGAGCCTTATACCTGTAGAAAGAAGTCTTTAACAGTCCGTGCATTCCAACACCGCCCATAATACAGAGCACCGCTTACTTGTGTTCGGAACAGAGATTAGCTACCAAGTACCTGGAACAAGTCAATTCAGAACTTTAGAAACTGAGAAGCGCACGGACAGGAGCGAACAGACACATACGTCGATCCGTGAAAGTAGTCCAGGCATCGCATCACATCGGTCCTGTACGCGAAACAAGTTTCATTCAAGATTACTTCCACAAATGCAGTGACGAATGCAGTGACAATAAAACGACATACATGGCATTGCGAAACAAGGAAGTTTTCCCCGATGAAGGGAGTGACATCGCAATTATCCGCGGCGTGATGTACGTGAAATCTAAGTCAAATCCTCTCTTCACAAAGCGAGTTTTTCCAAGCCTAAGAAAGTAGACACCATGAGTCAATAATACACAACCCACTTGTTCATGAAAAATATGTTGCTACTCACCCAACAACCCGCTTTAAGACGCGTGTATGCACAACGCGGCAAACATTGAGGAGTCGAATCGACTTGACAACTTGCACGATTATTCGAACGGTCAGATTTGACACCAAAGTGGCCGTCAACTACAATCCACATTCAAAGAAATTCAGCGTGATATCACAACACACGATCAAACCATAGTCACAAACCGTAGTTTTAATGCCGTTGTCACCGGTGGTTTGTTGATTGGACAGTCCCGACTGCTCCATAATGATCCCCACAACGACCATGAGAATGCTCAGGACAGTTGCACCGAAATCCCTGTCACAGGCGCAAACTCTATCAAAATGACTCTCTGTCCACAGATTCACACGCATTGCACTTACGTCCAAAAGAAAACAACATCGGAGCAGGACAAATGCACTGAATGGTCAAAGTGGATGTCGCTCTCAGGACGACAAATGCAGCAGAAGTGACGTCTCTCGTTCAACCGCTGAAGTACGGTATCATCGATTTTGTCCCAGCAACAAATGACATCGTTCCATCGTCGAGAGGTGGATGCCTCATCCCTTGCGTGTCTGTCAGCAAAAATGAACAAAGTTAGAGAACTCCACAATTCCAGGACATTGTCATCAAAGTCACGAACTTGGAACAGCCGCGTTCCGAGGCACACGGTGCACAGCAACGGCAGTAGCAAACACTTTTCGAGAGATAGTGAATGCACAAAATCAGGTCGACAAGGAGAATGACGAGTAAAACAAGATTTACACCATCCACTGCTGCAATGGTGACGGGAAGGTCACCGTAAATGTGCTCGGTGGCGCAGAATACGTCACTGTCGTCGCATGCCTGGCTTAGTGTTTCGTGGCACACGAAGGAGGACTCATCCGCACAAACGGAGAACCCTTGAATAGTAGAACAGTTGCAGCACTGCTCGCGGTTGCAGTAAAAGCTATTCGCTCCGCACGGTGTGTTGAAAGTTAGTGGATCTTCACCCGCGGGCACGATTGTTTCACAGTCGGAGGCCTGAACCTCTGTTTGCAATGCCAGCCAAGTGTTGTAAATACCCAAAGCTATCGACACCAGCGTCAAAAATAGAACTAGGAACCGGTACCAAGTATTGAACTGCAGGAGTCGAATAATGGCAGCCTCCGTGTCATCAGTTGAAGCTGAGGGCGTGCAGTCAACCAAATGGGGCTCGGGAGAGTTAATCAAGAACCCGACCTGCTGGTGCTCACTCAGGTGGTGGAAGTCTTCGTCGGCACGCTTCGCCACATTCACTTCGCCATTCTCCGCCGACTGTGCCGTGACACCTGACTGACCCCGCATTGCGAGGATTGCAGTGGCACTGAGATACAGTGATAATCTACATTGCGCCACGTTCAATGGCAGCTAGCTGTGCGCAGCCCAACAAACTTGTTCGTGGTGTGGAAACTCCGAAGAAAAACGCGAAAGTGAAAAACGGGTATGACGACAGTGTTCGGCACGTTGTGTCGCAGGTCATACCTTCAGGCCAGCTTGCCACGGAGCGGGTGTCTATCCCCCTCGTACAGTAACTGCCAGTCACTCGTTATTGACCATGTTGGTCCTACCGTCTTTACACCACGATGCTCATTTCCTCCCGCGGCCAGTTGCAGCATGCGTAACGGTCGCAACAAGCATTCTGCCATCTCGCGCTTGCAATGTCCACATCACCGCCACTCACTTTCTAGCACTGCACTTCCCACGAGTCACCACTCGCACATAAGTGAGTGTAAGAAAGCACGGTGTGCCTGCCACCATACACACGCGCCAACCACACTCAACGTGCCGTGCTGCATCGAAGTCGCCGTTCGCCGTTCGCCGTTCGTCGTTCGCCGTTCGCCGTTCGCCGTTCGCCGTTCGCCG
>ENA-OWNT01004825-OWNT01004825.1-seawater-metagenome-genome-assembly--contig:-NODE-4825-length-11512-cov-3.253170_pt1 | contig 11512 bp, 17 predicted proteins | sample MGYA00238136_ERZ651165 | MGnify/ENA primary metagenome ERZ651165 (study PRJEB26861, sample SAMN08777766) | seawater metagenome | isolation source: coastal seawater | place: USA: Florida | collected... | reverse complement strand
GGTTTCATCGGTTAACTTGGCTCTTTTCAATGTCCAGTCACGTGAGCCGACTATCTCGATGAGCTCATTGCTCCAACTGCCGCCACGCTGATTGCTTTCCATTCTGGCGCGGTCGTTTTGAGTCGACTCAGCGTAGTTGTAGATGCTTTGCCGCACTGCATGGGCCATGCCTTCTCTGGAGTCGATAGGCTCGGTCAGAGCGCTGAGTTGAAAATGGTTCATGCCGCGTTCGGTCCTTGGGTGGTTTTGGTTTCATCATCGTCTTCATAGTCGTGGTCATGGCTCTCGACGGTGACACCATTGAAAGTACCGGAGGCGCCACCGACACTACCCACGACTACCGCGTCTTGGCCAACATTGAGATTGCCAGCGATATCGACATCACCGGAAAAAGTAGAGCTGTCTGCGACTACGTTGACCTCGGGCGCGGTGACAGAGACTTCGCTGGCGGCGATGATTTCGACCTTACCTTGCGCTGCGTAAACCTTGATGCCTTGCTCGGTTTGATGGATAAGGTTGCCTTTGTCATCGAGCATCGCGACTTCACCTGGCTGCAGGTCTATTTGATGGCGTTCGTCTTCGACATTGACGGTGATACCGCGCGCCATCACGCCACCAATAAACAGGTTGTATGTTTTCGCTTCTGGCAGTGGTCGACTCATAAAGCCGTAATTGTGCACGCGCTTAATGCGGTCATTGGTGCGCCCGGTTGCGGTTCTTATCTGCAGCATTCCCGTGGTCGCGCCGGTGACTGTGCCGGTACCAATGAGGTTTTTGATTCGTGCCATCAGGCGTTGCTGTTGAAGGCGAGCACTAGACATGGCTTTGCTCCCTGAACGGCCTTGCCAACTCGACGCTCGTGGTTGCCGAGCTTTCGGACACCGATAGGCCAAGTGACTTAATCACCAGCATTTCACTGAAGTTTTGCTGCTTGTCGATCACACGTATCACTCGGTTCAGACCATCAATTGCAAGCTGGGGAAAGATATCGGCAATCGAGGTTGAAGCAGTCAGGCTCTCAGCAATGGCTAGGTTATGCTCATACTTCGCCCGGGATAAACACGCTTCACTGGTTTGCAGTTGGTCAGAAGTGATCACCAAGCTGCGTGAACGGTCGATGCTCTGGTTGGTGACTTTTGCGCTGGCATCATCCCACTGGCTTTGCACTTCGATGGTATGGAACTGTTTGTTGAAGGTGCGCTTGATGTTCAGGTTGCTGATATTGTTGCCGGTCTCAAGGCCAATATTGCTGATGGTCGCGTGCGCGGTGTTCTCTATCGTCAGTACGCCATTACGCTCAATCAGCATGTAGCCCTGTTCGCGAATCAGCTGGGCGATGTTCTCGACCGGTGACTCGGCATTAATCTGAAACTCTTCTATCTTAGGCATGCCTTTGACCAGGCTCTGCACGCCTAAGCCGAAGGGTTTGGTCAGCTTTCTAAGTAACTCTTCAACGTTGAGGTTATACAGCGCATCCATCGTGATACGCGAGTCAATCATGTTGGCACTCTTGGAGCGTCCGACGATAGGCATCGAGTGTGCGGTCGCGCTGGTGTCTGACTCCACCTCATCGATTTGGCCAAGCAAGATAGATTTGTCATTGAGGAAGAACTCGACCGATAACGGGCGAGTAATCGTCATCGGCTCAATCTCGCAGTCAAAGGTATGGGCTAACTGCTCAGTCGAGTAGTTGAGGTTTGCCTGGTAGAAGATATGCGGCTTGCCATCAATGTGCATGGTGAGCTGGTTCATCGCACATCCCTTAACGCGATATCGCCGCGGATAAACAGTGGATGCTGCAGCGCATTCATTTTGGTAATGATGTGCTCATTGGTGTACTCGTCGTGGGCAATGGTGAGCGATGATTTAAAGTGTGGTGACTGCACTATTCGGTCGGCTTTGATGCCCTGCGTGACTTTATCTTGCTGAGCTCGCACGTTACTTTTTAGCAGTGTCAGGGCGTCATAGAGTTCGATGCTCTCCTTGGTCGAGACCTGAGTCGTCTCTTTGATACGGTCATCAATGCTGACGGCTAACGTCGACAGGTCGCTTTGAATAATCTCAGGTTGCTTTTGCGCCAGGGTGATATCAAAGCTGTCGTTAGCCTCAAGCTGAGTGATGTCCTTACTCATCTTCACCGCGCCGGTGACCAGCTGCACGTTGTAGTGTTTGGTTGGGCTCTCTGATTTCACTTCGCTAAGCATCAAGCGTTGGGCACTGCGCGAGTTATCGACCGCTTCACTCTCTGAATCTGGTTCAGATTGAACACCTTCTGCGACACTATCAATTGCCTTCGACAACCTGTCCGCGAACTCTGCTGGGTTGGTGCTCAAGCTGCTCACCGCCGAAAACGCCTCATTAATGGTGAGGTTGATGCCCTTTATCGAATCATCAGCGAGGTTTAGTCGGTTGGTTATATCAACCAGCACATTGAGGACTTGGGTGGTGTCGCTTTGTACCTGGTTAAGTTCAGAAACATCGAGCGCTTTGACTTGCTCAATGAATGACTGCTTAGAAAGGCTTTCAACAATGTTCGCCTGGGCTTTGGTACGTACCGTTGTCGATGCAGTGATGGAGGGACTTTCCCCAGCACGGACAAACTTGAGGCTTAGGGTGACTAATCCTTTTTTAGTGCTGATGTTGACGGAGTGTTCTTCAAAAACAAGTGACAACTCTCCAAGCCAAGGGTGTTCGAGCTCGCCTTGTGGGTTGCTGTCTAGGTTTTCGATAAATGTATTGGCATCGGCGAGTGAGCTGGCGCCGACGAATACAGCTTCAATGGTAAAAGCCCGGGCTTTAGCGCCCATCACTTTGATATGAGGCAGGTCTGCGTAGGGGATCTCGCTCACCTGCAAGCGCTGACCACCATCGAAGGAGGTCGAGAGGATATTGAGCTTCAGCCCATTCCAGCGTGCGTGCTCGTATTGTCGTTCCCACATCAGAAAACCTACCAATCGAAGAGTAAAAATGAAATTGGCAGCGGCAGGAAATTATCAGGACGGGATAGGGCGCTCAGCGCTCGTTCGGACTCACCCCTCCCTCCACACTAAAATTCCACACTGCAGTTTTGCGATCCTATAAATGATCGTGTTTCGGTAGGGTTAGTAGAGCACAGCCCTTGATATATCTACATCGAGGGCTGTTTTAGATTGGGGATTTAGAGATCGTCGAAGATCGTATCTGTTCGTTTTAATCACAAAGTACTTCACCCATATCTCTTTACAAAAAAATATAAGCCTGATAGCTTTATCTGTAATTCTGAGTGGTTTATGTATGTGTATTTTGTATGTAAATTCTTGTGTATATGTATAGTCTATCCACGATGAATTGTTGATTCGATAGCGTACAAAGCTATCTAGTCTCGCTGAAGTCGCCAGTGCTTCAGAATAATATTTTGGATATCTACAATCGTACTTAGCTTAGGTAAGCTTTACTGGCTTTTAGAGCATACCTTAGGGGTTAGGTATGCTTAAAATTTTCCACAAGTCAGAATGCCATCTAAGAATCGCTGCAAAAGAACAAGATGGCGTCACTTATCTCAAAGCTCTATTAATAGAAAAAGTGGCATCTATTGTTAAGTTGATTATCGGTTTAACAGTAATTTACTTATCTGGTGATAACGCCCTTACAAATTTGATGTGCTCAATTGCTGATATGCACGGCAATCAATAACTGACTTCAGTGATTGTAGCAAAGCTGCACCGTTACCTATCAGCTTTTAGAGTCTCATTAGTAGTTTGCTAACACTTCTATTTCGCTAAGTTGCTTTCGAGCAACTTGTGCTGTCGACATCGCACATAATATTAATAGGCAGAATTCATTCTCGAATGGGTAGTCTTTGTAATCTTCTATACGTTCAGGAGAGCAATCTTCTAGGCGTTGTAACATAGTAAAAGCCTCGCTATATTTTTTGTGGAGCACAACGTTCCTTTCTAAAGGCAGAGGAGTATGGCTTAACTTCGCCTTTTCATCTTGAAGTTGTTTTGAAGCTTTTTCAAAAGTAGATTTTGCTTTGTCGTATTCATTGCAATACTTCGTAACCCAGCCCTTCTCAGACCAAGCATGCTTCCAAACTTTTCCCCAGTCTTCAGTACTCACACGCTTAATCATTTGATAGTAAGTCCATCGAAATGCATCAGCTGAATTTATGGGTGAGGATTTAGAAGGGATACCAAAGGTTTCTTCAAAATTGTGATATGTATTATCTGCTTTTTTCAAAAGCTTTTGGTACTCAATATTACTTATCTCCCCCATTCCACCAACGACTGTCGAAAAAATACCATCGCTTAACCGATGGTAGCGAGTTGAGTGTGATACAAGCATATCCTTTGCATTACCGATGACATGGCGAAGCGGTCGAGGGTTTTTACCACCTTTGAGTCTATGATCGTAGTTTTCAATCTGACTGGCCCAATCAACATATAAATGGTAGCAAACTTCATTTAGCTCTTTGCTAGCTTTGTAAACCTCTTGAATGGTTTCATAGTATCTTAATGTTGCGGAATGGTGGTGATTGGCCAAAGCCGTCGATTCAGCTATTTCAATCGATTGCTTACTGACTCGAAGTGAATAAAAAGCTGCAACTGAAGCTGCAATTGCTGCAATTGCCGACATGGTCGAAGGTACAACATCAAACCAATTAATATTTGTTAGGGCTTCTTTCATAAGATTATAAATTGCTATTGAATGATCATTTTATAATCTTATGAAACAAGGGGTTATGCAATGTGATTATTAAAAATATCCATCTGCTTCACATCCCCCTTACACAACTCAGGCTGCAGTTCTGGGCTTGGTTTATCACCGTTGGGTTCGATGATGCGGTGGACGGATGTATAGGTGACAAAGACAGTACCGCAGTTGAGGTTGAGGCACTGGCAATATGCTTCACGCGTTTCTTTACTCATCGCTCTTGAAGTTGCGATACGGGCTTTGCTTTCGCATACCGGACAAGTAATTAACATGACAATTTCCTTTCAGTTATAGCGTTCAGAACCTTAGTTTAAACTTTCGACCTCTGCGGCCATTTCAATGATGGCTTGAATCGCCTTTGCTTTTTCGGCATCGAATCGCCCCTGGTTATCAGCGACCACCAACCCCATTAAGTAAACGCCAGCCTGAGCGCGATTTTCACCCGCTGTAGATAGCGCAACACCATCAATAATTACATCCAGAGCGGATTGAAATAGCTGCTTTTCTTTAAACATATCAATACCCTTACCAGTGATACTGGAAATATACTGTATATCCATACAGGTTTCTAGTTGAATTCTTGAACCTGCTTCACTCATATATCATTTTCCTGCTCACGCTACTGTATTGAATGAGGCCCAATCACGCTGGTAGATTGCGTCACGAACAGCGCAAAAGTGTGTGCGAATTTGTAACTCTTCTTCGATAGTATTAGCCTTTGCTAGCTCCTGATCTTCTAGTTCGATGATGTACTGATAAGTCGTTTGGGGAATGTTTTGGGCCATGTCTACTCTCCTACTTTTCTTAATAGTTTCAGCATACCTGCACTTGTCAATTATCTAAGGATCAAAAATTGACAACTTAGGAGGCGTTTTATCCATTAACGCTCAGAGCAATGATGTTTTTGCTCAAAAAGCGGCTCTAAGAACCAAGCTATCACGGCTTTAAAATTTCCAAAGTCCCCGTGATGGAAGGGCTGAGCCCGTTGGTTTCGAAGCCACCATATCAACCTGAAATAGAATTCAATCTGACGATAGATACGATCAGGGCTTTCTCCGTGCCACAGAGTTAGGTTTCTAAAAAACGGAGCTGCGCTTAGTAAAAAATGAAGTTGGGAGATTTGAGAAGGAGGGTGTATTTATAGTTCCGATTTAGCAGAACACTGTCAATAGACATATATGACAGGTAAGCGGCATAAAATCCCAATGGGAACAAAACCCAAAACCTGAATATAAAATTTAACCATTAAAAACATAGTGTTATGGAAAGTTAGCAGATCCGTTTATTAACACATCTGTTAATCTTTACGATATGGGAAGTAAGTCACAAGTCTTCAAGGCTACATACTTTGCTAGACGATAGACATAGCCCCACAGCTCTATACAACAGTATACCTAAAACCAACGTTCGGCGGCTTGAAACTTATCTGAAACCCACAAAGCAAGCGTTACTATCAAAGTCACTAAAGCTACCCACGTTGCATTTCTAGCATTCTTGTTCGCTTTCTCTGCATGCAGGTTCGATTGATACGACAAATAACCAAAAAATGCATCAGGGGAAAGAGTCCAGTTGCCTTGGTAACTATGTGAATTTGAGGAATCGATTGTCGTTAGCTCTTTCAGACTACCCGGTCCATTTGGTTCAAGGCATATCTGCCTCAATATTGCAGCGATCCGATAATCACCAATTCCATTTAGTTCATCAGTTTTCGAAGCTTCGCTGACGCTAAACTCTTCTTTTTTCTTGGCCTTTTCAAGAACAAACTCAATCACTCGTAGTACATCAGGCGCTGTTTTATCCATTGGTTTAAATGCTCCTAACTCAACATTGGTTGAAACCGCCCTTCCAAATAGTCAGCGGTAACACTGTGCCAATAGCACACCTCATTTTCATCAATTTCAATGGGTTGCACTGCATCATGTAGTATCGAGTGCCAGTATGCCTGATTGTCTTTGAACCTTGCGAACGAGTGTTGATAAAAATTATCAGCACTGTGCTTCACATCACTCAAATCTATGTCACGACATTGCAACGCCCAACCTCGCGCACCAGCTGCCCAAAACATGAAGTCATCTACCTTTTGTTTTGCGTCCTCACCTTCGAACGTAATGCAAAAGCGATTGGTCGAGCTGACATGAACGCCACGTTGTTTAATGGTCTTGTTGAGTTTTTCTGCTTGCTTCTCTAATCGGATGATTCGTTGGTAAAGTCGGTTTTGGTAGTCCTCTGGTTTGCTTTGCTGTTTTGCTATCGACTTGGCTTTGATGGTTTGAGCCTTCGCCGCGTGTAGTTTTCTGATCTGACGCTTGATTGGCTTCTTCCACTGGTCGAGCTTATAGCCAAGTTCTTTGATAATCGCAGTCATGTTACCCGCTTCAAATGAGGCTAGTGTTTCCCAAGCTGGCGCGCGTGAACAGTTGGCGATGTTGTAGCGGTTACCCTTAATCAAACCTTGGTCTGCGTTTTCACCTTTGGCCGCATAACCCACCGCTTTGATTATGTAAGAACCGGCAGCTTTTGGCTTTTTGATTCGCTCGAGCTTGGCAAATCCATGACCCCATATTTTTTCAAGGCGTTTTGCCCAAGGACTAAACAAGCGCTCCGGTACCGTCCAGCGCAACAAGATATGCACATGCGGGTTCGGCTCACCGTGTTCATTGGCTGGACACTCGGCCACCCAAATATAGTGAAAGTCTGCGGCCTTGTTTGTTGGGCCAATATCGCTAGGCTGAACATACTTAGCGACTTTCTCATTGGTTAAGTCGCTATACTTTTGGCCTGATTCAGAATCTAACTGAGTCGTATGATCAGCAACCCACCCTCTTTGATACATTTTCTTAGCTGCATCGATGAACCTTGACACTTCTCGGCCTATAGTGGTCTCTAAGGTTTTCTCCATAGTGAATTCTTGTTCTGGCTTTTGCTTGAGGTCGCAGTATGGCCCGGCAATCACTCCGCCACGGTTCATCGTTCTTGGCATTGGATGTTCTTTGCTTGGCAGCGTCCAATATTCTCCGCCAATGTCGGTGATGGGATGCCAGATTTTCTTCTCTCCGGCTTTTGGGTGAACCGTCACCATGTTGCGCTTGTACATGATTGGATGATTAGCCCCCATTGCTCGGCACTCATCTTCGCCAAGCATTCCTCCGAACACCGCTAATCGTTGCGCTTGAGTGAACGTCAAAGTCAGAAACGTAGAAAACCCGCCGTGGCATGCCGCTACATAAGCACCAGATTCAAAAATCTTACTCACTGAACGCGAAGTTAATTTCTCAGAGAAGCGTTCACCAACGTTCGCGGCCGGAGCTGCACTCGAAGGCGTTTCGGTTATCGCTTGAAACTTGTAAGTCTCGTTCCAGGAGCGATACATCAAGTGCATAGAAATCGGGATTCGTCCTGTTTCGCCTCTCGCTCGCTTACCATTTTGATTGAGAATCGCAGGCGTAGAACGCTCTGTGCTCTCGTACAGGTCATGGTGGTTGAAGCAAGCCTCTGACGAGGACAAAACAGTTCTAGGGCGCAGCGCCTTTGCTAGAGTCCTGATTCTGCGGATTTGACGCTCTTTTCTGACTCTAAATTCTCTTGTCGGACTTTTGCGCCCTTTGACTAGCCTATACTTTTCGGCGATTCTCGCCGCCGCTTCGCGGTCGTGTTGGGAGCAATAATTCTTCGCTTTGAAGAACTCAGTTCGCACTTCAAGATCCCGTTCGCGTTTCGATTTTCTGTTTGAAACTCGGTCATAAACGGGAATTTTCTTCACTAAACCGCTATCGATAAGAGCTTGTTCTTGGTCTGAGTGAATTTTGGAACCTAAAAAACCAGCATGGTAGCTGGCATCATTTCGTTTGATTCGGTCGAGGGGCATTACTGCCCCTGTTATGTATAGGAGATCACTCGGTGAAATATCACCAGTTTTCTCCAGGTCTCGTTTCAATTTCATATAAATCCCAGATTCCGTCGCTTGCTTGGGATACCTGACTTATGTACATATAGTCTTGAGAGACTTCGACAAAGTGGTATTGATTTGTGCCGACTTGATCCAACATGAAGATTCTCCGCATGTAGTAATCTTTGATGCCAACTGCTACGGCACAATTTGGGTTCATATCTCGAAGGGCCGTAAACGTGTCTTCTTGAGTAGGCTCAAGCTCATATTCATCGACCTCAAACTTGATCACTAAGCCGCTTTCTTCGCACACGCTCAGTAATTTGGTCTGCAATTTTTTTAAGTCTTGCTGTTCGTTCATCAAATAGCTTCCTTTGTTTAGGTGAGAGATTATGCTCACCTTTCAAGCGACCTATTTTGACGAGTCTTTCATCGGCATGTGTAACATTTTTCATACTTCCCCCAGTTCTTGAGTTGTCATAAGCATATAACCGCCCTTGCCTACCCCTTTGCTAATCACTCCCTTGTGCAAGTGAGTACAAGCTAGGTCCAAACATGCTTGGTTAACGGCATCAGCCATTGATTCAAAGTCACCAATCAGAACGTTGGCGACTTCTTGTGTGTCTTCATGACGGACAATTCCGCCATCAGGACAGAGTTGAATTGCTGAATATTGCATTACGCTGCCTCCGCTTCTTTTTCGTCACGGCGCTGGGCGATCTGCTCGATTAGGTCATCTTCGATTTGAAGCAAGTCTTCCAGCGCCTTTTCGTCATCAAGCAGAACAATATTGTGAGCGTGATGAGTCGTGTTCTCTGAAAACACAAGCACATTCAAAAGTCGCATCTTGGATGAGTATTCAATGCGAATCGAAATGACATCTGCGCTCGCTACTGCCAAGGCGAACAAACTGTTGATAGTAGAAAGTGTGGCTCTTTGATATACCGTTTCGGTTACGTTGCTCTTCATCTTTGGTACTCCTACGCAAAGGAAAAAAGCCCCATTCCGTGAGGAATACTACCGGGGCAAAGGGCTGGCTAGGTTCAATGGGTACTACTGAACTGGTAATGCTTGAGGCGGCGAACGTCGCCAAGCTCATTGTCTAAATCGACGACCATCTGCTTCACATAGCTCATGCCCATGCGAATCTTTTGCAGCTCTAGATCGTCAAAAGACGAAAACTCACGTTTGTAATCTTTGGCAGGTAAGCCACCCGCAATAAGCACTAAACCTCGGCTCTTATCTGGCAGTTCATCAAACATCTTTTCTAACTTGCAGCGCACTGCCTGCCCGTTGAACAGTGCTTTGGCATTCGCGATGCTCTCTTGCGCACTGGGAACCTGGTGAAGTACTGGTTTTTCAGCCAACTGATTCATAAACATGACTCCTTAAGCGAAACCCGGTAACGGCGCACCATTAGCCAAAAAGTCTGTGCCTATTTGTACAAGTGGCTGCAGGCCTGTGGTGCGGTGTTCAAGGTCATTGATAAGCAAAACCAAGTTGCCTAACGCTGCTTGCGCTTTGGCGAGAGTTTTGCGTTTGGTCGATCGTGGTAAACGCTCTGCGTTGCACATCGCCAATGCATCGCTAGAAAGCTCACCAGAAAATATCGAGTGTTTTAAAACTCGTTCCAGTAGGTTCAACCGTTCTTGGTTTTTAGGAATCGGTACCGTCACGACCCCATCTTCCGCAAACAGCGTATTGACGATGGAGTAGTCACCAGACTCTCGGCTGATTGCCGCGAGTACGACGGGTTTGAGTACATGCGGCTGATTTGGATTGAGCATATTGCGCAAGATGGTGCCATTAAGGGCCAACTTACGGGCAATCGCTTCTACATCGTGATTGACGACAAAATCACAACAAGCTGAGTCAAAAGCTTGCTGTTTGCGTTCACGCAATACGCACATTGTGTTATTTACGTCCATGTCCAATACTCAAATGAAGAAAAACGGAACGAAAACGAATGACCAACCAAGAATATTGAACCAGCGTGGACACTCGTTTGAGTATTTGTCTTCCCATGACTCACTCGCCAGATGCTGTAACACAATCTCTTGTTGAGTGAGTTTGGTGGTCAGTGAGGTAGCGAAGCTCATACTTGTTGCTCCGCTAGCTGTTGGTTGTATTTGACCATGTTGACCAAAATCAGACCTTTAGAAGCGTCTTTAGGCACAATCGGAATGTTGCCAAGGCCTTTTTGGCGGTCGAACGTAGATGAAGACATGCCAGTGCGACGCAAAAATTCCTTTTTTGTGCATACAGGCGCATCAATTGCTATTTGAAGTGTTGCCATAAGTGGTATCCTACGCTTTTGAAATTGTTTAATGGCTATTGAGTGGAATTGACTAGCCATCATCCTGTTTGAGACAAACTTACGATCATTTTCTTTCATTTGCAAGATTCAAATAAAAGAAGAATCGATAAAGATCCCATTTAAGCGATTTATTGGTCTTTTTTGTCATTTAAGTGAGAGTTTATTTGCCATATGAGTAGATTGTTAGCCAAGGTCCCTCCATTTGACTACTTGAAGGGGCGCGAATTTACGGAAAAGCTAAAAGTAGTAACTGGTTGTAAGACATATGAGCTAATGAGTGACTATTACGGCGTACCTAGTTCTACGTTTTCCACTTGGCATCACCACGACAGAACAGGGTTTGAGTTAATCATCCGTGAACATCTAAAATCTGGTGCTTCAGTTCGTTATATGGCTCTAGGTGAGGGTGAACCTTTTCCTGAGAACAATGCGCCCTCATCAATGAGCAGCATTGACAAGTTCATCATCGCAAATGGGCAACTCGAAAAGACCGGCACTGTAGATCTTGGCTTATCGACTCTTGAGGATTTTGGATTAGTCAAAGATGAGCTTTTCGTCATTGAGCAGAATGGTACTCACCTATACGTGAATACCGCTGAACAACAACCATCTTCTGG
>ENA-OWNT01004824-OWNT01004824.1-seawater-metagenome-genome-assembly--contig:-NODE-4824-length-11512-cov-3.743070_pt1 | contig 11512 bp, 5 predicted proteins | sample MGYA00238136_ERZ651165 | MGnify/ENA primary metagenome ERZ651165 (study PRJEB26861, sample SAMN08777766) | seawater metagenome | isolation source: coastal seawater | place: USA: Florida | collected... | reverse complement strand
CGTCACATTGCCCTGAAGGTCAACGATGTCATCTCGATTAGCGGCAATGTCGTTCCCATCCACAACAACCCCATTCACGTGGAAGCCATTTTCCACACATACATTCACAGTGCTGTCACCAACACTGGAGCAATTGCCTTGGTGCTGGAACCCCAACACTGCTGACGAATCATCTACAGCGGAAGAGTACTGTCCGACTGCATATGAGAAAGAACCAGAAGCTGTGTTGCGCAATCCACCCGGAACTACACTGAACTGTCCCTCCGCCGTGTTAAAAAGCCCACCACTGACTGTTTCGAAGTCGGCTCGAAGGCCAGTGCTGATCGAATACAATTCTGCGGCCACGCCATCACTTCTAGCAACGAAAAGTTCCGTATTGTCAAAAGATAGCGTCGGAATCTGTTCTGACGGCAAGGGTCGGTCCCACAGTGAGTCGCCGGTGCACGAGTCAAGGGCGTAAAGCGTATCTCCAGTTGTGGTAAACAAGACACTACCGTCGTGAGAAACCGAGACGCCTATGCCAGGAAAACTTTGGGACCAGATAGTAGTCCCATCAACAACTGAAGCGGCAACCAAGCCACTACTGCCGTATGGGAGGTACACGATGGTCCCGTCAGCGGACAGTTTGGGGATGCCCGAGGCCCCAGACGTGTCAGTGGACCATTCAACCGACCCATCCGCCGTCTTGACGGCATACCAGTTATCGGTATGGTCCCCGTAGATCAACATGGATTCGTCTGTGGAAAGCACAGGAGAGTGCGCACTGCCAGAATGTCCAGTAACTGCTGTGGAACTCCAAAGCAACTCACCCTGAGCGCTCAACGCGTACATTTTGTTGCAATATACATAACACAGTCGCTGCAGCCCCATTTGTACTACAACTCAAACTACTGTCGTAGTTCCACGTCAACGAACCATCTGAAACGTTGAGGGCATAGAGCCCACCAGTTCGATCGTCGACAATGTAAGCTGTAGAACCATCAGGCGAATATGCAACGCCGTGGGACTCCCACTGGCTCTGAGCGTGGTATTCCCAAACGAGTGAGCCGTTTGTCGTTGTGATGGCGAGCAATCTGGTTCCCCTCCACTCTGGCACAATAAGCACGGATCCATCGGGCGACACTGCTCCGCCTAACAGCGCCGCTTCGGAGTCAAATGTGTCGTACAACCATCGAAGTCTTCCATCAGTGTCCCAGCAGTAAACTTGCCCACATGTAGACCCAGAAAATATGAGTCCATTCTTTGAAATTGCAGCTGACGATATTACTTTGAATCCACAATTGTCAGTAGGAACGCTGTAGTTCCACAACATTGTTCCCGCTGGAGCCTCGCTCACATTAGACTTAGATGAATCAAAAGACGATCCCTCCATCATCGACTCTACGGCACCACTGAGACTGGACACATTCGACGTCAGTTCGGTGATGGTGCGGGCCTGGTCGTTTACCATCGATTGTAGGTCACTGGTGTTGTTCTGCAGTCCCACAATGTCAGCACGGTATTCATCAATCTGGCTCTGCAAGGCGGTGTCATTCTGCAGGAGCCCGTCAATGGTTGAATTGATGACGTCAATCTGCTGTAGAACATCATCCACTGTGTCCTCGAGCCCACGGACCGTCTTGTTGAGCGCCCCAGTGGTAGAGGAAGATCCAGTAGAGTCCGTCGCACACACCCCACCGTTGGCTAACTGCTCGGCAAACCCACACGCGGTGATGGGCTCAAACTCATTGGCGTAGCGGGCGTGGCGAGAGACCATCAATTCGTCGATGTTGCCGGCGAACCAGGTATGGTCTGAGTGGCCGCGGCCAAGCTTGAGTCCATCGTTCATATTCAAGATTCCCTCGTAAGAAAAGGTGTGCCACAATGATCCTTGGACAAAGATGTAGTTGAGTGAGTTGGACCTCACCCACGCAATGTGATGCCATGTATTATACTGCACATAGTGACCAGTGACAGCATCATCTGGAGTCGCCAGGACGGAGGTTTTCCCCGAGGAACAGTCGTACGCACTAATCGTGACAACTCCAGAAGGAACGCGGCGCAGTGTGAAAGTACCGTCGTTATCCCCAGCTGAACAATCAGCAAACTTCTGTGATGCAATGATCTCGTGTTGTTCATACAGGTCGAACTGGTTTTGACTGACGTCGTCTGTCAACATGACCCACGCCTCAATCGTGAAGTCACCGTCTAGCGACAGGTCCGTATCGTTTTGCACCACCAGGTAGCTACCCACATCCACGCTATTGTTCAGCCGCAGAGACCGAGACCCGACTCGTCCATAATCCACGATATCAGTGTTGTCACCGTACGTCACCACCGTATTGTTGTTCAGTGAGCCGTCCACAAATTCACCTGCACACCACCATGAAACAAAACGGTCAGATCATCATCATCATCATCATCAGTGTCATCATGACCAACATAAACGAACCATCTTCAAAATCCAACAACACGACTGCATCCTGCTCCGACAACAGAGCCCCACTGTAATCCAAAGCGGTAGTCAAGCCATCCAATTGACCCTTCAGCTTATCAATCTGTGACTGCTGGTCCAACAGGTTCTCCACGTTGCTCACAGCGTCAGCGCGATTCTCCAGTTCCACCAGTGCTGCCACATCCGCCACGGTCGCCGTTAGTTGACTCGTGCTGTTTTTGAGTTCAGCAATATCCAAACCGTGTTGTTTCTGCACCAGAGGATCCAGCCGTCCACCGTCCACATAGAGGCCGTTGTCCGTGCAAAGGTTGACGGTGCCCGTATCAGCACTCGAACAGTTGGGACCCGACGAACTGAAGGCCAGAACGGCAGAGTTGTTGTGGGTGGCGTGTGCGTGTTGCCCAGCAGCGAGCGAAGAGGTACCGGCAGCAGTGTTGCGAAATCCAGCCGCGACAAATGAGAGTTCGCCCGTTGCATTGTTGCTGTGACCACCAGCGACTGCAGCCCAGTTCGCAACGGCAATGTTGCCGCCACCGATGTAATTGCCGTCATAGTATGATCCACCACCCGATACAACGGACGCTGCTCCACTCGCCGTGTTGCGGCCACCACCACTCACAGTGGACGTGTCCAACCCTGCTGCAACATTTAGAAGACCTCCACCAATGAAACCCCTGATACCAGTGACGGTGTTCATGTAGCCACCAGATATTGAACCTCTGCTCTTTCCAACTGTATTCGAACTCCCACCACCCACGAATCCAGCGAACCCGGTATTGTGAATTCTGTTGGCTTTTCCCCCAACAATAGTGCCCAAGCTTGTTAAAACAGTGTTTTGGTTTCCACCAGCAACAACGCTTCGTGATGCGGCAGCCGTATTAAAAGCTCCACCTCCAACGAAGGCACGGTAGGCGGAAGCAAGGTTTCCTTCCCCGCCAACAATGGACGCTTGGCCGTCAGACACTGTGTTCTGTTCCCCACCGCCCACAAAGGCGTAGTTTCCGAGCGCTGAAGTTTCATAGCCTCCTGCAACAATGGCATGGTAATACACGCTCGTTCCTTCTTGAACGAAGAGCCCGACCCACCACAACAGAAGAGTGACGGAATTCATTGTATTTGTTGACAATAACTGCCTCACGTCGCAACGCACCACGTGCAAAGCACCAGCAAACGAAATAATCAACAAAATAGTGAACACACACAAACAACAACAAAGACATAATTCCTGTTGTTGAGACCCAACAGTCACTCCACTTACTTCAACAGTTACACTTCAACATAGTGTGCAAGACACATCTGAAACGCGCCAAAATGAGAGCCGCCCTGAAGAAGCCAGCTGTTGGGAAATCGTGAAACGGCCACATCGTAATCGGTGAGTTTCGAGGGCAAGTACAGTGCCCAGTCTGCGGGGCACATGCATTACCGCTGCCCAAACTTGAATTTAGTGGGCACCCCCGTTGACACGCACATGTGCTATTTCTCGTGGTGCCAAACGAAGCTGCTGAACCGTTCAATGCTGTCTGTATCTATGCGGGTGAGCTGCTGACTTGTTGTACAGGTTGAGGTCCCCTCACAAAATGTAATTGTGGCTTGTGGCGGCTTGTGGCTTGTGGCAGCGTGTTGATGATTCGTCAATCATCGTCCATGTGGCCCTCTCTCCGTCACGTGTCTGTCCGTGGTGCAGCATACACGTTGTCCTGTTCGTGTGTCGATGACTTGTATCCCCTTCGAGAACCGAAAGATGAAGATCCTCAACAAACTAACTGGTGCAACAAGCGAGAAGCGTTGGTGTGGTGAAAGAAACAGCGATATTGATTCGTCACAACGCGTCTGATGAATTGAGTTTTGATACCACTGCTTTGATTCTCGAACGGTAAACGTCTTTTTCAAAAATGAAGAAAGTGAATTCGGTGCAACGTTCTCTGTATAGCCTTCGGGCTGTGGGTGCGTCTCGTGCTTGGTCGAACGTCATGGGGTCCATCCTAACTTGTGGATTGAGGACAAGGTCTGCAAATCACACCGTATAAGAAGGCAATGATCGTGTTTGGATTCATTTTGCACTACTTCATTCTTTCAGCATGTGCCATCGACATCGCTGCTTCCGGGAAAACGTTCGCGTATGAGCCGTGCAACAACGTTGCTGGAAAGCACTGTAATAAATATCGAGCACATTTGTTTGGAACGGCCCGGGCCGGAACTGATGAATCTCTGCATAACCTAGTGGCGCAAGCACCGGCATACGGCCAGGCTAAAGTGGTGTCAAAAGCACCAGCAGTGGATCAGCCCGCGCGTGCCACTTTCACAATTAATGAACCGTTTCATGCCTCAGGCATCAATTGTAAGGATGGAGTGATTGAATCATCAATCAGAATGCTGAACTGTTTGTATTATTGCAATTGTACGCATACCAGTCCACAGCCCAACTTTGCTTGGGCATCGCATTTCGAAAAGCAGTATGCGAAGTGGTTTGGCGTGCCAGCAGGAAATAACGTTGGGGCGGCTTATGATAAACTATGTCGCGGGCACTACAACATCGATCGTAATGAATCTTCCACCCAGACCATCCAGACTGCGTGGGAACATAGTGTGGGACGTATCGATCGCGACAGCTGACCCCAAACCACTGTTCAACCCACACATACAAAACAGAGGCCGAGGCTATGCTCCAAGAGCTCGACGACAAGGATTCCACGATTGAGGCCATCACTCAAGAGCGGGACGAGACAGAAGCTGCTCTGCACCTCACATTAGATGTCCTCCACGAAACTGAAAGCAAACTAGTCGCCCAAGAAGAGACTATTGCTCAACTCAAATCACTCCTCGATACCAAACTAAAGCGGAAACCACCCAAGACGAAACGGAGAGTCCAGAGAAAATAGGCCAGAGAAGTCTCTACAAACTCTCTACAAGTGCTATAACTGTCTCTACAACACACTCTACATACATTCTATCTATCAGCCACTCTCTAAGCTAACAATATGTCACAATACCTATTGTTAGTTCAAAATACCACAAAACGTCAACAACTACTCCATCACTCCAACAGACGGAAATACTTCTTCTTCAGTTCATTGCGTTCTCGCTTCAGTCCCTTCTCACCCTCATTAATCCTCCTCTTCATCCTCCCAATCTCTCGCCGCAGCTCTGTCAGGTACTTCAACTTCAACCATCGCCGCTCTTTCACCAACTCCTCACACCTCGCTTCATAGTACTCATATTCACCGGGTGCACTACTCACTCCTATCTCCTGGGCGTACCTATCCATATGGCGTTCATTCTCTGCTAATGCAGCTTCGACTTCCTTCAACGCAAGTTTTGTCATTCACTTTATACTTGAACAATATCATCTTATCTTTAAGCTGAAAGTTCGGAGTAGTCTTCCATTCAACATCAACAATCAAAGGGAGTGTGTTTCACTTTCTTGCATTGCCGCCGCCTTCGCAGCCCGTTCCCGTATTTTTCTACTGTGATACGTTAGGATCTTCGTCATGAACCGCTTTGAAAATGTCGTTTGCTTTTTGTCTTTCTTGTTTCGCCTGATCACCCTCACTTTGCGGCGCCGTGTCTGTCTGCGACTGCGTACGGGTGCGGCTCCATTGTCGTCAACCATTGAAGGTGAGTCATCTGTTGCCTCCACAGTGTCAGTCAGCTCCACAGTGTCAGCCACCTTTACAGCCGATTGGTCGCTTAGTACTGGAACAATCTTTCGCGTACTCTTCGTTGGCCGACTTTTCTTTCGACTGTCAGACTGCTCCAATTGAGTCCGCCGAACACCAACCTGAACTTTCTTTTGTCCAATACGAATCAATTCCGCTTTGAGCTGAGATCGTTCATGTTGGGCCTCCACCAGTAGCTCCTTTGCATTGACCCCATCCGCCCCAAAGAGGTCCAACGCCTCCAGTGCCACGTCAATGGCTCGCATACTGGTCTTAATATCTCTTTCTTGCTTCCTAAGCTTCTTCACACCACCCTTCAACCCGTCAACTCTCGCCTCCTCAAGAGATTCGCCAACTTGAACGAGCTGTTCCTTAACCTGAGCCTTCTCAGACTGCTTCTTCCGTCGCTCACACTGAACCATCTCTCCGTCTCCATCCGCGACGATCGTCAACGCTTCCAACTTGGCATTGACAACCTTCACTTGGCCTGCCGACTTTTGTTCAGTCAACTCCAACTCTTCCTCCCGTTCGTCCAGCCTTCGCATACGCCTCTTCCTCTGAGCTCTGATTTCACATCTCAGCAACCACCATCCCATCAGCAGCTTTGAGACCAGCATGACTGTCCCCAACACAGGATCCGTCACAAACAGCTGCATCAACACCGACTTCCCAACAGCTGACAACCAGGCCCAGCACTCGGTCTCTTCAAACGCATATGAAAATGTCAGACACACGCCAAGTCCCACTGCAAAGATGTAAAGCAACTGAAAGGCGGCTAGCCCAGCCAGCACATGTCGCGCTCGTTTCATACCAGAATACCAGGCCGAAAACTCTTCTTGCCGTATCAGTTTTCGTTCTCGCAGCCACTCGCGCACACACTTCTGTAAGCGGCCGATCTGTCCAACAACCCTCGTATTACTTCGGTTCAATTTCGTCCGCTGTGCTTGCTCCGAACTCAACTGCAGAGCAGCCCTCTTCGTGCCACTGGTGTCCGGCAACTTGATGCGCCACACAAAGATGAACAACTGGGATTTCAAGTATCGTTTCCGTAATCGCTGAGTCATCTGTCGATGTAAATGCACTGTTCGTTTGCGGTGGACTTGTAACTTTGTCATGGTGGCTGGCTCCTGTGTCGCCACTTGGGTATCTGTGGTGGTATCGTCCGCGTGCCCACTCACAACATGACTGTCTGTAACCAAACGCATCCATTTATCTAACGCCATCACTTGCACATCCTTTTTGTGTCGCAGTTTCTTTCTTGCAGCACCACAACAAAGCACCTTTTTAAGGTTTCTCATCTGTTTCTTCAACAATCCCTCTCCAATGTGCGTGTTGGTGGTCACCGTGTTCACGTTGGCGATCATATATGGCAGTACGTACTTGAATGGTAACAACAACACTTGCGTCGCAATCGCTGATACCAAGACTTGTATCAACGCATCATCAAATGAAGAGTCGTCATCCCCACCATCCAGATCAACCAATAGAGCGGTGGATATGAACGTTAACAACAGCCCCGCCAACAGTCCAGTCGCTTTGTCCGCCCGGGAGTAGACGACATCCGCATGACTCCAGTGAAAGAACAAACCGATGAACGGGTTATCAGATATGATGTGCAGAAAGCCCATCAACACAACTTCCTTTGCCGACAGCCAGCCCCGCAGTATCGCTTCAGAACCAGACGTGCCAACTACAGACGGTCGAGACAACGTGCCTTGCTGAATAAACACTTCCCGCCCCACCAGTACCGCCTTCTTCCGGCCAGTCGCTTTCGCAATAAAGATGATGAGCACAAAAACTCCAGCAACCCCAGCAAAGATGCCGATCACAAACCAGTTGGGTTCTTCAGCGAACCCAAGCACGGTGACATTGATCATGCGTTCAACACGTCCCGTCACCGTCGACACTTGATCTTCCACGGCCTGCTCGAATTTAGACTTGTCCGTCATTCCTATGGTGCTCAGGTGGGTTGATACGCACATTGCTGACGACTTCAAGGCGTCATAGTCAAGACTCAATCCCCTCAAGAACATGCCGCGATCCAACCACACCCCCCGGGCTTCCTCAAGGTATCGACACGATGCACTCTTCCGCACCGTTTCGGACTCACCTGATGAATCCAGCTCGAGCACGATGGTCACAGTTGTATCATCGATATCGACCGCGTCAACAATATTCGATCCGTTTCCACTCGTAACGTGAACAGTCACCACATCGGATGTCACAACAGTGTCATTTGCACCCACATCAGTGCTATTTCCATCATTCTGCCATGTTGCCATCGTTACAGTTGCAACATCGTTTCCATCAGTGTCCTCAAACACGAGCGCAGCACCATCGCTCTCAACATCGACCACTACACCGCTCTCAGCACTACTGCAAGACAGCTCGAATGAACTAGTATTCAATGGCGTAACTTCCCCGTTAGGCACCTCTCCGTCTTCAATGGCGCTGCAGACATTCTCCAGATAATCTCCAAACTCCAAGGCAGCATCCACAGTTTCCACATTATCAGATCCAACCACGTCATCCACGACCTCCACAAACTGAGCAGCCGTAGCATCATCAACGTTGTCGTCACTCATACTATTAGCCACCACGCTCACCGTCGAGGTCAGGTCGATTCCGGCCAAATAGTCTGCCAGTGTCGCCTGTAACAGAGCGTTCAACACACTGAGATCCATCGACAAGCTGCTCGTGGTCTGCTCCTCAGCACTCACGACAGAGTCTTCAAACGCATTCACGAGGACCTCTGCATTCTCGGCAGCCGTTTCATTATCCACTGCAACTGCGTCGATCCCCGACAGAAAGGCTGCTTTGCCATCAGTCCCATTCACTTGTACTAATACATCCGCCACCACGTCTGAGGTCTTAACGTCTAGCTTCGAAACGCTCGGACACGCCACGTCATCACCGCAAACGACACTTGATCCAAATGAGTCCACCACCATGACTTCCACCACAAAGTCTCGTGTGGTTGGGGCAGAAAAAGCAACATCGTTCGAATCACCCGCCCCAATCAACACGTTCAGACCGTCTCCCATCATCCGGTACTCGAACGTCAGTGGTCCAGCATCAGGGTGTCCAACAGACGCTAAAACGGAGACATTGAAGAGCCTCAACGAGGCGCTACCACCTGTCTCGACCAACTCAATGGATTCCAAAACAGGTGGTGCAATGAACGTCACATTCTCTACAGAAGCAACACCAACCCCGATCCCGTCGAACGTAATCGAAACCGATACGTTGTAAGGAGTTCCAACTTCGCAACCCACTGTCGACGGAACCATCCACCCGAATCTGCTTGAGGCATCAGAAGACCACGTTACCACCCCTTGAGACACCACTTCAAAGCGATATGCGCTGGCCAATATCGCAAGTGTGGCATTCAAAACATCCGCCTCAAGTACGAGAGACGAACTCCAAGCAAACTCTCGCTCCGCCACGTCTGCACAAGGATATGCTGAACAGACCCGCAGAGCCACCATGTCGTCCAAGTTAATTTCCCGACTGGGTTCATCAGTGGTTGGCTTTGTTGTCGCCCTTGAAGCCACGGTCGTTGTGGTGGAAGTGCTTTCTGCTGTGGCACCGGATACTATTGTGGTGAGCTTCTGGGTCGACTCTGAAGTACTGTCGTACACGTCAGTCGTTCGATTAGTTGCTGTCGTCCACTCCATATTTCGTGTTGCATCATCCAAGGTTGTATTTGTCAGCATCGTCGTTGACATCATCGTTGTTGAAGTTTGAGCGGACATTAAGTGTGTGGACAATGCATCAGTCGTTTTGTCTTTGTCGGTAGTGCCTATCACAGCGGTATTAAGGGTACCGTCATAGTTCCCTTCATCAGCCGTTGTCGACAACTCAAACCCGGAACTTGCTTTCACCACATCGAAAGTTGTCCCGAACACTCCATTTGTTGTTGCTTGACCCTTGACCGTGGACTCGACAACTCCTGCAGTTGTGTCTGCGTCGGAGGTCACGACGGCACCAGTCGTTCCAGTAACACCTACGGTACCATCGTCGTCTGCTGTCTGTGTGGAGTCCGTTACGCTGATGCTAGCGGCGCGCATTGGAGTGGTCACGACTGCATCAATGGATGTGACAGATTCAGAAGCGGTTCCACGATCGGTCGTACGTCCTACGCTGTCAGTTGTTTGTGAAATTGTCGTTCCACATGGAACATTGGCGTCAGATACACAGTCCAACGCACTGACAACACCCACAGTGGAGTCATCGATCACATTGACCGTCGTGGTAAAACTTGAAGCTTGTGTTGTAGCGTCGACGGATGCAGTCAATATCGCCATGGTTGCATTCATATTCAACACCAAACTGGAGAGACGATTCAACGACAGCTCGAGTGCATCTATTTTGTTGTCACGATCCATCACAGAAGCATTCAAACTCTTCACGGATTCTGACAAGTCTTCAATCGTTGCTTCCAGTCCTTCAATCATGGCATCCTTTTCAAACAACGACAAATTCAACGCCGACACAGTGTTTCTGAGCTCATCCACACCGCCATCTCGTCCATCCCAAGACGAATTGAACGCTGCAATCTGCTGCGAATGCTCGGCTACTGCAACTTCCACCTCACTAATTCTAACGTCACAATCATCACTCCATGTTGAGAGATTTGTCGACAACATGCCAACGTCCGCTTCAACATCGCTAATTGCGATCTCCGCTACGTGTAATCGGCCATCGAGATAGTTAATATTATTTGCGTTGGTGCTCACTGCCAGTTCCAAGTCGTCATGAGAGTGATCATCAAGCTCAGCCCTCAAGTTGCTCACATTTCCAATCAACATAGCAACATCCGTCCCTTCCAGCTCAGTCAGCGAGTTTGACACAATATGCATATCCGATTTCAATGAAGAAATATTCTTGTCTAACTCCTCCACCTCTGTCCACAGCACCGTCACGTTCGCATGTAAAGCTTTGACTGCTTGTGCGTTCTGTTCGATCCCCAACGCTTCCAAGGCATCCACACGATCAACAGTAGCCAGCGTTGCAGACAGATTCGACACAAGTCCTTTCAGACCATCAATCTCTTCCTGCTGGGAACTGGCATTGGAATTCAACCCAACACTATCCGTCTGCAGAGTCGAGATCTCCTCTTCATGCCACACAGTCGTTGCATTCAGTTCAGACACCCGTGAAAGCAGCAGTGACGTATTCCCATCCAGATTATCCGCCACAGTGTCGATGCGGTCCCGATTCTGCACCACATCACTCTGCAAACCAGCAATCAACAGATCGTGCTCTGCGTCGGTCCCATTCAAGTCGTCCAATCGAGCATCAATCAGCGTTACATTGCTTTCCAGGGCATCAATCACGGCCGTCGTGTCATTCTGTAATTCACCAATTGCCACACTATGAGAGTCAACCACAGCAACGTTCCCATCGATCTGGGTCTGCA
>ENA-OWNT01004822-OWNT01004822.1-seawater-metagenome-genome-assembly--contig:-NODE-4822-length-11516-cov-3.971851_pt1 | contig 11516 bp, 9 predicted proteins | sample MGYA00238136_ERZ651165 | MGnify/ENA primary metagenome ERZ651165 (study PRJEB26861, sample SAMN08777766) | seawater metagenome | isolation source: coastal seawater | place: USA: Florida | collected... | reverse complement strand
TCGCCGGAGCGGTGCGACATGACGGAGGTGTAGCCGGCCCGGTGGGCGGTCTCGACGGCGTCGAGGGTCTCGGTGAGCGTGCCGATCTGGTTGACCTTGACCAAGATGCTGTTGCCGACGCCTTCGTCGATGCCGCGCTGGAGGCGGGTGACATTGGTGACGAAGAGGTCGTCGCCCACGAGCTGGACCCGGTTGCCGAGCTTCTTCGTGAGGGTCGCCCAGCCCTCCCAGTCGTCTTCGTTGAGGCCGTCTTCGATGGAGAAGAGCGGGTACTTGTCGACGAGGCTGGCGTAGTAGTCGACGAGCTCGGCCGCGGACCACTCGGCCCCCTCGCCCTCGAGCTTGTACTTGCCGCCCTCGTGGAACTCGGAGGCCGCCACGTCGAGGGCGAGCACGATGTCGTCGCCGGGGCGGAAGCCGGCCTTCTCGATGGCGCTCATGATGAGGTCGAGGGCCTCGGCATTGCTGCCGAGGTTGGGGGCGAAGCCGCCTTCGTCACCGACGCCCGTGGCGAGACCCTTGTCGCTCAGCACCTTCTTCAGGTGGTGGTAGATCTCGGCGCCCCAGCGGAGGCCGTCGGCGAAGGTCTCGGCGCCCACCGGGAGGATCATGAACTCCTGGATGTCGACGTTGTTGTCGGCGTGGGCGCCGCCGTTGAGGATGTTCATCAGGGGCACGGGCAGTACCAGGGCCCGGGAGCCGCCGACGTAGCGGTAGAGCGGCAGCTCGCTGCTCATGGCACCGGCCTTGGCCACGGCCAGCGAGGCGCCGAGGATGGCGTTGGCCCCCAGGCGGCTCTTGTTGGGCGTGCCGTCGAGCTCGCAGAGGAGGCCGTCGATCATGGCCTGCTCGCGGCAATCGAGGCCGATGAGCTGGTCGGCGATGGGGCCGTTGACGTGGTCGACCGCGTTGTCGACGCCCTTGCCGAGCCAGCGGTCGTCGCGCTTGTCGCGCAGCTCCACCGCCTCGTGCTCGCCGGTGGACGCGCCGGAGGGCACGGCTGCGCGGGCGAGGAAGCCTTCTTCGGTGCGGACCTCCACCTCGACGGTGGGGTTGCCTCGGGAGTCGAGGATGGCGCGACCGATGACGTCGTAGATGGTGCTCATGTAGGACCTCCCAGAGTGGCGCACGGGCTATCGTCGGGGGCGAGGGGGTTCAACGTGTTCGTGGCGCCGATGCTCACGTCGCTCGCCTGGTTCTCGCCGGGCGCGGGCCTGGTGGAGATCACCGCGCCGACCGAGGTGGAGCTCCGCCATCGGGAGGACGATCCCAGGCCCCGGCAGGCGCTACGGATCGGGTCCCGTGAGGTCGACGCGGTGGTGGATCTCACGGGCACCCACAGCCGCATCGGGCGCCTGTGGGCGGTGCGGCTGGGCCTGGACACCCAGCGGCGGAAGGGCACCGAGGTGGCCACGCTGCCGGAGGTTCGGTTCGGCGAGGTGGTGCTGCACGACCTGCGGGTGGAGGTGGTGGCGGACGACGATGTGTTCCTGGCCGCCCAGGCGCTGCCCGAGCTGGCGGTGGCGGTGCGGCACTCCCAGGGCCGGGTGGCGTGGGTACGAGCCGGGGAGGGGGAGGCCCTGATCGACGGGCTGGGCTCGCGGCAGACCCAGCCCGCGGCGTGGTCCACGGCACGGGAGGTGGGGCAGGCCCCCGGTGCCTTGGTGCTCGATGGCGGCCAGCCGCGGGTGTGGACGACGCCGACCGTCGGGGCCCAGGAGCTGTCGCCGTCATGGGTGGAGCCGGGGCCCGAGGCGGTCGTTGGCGCCCGGGAGCTGGTGGAGCTGGACCTGGCCGTGTGGCCGGCTGGGGGCGCCTGGGCGGCAGCGCCAGAGGGGGTGCCGTGGGTCGACGAGGTGGTGGCCCGGCGGGACCGGGTCGAGGCCGAGGCCGCGAGCTGGGAGGTGCCTCCGCCGTACGAGGCCGAGGCCTCCGAGCTCCAGGGAGACCCAGGCAGCGGCTGGCGGAGCGACCGGTGGCGGCGGCTCGCTCACGCGCGGTGGGCCGCGGGGGATGCAGAGGGCGCCGTCGAAGCGGCCACGGCGGCGGTGGGCTGGGGTGCGGACCGCTGCCTTCCCTGGGTGGAGCTCGGTGAACTGCTCCTGCGCACCGGGCAGCGACCCTCGGGCATGGTGCGCGGCCTGGCGCTTCGTCCGGTCGACGTGCTCGTGCACGCGCGGGGATTGCTCGCGGCGTGGGAGGAGCCCGCCCCCGACCACCGGGGCGAGGGGTTCGGCGTCCGGCAGCCCGAGAGCTGTCGGCGGGTGCACGGCGTGGTCGCGGAGGCCTTGCTCTCCGCGGGTCGGCACGACGAGCTCGCGGCCCTGGAGCATCCCGCCGCCGCCCCCGCACAGGCCGTTCAGCTCCTTCGGGAGGGGGCAGCCGACGCCGCGGTCGCGCGGTTGCTGAATGCCACGGCGGACCGACCCGGCGTCGACGCGGTTCGCGAGGTGTGGCTGGCCATCGCTCGTGTCCGCGCCGGAGGCGATGCGGGGGGCGCCGCCCGCGCGGCGGTCTGTGGGGGTACCCGGGAAGGGCTGGCCCTCGCGGCCCTCCGTGCCGGCCTGGCGGCCGAGCTGTCCCCCGCCGACAATGGTCGGTCCTTGTTGGCTTCCTGCGTCACGGCGAGTCCCGCGGCCGACTGGATCCGGCACCTGCACGGCGACCCGACCCCCGACCTCGCCTGGGCCTACGATGTCGCCCGACGCCCGCTCCGCTCGGAGTCCTTGGCCCAGCTGATCCTGGCTCGTGGCGTGTTCGGTGACGGGCCGCCGCTGACGGTGCCGCCCACGGCGGATGCGGCGTGGGGCCACCTGCTCGTGGCGGCGACCCGGCTCCGCACCGACGACGCCGACGTGGCGCTGGATCACCTCGCGGCGCGCTGGCCCCTGTTCTCGCCATGGAAGTGAAACGCGTCGCCCGGCGTCTCGTACAGTGCGACCGGAGGTGACCTGTGATCTCGCTGCTGGCCCTGACGACCCTCGCGATGGCGGGCGACTTCGACCACGACCATGCGGCCTTCGGAAAGGTGCTGGAGGGGGCCGTCTCCCCGGAGGGGGTGGACTACGCCCAGCTGGCCGAGCGCCGGGAGGCACTCGATGCCTACCTGGCCACGGTGGCGGCCGCCGATGCCTCCGGCTTCACCCCGGAGCAGCAGCTGGCGCTGTACGTCAACGCCTACAACGCGTACACCGTCCAGACGATGCTGACGGAGGGGCCGCCGGCGTCCATCCGCGATCTGAACGACGGTAAGGTGTGGGACGCCCGCACCTTCGACGTGGCGGGCCGCACCATGACCCTCAACGAGATGGAGCATGGCCATGCGCGCAAGCTGGCCGACGGTCGGGTGCACGCCGTGGTCAACTGCGCATCCAAGGGGTGCCCGCCGCTGCCGGCCGAGCCGCTTCGCGCGAGCACGGTCGAGGCCCAGCTCACCGCGGCGGCCACCACATGGGCGACCACCAACGCCTACGTGCTCGACGGCGACACCGTGAAGCTCTCCAAGATCTTCGACTGGTATGGCGACGACTTCGCAGCGGTGAAGGCGGAGCGCGACCTGGAAGGGGTCGACGGCAAGGCCGAGCAAGCCCTGTGGTTCCTGGCGCCGCTCGTCGACGAGGACGCACGGGAGAAGCTGCTCTCCGGCACGGTGTCGGTGGAGTGGAATCCCTACGACTGGTCGCTCAACCAGCGCTGAGAGCGGCCAGCACACGCCGTCAGGGCGTTATGAGGCGTCGTGGACTACTGCAGCCCCTTCGACGAAGCCATCGCCGCCAGCGGCCCTCCCGCGGTCTTCCTCCGCGACCACGAGGGAGGCTGGCGCTTCCAGGCGACCTGGTCCCGCGACCTCTGGGGGCGCGCGCCCGGTCCCCACGAGCACGTGCCGACCTTCGTGCTGGCCCGCGACCGAGCCTCGGGCTTCGTGCAGCTCGTCATGGTCACCTCTCCCACGCTGCTGGTGGAGCACCCCCGGCTCGACCTCCGCAGCTTCGACAACCTGGCCGACGCCGAGGAGGCCCTGGCGGCCATCGGCGCTCCGCCCATCGCCCCCGAGCCGTGGTAGCCGCGCTCGGCATCGGTGTGGTCCTGATGGTGGGCCCGCGCTGCGCGATGGCGGCAGAGGGGGAGCCGGCGCCTGCCACCGCGAGTGACGAGGCGGGCGAGGAGGAAGACGACGACGACGTCTTCGTGGCTGACGAGATCACCGTCTACGCCGAAGAGCGCGTGCAGCGGGCACGGTCGGCCGTCGAGGAGCAGATCGGCCGCATGGGCTACGAAGAAGAGGTCACGCGGGTGGGCGACCGCACGGTCTACCGGCACGCTTCTCCCTGGAAGGGCGAGGTGGTCCTCCACGACGACGGCTGGACGATCGTTCGCCGGCAGCCGCTCCGGGTCGAGGGCCGGAAGATGCCGTGGACCAAGGCCAACACGCCGGTGGCCTGGGCCGGCTGTTTCCTCTACCCATGGTTCTGCGTGCGCACCGGCGGCACGCTCATCGGGCGCAACAAGTGGCGCGCGGTGGAAGGGCGCACCGTGGAGGGGATGCAGCCCCAGGTGCGGAACTGGGGCGAGCGCATCGCCGACCTCGCGACCGCCCGAAAGGTGAGCGACCTCCCCGAACGCCTGGAGGCCCTGTGGACCGAGGGGGTCCCCCTCGACGGCGGTGCCGAGCGAATCGATGCGATGGCCGAGCGCCGTGCGGCGCTGCTTCGGTTCTGGGGCACCCGCACCGACACGGTCTGGGGGGAGCAGGTGCGCCGGGCGGTGGCATCCTTCTGTCGTGGGGTGGTCCAGGACAGCGACCACCCCTTCACCGCCGAGGAGGTCGACGCCTTCAACGCCACCCGTCCCGGTGAGGCGCCCTTCGACCTGCGGCGGCGGGGGCTCTAGTGGAGCTGGTCGAGGCCGACGAGGTGCCGCGGGCCGCCGCATGGTGGGCGCTCTCGCGGCCACGGATGCTCCCGTATGTGCTGATGCTTCCGCTGTCGGGCTACGGCTGGGCGCACTGGGACCGCGCCCTCGAGGCCCGGAACCCCGAGCTGCTCGGGCTCGTGCTCCTCTCGTGGACCTTCCTCCACGCTGGCACCCTGTGGCTCAATGCGGCCGTCGATCGGGACGAAGGCGAAGTGCTGATGGGGCGGAGCGTGCCACCCCCGCCGGGCACCTCGGCCCTCGGCTACGGGGCCCTGGTGGGCACGGTGCTCCTGGCGATTCCGGCCGGGCCGGTCGTCGCCCTGGCGGCCGCGGCCTGCGCTGTGCTCGCGGTGCTCTACAGCCACCCCGCCGTGATGTGGAAGGGCCATGCCCTGGGGGGCCCCTTCGTGAACCTCGTGGGGTACGGGCTGCTCTCGCCCATGGTCGGGTACGCGGTGGTCGGGGTGCCCGTCACCCCTCGCAGCCTCGCGGTGTGGGCCCTGGTCGCGTTCGGGATCCTCGGCACCTACTTCGCGGCCCAGGCCTTCCAGCAGCAGGAAGATGCCGACCGCGGCTACCGCACCCTCGTCGCTACCCACGGCTCCCGCGCCGTGATCCGGGCGGCTCGCACCTGCATCGGGCTCGCCATGGGCGGAGGGCTGCTCCTGGCCGCCATCGGCTGGCTCCCACGGGGCTGCCTGCTGGTGGCTCCCGGCTGGTGGGTGCTCGACCGCTGGATGGTGCAGTGGCTCGCACAGCCCCACGGGGGCGATGCCTCCTGGGCCCTCGGCTTCACCCGTCGTCTCCTCTGGGCCGGGCTCATCGGCCTCGGAGCGGCGTCCGTCGACTACGTGCGCGCCTCCTTCTCCGATCAGCCCGTGGCTGGGCTCGGCACCCAGAGGGGCCATCCCTCGGATCGCCCCCGCCTGGCCCCGCGGGAGATGCGCCTGTGGGAGGCCGCCCACGGCGGTGCCCTCGTGCCGAGTGACCCTGCTTCCTCAACTGTTCGTGAGGAACCCCGATAGGCAAGAGCACGGGGGTAGGTATGCTTGCGGCCTTGCTTGGAGGCGACCTGGGACGGGAACGGGCGGATGTGGAGCGGCTACAGCTCCTGGCGCACGACGTGAACAACCCCCTCACGGCCATCCGGATCATCGCCGAGATGCTGAAGGACGAGGCGGTCGACGACCAACAGCGCGACGACATGGTCGACATCTTGGAGTCCGCCGACCTCGTGGGCTTGCTGCTGGAGGGCATGACCCAGCTGGCTCAGGGGGCCGACGCGTCGTCGTTCACCTGGTTCCCCGTGCCCATCGCCGACCTGATCCGGCAGGCTGCCGATCGCCCCGCGCTTCGGGCCTACGTCGACCTGAGCGAGCTCGAGGCGGTGACCATCGCCGGCGACCGCGACGCGCTCTCGCGGGCCTTCACGGACGTCATGGTCAACGGCCGGCGTCTGGTCGCTCCGCGAACCAAGCTCGGTGTGCGGGTCGCCACCGTGGGCGACGAGGTCGTCATCACCTTCCACCACCCCGGGGATGGCATCCCCGAGTCCATGCGGTCCTGGCTCTTCGAGGCCGACGGCCCGGTGCGTCTTCGTGAGCATCAGGTGCCGGTCGCTACGTTCGGCTTGGCCTATGCGCGCGAGGTGGCGCGGGGGCACGGCGGCGACATTCGCTTGGTGTCGATGGAAGAGGGTGGGATGAACCTGGAGATTTCGCTGTCTCGCACGCCACCTGTAGGACGGCGCTGAACCACGGGCGGCCCGGTGGTATGTTCCGCCCATGTCTGACACCCTCCCGGAAGGGTTCCAGTTCGGCGGCTACACGGTCCAGGGCACCATCGCAGGTGGTGGCATGGGGCACGTGTATGCGGCTCGTCACGAGGTCTACGCCAGCACGGTCGCGCTGAAGGTCCTCCACGAGCACCTCCACGCCGACGAAGACTGGCGCGCGCGGTTCAACGAGGAAGGTCTCGTCGGCACCCAGCTGAAGCACCCCCACGTGCTGTCGGCCCGGGAGCTGGTGGAGAACGACGGCCGCATCGCCCTCGTGCTCGACCTCGTCCCCGGCGGCCAGACCCTCGAGAAGATCATCGCCCGCGAGTTCCGCGACGGGCTGTCCATGGTGCAGGCGCTGCAGGTGTTTCTCGCCATCGTGCAGGGCATCGAGTACCTCCACGGCAAGGGCATCGTCCACGGCGATCTGAAGCCCGAGAACGTGATGATCGAGGGCGACTTCCGCGACCCCTCCAGCTGGACGCCCAAGGTCACCGACTTCGGTACCGTCGCCCTCATCGCCAACCCGGTCATGCTCGACGGCCGGCCCGCGGTGGTGGCCACGCCCCGCTACGCATCGCCGGAGCACCTCCTCGGCGTCGACCAGCTGGAAGAGTCCTCCGACATCTACTCCCTCGGGCTGGTGCTCCACTTCCTGCTCACCGGGCGCCACGCGTCCAATGCGCAGAACGTCCGCGACGCGTACGAGCGCACGCTACGCCCGGTGCCGATCGTCGCCATGGTCGACCAGCCCGAGTCCCTCATCGCGGCCTTCCAGCGGGCGACCGCCGTTGACCCCGACGACCGTCACCCCAGCTGCCGTGAGCTCGCCCTCGCGGTGCGTTCGCTTCTCGACGAGCACGGCGTGAAGCTCGACCTCGACGACCTCGCGGCCGATCTCGCCACCGAAGTCGACGAAGACCGGCAGCAGCAGCAGCGCGCGGCCCATGCGGCCCAGGCCGCCGAGGCCGAGGCCGAGAAGGAAGACGCCGAGACCGAGCTCGACATCGCGCGCAGCAGCGAGCCCGCTCGGGAGCGGGAGGCGCCAGTGGCAGAGCAAGACACCGCCGTGAAGCCCGAGGTGGCAGCGGAGAAGCAGGCCGCCTCGGCCGACACACAGGTCACCGGCATCTCTTCGGCCTCGCGCGGGGTCGAGCAGGGCGGTGTGCCCATGGTGGCCTGGGTCGGCGGGGCCGTCGCGGTGATGGTGCTGATCATCGTCGCGGTGTACGGGTGGGCGGGCTGACGGGTCAGCCCTAGCGGGTGGGCGGGCTGACGGGCCAGCCCTAGTGGCTGGGCGGCTGACAGGTCAGTCCTGGGGGGCGCCGAGCTGCTCGAGGACCAAGGCTTCGCGCACGTCGAACGGGGTGATCTCCGGGCACGCTGGGAGAGCGGACAGGATGTCGGCGGCGACAGCCGCGGCCCCCTCGTCGAGCACACGACGCAGCGGGTCGCTGAGCCGGTCCCGCTCGGCCTCGTCCGCATGATCGACGATGTGGCGCAGGAGCTGGCACCAGGGCGTGTGCGGGCCATAGGCTCCGACGTCCGCTAGCCGGAAGGGCTCGATGCCGTCGGGGCGGGGGTGAGCCTCCCAGAAGTCCGGCATTGCGATGCGGCGGTCCCGGTGCGTGTCCGGGCGCCGCAACCGCTGGAGCTCGATGTCGAGGAGCTCCGCACTGGCCAGGGCGAGGCGATGGGTGTGGAAGTCTGGCGCCGTCACGCGGTCTGATCGCCGGCGTCGAGGTTCGCTGCTGGCCAGTTCGCGCAGCGCGTGGTGCCTCACCTCCCACGAGGTGTCCGACAGGAGCTCGTAGTCGGGCACCGGCCCCACGGCGGGAGGCTCGGGGGCGGAGGCCGCGGCCTCGATGGCTGTCGGTTTGCGGGTGCGCTGGGCGATGTCGACGAGCAGCGTCATCGCGCGAGGGTCCTCGCTGGCCGCCAGTGGGCGGATCATGTCCTCCACGAGCCATCCAGCGACCGAGAGCCAGCGAAACACCGGCAGCGTGTTGCTGTCCACGGGCAGGGCCCAGATGGCTTGCCTCGGCCCGAGCCCCTCGAAGCTGGAGTCGGTGCGGTAGGTGAGCAGCTCACAGACCAAGGTTGGTTCGGCCTCGGTGCGATTCGTGAGCGCCAGGCCGTGGAGCACCTCCGTCCGGGCACCCCAGACATGGACGTCGAAGTGGTCGATGCACGTGGCTCGGGTCGATCGGAGCAGGGTGGCGAGGGCATGCGTCCCGATGTCACTACCTCCCTGTCCGAGCCATCGCGCCGTCATCCTGATCTTGGTGTTGTAGTGACGTCGGTCGGGCCAGTTGGCGTAGTCGGCCTCCACTGCGCGCAGCTCGGCCCATGCCTCGTGCAGCGTCCGGGCGAGCATGGTGGCGACATCGGCTCGCCGGCTGAGGCTGGCGAGTAGGTCGTTGGGAAGCCTCTGTACGAAGTCGAGGTAACCGTGGCGCTTCAGGCTCTTCTTGGTCCAGTACTTCGTGGCCGCGGCTTCGGTCTTCGGCAGCTGGGGGGCCGCCGCGACCCGGGTGGCGACACCTCGGGCGAAGCGCCGCCAGGTGGCCTTGGTCTTGCGGATGAGGGCCACGCCGAGCCGGTCATCGTCGCAGTGCGTGAGCGCGTCGGTCAGCCAAGCGGAGGGCTGCTCGTCGTTCGCGACGTCGAAGACGGCATCCACGACGAAGCGAATGTCGCCGGCCTTGCAGATGGGCTTGCCGTCTCGGAGGGCGGCGACGAGGCTCTCGGGGGCGTCGGGCGGACACGGCATGCGGGCTCCTGGGGCGTGGAATCCCGCTATGGAGGGCCCTGGAGCCCGACCGCTGATCGAAACCAGACGAAACGGCCCGCTCAGCGCACCAGCGGCTTGTACTTGATGCGGTGGGGCTGGTCGGCGTCCATGCCGAGGCGCTTCTTCCGGTCGCGCTCGTATTCCTGGTAGTTCCCCTCGAACCACACGACCTCGGAGTTGCCCTCGTAGGCCAGGATGTGCGTGGCGATGCGGTCGAGGAACCAGCGATCATGGCTGATGACCACCACGCAGCCGGCGAAGTTGAGCAGCGCCTCTTCGAGGGCCCGGAGGGTGCCGACGTCGAGGTCGTTGGAGGGCTCATCGAGGAGGATGAGGTTGCCGCCGGTCTGGAGGAGCTTGGCGAGGTGCACACGGTTGCGCTCCCCACCGGAGAGGGTGCCGACCGCCTGCTGCTGACGACTGCCCTTGAAGCCGAAGGCCGACACATAGGCCCGGCTGTTCATCTCCTTCTTGCCGACGTGCATGACCATGTGGCCGCCGGAGATGTTCTCCCAGACGCTCTTCTCGCCGTTCAGGTCTTCGCGGGTCTGGTCGACGTACGCGAGCTTCACGGTCTCGCCGACGGAGAGCTCACCGCTGTCGGGCTGGTCCTGGCCGGTGATGAGCTTGAAGAGGGTGGTCTTACCGGCGCCGTTGGGGCCGACGATGCCCACGATGCCGCCGCGAGGGAGGTCGAAGGTGAGGTTGTCGAAGAGGAGCTTGTCGCCGTAGGCCTTGGTGACGCCGCGGGCGGAGACCACCACGTCGCCCAGACGTGGCCCGGGGGGGAGCTGGATGTCGAGGATGGTGGTGTTGCTCGAGCCGTCGTCGTCGATCTGCTGAAGCAGCTGCTCGTAGCGGTTGAGCCGGGCCTTGGAGCGGGCGGACCGCTTGCCCTGACCGAGCTTGACCCACTCGAGCTCCTTGGCGAGGGCGGCGCGGCGGTCGGCGGCCTTGTTGGCCTGCTCGAGCCGGCGCTGCTTCTGGTCGAGCCAGCTGGAGTAGTTGCCCTCGAAGGGGATGCCCTTTCCGCTGTCCATCTCGAGGATCCAGCCGGCGACGTTGTCGAGGAAGTACCGGTCATGGGTGATGCACACGACCGTGCCCTCGTAGTCGGACAGGAATCGCTCCAGCCAGGCCACGGACTCCGCGTCGAGATGGTTGGTGGGCTCATCGAGGAGGAGCATGTCGGGGCGGGCGAGGAGGAGACGGCACAGCGCCACGCGACGGCGCTCACCACCGGACAGGGTCTTCACGTCTTGGTCGCCAGGGGGGACGCGCAGGGCATCCATCGCGATCTCGACGGTGCGGTCGATGTCCCACGCGTTGGCGGCGTCGATCTTGTCCTGCAGGGCGGACTGCTGCTCGATGACCTTGTCCATCTCGTCGTCGGTCAGCTCTTCCGCGAACCGGGCCGACACGGTCTCGAAGTCTTCGAGGAGCTTGCGGGTCTCGGCGACTCCCAGCTCGATGTTGCCGCGGACGTCGAGGGACTCGTCGAGCTGCGGTTCCTGCTCGAGGTAGCCGACCTTCGCATCGGGATCGACCCAGGTGTGACCCTGGTAGGCGTCGTCGATGCCGGCCATCACCTTGAGGATGGTGGACTTGCCGGACCCGTTGGGGCCGATGACGCCGATCTTGGCGCCTGGGAAGAAGGACAGAGAGATGCCCTTGAGAATCTGCGTACCGTTGTCGAGGTACTTCTCGAGGTTCTGCATCTGGTAGATGAACTGGCGCGCCATGGGGACCCCCCGTGCGAAGTGGGCAAGAGGGGGACTCTATCTCCGAGCGCTCACCCTGCCAGGGGGCGCCCCAGGATGGCCTCGGCGCGCGTGCAGGCAGCCTGGACTTCCCCCGTGCGGTCGCCCCGCTGGAGGAGCGAGGCGAGGGCAGAGGCGACAGCCGGCGTGCCCATCTCGGCGAGGGCCTGCGCGTAGAGCACGCGCTCCTGCTCGTCTCCGGGGACGGGCATGCTCAGGAGCTGCTCCAGCACCTCCTTGCGCGCCTCGAGAGGCATGTCGGGCGAGGCTC
>ENA-OWNT01004821-OWNT01004821.1-seawater-metagenome-genome-assembly--contig:-NODE-4821-length-11516-cov-4.270828_pt1 | contig 11516 bp, 17 predicted proteins | sample MGYA00238136_ERZ651165 | MGnify/ENA primary metagenome ERZ651165 (study PRJEB26861, sample SAMN08777766) | seawater metagenome | isolation source: coastal seawater | place: USA: Florida | collected... | reverse complement strand
ACAACAGCACTTACCTTACTGCACCACTTCACACCTTCGTTCGTTCGTTTGTTCGTTCGTTCCTTCGTTGTGGCTGACAAAAACGTTGACTTTGCGCGGCGAATGAATGAATGAATGAACCCAACAGTGAGTGAGTGACTGTGAGTGAGTGAGTGACTGTGAGTGAGTGACTGTGAGTGAGTGAGCGAATGGTCGTTGACCACTTTTCAACAGTCAGCAAACTCGCACCCAATGCCACCTCAACCTATTCATCATCATCATCATCTCACATCAGAAAATGAAATATGACTTAGCTTATTTACAGTGATTTTAAAAGTGGTTATTGCACTGTACGGTATGTTTAGGAATAGATACTAAAATTCAGGGAGTGAGTGAGTGAGTGAGTGAGTGAGTGACGGAATTTCTTTCTTTCTCCAACGACTTTCTTTCTCAGAGCGCACTCACTCACTGTCACAGTCACTGTCACTGTCACTGTCACTCCCCACAAACTCAACTGCCGCCTAACGAACGAACGAACGAACGAACGAACTACCCAACCCAACCTACCTCTACCTACCTGACTGGTGCAGTATGATGATTGATACCGCGCAACGTGCACGGACAGACAGTTGCCTCCCTCCCTCCATCCATCCATCCGTCCATCCGTTCCTTCTTGCTGCTTCCTCCGTTCCTTCCTCACCCCTCTCTCTCTCCCTCCCTCCCTTGCTCTGTGTTGTGTTGTGTTGTGTTGTTGTGTTGTTGTGTTGTGTTGTGTTGTTGCGCTTCTTCTCGCCCTTTATTATTTGATCGCTCGACCGCTTACTTTCTCCCATTGCGATCCCTTCCGTTTCCTTTCTGACTGTGGTGATGCAGGTGATGTTGCGTACGTACGCGTGCGACACTGCATTGATTTCAACTATCCGTTCCTTGCCCACGCACTGAGTGGGTCCCGTCCTTCAACCTGTCCGTAACTAACTGTTGTGGGTTTTTGAAGGTGCTACACGAGATGCCTTCGGCCCTGGCTTTGGGTCTCGACCTAACTCTCACTGATCTGACGTACTTGTCCGCTGTTGTCTTTGCTCGCTTGGACTGCGGCGCCGTGCATGCAACCTCGATTGTGCTTCAGCCGAGAATAGAGCTGGACGTTGTTTCCGGACGGCCGGTGAGATTGGGTGCTACTTTGCTGAGTGGCCATGGCGTTCTGTGGCGAAAGTCCCGAGATCGGCGTAACGTGAGCTGCTCATCGCCGTCACGCGACAAGCGGGGAGGCTTGCTCTGATGCAACATCCTGTGCTGTGTTTTCATGGCGATGGCACACGACTGGATGCAGTTACTTGCACAAGGGTGGTGTGCAAACGTACGTACTCAGTAAGGACCAAACATCAAGGTTTGTGATACGTGTTAGAAGTTGCGGAACATTTATTGGGCTTTCAAGGCGAAAAGATATAACGATTTACTGAACACCGCAGAGAGTTCGTTGACGGGAATTCGGGGAAGTTTTTAATTAACGAAGTGTCTTGGCCAGAATGCTACGAGCGGCTACCAATCGCCGCCATACTCAGGCTCTATCACGAAGGTCTTCATTCGCAGGCATTGCCAACTCCGAAAATGAGCAGCCTGTGGTCAACCGTCGGCAGACGATTAGCCACGCCTCTCCAAAACGAGGTTTGTTTCTCGCACCCTGCCTCCTGTGATGTGCTGTGTCGCCGTTTCTCGCACGAGTGTGCTGATTCTTTCCCACTGTTTCCTGTTTCCAGCTCTGTCGTCATGTTCTCCACGAGCGGGCGGTTCATCCACGAAGAGGAGCCGGCGCGAGCAAAAAGCATACGAACGAGCGTTGCAAAAGGAGCGACAAAGGCAAAAGATCCGCAAAAAGCAAATCTTAGAGGTGAGCTTTCAGTGATCGTTGCATTCATCATCACGCTATACCAGTCCACTGCATGTGATTACTTACGCGCCATGTCTTGCTCTTGCGACAATACAGACCGCCCAGCAAAGAATTTTTGACTTGGAGCGAAATCGTCAAAAACTGAAACGCGAAGCTGTCTTGGCAGAAGACAGAGAAGACTTTGATGAGGTTAGTGTGACTTCCTCTTCCAGCGGCGATTTGCAGTCGCGGCGTTGCATTTGAGCTCACCGTAGACATTCTTACTGCCTTCAGGCGGCCACGATGAAAACTGAGGTTGCTGAACTCAAGCGCAAGATCGACTCTCTCCAAGAAAAGGTGGCATCTGGCGATTCCGAGAGTTTGGCATTCTTGCTAGACGCCCCGAAAGAGTGAGTGGCAATTCTGCGCAACGTACTTGTCTTGCTGTGCTTTGACTTGCTGGCATTTTTGTGCAGGACCAGCGACGAGTCCAGCGCTGCTTCGGCCGCAGAACCGTCACAGTCTGCTGCCGCACTTCGCGTGTCAACCCTTCCTCACAATATGACCACAGAACCAGTAGCCACTGCAGAAGCAGCCAGGGCAACAAATCGTAGCAGTGGTGCTCTCGAGTTGAATTGCAACGTTTCCACTCCTTTGGCAGGCCCAGGCAGCTCCAAACCGCAGGGTCTTCCCCGACGAGTCGCACGCCGTATCGATGCGGGTGCAGTGTCTGTACGCCGGTCAAGTTTTGGTGGAAATCTGAATGACAGGTACGAAATAGTATATTGCTCGTTCCGAACGTTCGACGCTTGTGGTATTTCAACCATTATTGTTTGTGTTGCGTCGCAGCAGCATTGCGCATGAGGCGTCTTCCGCCACTCCTGGAGCTGGGTCTGTTGCGACATCCGTCGCGGCACCTGTTGCAGCAGCTGTCGCAGAGCCAGCTTCGACACCAAGATCAATCAAATTGGATCAATCCTTCTCCAATGCGCGGGCAGCAGATGTGGTGAGCTTGACACTCGCGGCACCGTCTCCCTGTCTTGCACTGCATTGTAATTTTATGTGCTGTGTTATTCGTTGTTGTAGAACGCATCGGCCCCTCCCATGGCGGTACCAGTTGTGGGATATGCGTCCAACGCGCACACACCTGGGCGCGCTGCTCACCCCAACGATAGTGCCCCCGCCAGTGCCAATGCCGAAGTGCCCGATGCACTGACGGCCTCGGAAGCAGCAATCTTGGAGGCTGTGCGTTGGTGTTGCGCGCTTGCTGTGCATTGATGTTGACACGGCGATGTTTCATCGTGAATGTCCTACGTTTGTCTTAGGCTGCAACCATTGTGCGCACACGCCGACGTGCGCCCCAAGTCGTTGACCAGGCTTGCAAGTGTGTCGTCATGTAACGCAACAGCACCAGCCGACCCGCACCCACATTCATTGATTGCAAGTCGTCCACACTCCAGCAACACTGGCAGGACTAAACTAGAAGATCTTGCAAATCTAATGGGGTTGAGTATTCTGCCAAACTCAAGTGCCATAATAAGTGTACTACCATTTTGATTATAAAAAATATGGCCAAACAGTGTCAACGATTTTCCGACGTCTCACCGCCATGACCTTCGTTTTTGGATTCTGCCGTATCTTCAGCCGCACTGAGTGCTTCCTGTTCATCTCCATCTTCGGCTCCACTCTCATCGTCGTCAATGCTTGGGAGGGGCAATCCCTGAGCGACGGCGTCCTGTTCGAGAAAGCACTGGTGAGACCAACCCATCATGCGCAGCGTTGTCAACAATTGCAACTTCGTACCTCAGAAGTTGCCGCAACGGCCTACCGTGGCACATATACATATACACAAACACACACACACGCGCGCGCGCAAAATTCAACTCGCAGTCGTTGAAGACAAATCGTTAAAAAACACGCTATAGGCAACAACAACCTACCGCACTCGACACCAGTCGAATCAGTTTGATCTCCGCATAGCTAACGTAAGAAGAGGGTACATTCCCACTGATGCGTTGCCATGCAGTCATTCCATGCCCTGTTCTCAACGTGAGGTTTTCACCTTGCGGGATGTACTGTCGATCTGACTCGCTCACCGACAGCCGTTTACGGTTAAAAGTTGCCTTGTGCCGATCAACATTCGACTCCAACAGCCTCATAAAACGAGTCAGAACCTTCGCTGGGTTTGTTGGTGATCCGCGGCTCTCCTGCACGAAAAAAGCAGTCGTTCAACTACGAGCCACTACGGATGTTCAAGCCACGCCCACAAACTACAGACCGCCGCTTTTGATGACTCTATCGGACACAACTGCCACACCCGACCCTTTGTAACAATTTCGATGCAATGAGGTGAAGGGAAGCTTTTCTTGTCGATTAGAGCATCCGTGGACCATCTACACGCGCAGCGCAGACAACACCGTCACATCGAACAAAATGAATGATCACCTACTTCTTGAGGGGAGTGCAACGCAGGAAGCACATGAGTGGGATGCGTACCGAATCTCTTTGGCGTCACGGGCAATGTTGATTTCACCGAGAGGCTTGTCGTTCGAGTTATCGCCACCGCTCTCAAAGTATTGGACGATGCCAGACGTCCAGTACACGAAAAATCGTGGGCGCCACTTGTCATTTTTATTTTGGCCCTTTTTCAAGAACCATCCTTGGAACAGCATTTCAACCTACACGGCGACCCACGTTACAATGCAGGGACATCATCGTTGGCACCGAGATGACAGTGGTGACGTACCTTTTCGCTTTCTGAAACCTCCGCCCCACTAACCGCAAGACTTGCACGCGACAACTCGCTCAGCCACTTGTGGCCTACGGAACAGTCACACAAACACAGTGAAGTGGCGCAGATATTGCCGAATGGGGCTCAATGACCGAACCGTTCGCTTTCGACGGTGACGCGAAAGTCAAGAAAACGGGCGGAGACACAATCGTGAACGTGCATCCTGTCTCCAGTGCAGCTGCGACATCGGGATTGGACACCTTGGCGTCTTGTTGCGAAGCTTGCGCCGACTTTTTGGCAGAGTCCACCAATATTTTGCAACCTGGGCCCAACAGCATACATCTTTCGTCTAGGCCGTGCTGCGGCACGATGGACTGAAATGCCCACTTGAAGTCGTAGTATGAAAGCAGCGTTCCTCGCAGTGCGAAAAAACGGTACTCGGCACCTCGAGGAAGACGATCAACTGCAAAAAAACTACCAACTTCCGCGGCTTTTGCCAAGACTTTCTCCGCTTCCGTGGTTTTCATCGATGTGGGGAGCTTGATCAATACCCCCTGCACAGCGTACGCTTGGCTATTTTTCCACAAGAAGCTCAGCTTGCTGGACGATTTCGCGCTTGGAGAGGCAGGCGGAGGCTCTTCAGATTCTGCTTCAAGGTCAATAGTGTCCTCAACAAGACCGTGCAGCGCTGCGTACAATGCTCGTATCCAATCGATCTTGATTCCAATGCTGGGAGCTCTCAAGAAAAGCCGGCTACCAGCCTTTCCGTCCTTCACGTTTAATGAGATTGACCAATTCAGATCGTCTCGGGTGTGCGCCTCGTGAATCAGTCGTGACAAGTTCCCTTCAGCCACACAGTGTCACAGCAACGAAAAAAATTAGAGCTGGACCTCCAGTCAGCGCACACCAACAAACGCCAAACTGCTCACAACAAGCTATGTACCTTCGTTCACGATGGATGTCCCGAGCTGAAGAGTTGCGTTGCACTGCTTAAGATCGAATGATTTCTTGTGCGACGACACGTCGACGGGGTAAAGTGCTTGTCCTACCAACTGCGTGAATACTGGGCGCTTAAACCACACCTTCACTTTTTTCCCCTTTTTGTTTGTTTGCTCTTGCTGGATCATCAGCCACTCAGAGCGTTTGATGCGCTCCTCGGCCATTTGGCGCGCCTCCCACGCTGCGTCGTCCTCCTCCGCAGCGGCGGCGGCTAAGTCACGGGAGGTGCTTCCTCGCTCGTACGCACTGAGCAGAGCGGGTGACTGCGCCGTCCAGAAACCGCTTGTACGCGAGCGACTTGCAAACCCATCCGCCCCGTCCTCGTCGGGCAATGCAATGAGCACAGGGTGGCGTTGGCGGAATTTCAGACGAGCTTGCTTCCCCGTGTCGAGTTTCAGCTTCTCGAGAATCATTTTCTGGGCAATTCGAAAATCCTCCTTGGTAGGTTCAGCACTGGTGGGCACGGACCGAATGCTCTTGCGAGCAGCCTTTTTCAGCGTCTGAATTCTGGTCAAAAACTTGTCTGACTGCCGCTTGGACATCTGCGCCACTTTCCACTGCACGAACTCGGACACAGCCTCAAAGTCAGCAGCCACTCCGGCGTTGTACATGCGGTCGATATCAGAATCTTTCACGGTGATGCCCATTCCACGTTCGACGATGCCAACGAAGTCTGACCTGGAGATACTCGACGACTTGGAGATGTCGTACAGCTGGAAGAGTTTCACTAACACAAAGTTGCGGAGGTCAACGTCCACCACGAACGCCTCTGGGTTTATTGAAGACAGCACTTTGAATCGCCGCTTCTGGATTTCAAGAGCTTCTTGGTCAAGAATCACCTTGCCGCGATTCGTTTGAAGGACTTCTAGCATTTTGCATACCGTCGTTTCCAAAGTGCGCTTCACATAGCGATCCTCCTTGCGCCGGCGCTTGCGCTCTTTCTCGATCAGTTCGTTGCGTTCTCCAGCGGCAGCAACGACGTCAGCCATCACGCTGTTGCGCCTCTCCACCAGCTCCGGTGTTGGCTGATCTTCATCGGCCTGTGACATTGTGGTCACTTCCTGCGCGCCACGAGAGGTCTACCGCTCGGGCGGTCCAAGGGGTCGTGTATCTCTCCCACAACGTGTGTCAAAGTAGCAGTGGGCGCACACTTTGCCCACGATTCATGCACAACAAAAAAAGTGCAACGCCAATCTCCACGAGAACAATAGTTGTTCGAGTGATTCTCGCGGTGCGTGGCGTCGCGAACACTCCCAGCACCGAGCACCGTGCCAAAACTCAGCTCCCAAACACCAAGTGCATAAAGCTGCCGTCCGTTTACGCTCCCACCAGTCAGTCCACCCATCACATACCTTGTGCGCATGCGAGGTCTACAAAGAGCGACATGCGTGTCAGATGAAAACACCATCGTCATCGCGTCGCTATCCTTTCGGTGAGTTCGTCAATCAAACTGTCAGTTCGTCAGCGGCGCCTACAAGCGCAACTAATCGACACATCAAAACATTGAGTGCGGGCGTCACAAACACGAGTCAACAGAGAAACGCAGGTGACGAACGAGCAGAACCACGAACGGACCGGAGGGATGAGTCGAGCAACTTTCTTACCAGCGAACGGAAGAACACGACGACGTAGAGGGAAAGATCAGAACAGAACTGAGCAGAGTAGAGCAGAGCAATACAAAACAACACAGCACGACACAACCAACGGACGGACTAACCAACCAACCAACCGACCGACCGACCGACGAGCTAGCTAGCGAACGAACCAACCAACCAACAAACAAACAAACAAACAAACAAACAAACAAGCAAACAAACAAACGTAACGACAACCAACGAACCAACGAACCAACGACAGCGAAGAACCAACGAACGAACGAACGAACGGTGAACAACACAAAGTTCGATGCAATTCGTTCGTTCGTTCGTTCGTTCGATGCAATTCGTTCGTTCGTTTGTTCGATTCGTTCGTTCGTTCGTTCGTTCGTTCGTTTGGAAACTCCGTTTCAGCGTTGCCAAAGAGTCAGTCAGTGACTGACTGACTGACTGAGTGAGTGACTGATTGAGTGACTGACTGAGAGTGAGTGACTGACTGAGAGTGAGTGAGTGAGTGAAGGAGTGGGTGGGTGGGTGAAGATCCACTTTCACACTTACCACCACCCACCCACCCAAACCAACCAACCCACACCGTCCACAACCCACAACCCCAATCACCAACAGCTCACACCTCACAGCCGACGAACGAAGCCCGCATCCCGCCTGCCCGCCCGCAGCCAGCCAGCCAGCAACACGATCGTGAATGTCAATGACGATGTCAAGGGCAAGGGCAAGGGCAAGGGCAAGGGATAGGGCAAGGGAAAGGGCAAGGGCAAAGGCAAGGGAAAGGGCAAGGGCAAGGGCAAGGGAAAGGGAAAGGGAAAGGGCAAGAGAAAGGACAAGTGCAAGGGCAGTTGACTTTGTTCGGGTATCCACTGGGTACATTCTTTGATTCTTTGTCACTGTGGTTGATGTATGTCTGTGTGTTTGTGTTGCTGTGTAGTGATTGGGGTGGTGATTGGGTGGTGGCTTGGCTCAAATGAAATTGAACGAACCGTAGTGGAAAGGACTTGTGGTGAACTGGATTGGATCGAATACGATTGGATTGGATTCTATTGGACTTTGTTGACGTCTGCTATTTCTACCTTGTCGCTTTGTGCCGAGCTCTTTACTGATTGATCGATGGATGGACACGACAATCCCGGTGGCAATGTTTTTTGCGCTCGCTTGCTTCTTTTGCCACACGCGGAACGTAGACATCAAGTCAAACTCAGGATTCGTGTCCTGCCTGTCGCCTGCTTCGTGAAAGAAGGCAGCGACCACACAGTATTGAAGCTAACTTTGTTTGGATTACGTCGTCAAATGTTGTTCATGTACGAACGGCTTCGCTGGGACAAGCGTGGAAAGATTCAGAAAAAAGAATTCCGGGGTGTGGGTATTGCTTGCCCCGCTCCCTCCGGTGAACGCTTGAAATCCATCCCATTTCAAGACCACTTCAACTCTCCAATTCTTGAATTTGTTTCCGGATCTCTGGAATCAGCCCGACGAACGCCTCGAACTGTTCGATGTTCATCGAAATGCCTTTCTTACCTGGTAATTGGACACCGTTTTTTTCGTAGTACTCGCGAATGTCGACAAGAATGGTACGTTTGAATTTTCTAACAGTGACACGCCGGCGAGTCCTGGAACGACCAGTAGCATTCACACAGCAATTCAGCCACGGCATCGCAACAATAGCACAGCACGCGTCATCGCAAGCTTGAGGAAGCAAAAGCGTGTGTCTGTCAGGGAAACTACGTACGAAAGTTCGAAGTAAGCGTCTCCTTCAGAATTTCGAAGGACTTCCTCGCTGGACGAGTCTTCACTGGCCGCGGCGTTGTCAGTGTTTGAGATTTCGTCGCTTTTGCGTTTTCTCTCCTGTTTCACGACATGCTCAGTTTTGAAAATCTGGTGCTCGGACATTATCGCTGGAAGAATCAAAGTGGAAAACACGCGGGTCAGGAGCTGGTCAGTTTGAACCGCAGAAAATGAATTGTTAAACACGCACGCAAACAGAACATAACACAACAGAAATCCTTACGAAATGAAACGCGAGTTATTCACTGGATTGCGCGCTGTGATTGTCACAGAAACTGTTTCGATTGCAGTAATATGTAGCAGAAAAAAAGGAAAAAAAGAGAATGTGAATAATTCCATGTCGCTGTTCACTTGAGTTCCCAATCCTAGCGCTGCTTCTCGACAGTTGTTCGTGCTTCAATGCTTGCTCTGCGTTACTGGTGCGCCGGCCAATTTACCCGCCAGCCCACTCCAACACAGCACGCACGTCAACCGAAAAACGCTGGTGTCACACGCCTAGCTCTACTCAGTCGAACACTTCTTCGCACAACGGCAACCACTCCACTTGTCACCACGTCATTGTCGATAAACCAGCCGTGCTATGTCGTCGTTCGTCAACAGCCACCCGCGGTGCCAAAGCGCCAAAGCAGCGACCGCAACGGCGAACGGCGAACGACGACGAACAAAGAAAGGCGACGACAGCGATGACGACGACAACTTTGAACAACAACAACCAACAGCAAACTGGCGCGACACGGCGCACGCACGCCACCAACACCCCGCGAATCGTTGTAATCTCGATTGTAGATATAATTTGTGTGGTGTTGTAGTGTGGTGTGTGGTATCTACATTTAGGATTCCATGGTTTCTGATCACACACGCCAACAACCAAGTCACCTTCCACACGCGCATGAAGGCACACTCGATCATTCGTTCAATGCGGCGTCCACGCACTGACTGAGTGCGGCACTTGGCCATAACTTTGACGTTTTATGGGGGTATACGCGGTGTTCAATCAGTTGGAGGTATGTGCCGGTGTGTGGGAAGTATTTCGTCCCATGAAGTGGCATGTTCGGTACAAATTCAATCCTTGCAGTCTGGTCCGCCGCCGCTGCCTGGGAGCCGAGAGCCGCGGCACCATGATATGTATTTATTCCGAAAGATATGGTTCAGTACCGTCTCTCAGTACTTTTGGTACTGTACTTACCTGCATTTTAGCACGTAATCTCACGTTGTTAGTACATACGATGTCAATGCGTACATGCCCTTACACCTTGGATATACGGGCGTCACCATGTCACCGCCAGATGACCAAAGTACATGTGATTATAGTGCGTTCGTGCAAGAATCATCTACCTAATTGGTATGTATGGGCGTTAGTAGATCTTTGGGCGTTGCTTGTGTGGCCGCCGCGGCACGCCGGCCGGCTCGGTTTGACGTTTGACAGCGCATCAGTGCCACAACGGTCGCAACACGACGACCGACGAACGACGAACGACGAACGACGAACGACGAACGACGAACGACGACACCACGACACCACGACGCCACGACACCGCGACACCACGACACCACGACACCATACACTGTACCACAAACAGCACTGCGACAACACTGCGACTGCGACACTGCAACACCACCAACAAAGCAACGTCATAAAAAAAGTCCACGAAGCAAGAGTGCCGTGCCGTGCCGTCTGCATTCTGCTGTTTGCTGTCACCGTCGCCGCTGCGTCGCTGCGTCGCTGCGTCGCTGCGTCGCTACGTCGCTGCGTCGCTACGTTGTCGTCTGTGTGGTGAAGTGAAGTGAAGTAAACGCGGACGGTGAACGTCAGTCAGCAGTCAGCAGTCAGCGGTCAGCGGTCAGCGCACTCACTCACTCACTGAGTTGGCCGCTGTTCGTCACTCCCTCCCTCACTCACTCACTCATTCACTCACTCACTCCCCTTCGCTCACTCACAGCTCACTCATCAGAATGTCGTGTAATTACACGTTATTTGCAGAAAAGTAGTGTAATTACAGTGTTTAGGTTGCGGTATTGTGTAATTACAGTAGTATCTGCAGGAATTACACGTTCTAACGATACTGCTGTAGTGCGGCGGTGAGGGGGACAGGTTGGAGAGTCGGCGTGGCGAACGTGTAATTACACGTTATGTGAGGCCTCTGCCGTTGTCACGTTTTTCGTTCGTTCGTTCGTTCGTTTGTTCGTTCGTTCCTTCGTTCGTTCGTTCCTTCGTTCGTTCGTTCCTTCGCTGTTGCGTTGGCGCTTCGTTTGTCGTTACTTTCGCATTCGCGGAAGCAATTCGCTGCGCGGTGGTGAGCGATGATGGAACGTTTCCGTGTACGTTATTCAGAGCAATCCAACCTCGGAAAGTGTAGTAAAGTGTCGGGTAAGGAAGGTACGACGGCGTGGGGCGGGGAACGGCGGATGTACCTACAAACGAGAATACATGGAAACGCATCTACGGTCGAGGCGGCGGCCGAACGAACGAACGATCGAACGAACGAACGAACGAACGAACGAACGAACGAACGAACGAACGAACGAACGAACGAACGAACGAACGAAC
>ENA-OWNT01004820-OWNT01004820.1-seawater-metagenome-genome-assembly--contig:-NODE-4820-length-11523-cov-3.703914_pt1 | contig 11523 bp, 14 predicted proteins | sample MGYA00238136_ERZ651165 | MGnify/ENA primary metagenome ERZ651165 (study PRJEB26861, sample SAMN08777766) | seawater metagenome | isolation source: coastal seawater | place: USA: Florida | collected... | reverse complement strand
TAAAATTATGGTACTACCAGTACAATTGGAGTATGGCATGGCATGGCATCGTGTCGGTTGCACAAGACTCTGCTGTACGTACGAGCGAGGAGTCGCCGTAAATGGGTTTCATACTGACCGTTGTGCCTGTAAAATAGCATCTCGCCGTCGGCCCTGGTTCACTTTGCTGCGATCCCGTTTCATCTTTTGCAGAGCTCGTTTGCACTCCGCCGCCCCAGCTTCATCACCAAACTGCAGACACGCCGACGCCTTTGATACAGCAAACATCATTCCATCAGCAAATCAGTGGTATGCGGACAATGTGTTTGTGACCATATGACTCTCTGCACAGCATCTGCTTGACGTACCATCATTTTGTACGTGATTTCGCACGGTTCCACATTGTCTAGAACCATGATGGACAACAGGTCCAGCATTTCCTCATAGGTTTTGTAGGTGAAGACCATTGGGTTGTACCTGAGGCCACAGTTCAAAGATATCAGAGAATTCAGGTGTCTGACAGGTTGTGTGTAAATAGACCACAATGCAGGCAATGCAGGTCTCTCTCTTACGAAGCGGGCGTGCGATGAAAGCCTTCCTCTGTCATCCGTTCGATAATCTCCATGGCTGCTTGTCTGGCATTATTCCGACTGCACGCACGGATTGCTGCATTGTAGCTGATGTTGTGTGGTTGTACGTCTGGCAGCACAAACACGCGCAAAGGCGTTGCGTTGATGGTTAGGGATAAATAACTGCAAAGTGATGAAAGTATTGTTACCCGAACTCCGCATGTCATCCAAGATCCTGAGACACTTCGATGCACTGGATGCAGAAAGAATCGGGATGGTAAACTTCGCTGACTGACTGAGACCTCTAGGGAATATGAAATCTTTGATATCGGTTTCAATATCCGGTGGGTCTTCGTCTTGTGGCTCACTCGTGAAGAAAGCTGTGATTCGGGATAGAATTCCACTGGAAGATTGTTCTTCTTTAGCCTGAGCCTCTGCTGCCTTAACTTTCTCCAACGCTTCAGGCTTTAAGTGTTTTGAGACAGCCATATGTCGGAAAGGGGCACTCCCAGCCGACCACGAACGAATGTTGGGCCTTTTATTTACTTTACTGTGCACAGCGTACCTATGAACCCCACCCATATGTATGTTTGAACTGCCCTAATATAATGTGTGTCACTCTTGTTCACTGTCATTCACGTGCAAACACATACCTTTGCGCTGCATTCATGGTTGATGGTAATACCAAATACTTGGAGTCCGACTCAGTGAAAAGCGCTACTTCTCGCAGTACCCGTTTTGTGGCGATGCCAAACTGAGTTCTCCTTTTGTGACGATTGTGTTTGCTATTGTTTTTATTGTTGTTGCTGTTGCTGTTGCTGCTGCCGGTGGTGGTGGTGCCGGTGGTGCGGTTGTTGTTATTGTTTTTGGGTGCACCGGCATTGTTTCTAACTCGGCGGATTCTATTCTTATTTGGAGGCGCTGAGCGTTTGACGGGAGTCTTACTGTCCGTGTCACCTCCTTTTTTATTTTGAGCGTCGCCTCCTTTTTTCTTTTGAGCGACACTCGCTCTTTTATTTTTACTGTTGCTCGCAGCGTTGCTGTTCTGTGTCGTAGACTCTGACTCAGACTCAGCCGAAGCAAAGCCCCTTACTCCGAGAACTCGTTGCGGAAGAAGCTGGTGGCATTGTGGTAAACTGAAAGAAGTTGATCCTGTGGTTGCATGCAGCGAAGAATAACCGGTCCCAATAGCACGTTGGCAGCGTTTGAGCAGCGACCGGGAGAGGCACTGCATTTTGTTTTTCGCTCGCTTAATGCGTCAATAATCTAAATGGGAAGGTACCTATTGGCCTATCTAAACTGCGGAATCGATCGATATCTTGCAGTCACCTTCCCAACAGAAAACGCACAAGGCTATAATTTTTAGTTTTCCACAACTAAACCGTTGATGATGATAGATACTGTCTGAGGTGGTCGGTTTTGGAGTGTGAGCCATGGCGTCGTGACTTGTTAGTAAATGAATAAATAATCAATACAAAAATAGGAAGGGTCGCTAAGCGGCGTGGTGGTAGTGTTTGTATGTATGTGTGCTTGCGTGCTTGCGTGTGTCTGCGTGTGTGGGTTTATGTCTACGCTTGGGCACGAGATGTGGATGGTGAATGTGGATGTCAATGCACCGCGGATTCAAGATTGCGTCAAGCCGAGGAACTGCGCGTGAGACCCTGCTGTGTGAAGCTGTTGAAAGTTGTGCTCTTTGCTGTCTTTTCGCAATCGGTCCGCGTTTTATTTTCAGCTGGCAGTGATTTGTCGCCGGACTCTTTCCTTTTCAAACTGCGTGTGCAACGCCCGAGCATTGCGACCACTGCAGACGCGTCACCATCGCAGCGCGTCGCAACACTCACGTGAACAGCAAGGAAATGTTTGATCCTAACATAAAATTTACTAACAAAACTTGGCCAAGTGCGTGGCTGCATCGCCTGCACAGCGCTGTCCTTGGCAAAGGTGCCGCATGCACGGACTTTCTATCGAAGCTCGTGTTGAGCAGAGTGAGCTTGTCCCAGGACAGCTGCGTTCTAAATCCGACCAAACGCCGTCGGTTCGGCCCCGACGCCGCCAGATGCACTGCTCTTGCGCGACCGACGCCGTGCAATCTTGGCCTTGTGCCGCAAAATGTTGAGGCGGCGACGCACCAAGCAGTATATGACGCAAAACAAGATGAAGGCGCCCGTCGACCCGAGAATGATTTCGACACTGTAGTGTTGACAGAGTGAATACAAATACACACGCGAGTTAAGATCGAGCGCAACTCCGGCCACATTGTGTGCGTCTAGACGCGCGACCAACAAAGCGCAACAGATGAAGACAATGCGACTGACCTGTATCGTTCCACGGTCGTCGGGAACTTGATGGTGAGATGGCAACTCTCGAAGAGCCCCAAGGAGTTCTGCCGGCCTTCGTACCCTCGGCGGCAATCTTTGGTGCCGTAAATCTCATTCAGCGCTAATGTGCGGCCTAACGGGTCCTGCCAAGGGCTTTGCTCGTAGCCTCGCTCATCTTTCTCCTTCTTGAACTCCGTCTTCGAAAGCAGATCGTCCTCCTCGCGTTCGGAAATGTAGCTGTGGTGGAGGACAACGCATCATCACACTTGTGAGATCAACATAGAGGCTCGACAACCATTGCATGGCCGCTGCCAGAACAACGTCTCACCTGTAGCCACTTCGCTCCTTTTCACAGTAGCACGTGCAAACATTTGGATTTGTGCAATTGCCGTGTCCATCTGCCGTCTGGCACGGGTCAACCTCAAAGTCATGAATACGATCGACATCGAACGTCTGGAGCTGCAAGATTAAATTGCGGTCGGCCTACGGATTGGAAATAAACGGATCACGACGTGAGGGACCCCACGAAGCTCGAGTGCGTGGGGAACATTGCGCAATCGAACCTTGATAGTGCACACCGGCGTTTGACAGTCGTAACCCGTCCACTGGGGGGGACATGTGCAACTGCAATCAATCAACACACAGGAAGTTTCAGTAAATTTTGCATCAAAGCGAAATGGCGATCCAAGTTGTCAGGGGCAAACGTACGTGTCGGGAGCTGTGCAATACCCTCCATTGTGACACCGAAAGCAGCCCTCTCCGCCGCTGCCAACCTCGCCCATAAGAGGTGATTCCTTGTATGTGCACTCGCTATCGAACTCCTTAGCTTGCACGCACATGGGAATTGAGCAATCACTCCCATTAAAACCTGGCATGAGGAAACAAACCCCGGTGTAAAATCTGCGTCGGCAACTAGAAACCCACATTGCCACGCAATTAATTCAATGTGCACACCTGTGATGAAGTCGGGATGCTCTCGGCGCAAGACAGGGTACTCCTCCCAAAGTGTTGACTCATATTGGACACAGACGCATCTGTTGAAGCAACACAGACGCCGTTGCAGTCAGTCAACGACATACGCAACACGAGAACAAACAAATACACTTGACACTCACGAGTCGGTATTTTCGCAAGTGCCGCCGTTCAAACACCCAACAATGTCACCCTCAGCATTGCGGTGGCGGCAATCTGGGTTGTTACAATCAAAGCCACTCCATCTGAGGTACAGCAATGCCACGGCAATGACACAGAACAAAATTAGACACACGCTCCGTTGTACAAACACGCAGCCTTGAATACGCACCCATCAGCACAGGAGCAGTTGTCTGGCGCAATGCAGCTACCACGGTTCGCGCAACCGTAGATTCCTTCGCCAGGAAGAATGATTCCTTCCACCCATGTTTCAGAGTCCAGCTGAATGTAGTTATTGAAGTTGACCCGAATTTCGCGGTCATCAAACTCCCCCTGATACCACTGCAAGACGTTGCAGAGGTGCGACAACGAAACACGATCGCCGATCTCAGACAGGCCGACGTATTCCGTGTAGGATCCCGTCGTTGTGTCGTTCGTCAAGATCTCAGGGCAACCCGACTGCCAACTCCGGCCATCGTTACGAGAGTACTGTCCCGACTCAGGGTTCCAACCGGCGGGCAAAATGAACTCGTACGGCGGGCCCGGAGCACCCTGCAGGTTGTTACTCGGCTCACTGCCGTACAGCTCGTCATCGAAGCCGCCCAAGCGAATCTCGCCATCGCGAGTGTTCAAATAGAATCGGTCCGCCTATGAAGAATTAAAATATGATCATCAATCGCGACCGCCGCGAAGCCACGAAGCGAACAAAACAAAGCTTGGCGGACCTGGGTGCAGATCGGCGTGTTGCAGTCGTAGCCAGTATAGCCCGTCAACTGAGGGTCTCCATCTGGCGTTCGGTACAGTGGTCGACCGCGCAAGTCATACCAGTCGCTCTCCCACCTTTACCAGAACCATCGCGGCGAATGGACAAGAAGCCGAATGAGACAGTCATATCTTGTGACGACAAGGCGTAGTGGGGTGCACGACGTACGTTTCACAAGTGCAGACATCCGGCGCTGTGCAGTTTCCGTGATTGCAATCCTGCGCGCAGAGTGGGACTTCGCAGTCGAAATCACTCCAGCCACGCTCGCACCTGGCATAAAACGGAACGACAGAGCGCGGCAATCGAGTCAAGGAACAGCACGTTCGTGTTAGTCGCATCGTGGAATAGACTTACGTGCACGTGTTTGGCAAAGTGCAGTTGCCCCGATTGGCACACTCTTGGTCGCAAACCGGGATGGAGCAATCGTAGCCTTCCCAGCCCTATCAACACGAAACAGCCATAATCTTAGGCCCCTTGGCGATCGTAGTCAAGAATGGTAGCTCATCGCAACACAAACCTCTGCACACGCGCACACATCCGGCGCAATACAAGTCCCGTTGTTGTAGCAACCTTTGAGCACATGATCAATGCACTCCCCGTGGCCGTGTGTCCAACGACCGTACGAATCGATGCGGAATATTCCTCGCTCACGTGTAGCTGTATACGGACTGTCTGGCTCAACATAACTGCGGCCCATACAACAGCACGGTCAGTGCCGGTCGGCTCTGCAGACATCGACAAGTCATGTTACAAACATACCCGGGGTCACCGACACGTCCTGTGATTGAATCAGCGTCGCCTCGGTCTGCCCACCATGATCCGCGCACGGTGGGAGTTCGGCTAATGATCCTAAACGGATAGCACCCGCTCACGTATCCACTGGTATTGCAGCTACATTGGGTTGGATAGTCCACGTCGCTGACGTTGCAAGTCACAATAGTTGTGCCGTTGGTGCCGTTCAGAACCTGCACGTCGTGGTAGTACTACACAGTCAGCTGCACTGCAAACACAAACGTAGTCACAACGAGCGCAGACACGAACCGTAGTAATTGTGTTGGGGAAGCCGGTGCTCATGGTGTCATAAGACCCATCCCATTGGCCATACTCGGACGAATAGTCAACTTCGAACTCCACGAACGTATTGATAGCGCGGTACTTGTCGTCAGTATCAGTGACTGGAGCAATGCCGAACCAAGTGTTCGCCGTTCCGTTACCGGGAAGGGGGATATCCGGCTGAATGCCAGGTTGGTCGTAGTTGACGTTCACTTCATCCCAAGCGGCAACGAACTCGTCGCCACCTTCACACACTCGAACATACTCCGGCACGCAGTGACCCTTTTGCCACATCTCGCCGGTAATGTCCCACCATCCATCTCGCAACCAGCCCTCTTGCGTGTTGTCCAACAATGGGGCATGGTGGAAATGGATAGCAGGCCAGCCCATGTCCTCGTGCACGTAGACACCAAACTCTTCGTATGATTCACGGTCGTCCATGTAGCTGCGCACAGGTTCAAGCAGAGTTACGGAAAAGCGCAGCGGAAGTAGTTTGATCAGGGATGGCAAGCACACTCACCGCGTGTAGTAGTTTGTGTGCTCGAACACAAAATTATCACACTTGCCATCTTTGCACTTTTTGTACTCCCACTCTGTCCATGCACGTAGCGAGCACTCGTATCCACCTTGCCCAACGATGTGGCCAGCCCACTCTGGGTACTCGTCTGACCAATAGGGGTCCCGACCGTCCTGACCCTCTTCAAAATAGCCTTGCCGGCAAACCGGAATACGGCAATCGAAGCCGACCCAGCCTTCTGCGCATTTGCAGTACCCAGGATGGGTAGCATTGCCTCCGTTCGCACAAGCATAGACCCCTTGCTTTGTGGTCCTCATTTCAACCCACGCAACCATGCGATCTGGGATGGTTTCGGACGGCGCGGACCATGTCTTGTCCCCATCCCAGCCGTAGTACACCTCCGCGGACACCCACGCCGACGGCGTTAACACATCATACTGATTCCAGTAAGAAAAAGGAGTGTCATCGCCGAGGTTTAACTCCACCGGAAAACAGCGCCCGGGAATACCATCTTCACTCATACCGGCGAGCGAACGCAGTGCGGAAGTGTCATTATCAGCCTAATTTCGAACAGGGGCAGCAGGTGAGTTGAGACAGCAAAGCAGACATCATGCACAAAAACGCTTGCGGGGATTGCATACCCATCCACTTCGCCACCGGAGCTCTGGACCATTCGGCATTTCGACCACGACGGATTCTCTGAGCACTTGTGCGCAGTCAAAGCCATTGATTTCTTCACACCACCTGTGCCAGTCGCAGGGAACAATCCTAGAAGCATACCGCGGACGTTCGTTGCAGAGACAACATGAGAGACGAACAGATGCCACAAACCATTGAACACACTCAAACGTACTCAGTCCAGTTTTCTTCTCGCCACTCCGACTCGGCGTAGTAGTTGTTGGGGTCAGGAACCATCCATCCTTGTAAAACAACTGGTTTCGAACAATCATGGCCTGACCATTCCGCCGGGCACCAGCATGTGTTCGGGGCGACACAACGGCCGTCATTGAGACATTCCTGGGAGCAGTATGGGGTTCGGCAGTCGAATCCTTGCCAATCCGCGGAACAGGCGCAAGTGTCCGGAGCTGTGCAATTTCCTCCGTTACCACACGTCTGTGAACAGCTGCACACGACAAGGAACAAATCAAAAGAAATGAGAACACGGACCCCAACTACGACCAAACGCCACAAAAATGGAGGCACTACGTACACAGGAGTGGTGCAGTTGGCATCGAACCACCCATGCGGACAACTGCAGGTGTCAGGAGCAACACAGATGCCCCCGTGCTCGCACTCTTGGACACATTGTGGCGTGAGGCAGTCATCCCCGGTCCATCCAGGCAAGCATGTGCAGGTGTCTGGAGCCGTGCACAGGTGCCGCGCAGGGCAGTCGGAGCTGCACACGGCCAATGTACAATCGTCACCCTCCCAACCGTCCGGGCAGCTGAGCAAAACCAACAACCAATGCGAATAAACGTGAGCACCAAGGCGCTATGCTCTAAGTGATCATTCGCGGAGTAGAGCTGCGCGTACCTGCAAGTCTCGGGGCCAACGCACTCTCCACCATTCTCGCACACTTTGGAGCAAACTGCGGTGATCGCACGAATTCGGTTGCCGATGGCGTCTGAAACGTACAACGTGTTCGTCTTGGTCGCGGAAGAGTTTTGGTAGATAGCAACCGCCTGAACAACAAACGGACAAGCACATTGTCAACCACGTGGAGGGCGTGCACACGCGCGCAAGTCTGACCGACGCACCATGGGGAGGTTGAACGCAGCTTCCTGAGGGGGTTGGGCATCTTGACTAAAACACTGATCGTACTCCATCAGGTTCGCCGTGGGCACGCCGGCAATTGTTTGAACCTCCCACATGTACGTCGGATAGTCTTCGATTTGAAACGTGCGGTACCACTGCTCCACACTCTCCGTAACGACCCCGTTGGCACTTGAATTTCCATGATCGTACTCTCCTGTGTTGCGGATTCGAATGGCAACGAGTCCGCCAGCATTTGTCAGAACACCAGCGTGGATTGCGGCTCGGCACACCGATGATTCATCTGTGTAGTGAGCGCTGCCTTCGGCGGGCGTGTCTGCGCCGCCGTACACGGGCGCGTCCTCAGCCAAGCAACCAGACGGACACCGAACTTTGATGATGGTGCCCCTATCGAACGTCTCATCCAAGACATATGGTTCAATGACCGTACCGTTGCGCGGACCTTCAGGCAGCCCGGTGAATTGTGTGCCTTTGCGGTTCAGAGCAAAACAGGAGGCGTGCAAGTCAGCAGTGTTTTCAGGAGATTACTCGAAGTGGTGAAACAACAAGCATTCAACGCACCCGAATGATCCGGCGGGACGCCTTGGCAATTCTTTATGCGCCGTCCGTTGTCCTTATCATCATAATTGTAGAAGATGTTGTTGGTCTTTGCAGTAGCTTTGTCCCCCAGCACATCAGTGGGAGGGTCGTACGACGCGCAGCCAGAGGGTCTGATGACCTGCGTGGCTTTCGTGGAACATGAAATGTCAGGGGCGACATGGTCGGCATGCGACACCCTGCGAATTCGGCAGTTTGTCGAATCTGCTACATAGATGTTGCCGTCCTGAGCCATGAAGAGAGATTGCGGGCCGTTGAACGTGGCAAGTTCGCCGACGTCGTCGTGTTTGCCGTGCTCTTGGGTACCAGCAATTGTAACGACCCGGTTGCGTGAGAGCACGCCCTGAATGAATGCATCTTTGTCACGACGCGTGACCATTCGAATTCGGTGGTTGTCCGTCACCACAACGGTGTTGTTGTGCCCAATGGCAACATCGGTGGGGAAATAAAACTTGCTGTCCGACAACCCGGCATCAATAGTACCAGGCTGGCCCTGCATACATGGATCGCGACAACCTGGCGTAAGCTCGACCTGCTTTACTGTTCCAGCCAACGTTGTCGTGTAGCCCTCGTTGGATATCTCGCGAATGAGATGATTGTACGTGTCTGCGACGAACAGAGTGCCGTCGCTCATGGCGGCAATTCCAGTCGGTGCCGCAAATTGGGCATTTTCTGGCACGCCGTCAGCGTAACCGGACTTGGGGCTCTGCCCCTTGAAGCCTGCCAGTGTGTACACGTAGCCATTGACCAGCTTGCGAATCCGGTGGTTGTCGGTGTCCGCGATGACGATAACCAGGGTACCCACAGGCCTGGGAAGGACCACATAATTGTCAACAAAACAGCACACTTCAAGACGACAAAGAAACAACACGAAACAACAGGAACACGGCGCCACGCGACGGGGATCAAGACAACGACAACGCGCACCTGTCCGGGTCGTCGGCAAGATTCGACTTTCCAACGGTGTACTCCGGGTACTCAGAATAGTTCGTCCAGTGGTCATAGTACAGCGCGATGTCTGTCGGGTTCGTCAACCGAGCACGGTCAAAGCGACCGTCAGCATACCCCGCGATGCCATCACCGGCCACCGTCGACACCAACCCCTTGTAAGGGTCAATTTTCCGGATGACGTGGTTGTGCGTGTCGGCGACGTACACGTAGCCGTCATAGTCGACTGCGATGCCGTGCGGCCGGTTGAAGCGCGCCATGGCGATGTCGCCATCCACGTAACCTTCGAAACCAGAACCGGCCACTGTGTACGTGCGCCCCTGCTGCTGCTCGTCGTCTTTGTAGTACTCCCACCCCGCATAATCTAAGTAGCCCGAGTACTCGTCGGAGAAGCGTTCCTTGGGAAACGGCTTGTACCGCACGTTCGATCCCCAGCAGCGAGTGACGCAATCGTTGTAGTCTTCATCCGTCAGGTCGTCGCCACCAGACGAAGCGTGAATGGCAGTGACGTGGTTCGAGGTGTTTCCAGGCAAGATACATTTGCCGCCGGAGAGGATCATGCAAACCCGGGATGCACTGCCAAAGTCATTGCGGTGCTGGACGGTGCTGCCGACAGCAAAAGGAGCCGCATTTACGGTGGGGACGTTGCGCGGCAGGAAACTGTAATTCATGCCCTGAAGCTGGTCGTTGCACGTCGTGATGTCGCCGCCATCCTGTGCGTCGATGAAGCTCGGGTTCTCGAAATCTTCCGCTGTCTGACGCTCGACAACGAGGTCGTTTCCACACTTAAAATCCTCGCATATGTTGCAGATCGTCTTCGAGCCGAACCGAACGCACTCGTGTCCCAAGAACTGGTCGTTGGACGCCGACAGACCCTTGGCCTCTTCGGTGTCCCCTACGTGCTTGGCGTAGGCGAAGGGCCACCTCGCGTTGTCGACTTCGTTGCACCACTGGCGCGTTGTCCACGGTTGTTTCAGCTTCCACCCGTGCGCAGTAGTGCATAATGAGAAGAGCACGCCCACGAAAGCGCACTTTCTCACCATTCCGCTGCATGTCGTCTGCGAGTGCCGCGGCCGCTGCCGCCCGCGCTGCTTGGTGGCGGCGCTCATTATAGAGACGATTCTTTTCTCACCTAGGTGGAGCCACTGCCGCCGCCACAACCGCTGATGCGGCTGCCGCTGCAGCAAATGCCATTCTGTGCGTGGACCTGTGACAACTGTGCTAGTCGTAGCACACAGACGATGCACCACAAAGAAAATAATACAACAACGCAAAGACGCAGAGCCGCAGAAGCCGAGGCGCGCAAAAAAGGAGGAAAAAAAGGCAGACACAATGCAAGCGCAGTGCTAACTTTGAAGGCTACCTGCCTGTTACGACAACTTCTCCACCCAGCACTCAAACGACTAAAGCAACAGCAAACGCAGTGACCACAGCGACAACAACGATGACTTCAACGACGACTCCAATGACGAACTCCAACTGCAACAGCTCCAACTGCAACAGCTCCAACGACGAACTCCAAATCCAACTAACTCCAACGACCAACAACCAACGCCAACACCAACGATTGAAACGAGGTGTGCCGTCGTTCCGTCGTTCCTTTGTCTTTCGGTCGTTCCTTTGTCGTCGTTCGTTTACCGTCGTTCCTTTGTCGTTCGTCGCTCCTTTGTCGTTTTGTCGTTTGTCGTCGTTCCTTTGTTGTCGTTCGTTTATCGTCGTTCGTCGTTCCTTTGTCGTCGTCCGTCGTTCCTTTGTCGTTCGTCGCTCCTTTGTCGCTTTGTCGTTTGTCGTCGTTCGTTTATCGTCGTTCGTCGTTCGTCGTTCGTCGTTCGTCGTTCGTCGTTCGTCGTTCGTCGTTCGTCGTTCGTCGTTCGT
>ENA-OWNT01004819-OWNT01004819.1-seawater-metagenome-genome-assembly--contig:-NODE-4819-length-11523-cov-4.685043_pt1 | contig 11523 bp, 9 predicted proteins | sample MGYA00238136_ERZ651165 | MGnify/ENA primary metagenome ERZ651165 (study PRJEB26861, sample SAMN08777766) | seawater metagenome | isolation source: coastal seawater | place: USA: Florida | collected... | reverse complement strand
CCTCGTGCGGGAGCTGCTGCCCTTCGTCCAGTCCACCGTGCACCGCTACGCCGGCCCCATTCCCGAGGTCGACGACTGGACCCAGGAGGTCCTCGTCACCGTGCTGCGCCACCTGGCCAGCTTCCGTGGCGACGCCCGGCTCACCACCTGGGTCCACCGCATCGCCGTGCGGCACGTGATCCGCCAAGGCACCGCCCGCGGCGAGGTGGTCCACCTCGACTTCGACCTTCCCGCGGAGGCCACCGCCGCCCGCGACCTCGCCCTGTCGCGTCTCCTCGACGCCATCGACGACCTTCCCCCGGCGCTGCGCACCGTGTTCGTGCTCCGCTACATCGAGGGGCACACCGCCCGTGAGATCGGCGAGATGCTCGACCACCCCCGCGGCACCGTGGCCACGCGTCTCCGCTCCGCACGCCTGGCCCTGCAGCGCACCCTGCGCGCCTGGAGGCGCTCATGACCGCCGACCACCACCCGTCCCTCGAGTCGCTGTTCGACCATCGACGACGCCCCGACCCCGACGTGTCCGCCCACCTCGCCAGCTGCGAGGACTGCCGGGCAGCCTTCGCCGAGGTGTGCGCCGCGGCCGACACCCTCGCCGGGCGGGGCGCACCGCCCCTGGCAGACAACGTCGACGTCCTGGTCGCCGGGGTGCTGGAGCAGGCAGGCGCCCACGGCGCCGCCTCCGAGACCGTGCCGCCGTCCGCGTCCCCCCGCCGCCGCCGCGTGTTGTGGCCCGTGCTCCTCCTCGGCCTCGGCACCAGCGCGGCCGCCATGATCGGTCTGGGCGTCATGGACCTCCTCCCGCCGCCTCCGGTCGAGCCCACGGTGGCGCCCGCCCCTACGCCCGTGCCCGGCCCAGCCGTGGCGCGACCCGACGGACGACCGCCCCCGCCGCCCGAGGCCACCGTCCGCCCCAAGCCGCCTCCGCCCCCCCAGGCGGAGGTCGTGCCCACGGCGCCCGCCGAGGAGGCACCACCCACCGAAGACATGGGCACCACCTTGTTCCGCGAGGCCACCGAGGCCCTGGCCGCCGGTCGACTCGAGGAAGCCCACGGCCTCCTCCTGATCCTGGCCGAGCTCCACCCCGACCAGGACGTGCGCGCCCTACGCCTCGTGGAGGTCGGTCTCGGCGCCTGGTCCACCGACCCCGCGCAGGCGATCAGGGCCTTCCGAGGGGCGCGTCAGCTCGACCCCGAGGGCCCGCTGGCCGACGACTGCGCCCGCTGGCTCTGCGAGCTCGACGCCTGCCCCTCGGCCGACCGGCCCCCCGACCAGCCCAGGTCCATCGAGACCCCGTAGCGGTCGGCCCGGCGGTCGATGAGGGCCGCGAAGCGCTGGAAGCTCACCGCGGCGAAGCCATGGGCGAACACCGCCGCCATCGGCGGGATCTCCGCCGTGTAGTAGTTCCAGCAGTGGCGGCTCGTGCCCCAATACTCGAGGAAGTAGCCGAGGCCGGCGCCCGCGATCATCAACCGCACGTCTTCCCGCGTCTCCCCCTTCCACACCAGCACCACGATCATCATCGCCACGGCGAACATCGTGAACGGGTGGGACAAGTAGGGCCCGATCCACCACGTCATGCCCAGCACGAAGGGCGGAAGCGTGAGCCACCAGATCGGCCGGTGGTCGCCTGCGGGCAGGAACAGATCGACCGCGCGGGCGAGGCGATCGATGGCGATGGTCGCGACCGGCCAGGCCGGCAGGATCCAGATCGGCGGGCGCTCGGCCGTGAAGTACCACCAGATCTCGGTGACCGTGCCCCAGGCCTCGATGACCATGCCACCGCCGAAGCCCACGGCGGCACGGATGAGGTCGCGGCGGGGCTGGATGTCCCAGCACATCAGGGCGGTCATGAAGACCCAGATGCCCACGAGCAAGTAGTCCCGCTGGGAGAGGTCGAGGTAGCGGTTCCACACGATGCCCACCACCAGGTAGGTGGAGAGCAGCAGGCCCAGGGTGAACACGCTGCGCCGATCGTACCGGGCCAGGAACGCCGTGACGCTCGCTCGGAGTCGCTCCATCAGATCAGCGCCTCGACCGCCTCGTCGAGCCAGAGCCCATCGAGGGCCTCCCGGGACCAGGAGGTGTCGAGCCCCCGCAGGGCGCGCACGGCGACGATCTGAGCCCCCTGCAGCTCCGACCACATGGAGGTGGTGAGGAAGCGCAGCGTCTCGACTTCCTCCGGCCGGAACCTGGTCTCCCCCTCGATGATCGGCCGACAGCGGTCGCACGCCAGCAGGGCCCAGGCCTCCTCGGGTTCCTCGGGGGCTCCGGGAATCTCCACGACGGTGAGGCGGCCGGTCGCCTCGCACAGCTCGCAGCGGCTGCGGGCGCGGCGGGAGAGGTTCTTGCCGAGGGCCGCCAGGGAAGACCGGCGGGCGTGGTGCTTGTCGCGTCGGGAGGCCATGGCGCGACCATACCAAGGCACAGGGAACGCCGCCGCGATAGCTCCCGGCGTCACGTGGACCGCACGAAGGGGAGGAGCCAGTGAGCCTGCAGGACCGCATCGAGGCATCGTGGAACAGCGGCGAGGTCGACACCGACGCCGTGGAAGAGGCCCTCGCCAAGCTCGACCGCGGCGAGCTGCGGGTCGCCGAGAAGATCGACGGCGAGTGGGTCGTGCACGCATGGCTCAAGCAGGCCGTGCTGCTCTACTTCCGCACCGCGCAGATGCGGGAAGGCTCCTTCGGCGAGTACGTGTTCCACGACAAGATCCCGCTCAAGACCGACCTCGCCGCCCAGAACGTGCGGGTCGTGCCCCCGGGCACCATCCGCTACGGCGCCCACGTCGAGCCCGGGTGCATCGTGATGCCTGGCTACGTCAACATCGGCGCCTACGTCGGCTCCGGATCGATGGTCGACACCTGGGCCACCGTGGGCAGCTGCGCCCAGATCGGCAAGGGCGTGCACCTGTCGGGTGGCGTCGGCATCGGCGGGGTGCTCGAGCCCCCCGGGGCCACCCCGGTCATCATCGAAGACGGCGCCTTCATCGGCTCCCGCTGCATCGTCGTCGAGGGTGTGCGGGTGGAGGAGGGGGCGGTGCTCGGCGCCGGCGTCACCCTCACCGCGTCCACCCCCATCATCGACGTGACCGGGCCCGAAGAGGTGGTCCACAAGGGGCGCGTCCCCGCACGCTCCGTGGTCGTCCCCGGCGTTCGCCCGAAGGAATTTCCCGCCGGAACCTACCACCTTCCCTGCGCCCTGATCATCGGCAAGCGGTCCGCGTCGACCGACGACAAGACCTCGCTGAACAGCGTGCTGCGCGAGTTCGCCCTCGCCGTCTGAGCCGCCGGCTCGTCGGGGCGGCCTGCCGGGCGCTCCCGGCCTCGATCTCGACGCTCCCCTCCCCGTCACCTGGGTCCTGGTGGCGATGCTGGTGGTGGGGCATGTGCTCACCGCCCTGCTCGTCACCCCCCGCACCGACGAAGCGGCATGGGAGCTGCTCCTCCTCGATCGCTCCCTCACGGTGCGCACCCAGGTGGGAGGCCAGGTGCAGGCCCTGCTCGGCCGGGGCGAGTGGTGGCGCCTGTTCACCAGCGTCGGGCTGCATGCATCATCGGTGCACCTGACGGTCAACGCCATCTCCCTCGTGGCCCTCGGTCGACTGCTGGAGCCATGGGTCGGTGGGCTTCGGTGGCTGGGTTGGTTCGCCGCCGGGGGTCTCGGAGCGTCCCTGGCGTCGTGGTGGATGGGGGTCCCACGCTCCGACGGCGCCTCCGGCGGGGCCTTCGCCCTGCTGGGGGCCGCGCTGGTGCTGGGCTGGCGCTTCCGCGCCCACCTGGTGCCCGAGGACCGCCGCCTCTACGGCCGCACCCTCGGGCTGCTCGCCGGCATCAACATCGTCTTGAGCCTGGTGCTCCCCTTCATCGACGCCACCAGCCACGTCGGTGGCCTGCTGGTCGGCGCCGCGGTGGCCCTGATTCCGCCGGGAGCGCTCGACCGGGCCCTGTGGGCGCTGCTCGTCGGCGCCTTCCTCGGCGCCACCGCTATGGGCGGCTGGTCCTCGCTCTGAGGCCGTGGGATACTGCGCCATGCTCTGGCTCATGTCCCTGGCCCTCGGCGCCGACCTCCTCGTCGGTCCGGCGCAGCCCTACCTCACCATCGACGGCGCCCTCGACGACGCCCTCGACGGTGACCGGCTCCTCGTGGCACCGGGCAGCTACGTCGAGCCCGAGCTCGCCATCGGCGACCGCACGTTGACCCTCGAGGCCACGGCCCCAGGCGTCCTCCTCCGGACCACGGCGAACCGCCGCGCGGTCACGGTCGAAGCTGGCGGGGCCTTGACCCTGGTGGGCGTGGACTTCGACGGCGAGTCCAATGTCGGTCTCGCCCAGCTTCGTGGGGGCGCTCTCACGCTGCAAGACGTCACCACGACCGCCACCACGGCGCCCATCCCTGGCCAACCCGGCGGCAACATCGACGCCGAGAACGCGACCGTGTGGATCGAACGTTCCACCCTCGACGGCGCCGTCTCCCCGGTGAAGGATGGTGGGCAGATCTACGCCCTGAACAGCCAGGTCTCCGTCGTCGACAGCGTCGTTCGGGGAGGAAGCGCCGCCTCCGGTGGCGGGCTGTTCATCCAAGGCGGCTCCCTCACGATCCGCGACAGCACGCTGTCGGGGCACACGGCCGAGGAAGGGGCCGCGATCTACGCCGACGCATCCGACCTCGTGGTCGAAGGCACACGTTTCACGGGAAACCATGCCACCGTGTCCAGCGTCGTCGTCTGCACCAGCGGCCCTCGCTGCCAAGTCGTAGACGTGACCGTCGAGGCCGACCGCGCCGTGGGTCCGCTCCTCACCATCACCGACAGCCCCGCCTCCATCCACGGAAGCCAGTGGTGTCGTGTGAGCGATGCAGCCGGGCTGATGGCCGTGACGGGCAGCAGCAGCCTGTCCATGCAGGGCACCGTGCTGCAGTCCAGCCAGACGAGCGGGCCGGCGCTGATCATCACGGCCGATGCGGAAGCCGTCCTGCAGAACAACACCGTAGCCCTGGGCGAAGCGGCCACCGGAGGCTTCATCGAGGCTGACGGGCCACTCGTCCTCACCAACAACCTCCTCACCGGCGTGTCCAGCCCCGGAGCCGTCGTGGTCGCCCGAGGTGGCCTCCTCGGTGGCTACAACGCCTACTACGGCAACGTGCAGGCCGACGTCGACCCAGCCCCCTTACCCACCTCCCTGGTCGGCACGGACCCCGGCATCGGCACGCCACAGTCCGACTCCTGCGCCCTCGACCCCCTGCGCCTACGCTACGGCAGTCCGCTGGTCGACGGCGGCGACCCCTCCCTGTTCGACACCGACAAGAGCCGCTCCGACATCGGTGCCTTCGGAGGCGACGCCCCCAACGGTGGACTCGACGATGTCGACCTCGACGGCGACGGCTTCAGCGAGCCGGCCGACTGCGACGACGACGACCCGTTCGTGAATCCCGCGGTGGCCGAGGCCCTGTGCAATGGCACCGACGACGACTGCAACCCCGCCACCCTCGACGACGCCGACGCCGACGCCGACGGTGTCAGCGCCTGCTCGGGCGACTGCGACGACGACGACCCGCTGGTCCTGCCGGGCAGCACCGAGGTGCTCTGCAACGCCCTCGACGACGACTGCGACCCCACGACCCTCGATGCCTTCGACGACGACGGCGACGGCGTCACCACCTGCGAGGGCGACTGCGACGACGACAACGAGCAGGTGCTTCCCGGGATCCCCGAAGTTGCCTGCAACGGGGTCGATGACGACTGCGACCCTGCCACCCTCGACGCCATCGATGCAGACGCCGACGGGGTGAGCGTCTGCGACGACGACTGCAACGATGACAACGCCAACGTCTTCGAGATCGTCACCGTCTACCTCGACCAGGACTTCGACGGCTACGGCGTCGGGGAGCCCACCAGCTTCTGCCTGCCGCCGAGCAACAGCGCACCGCGGGCGGGGGACTGCGACGACGCCGACCCCACGTCCTACCCCGGAGCCACCGACACGCCCTACGACGGTGTCGACCAGGACTGTGACGGCGAGGACCTCGACGACCTCGACGAAGACGGCGTCCTCGGTGCCGACGACTGCGACGACCAGGATCCGTTCCGCTTCCCGGGCGCCGACGACGTTCCCGACGACGGAGTCGACCAGGACTGCACCGGTCACGACGTCACCACCACGCTGGTCGGTGGGGCCGGGTGGCGCTGTGGCTGCAGCGCGACCTCCCCCGCCGGGGGCGGCTTCACCCTGTGGGGCCTCGTCGCCCTCGTGTGGCGGCGGCGTCAGCGGTAGAGCGGGCCCAGGATGCGTCGCGGGTCCGGGTAGCGTGCCCGAGCGGCCTCACGCTCCGCCAACGTGACCGCCCCGGGCAGGTCCGCCGTCGGTGGGCACTCCCACGCAAGCTGCACGTGCACATGTGGCGGCCATCCGCCGTTCTCCTCTGACGTTCCCAGCCACCCCAGCACCTCGCCCCGCTCGAACCGTCGGCCGACCGGACTGTGGGAGAGTGAGGCCGCCGACAGATGGCCATGCAGCACGAACAAACGACGCCCGTCCAGCGCATGGGCCGTCACCAGGGTCGGCCCGTAGTCCCCCGGCTGCCCATTCACCCCCGCACGAACGACCTCCCCGGAGGCGAAGGCATGCACCGCGACACCCGCCGGAGCCCCCAGGTCGATCCCCATATGCACGCAACGCCGCGCCGCCGCGTCCGTCGCAAAGAGGTCTTGGGTGTAGATGCCCCGCACCTCGTCGTACCGACCGATGGACCATGGCACCGCCGGCGGCGCCTCGCCAGAGAGATCCAACACCGGTACCCCTGGAGGTAGCACAACAATGGGATGAAATCGCTCGGGTGGAGACGCCGTGTTGCCGGTCGGTGTGGTCACTCCCCGGCCCGCCGAATCACCCGCAGCTCCACCCGACGGTTTGCCTGACGGCTGGTCTCGTCGGTGCCACGATTCACCGGACGAGAGAGCCCATAGCCGCGGGCAACCAGTCGCTCCGGTGCCACTCCGCGAGCCATCAGCGCCGCCCGAACCGCCAGCGCACGCCGCTCCGACAGCTCCTGGTTGTAGACCACGCCGCCCTGGTCATCGGTGTGACCGGCAACCTCCACCAGCGCCACCGTTCGGTCGGCCAGCAGCCACCGAGCCATGTCGTCGGCGAGGGACAGTGCGTCGTCGCGGAGGACCGCCTGGTCCAGGTCGAACAGGAGGGGAGACTCCGGCCGGAGCACGCCGCCGTCCTCGCGGGTGGCCACCGGCTGCAGCTGCAGACTCACGACGTCTGGGGGCTCCATGCTGCCGTCCGGGCCGGGGGAGGGCACGACCACGCGCGCGGTGCCGACCTCCCCACCCTCGGTACGCCCCGTGACGGTCCACGTTCCCGGAGTGAGGGCGAGCGCGCCCTCCCCGTCGACGACCTGCCCCTCCGCCGCCCCAGCGCCGTACGCAACCAGCTCGGCGCGGGCCGCCGGGGTGGGAGAGGCTGGGGCGGGCAATGGGGTTGTGCCCTCCGCGGCGGCGACCGCACCTGGGGCGACGACCACCTCCACCGGGACCTCGACCGGCTTGTACTCGGCGACGAGGTCTACCCGTTGCTCTCCGCGCTTCGGGGCCACCTCGATCTGGGTAGGAGAGAGGACGGGGTCGCCAGGCGTGAGCGTGATGGTGGCCATGTCGACGTCGTCGGGGAGCACTACCGAGAGCTGTCCGGCACCGTCGGTGGTGCCCACCACCTCGCCGTCCACCACGACCTCAGCGCCCACCAGCGGGACGTCGTTCGGGGAGACGAGGGAGAGACGAACCACCGGCTCTGGGGGTGCCATGGTCAGGACGACCTCGGTGAGCACGGGTTCGTCCGGTAGGTCGACCTGCTCGTCGACCGTGGCCAGGCCGTCGTACGACGCCGTCAGCGTCCACGCTCCCGGGGCAAGAGTCAACAGGCGCTCACCCCCCGTGAGCTCCACCGTCGGGTGGTTGGCAGGCCCCACGGCGGCCAAGGTCGCGGCCACCGGGCCCTCTGGGCCAAGAGCTCGCACCCGCACGGCGCCCGGCCCCCACGCCGGCTGGACCGGGACCTCGGTGAGTTCCTCCACGTCGACCGACTGGACCCATGGCGCGAGCCCCGGAACCTCGACGGCCACGTCGAGGGGCCCCAGGGGCACCCCATCGAGCTGGAAGAAGCCATTCACCGCGTCACCAGCCGGCTCACCCCCCAAGAACACGCGGGCCACCGGAGGCTTGGCACCCTCTGGTGTGCGCACGACCAACGTGAGCTGGCCGACGGTGGGGGCAGGTGGCTCCAGGCGGAACGGCACCCGAAGCCGGCGGTGTGTTCCCGAGGGCACCTCTACATGCCGCGAGCGCGTCTCCAGCCCCTCCATCGAGGCCTCCAGCGCCCAGGTTCCCGGCGCGAGGACTCGACGCTCGAAGCCATCGAGGCCCAGGCCGAAGGGAGGGTAGTCCTCTTCCCCATGGGGGTGAATCGTCGCGTTCAGGGGCCGGTTGTCTTCGCCCACCACCTCGATGTCGACGACGCCGTCGACCCACCACACCACGACCTCGGACTGTTGCCGCTCCCCCACGAGGTCGACCTCGGTGAGCCGCGGCACGACGAGGTCGCCCTGCAGCTGCACGAACCGAACCCCTCGCTGGAGCTCCCGCAGCTCGAGGGTCCCCTCGGGGCCCGTTCGCCCGACGGAGGCATTGTCCAGGCTCACCTCGAGGTCACGCACCGGCCATCCGTCGGGGTCGACCACGGAGAGCATCAGGCTGGCGTCTCCTTCCTCCGCCGGCTGCAGTGCCACAGCCAGGGTCGTGAGGCCGCCTTCGCCCTCGACGACCTCCACGACACGCCGCTGGGGCGCCAGGGTCGCCGAGCGCACCCCCACGTCCCAGCGACCGGGACGCAACACGAACAGCTCCTCACCATCCGACCCCACAGCCCGCTCGGGGAGGGACTCGGGCCCCTCGAAGGTGATCTCCGCATCGGTCGGCTGGCCGTCGGGGCCGGTGACCTGGACCAGCACCGACCCGTCCTGCCAGTCCAGGGGCACCACGACCTCCTGGACGTCGTCGTCGGTGAGCACTACCTCGGACACCACCGCCTGCCCGTAGGTCGTCGAGCGCACGACGATCGCGTGCTCTCCCGCCTCCAAGCCCTCGACGGTGAGATCGCCGCCCGAGCCGGTGGTGCCCAGATCCCGACTCTCCACAGCCACCACGGCATCCTCCACCGGGCGACCGAGGGCATCGACGACCTTCACGGCCAGGCGAGTGTCCGGGCTCTCTTCTTCGGTGAGGATCGCATCGACGCGGATGGGGTCGACCCGCCGCTCGTCCACGACCACCGTTCGCTCTTGGGCACCGTAGCCTTCGGCTTCGATGGCCACGGTCCAGCTGCCCTCGGGGAGCGCCCAGGTCTGCACCCCAGCAGCGTCGACGTCGGGGGCCCCCGCATCGGTGGGGCCCACCAGCGTGACCAACGCCTCGACCGGCACCCCATCGGGACCGACCACCCCGACCGCGACCGGGACGGGCGCACGCTCCAGCTGGACCTCCCAGTACGGGTCGTCGGTTGAGATGGCGACGGTTCGGGGCAGAAACCCTGGGGCTGTGATGGTCATCTCCCCGCTGCGGACCGCCTTCAGGGGTAGATCCGCAAAGCCTTCGTGGTCGGAGAGGCGCTCCGTCTTGCCGGCTACGATGGTCGCCCCTCGCACCGGGAGCCGCAGCGGATCGATGATGTTGACCTCGCGGACGGGCTTGCTGACCACCTCCGGCTCGGCCATCGCATCGTCCTTGCCCCACCGCACCGAGGTGCCGACGAACAGCCGCAGCCCTGCCGCGCCCACCCCGCGGGTGATGGCCCTGCCCGCGCCCAGGCTCAGACTGACCCGCTCTACCGCACGCCCCCGAACCGCGAGCAACCCCTCGGTCGGCACACTCGGAAGCGCCGCACCGACCGGAGAGCGTCCGCGCACCTCGGCGTGCAACGCGACGTCGCCCACGCGGACACCACCATCCACAGCGAACCGGAGTCGGCCTGCGCCGGGCCAATCGGGCGCCGCGGTTGCGCCACCCACATCGAACCCGAGGTCACCGTGGGCAAACACGGGCCCGGCCGAAACGCCCGCAGAGGCCAGCAGGCCTCCTCCGGCTGGGTCTCCCAAGTAGCGGGCATCCGGGCCCGTCGGAAGACGCCCGAAGGGCACGGCGGCCAACCGCACCGGCCCTCGGTCCACCACGCGCACGGGCACCCACAGATGCAGATCACCCAGAGCGGCACCACGGTCGAGACCATCCGTGGCCAGCCACACCGGCGCTGACAACCCGACGTCCACCCGCCGATGCACGGGCGCGCTGCCTGACAGTCCTACCCCGAAGAGGCTGCCCACGACGGGCTCGATGACCACCTGGTCGCCATCTCGAAGCTCTTGCACCACGGTATTGGTCGCAGCCTCCCCAAGGAGGGAGACCGAGCCGCCGTCTGCGGGTGCCCCGCCGAGGCCCAGCAAGGGCACGGATGGGTCCTCTGCGACCGGGGGTAGGACCATCCCGGTGCCGTCGAAGGTCTGGCCGAGAGCAGCCGGTGCGAGCCATGCAAGGAAAGTGATCACCGTGGCATGGTAGACCAACCTCGGTTCATGTCCATCCCCTGCGGAGGCATCGTGCGCGATCACCTAGCGACCAGCCTGTTGTTCCTGGCCGCCATCGGCTGCACCTCTGGTGGAAAAGACGCCGACGGGGCAAGCACCCCAGCAGGGGACACCACCACCCCGGTCGTCTCGGATGCCGACACCGACGCCGACACCGACGCCGACACCGACGCCGACACCGACGCCGACACCGACGCCGATTCGGACGCCGATTCGGACGCGGACACCGATGCCGACACGGACACCGACACCGACACCGACACCGACGCAGACACCGACACCGCCACCGCCGACACCGACACCGGTACCGGCTGGTCCTGGGACAGCAGCGGCTACAGCACGCCCACCGGCGGCTGCGCCTTCGCCATCCCCTCCACCGTCACCGTGCACGACCGCAATGCCTCCGTGGCCGACGCCGACCACGAAGGGTGGATCTGCCGCAACAAGACCCTCACGTTGTCCGGTGACAATGGCGAAGCATGGACCACCGATCGTGGATCCGTGGTGGTCTCCGGCAGCAACGCGACGATCTACGCCGCCGGGAGCTCAGATGTGGTGCTCCTGACCTCGGGCAACCTGGTCTACGCCAGCCTCGACACCGACATCACGGACGCGGCGGGGGGCAACTACGTGGTGGTGTGCGACCCCATGACCATCGACGAGTCCACCGGACCGAACCCCGGCTGCTGAGCGCCCATCGTCACAGCGCGGACCGTAGACGTTGATCGAAAGCCAGGTGGTGGGGCAGTGACCGCCCCATGACGAAGGTGTGTCGAGACAGATGTCGGTCAACGGCAAGGCTCCACGCTGTCAAAGGGTGTTGACAAATCAGCGTGATAGATGGGATCCTGCCCAGATCGAGGTGGAGGTCCCGTGCCGGCA
>ENA-OWNT01004818-OWNT01004818.1-seawater-metagenome-genome-assembly--contig:-NODE-4818-length-11525-cov-3.774720_pt1 | contig 11525 bp, 8 predicted proteins | sample MGYA00238136_ERZ651165 | MGnify/ENA primary metagenome ERZ651165 (study PRJEB26861, sample SAMN08777766) | seawater metagenome | isolation source: coastal seawater | place: USA: Florida | collected... | reverse complement strand
TCCATTAACGACATCATGCCAACTAAAAATGCCATACCCGTATCTTGGATCCCTTTGTGTTTTTGCGCTAAAAGCTCACAAAAGCGGGCGCGAGTAAGAGACAGGCGAATTAATTCTAAAGGTTTGTCTGATGACACTTGTGCAGCGAAGAGTAGCGATAAAAACTTCTTCAGTTCTTGATTACCAAGCACGACAACTGCTTGTTTAATCGTACTAATTTCGGCTCTTCGTTTAAAAGCAGCTGAATTAGAATAGCGTAGTAGTTTATATGAAAGGTTTACATCTCGCTCAAATACAGAGGTAATTTTTTGAATATTGACGTCGATAGACGATGTTTCATAAAGTAATTCTGCCAAGGCCATTTCAGAAGGAGGAAGAGATTTACTTTTAACCATTTCAGGCTTAGCAAAAAAGTAACCCTGGAAGAGGGTAAAGCCAAGCCCTACAGCCATTTCAAATTGCTCATTGGTTTCTACTTTCTCGGCGACGAGTTTAATATTTTTAAACTCCTTTGTTGCCTCGATTAATTCGATAATTTCTTCATGGGAAGTTGCGAGTAAATCGACTTTGATTTGATCAATAAAAGGATAAAAATGACGCCAAACCTTTTGATGTTTGTAATCATCAAGTGCTAGGGTGTAGCCCTTATTTTTTAATTCTTGAACCGCAGCCAACAGTCGCTTTCCAGGTTGCACTGTTTCTAAAATTTCGATGACAACGCCATCACTTGGAAGCATGCTTGGGTAACCTTTTAGAATGGTATCAAGCGTGAAGTTTATATAAGCGGGTTTATTGTCAGTTAAATCTTCTAACCCAAAATTGAATTGACTGCCTTCAATGAGTTTTGACGTCGCTTCATCACCATCAATATTAGGAAAAACGTTGTCGACACCATCTCGAAATAAAAGCTCGTAACCCATAAGCTGTTTGTTTTTATCAAAAATAGGTTGGCGGGCCGCATAAAAATACATGTACTACAGTTCCTGTTACTCTCTTCTGCACGACTAAATATAAAATATAATGCGTATTAAAGCATTAATTAATTTGATCATATCAGAAAATGATTAATCCTTTGTTCCTAGTAGAGGGTGACATTGATATGTTAATCGCAGCTGACTGGGGTTAGTTAAGTAGACATGTTATAGTGAAATTTATAATAAAGAATAAGTTTTATTCACCAACCATATTCTCGTAAGAGTAAACGGAGGTTAATTTTGGAAACAGGTACTTTAGTATCTTTAGTTTTATACTTTATTGTGATGTTAGGTATAGGTTTATATGCCTATCGTAAATCAACCAGTGACGTGTCAGGTTATATGCTTGGTGGTCGTAGTTTACCGCCTAGTGTTGCAGCTTTATCTGCCGGTGCTTCTGATATGAGTGGCTGGATCTTAATGGGTTTACCTGGTGCGATGTTTGTTACAGGGTTTAGTAGTACTTGGATTGCCACAGGTTTGGTTATTGGGGCGTGGTTAAATTATCTGCTAGTAGCACCAAGGTTACGTGTTTATACCGAAGTTGCGAATGACGCCATTACAATTCCGGATTACTTTGCAAATCGTTTTGAAGATAAAGGTAATGCGCTTCGAATTGTATCGGCTTTAGTCATCATTGTTTTCTTCACTTTATACACTTCTTCTGGTGTTGTTGCTGGAGGTAAACTGTTTGAAAGTTCATTTGGTATGAGCTATGAATCGGGTCTTTATATTACTACGGGTGTTGTGGTTCTTTACACCTTATTCGGCGGTTTCTTAGCTGTGAGCTTAACCGACTTTGTACAAGGCTGTATTATGTTTGTGGCGCTTATTCTTGTGCCAGTTGTGACATTCTCACTGCTTGATAACCCACTTTCTGTGACATTGAATGAGCTTAATCCGCAAATGTTAACTTGGGTTGGCGCCGGTGGTGCGATAGGTATTATTTCAGCGATGTCATGGGGTCTAGGTTATTTTGGTCAGCCGCATATTATTGTACGTTTTATGTCTGTTCGTAGCGTAAAAGATATGCCTGTAGCACGTCGAATCGGCATGAGTTGGATGATCATTGCGGCATTAGGCGCGGTGTTTACAGGGTTATTTGGTGCAGCTTATGCGCATGAAAAAAACCTTGTTGTTGACGACCCTGAAACCATCTTCTTGATCCTGTCGCAACTTCTATTTCATCCATTAATTGCAGGCTTCTTACTAGCGGCTATTCTTGCAGCTATTATGAGTACGATTTCATCGCAATTGTTGGTTAGTTCGAGTTCATTAACCGAAGACTTTTATAAAATATTCATACGTCGCGACGCCACAGACAAAGAGCTTGTTTTTGTAGGGCGTATTAGTGTTGCCTTGGTTGCACTATGTGCGATTTACCTGGCTTACGACCGTGATAGTTCAATTCTTGATTTAGTTAGTAATGCTTGGGCTGGCTTTGGTGCTGCATTTGGCCCTCTGGTGTTATTTAGCTTACTATGGAAGCGTATGAATTTTGCTGGCGCATTAGCGGGTATGTTGGTAGGTGCAGGTACTGTACTAATTTGGATTTACGCGCCAATTACAGTTGATGGTCAATCATTAAGTAGCTTAATTTATGAGATTGTCCCAGGCTTTATTCTATCTTCAATCGCAATTGTAGTTGTAAGCTTAAACACTAAAGCGCCTTCTTCGCAGATAAGTGATAAATTTGCTGAGTATGAAAAGGAGCTTAATGCTTAAATAGTACTGTCAGTATTTAAGTAAAGTGAAAGGGAGCTCAATGCTCCCTTTTTACTTTCTGAAACTTTAGTTTGCGCTTTTTATAGCAATGCTCTTAATTAGATGACCTAATTTGAAATAAGGGAAATTGTCGTTAGCACAACTAATATGTGCTGCTATCGCAGAAGACTTGTAAGACGAAATTGCTATTTAGTTGTTCTTGGTAATTGCTCTTGTATTTCTGGGTCTTCTGCATTCATGCGATTGGAAAGAAGGCATTCACCACTAAGCTAATGCCAATTTTAGCCAGTAAGAATGATTGAATATTGGTAAAGCCAATTTAATTTGAACAAGTTACGTATAAAGTAAAAAGATATAATGATGAGGTGTTAAATTAATTCTCACTCTTATCAGGTGTAGCATTGTCTACATCTGACAAGAATGAGAATAATGAATGAGGGAGGGTATTTTTAACTTACCTTAAACCCTCTCACAATTTCAGAAAGCTGGTGACTGGCTTGTTTTAGACTGAGACTGGCTTTGGTCAGTGCATGAGTCGTTTCTAAAGATTGATCAGTCGCATCTGATAAGTCGGTTATTCGAATATTAACTTCTTGAGCGGCAGTGCTTTGCTCTTCAGTTGCCCTTGCAATATGGCTGTTCATATCTGTGATAGACATGATCAGTCTTTCAATTTCATTTAATACGACATCTGCTTCGGCCACTTGCTTTACGGTTTTATCTGATATGAGCTGGCTTGCTTGAACAGCATTTACTGCTTCTTGAGCACCTCTTTGTAACTTTTCTATCATGGCTTGAATTTCATCTGTGCTTTGCCCTGTTCTACTGGCAAGGGTCCTTACTTCGTCGGCAACGACAGCAAATCCTCTTCCTTGTTCACCTGCTCGAGCAGCTTCAATTGCGGCATTCAAAGCGAGTAGGTTAGTCTGTTCTGATATGCCACGAATTACATCCAAGACAGAGCCTATATTGTTACTTTCTTCTGCTAAGATGCTTGTAACTTCACTGACCTCTTGAATATTACCTGAGAGAGTTTCAATGGCTTGAATAGTCTGAGCGACAACTTGTTTACCATTACTGCTATTTTTTAGCGCATCGTTTGCTGCATGTTCTGCCGCCTCTGCGTTTTCGCTGACTTCCCGGATCTGCATGCTCATTTGTTCAACAGCGGTAGCCACTTGTCGGCTATTGTCATTTTGATGTTCAATGTGGTTTAAATTTACTTTACCTGTCTCATCGACGGAGTTAGAGAGCTTCTCAACTTCAGTAGCACTGTGTGATACACGTTCAATTGAATGACGCATTTTCTCGGTGTAGGCATTAAAATAATTTGCCAAGTGAGAGATCTCATCTTTTCCTGATTCATCTAGTCTTTGAGTTAGATCTCCTTCACCATGGGATATATTCTTCATCATTTCAGTAACTAAGTTGACCGGATGTAGGATGCTATTACTGATCAAGGTTATTAATATGGCTAGAATTATTAAAATTACAACCACATCAATGATCATAAGGTTTCTCAGTTCAGTATAGTCTTCTTCAATTGAGTCCAAATAAACACCAGAACCTAAGATCCACTGCCATGGCCCGAAACCTTTGACATAAGAAATTTTATCTACGGGTTTGTCAAAGCCAGGTTTTGGCCATTTATAAGGCACAAACCCTTCACCTTGCTGGCGAACGATCTTGACCATTTCCATAAATAAATATGTGCCGTCAGGGTCTTTACTGGTCGAGAGCGACTTTCCAACAAGCTGTGGTTTCATTGGATGCATGACCATGCTTGGACTATAGTCATTAATCCAGTAATAGTTATCAGTGTCGTAACGTAGCTTGGCGATGGTGTCTAACGCGGCTTGCTTTGCTTGTACTTCACTTAATTGCCCATCTTGTTGCAAGCTATAGAAATGTTCGATTATTCCAAATGTGTTTTCTACAAGGTTCTTTGTTTTCTCATATTGTTGCTGTTCTAAACTCGAGAATTGCTGTGGTAAGCTTGATAGGCTTAGTAGAATAAGCCCTAAAGTAACAACACCTAGAATCATTAATAGGCGTTGAAATATTGAGAAGTTTCTTAAAAACTGCATGCATTAACCCACCTTCTATGTCCGTATCTATACCAAGTAAGTTAAACCTTTTTACAATAGTTTAAGCTTTTCAATATGGTGATAAATTTGAGCTTAGTTTGAAGTGTTGATTTTGTCACAAAAAACATAATCAAATATATTTAAAACAAGTGTTTATAGTGTTTTTTTATTCCAGATCAAGGCAATAAGATATTGGTCTTAAGTCGAAAGTTGTATATCAAGAATAGATATAGGCAGGCATAAAAAAGCCCTCTAATAAGAGGGCTTAGTTTTACTGATAACCTGAGCTTAAACTCTAAACTGCTCAACCGATAATCTAAGTTCTTCAGCGAGTTTTGCCACTTCAGAGCTTGAAATCGAAGTTTGATTTGCACCTTCAGCCGTTTGCTCAGCAATTGCGACGATAGATTCTAATCGCTCACTTATCTCTTGAGCCACTTGTTGTTGCTCATTTGCTGCATTCGAAATTTCTTCACTGACGTCATGAGCAAGAGAAACAGCATGAGTGATACTGTTTAGCGCTTCATTTGCTAAGTCACTTTGCTCTACACAAGAAACAGCCTGTTGTTTGCCTTTTGACATCGCATTTACAGCTTCTTCGGCGCCGGCTTGTAGTGACTCGATCATCGATTGAATTTCTTGAGTCGACTCTTGAGTTTTACTCGCTAATGATCTTACTTCATCAGCAACAACTGCAAAACCTCGACCTTGCTCACCCGCACGTGCGGCTTCAATGGCTGCATTAAGTGCAAGTAGGTTAGTTTGTTCAGCAATACCGCGGATAACGTCTAAGATACCACCTATTGAGGCGCTATCTTGATGAAGCTTATTGATGACTCGAGATGCCTCGTCAACTTCTGAAGCAAGTTGCTCAATAGTATGTTTGTTCTCGTGTGAGATACCTTTAACGCGTTCTGCCTCTTTATCAGCATTCTTGATTTCAAGTAAAGCTTGGTGAGCACTGTTACTTACACCATGAGACGTGCTACTCATTTCTGTGGTTGCAGTTGCTGCTTGTTCTACTTGAGCCTGCTGGCTCTTTATGGCCTGACTTGACTCTGTTGTGATCATAGATGTTTGCTCAGAGGCAGCAGCAAGTTGAGTAGAGCGAGATACAATGCCTGTAATTAATTCTCTTAAACTGCTGATTAAAGAGTTACAGCTTCGAGACAGCTCTCCAAATTCGTCTTGTGCGCTATCGTCTAAACGTTGTGTCATATCACCACTTGCAACAATGGTAAGTACTTTATTTACTTCAGCTAGCGGTTTAGTGATGAGTTGTACTGTAATATAAGCAACACCAACCGCGATAATTGTCGCGGCGATCATGCCAACCCAAGTCCATAAATTTGCCGCATCAACATCATCTCTAACACCGGTTTGCAGCTCTAAAGCAACTTCATTTGCAAGTGATACTAGCTCAGACAGTTGTTTTAATGCGGCTTCCGTTGCAAGTTCAGAATCAACCACAGCTTGGCGAGTTTTTGCTTCAGTTTGTAAAAGTGCGCGTTTGTTGTTGGCTAAGCTTCTCGAGCCTTCAACTTGTGCTTTTAAGTCACTGTAATAGCCTTCAAGATCTTCTAAGTAAGAAGGCTCAAGAGATGAAACCGGACCTCTGATAAGCTCAAGGTTTCGAGCTATTTCTTTAACAGAAAAGTTTTGTTCGTTAGCAATGATGTCTACGGTATTTAAATTATCTGCTGAAATTAAGTCATTACTGCTAGTTACCAGATTGGAAAAGTGGTTTTCTAAACTGGCAGCCGCTTGGTAAGCGCGTTGGCTAGTCGCTTTTAACTCACCAATATCAAGAATGTCGAGTACGCTGGTTGTTGCATCTTCAGCAGCGAGCTCAACCTCTTCTAATTGTTTTTGTAATTCTTTTCTGATTTGTAATGTAGTGGCTTTATCTTCAAGTAATAAGTTTACTGTTGGAAGAAAGTTATTAAATGTATCGCCAACCTTTCTAGCTCGTTGTGAAAGTTCTGGATTGCTCTCTACAACTTGCTCTAGCTTATTAAATGCATTTTTAAAATTCGTTTGGCGCTTTTCGAACTGAGATTTTAATTGGGCTAACTCAGTAGGCTGTGTAGCAAAAAAGCTGCTCTGAGCGAGCTTACTCATTTGCGTAAATTCCACCTGTAACTCAGAGCTATTGGTCAGGGCAGGAAGAGAGAGGTTGTTCACTTGCTGCGATGAGCTGTCAATATTTGCAATTCTTAGTAGAGAATTACCCCCAATGAGAAGGAGCAACAAGGTGATGAAAATAAAACCACCCCAAATACGTTGGCTAACAGTGAAATTCATATTGATTCCGTAATTTGCTTAAGACAGTTAATTTATCGGTCTGGTAACAGATAAGTTAAGTATTTTATAGCAGATGTAGCAAAATAATTCAGTAAAAAGGGAGGATTAACAAGCTATTTGCTTAAAATATATTCATTAGTGCCTAAGTTTAATAGGGTCATGTTCCCACCCCAAACACAACCGGTATCGAGTGCGATCATATTTTCTTTATTGGTTTTACCTTCGAGTGCTGCCCAATGACCAAAAATATAGCGCGTTTTTTCACTTTCAAAGCGAGGGTGATCAAACCAAGGCTGTAATTGACTCGATTTTGGCGAGCCTTTTTCATACAAGTTTAGTTTTTCATCGCTTTCTAGAAAGCGCATTCTTGTGAAAACATTAACAATGGTTTTGAAGTTTGTTAATGGGTCTTTATTTGGTGTAAAGTTTGTTTCTTTACTGCCATACATGTTTTCAAAGAATAATTGGGCTTCTTCACTGCGATAGTTTTTTTCTGCGATTCGAGCATATGCGAGTGCTTGCTCAATGCTCCAACTTGGATGAGTGCCTGCATGCGAAATAAACGTTGATTGCTTTTCTAAAAAAACAGCCAGAGGCTGAGTTCTTAAATATGAAGCATAGCTACGGCATTGTTTACTGGAAAAAACGGCAGATAAATTATCTTTGGGGTTAGGCTGTTTACCAAGTATGTTACAAGCAATGAAATGAAGGTCATGATTACCCAAAGTGACGGTAATAGAATCTTGGTTCTGATAGACAAATTCTAAGCATGAAAGAGAGTCAGGGCCTCTAGCAATTAAATCTCCGACAAGATAAAGGTGGTCTTTGCTGGGATTAAAATTAACTTCAGAGAGCAGTTTTAAAAAGGGTGTAAAACACCCTTGTAAATCACCTACAGCGTAATTTGCCATGATCAGTGTAGAATATTGGGGCGAGAAAGTCTGAATACTTCGATTGGCGCTTCAAACTCAGTACCAAACTCATTCCTCATAACATAGTGTCCTTGCATTGTCCCAACTGGGGTATCAAGCACAGCACCACTGGTGTAAGAATAACTTTCGCCTGGGGCAATGGTTGGCCTTTCGCCTACGACACCTTCACCTTCGACTTCTGTTTCTTTACCGTTTGCGTCTGTGATTAACCAATAACGACTTTCAAGCTTAGCACTACATAAACTGTGATTTTTAATCGTTATTGTATAAGCAAAAACATATTTGTCTTTGTCTGGTTGAGATTGGTGCTCAACATACATAGTTTCAACTGATACCTTGATAGGTGATCCTAGATTACTGCTTGTTGTCATAAATCCAATTTGCGATATCGATAAATTGAGCCAGAGATAAGCTTTCAGCACGAACTGAAGGGTCAATCCCCAACGCTGTTAATTCATCAGCTGTTAATAAGTTTGAAAGGCTATTACGTAATGTCTTTCTTCTTTGATTAAATGCCTCTAAACAAACTGTGTTTAACACTTTTGTGCTTTTAGCGGTTCGTTGTTCAGGCTTTTTAGGGATTAAACGAACTACCGCAGAGTCTACTTTAGGTGCAGGCTTAAAACACTCTGGTGGTACATCGATTACAGGCATTGCATGGCAATAATATTGTGTCATCACACTTAAACGGCCAAAAGCTTTTGAGCCTGGGCCTGCAACCATGCGTTTCACAACTTCTTTTTGAAGCATGAAGTGCATGTGTTCAATGTTGTCTACGAATTCGAATAAATGGAACAATAGCGGCGTTGAAACGTTATAAGGTAAATTTCCAAACACCTTTAACTTTTCATCATCTCTGATCAGGCTAGAGAAGTCGAACTTCATCGCATCGCCTTGATGAACTGTTAATTTTGGCCCAAGGAAAGGGTGCTTAGTCAAGCGCTCCGCAAGGTCTTTATCTAATTCTACAACCGTGAGCTGACCGCTTAAATCAGTTACGGGCTCAGTGATTGCACCTAAACCTGGACCAATTTCAACAAGGTTATCTGTTGGTTTTGGGTCAATCGCTGTCACGATTTTGTCGATGATCATTTCATCGTGTAAAAAGTTTTGTCCAAAGCGCTTTCTTGCTCTGTGACCTAAGTGTACGTTATCTGTCATTAATTCATTGCTTTTTTTGAGGCGAGCTTAATAGCTTCGCGGATCGCTAAATCAAAACTGCCCACTTCAATTTGCCCAGTAGCGGCCAAGTCTAAAGCGGTACCATGATCAACGGATGTTCTAACGAAAGGCAATCCAAGCGTTATGTTTACTGAATTACCAAAGCCTTTGTATTTTAGCACAGGCAGGCCTTGATCGTGATACATTGCAAGAACGGCATCAGCATTATCTAAGTATTTAGCTTGAAATAAGGTATCGGCAGGGAGAGGGCCAATTAAATTCATCCCTTTTTCATTTAGCTCAGCAAGCGTTGGTTCAATTGTTTCAATTTCTTCTCGACCTAAATGTCCACCTTCACCAGCATGGGGGTTTAGACCGCATACTAATATTTTAGGTTGTTCAATACCAAACTTTGTTTGTAAGTCATGATTTAAAATATTGATGACTTTAGTCAAACGATCATGGGTGATTGCTCTAGAAACATAAGCTAGAGGGATGTGTGTTGTTACAAGTGCAACACGCAACCCTTCAGTTGCCAATAGCATCACAACATCAGATGTATTAGATTGCTGAGCAAAGAACTCAGTATGACCACTAAAAGAGATACCAGCTCTATTTATTATTCCTTTATGAACGGGGCCTGTGACAACCGCTGCAAAAGTCCCATCCATATTTTTTTCAGAAGCTACGCGCAGCGTTTCTAGTACATACTGACCATTCGCTTCATTTAATTCTCCAGCGATAACATCGGCACCTTTATCAATTTGTAAATAATAAAGACTGCCTGCAGGGGCTGGTTGTGGCGCATCGCTCGCAACAAAAGGAATTAGCTTTATTGACTCACCCAACTCTTGAGCACGAACCTCAAGGATTGTTTTGTCAACCACGGCGACTAGTTGAACCGGCCATGATTTTTGAGCCAGCTTTATAACTAAGTCGGGCCCTATGCCTGCGGGTTCACCAGGGGTAATTGCGATACGAATGGTCATATTTTATTTACTCAGCCGGAAAAACATCAATGTTTGCTTGCTCACGCATTTCATTCATCCAGCGTAAGCTTTCTTCTTTAAACTTACGATTATATAAGATGCCATGAGCGCGATTTTTCTTAGCTAGATCTGTTTTGTCTGCAATTCGCTTATCTAAAAGCTGAACAATATGCCAGCCAAATGTACTGCGGAAAGGCTCACTGATCTCATTCTTCTCTAATGAAAGTAAAGTATCTCTAAATGCAGGCACATAAGTTGTCGGATCGGTCCAATCGTATTCACCGCCTTTAAGTGCAGAACCTGGATCTTCAGAATGCTCTTTTGCAAGCTCTGCAAAGTCGGCTGTGCCGGCTCGTAAATCTTTGACAAATCCAGCTAACATTGAACGGGCTTTTTCTTCACTTAAAATGATAGATGGCTTGATTAAGATATGGCGAGAACGTACTTCGGTTGTCTCAACAACTTGACGGCCACGAATATCTTGCACTTTTAAAATGTGAAATCCGGCACCTGAACGTAATGGGCCGATAATATCATCTTTCTTTTTCCCTTTAACAGCTTCAGCAAATAATGATGGCATTTCATTGATACCCATCCAACCCAGCTGGCCGCCATCGAGTGCTTTTGCACCACTCGAAGAAGCAATTGCAATGCGTTTGAACTCTTTACCATCATTCAAAAATTCAATGACTTTATTCGCACGCTCTCTAGCATCTTCCAACTCTTCAGGCGAAGCCTTACTTGGAATTTTTACCAAGATATGGCCAATGTCATATTCTTCTGACTGACCAGTCTGTTGCTCGAGAATTGTTTGTAAATTAGCAATCTCTTGAGGACTGATATAAACACGGCGGTCAACATTTGCTCTTCGAACTTGGCTAATGGTGATTTCTTTACGCACATCTTCTCGGTAGGCTTGGAAGCTCTCACCGGTTGCTTCGATTGATTGACGTAAATCAGAAATACTTGCCCCTTGCTCTCCTGCAATGTTTGCTAATGTTTGATCAAGCTGGGCATCTGAAATTTCCATACCCATGCGCTCAGCAAGTTGCAACATGATGGACTGATCGACTAAACGATCAATTGCTTGAATACGTAGCGTTTTATCAGAAGGAAGCTCAGTTTTTTGTTCTTCAGCCTGTTGTTTGACACGAGAAATAATTTTATCTACTTCACTTTGTAAAACTACGCCGTCATTTACTGTCGCGACCACTTTATCTAATTGCACTCGTTCAGCCAAAGCAGCTTGGCTAAATCCAATACCCATTAGGGCGACGATTAACAACTTTTTAAAATTCATAGTGCTCTATTATTGTATTAATTATTCAAAAAATAAGGTCTGCGGTAGCCAAA
>ENA-OWNT01004817-OWNT01004817.1-seawater-metagenome-genome-assembly--contig:-NODE-4817-length-11526-cov-3.333392_pt1 | contig 11526 bp, 10 predicted proteins | sample MGYA00238136_ERZ651165 | MGnify/ENA primary metagenome ERZ651165 (study PRJEB26861, sample SAMN08777766) | seawater metagenome | isolation source: coastal seawater | place: USA: Florida | collected... | reverse complement strand
GGACGGGGGTCGACCAGACCGAAGCGGTCGAGCACCTTCTCGGCGCGCACCCGAAGGCGTCGCCGGAGCCGTCGCGACAAGCTCTGCTGCACCATGGAAACCTCCTCCGGGCTGCCTATCCTCCCGGTGCAGCTATCGTCCCACGCCCGGCCGCGCAGGGAGGGTTAGGCGATGCCCTCACCCCGGAGGGCGCCATGGCGGATGCCACCTCGAACGTCGGCTCCAACTTCCTCGTGCAGATCATCGAAGACGACCTCGCGAGCGGTCGCCACCAAGGCGTCGTCACGCGCTTTCCGCCCGAGCCCAACGGCTACCTGCACATCGGCCACGCCAAGGCCGTGGTCGCCGACTTCGGGCTCGCCGCCCGCTACGGCGGTCGCTGCCACCTGCGCTTCGACGACACCAACCCGGTGAAGGAAGACCCGAAGTACGCCGAGGCCATCCAGCGCGACATCCGCTGGCTGGGCTTCGACTGGGGCGAGCACCTCTACTGGGCGAGCGACTACTTCCAGCAGCTCTACGACTGGGCCGTGCAGCTCGTCCGCGAGGGCAAGGCCTACGTCGACGAGTCCTCGGAGGAGGAGATCCGCGAGCTGCGAGGCAGCATCGAGGAAGCCGGCCGCCCGTCGCGCTGGCGCGACCGCCCGGTCGACGAGTCCCTCGAGCGGCTCGACGAGATGCGCCGGGGCGTCCACCCCGACGGCGCCATGGTCCTTCGAGCCAAGATCGACCTCGGTCACGCCAACATGAAGATGCGCGACCCACTGATGTACCGCATCCGCAACGTCGAGCACCCCCGCACCGGCCACACCTGGCACATCTACCCGTTCTACGACTACGCCCACGGCCTGTCCGACGCCATCGAGCACGTCACCCACAGCATGTGCTCGCTGGAGTTCGAGAACAACCGGGCGCTGTACGACTGGTTCGTCGACAACCTGCCCACCCCCAGCCGCCCCCACCAGTACGAGTGGGCCCGCCTCAAGATCCACTACGTCGTGCTGTCCAAGCGCAAGCTCATTCAGCTGGTCGACGACGGCCACGTCGACGGCTGGGACGACCCCCGCATGCCCACCATCGCCGGCATGCGTCGCCGCGGCTTCACCCCGGCCAGCATCCGCAACTTCTGCGACCGGGTGGGCGTGGCCAAGGCCAACAGCACGGTCGATCCGCTGCTCCTCGAGAACGCCATCCGCGACGACCTCAACGACAAGGCCCCCCGCTACATGGGGGTCTTCGACCCGCTCGAGGTCGTGGTCTCCACCTGGCCGGCGGGCGAGGTCGACACCCTCGATGCCTCGCTCTGGCCTCACGACGTCGACCGTGAAGGCACCCGCCCGGTGCCCTTCACCCGGCACCTCTACGTCGAGCGGAGCGACTTCGCGGAGACGCCGCCCAAGGGCTGGCGCCGCCTGGCCCCTGGGGTCGAGGTTCGCCTGCGCTACGGCTACCTCGTCACGGTCGACAACGTCGTGAAGGACGACACCGGCCGGGTGATCCGCCTGGAGGTCTCCCACGACCCCGCGAGCCGCGGTGGCGTGAGCCCCGACGGCCGCAAGGTGAAGGGCACCATCCACTGGGTGAGCGCCGAGCAGGGTGTGGAGCGCCCCGTGCGCATCTTCGACCGCCTCTTCAAGGTCGAGCAGCCGGGCAAGGACCGCCCCTTCCTCGAAGACATCAACCCGAACGCCCGGGTCGATGCCACCGCCGTGGTGGAGCCTGCCGCCGCCCGCCTCGGCCCCAGCGAGCACGTACAGTTCGAGCGCACCGGCTACTTCTACGCCGACCCCCTCGACTCCGACGAGGGCGCCCCGGTCTTCAACCGGGTCGTGCCGCTGAAGGACTCCTGGGGCAAGGCCAAGGCCGCACCGGCACCGGTCAAGAAGCCCAAGGCCAAGGCGCCGAAGAAGTCCAAGGCGCCGCGCGAGGTGCCCCCCGAGGTGCTGGAGCGGGCAGAGCGCCTCGTCCAGTCCCACCAGATCGACCACAAGGAGGCGGTGCTCGTCGCGGTCACCGAGGAGCGGGAGCGGTTCTTCCGCAGCGCCTCCACCGCCGGGCCCCCGGAGGCCGTGGCCAAGCTCCTGGTGAACGTCCTGGTCGGCGAGGTCGACGACCTCGGCTCACTCCCCTTCGTGCCCGAGGCCTTCGGTGCCCTCGCCGCCCGCTCGGTCGACGGCACCCTGTCCTCGAACCTCACCAAGCAGGTCCTCGCCCGCATGCTCGAGACGGGGTCCGACCCCGACGACATCATCGACGCCGAGGGCCTCGCCCTCATGGGCGACGACGAGCTTCACCCGCTCATCAGCGAGGTCCTCGCGGCCCACGCCGACAAGGTCACGGCCTATCGGGAGGGTCGCACCAACCTGCTGGGGTTCTTCATGGGTCAGGTGATGAAGGCCAGCGGTGGGCGCGCCGACCCAGCCCGAGCCAAGGGCTTGGTGACGACCCACCTCGACGCCTGAGCGCGACGCCAGCGAGCGGAGGACGACATGATCTGGATGCTGTGGGGCCTGGCCCTTGCCATCGAGCCCGGCGCCGCCAAGGGCGCCTTCAGCTCGGACTGTGCCTGCCTCGAGGTGCAGCCCGGGGTGCACGCCAACCGGCACAGCACCACCTGGGTGCCCATCCCCAGCGTCACCCACCTCGAGTACCTCGAGGTGGCCAACAAGCCCCTCTTGTCCGCCGTCATCGATGGCGGAGGGCGGGTGTCCCTGGCCGAGCGCGACGACATCCCCCCCGCCATCGGGCGGGTGCGCACCGTGGGTCCCGAGCTCGAGGTGCTCGACCAGAACAGCGGCAACCCCACGCGCTCCGTGGCCGGCGTGCCCATCACGCCGCCGGCGGTCCACCTCTACCTGGGGGCCACCACCGAGCGGCGGATCGACGCCGCGGCGATCGGGCGGGCCCTCCGAAGCCGAGAGAGCGCCCTGGCCGCCTGCGTCCCCGGGGAGCAGTCCACGGCGATCGACCTGAAGGTCTCGGGGGGTGGCAGCCTGTCTCCGAAGGCGGTCGACGACAGCGAAGCCGGCGCCTGCGTGGCCAAGGCGCTGAAGGGGCTGAAGGCCAGCGTGTCACAGAAGGCACCGGGCACCGTGCAGTTCACCATCGCACGGTAGGCTCCTTCACGGCGTGATGTTCGCCAGCTCCCGCCGGAACGCGCGGAACGAGCCACACCGTTTGGTCAGGACGTCCAGGTCGAGGGTCTTGGCCAGCTCGATGCGAAGCTCGAACGGGCCGCGCCCGGGCCTTGCCGCCTGGGTGGTCCAGCCCATCAGCTGGTCCTTGGCCTGCCGACAGCCCATGGCTTCGATGTCGGGTGGCGACGCGTGACCCGGGCCAAGCACCGCGGTGAGTGCGTCCTGGTCGGCCATGAGCCAGCTCTCGAACTCCTGCACCGCCACCCCGACCGCACCTTCCAGCCCGTTCCGCCCCAGGGCTTCTCGCAGGATGCTCCTCCGCGAGTCTACGGGCTTCTCATCGGCATCCACCAACAGGACCACGAGCGCAGGCTCCAGACGCCAGCCGGCCAGCGCCTCGACGCTCGGGGACAGCGCCGCACCGGCACTGCCGAGGGCGAAGATCACCAGCCCGGCGAGGATCGGCAGCCGGCGGCCCAGCCGGTCCGCCAGCGGGCCATAGACCAGCTGCGCGATCCCGAAGGCGAGGAAATAGGCGGTCAGCGTCATCTGCACCGATGTTTCGGGCGTACCGAACTCTCCCGCGATCCGCGGCATGGCAGGCAGATACATGTCGATGGCGAAGGGGCCGACAAGAGCGAGCAGACCCAGCACGAGACCGGTGCGCAACATGGCATCATCCTTTCCGGAATTTCAGTCGCCCGCCCTTGGCGGGACGCCTGACCCCCGATAGGCCAGAGTGACGGCGCTGCCAAGGGCTTTCACCTTGCCGCCCCTGCGCATTGCGCTAAAGATCGCGCCGTATCCCTCGCGCACGACAAAGGAAAAACGATGCCCGATACCACGCTGCTGCTCGAAATGCTGGCCCTCGTGATGGCGATCGGGGCGCTGGCGGGGGTTCTCGCGGGCCTGCTGGGGGTCGGGGGCGGCATCGTCCTGGTGCCCTGCTTCTTCTATGCCTTCCAGACACTGGGCTACGACGGGCCGCAGCTGATGCAGATGTGCCTTGCCACGTCGCTCGCCACCATCATCGTCACCTCGGTGCGCTCGGTCCTCAGCCACAACCGCAAGGGTGCGGTCGACTGGTCGATCCTGCGCGGATGGGCGCCCGGCATCGTCGTCGGCGCCATCGTCGGGGTGATGGTCGCCGCTTCGCTGCGCTCGACGACGCTGCAGATGGTCTTCGGTATCCTCGGCATCGTGATCGGCGCCTACCTCGGCCTTGGCAAGTCCGACTGGCGGTTGGGTGAGGAGATGCCCAAGGGCATTCGCCGCGCCATCCTGTCGCCCTTCGTCGGCTTCCTCTCGGTGCTGATGGGGATCGGCGGCGGCAGCTTTGGCGTGCCGCTGATGAGCCTCTACAACACCCCGATCCACCGCGCGGTCGCCACCGCCGCCGGGTTCGGCGTGCTGATCGCGGTGCCCTCGGTGATCGGCTTCCTGTTCCTGCCGATCGACCCGGCCATGCGGCCGCCCTATACCGTCGGCGCGGTGAACCTGCCCACCTTCCTGGTGGTCATCGCGATGACCCTGCTGACCGCCCCGCTGGGCGTGAAGATCGCGCACGCGATGGACCCCAAGCCGCTCAAGCGCGTCTTCGCCGTGTTCCTGACGCTGGTCGCGCTGAACATGCTGCGCAAGGCGATGGGGTACTGATGGCCGCGCCGCGCGCCGGCTGGAGAGCGCGTGACATGAGTATTTGAAGAGAAAAGATGAGGGGCGCGCGCCTGTTCATCTTTTCTTCCTAAATACTCACCACGCGCCGCCTGCCGGGCGGCGGAACGCCGATCAGGGGGCTCAGCGGATGGCTTCGATTGGGCCTTCGGCGCTGCCGGTGATGAACTGTTCGAGATAGGGATCGCCCGAGTTGTCCATCTGGGCGACGGGGCCGGTCCACTTGATCACGCCCTCGTGCAGCATCGCGACATTGTCGGCGATGGCGCGGACCGAGCTCATGTCATGGGTGATGGTCATGGCCGTGGCGCCCATTTCCACCACGATCTCGCGGATCAGGTCGTTGATCACCCCGGCCATGATCGGGTCGAGTCCGGTGGTCGGTTCGTCGAAGAAGATGATCTCGGGGTCGGCGGCGATGGCGCGGGCGAGGCCCACGCGCTTTTGCATGCCGCCGGAGAGTTCCGCGGGCAGCTGGTCGGCGACGCTGGCCTTGAGGCCGACGCGGCGCAGCTTCTCGATGGCGATCTCGCGGGCCTGTTCCTTGGGTTTCTTCAGCGAGCCGCGCAGGTGGCGGAACGAGACGTTCTGCCAGACCGGGAGCGAGTCGAAGAGGGCGCCGCCCTGGAACAGCATGCCGAAGCGGGCGAGGAAGGCATCGCGGTCGCCGGTGCCGGCCTGCTGACCGTCGACGGTGATGGTCCCGCTGTCGGGCGTGACGAGGCCGAGGATGCATTTCAGCGCCACGGACTTGCCGGTGCCGGAGCCGCCGATGATCACCATCGACGTCCCGCGCTCGATTTCCAGGGTCAGGCCGCGCAGGACGCGGTTGCTGCCGAAGGTCTTATGAACATTATCCAGACGTATCATACCGAGAAGAACAGTCCCGTGAGCACGAAGTTGGCGGCGAGGATGAGGATGGCGGCGGCCTCGACGCTGCCCTTGGTAGCGCGGCCCACGCCCTGTGCACCGCGATCGGAGTGCATGCCGTAGAAGCAGCCCATCAGCGCGGCGATGACGCCGAAGACACCACCCTTGACGAGGCTCGACACGATGTCGCGCAGCTCGAGGAAGTCGGCGGTGTTCTTGAGGTAGGCGGCCGGGTTGAACCCGAGGTTCTGCACCCCGACGGCATAGCCGCCCGCGATCCCGATGATGTCGCCGATTCCGACCAGCAGGGGCACGGTGATCAGCGCGGCGAGCAGGCGCGGCACCACGAGGTATTTCATCGGGTTGGTCGAGAGGGTCACCAGCGCGTCGATCTGCTCTGTCACCTTCATTGTCGCGATTTCGGCGGCGATGGAGGAGGTGACGCGGGCGGCGATCATCAGGCCGACGAGCACGGGGCCGAGTTCGCGCACCATGCCGATGGCGACGATCTGGGGCACCACCGCTTCGGCGTTGAAACGGGCACCACCGGAGTAGATCTGGAGAGCCAGGGCGCCGCCGGTGAAGATCGCGGTCAGGCCGACGACGGGCAGCGAGAGCCAGCCGATGGTCAGCAGGGAGATCGCGAATTCCTTGGGATAGTAGGGCGGGCGGAAGATGTGGCTGAAGCTGCGCAGCAGGAAGAGGACGAAGCGGCCGAGCTTGGCCAGAACGTTCAGGGTGAGCGCGCCGATCAGCGCGAGCGGAGCCAGGACACTGCTCATCACTTGTAGCTCCGGCTGTAGCGACGACCGAGCGAAGTGAGTACCTCGTAGCCGATGGTGCCGCCGATATCGGCGACCGCGTCGACGCCCTGGTGCGGGCCGATCAGGGTCAGGAACTCGGGGTCGCCCGCGACGTCGGTGACATCGACGGTGATCAGGTCCATTGAGACGCGCCCGGCCATCGGGCAGGGCTGGTCGCCGTGGAAGAGGTTGATGCGGTTGCTGATCGCGCGGTGGATGCCGTCGGCGTAGCCCGCAGCGACAGTGGCGATCCGGCTGGGCCGGGTGGCCGTCCAGCTGTTGCCGTAGCCCGCGCTTTCGCCGGGGTGGACCTCGCGCACCTGAATGACGGGCAGGTCGAGGGTGACGACGGGCAGTGCCTCGGCAAAGGGGCGGCCGCCGTAGAGGCCGACACCGGGCCGGGTGAGGTCGAAGTGGTAGTCCTGCCCCAGCAGGATGCCCCCGGTCGCCGAGAGCGAGCGCGGCACGTTCAGACCGTCGGTCATCTCGCGGAAGGTGCGGAGCTGGCGGGCGTTCATCTCGTGGTCGGGTTCGTCGGCACAGGCGAGGTGCGACATGATCAGCACCGGCTTCTGCCCGAGGGCGATGTCGCGGAGCGCGGCCCATTCCGCCGCTTCCATGCCGAGGCGGTTCATGCCGGAATCGAGCTGGACGCCGAAGGAGTGGCCGGGCAGCGCCTCGACATGGCGCAGCATCTGGTCGACCGAGTTCAGCATCGGCGTCAGCATGTTGTCGCGGATCAGGTCGGTATCGCCGGTCATGTGGCCGGAGAAGACGCCGATCATCGGGCCGGGGCCGAGCGCCTTGCGCACGGCGACGCCTTCTTCGGCGGCGGCGACAAAGAACCGCCGGGCGCCCGCTTTTGCCAGGGCAGCGGCAACCTGCGCCGCGCCGAGTCCGTAGCCGTCCGCCTTGACGACGGCACCGGCTTCGCATGTGCTGATCGCGCTCAGGGTCCGCCAGTTGGACGCGAGGGCGCTCAGGTCGATAGTTAGATGGCCACTGCTCATGCCCCGTTCATGACATGGGGGCGCGGGGCGTCAAGAGGGAATGATGCCTCTCTGCAGGCGAGGGACCGCCGAGTGCCGCTCCGCTGGGCTCAGGGCGAGAAGAACCCGCCGAAGTTTCGTTCCCAGATCTTCTCGCCGATCATGCAGTCGTAGGAGTAGGCCTTGTGAAGGCTGGAAAATTCGGCGTCCTGCGCGCCCGCGATCTCGAGCACCAGCTTGCGGCGCACCGCCTCGGCAAAGGCGCTACAGCCGTGTACCGGAATCATGAAGGACCCGGGGCCGCCGATCACGCATTCGTTGTAGTAGATGTCGAGATCCTCGATGCCCCAGCGGGAACTGACCTCGTCCTCGGTCATCAGGGGGAGCCCGTTGATGATGATGCCCTGGTCGAGCACCGCAGCGCGGGCTTCGAGGACCGGGAGGCCCTGATTGTTGGGACCGTCGCCCGAGATGTCGATGACCCGGCGCAGGCCCTGGAAGTCGTTGGAGTGGAACGACCCGGCGGCGAAGGCGAGCGCGCCGGAGATCGAGGTGCGCCGCATGCCCGAACTCGGTTCGGCCGACAGGGTCGCGGCGACGTCGGCGGCGGTGGCGTCATTGTCGATCAGCGTCCAGGGCACCACAACGTTCTGCGCGTTGGACCCGGCCCATTCCACGTAGGTGAGGGCGATGCGCCCGATCAGGCCGCCCCGGATGGCGCTGAGCACATCGGGATGGGTCAGCGCCTCGGCGTAGCCACGGCGCTGGAGTTCGAGCTCGTAGGGGGACATGGACCGCGAGACATCGACCGCAAGAAACAGCTCGATATCGACCTCGTCGTACTCCGATGCCTCCTGGGCCGCGAGGGGTGCGGCCGCGAGGGAAAGGGAGAGCGCGAGGGACCGGAGCATGAGGGAATTGCGCCAGAGCAGGAAGAGCCTGTCCAGTCACGTGTTCGTGCTCCGGATGGAATGGCGGTTCGGTGCGCAGGAATTACGCGGTTCGGCCTAGTATTCGTCCCCGCCGGACGGTCCCTGCTGCCAGGGTTTGGCAAGGTTGCCGAAGCGCGTGAACTGGGCCTCGAAGGCCAGTTCGATGGTGCCGATGGGGCCGTGACGCTGCTTGCCGACGATGACCTCGGCCTTGCCGTGCAGGCGCTCCATGTCCTCGATCCACTTGGCCATGGCCTCGACGTTCTCTTCGCCGGGTTTCTCCCGTTCCTTGTAGTACTCGCCACGGTACACGAACATGACCACGTCGGCGTCCTGTTCGATCGAGCCGGATTCCCGAAGGTCCGAGAGCTGCGGGCGCTTGTCGTCGCGGCTTTCCACCTGACGCGAGAGCTGGGAGAGCGCGATCACCGGGATGTTCAGCTCCTTGGCGATGGCCTTCATGCCCATGGTGATCTCGGAGATCTCGTTCACCCGACTTTCCGACCGGCCGGTGCCGCGCACCAGCTGAAGATAGTCGATGATCAGCAGGTCGAGCCCGTGGGTCCGCTTGAGACGGCGCGCGCGGGCGGCCAGCTGCGAGATGGGCAGCGCCGGGGTGTCGTCGATGTAAAGCGGGCAGGCCTCAAGTGCCTTGGCTGCCTCCACGAAGCGACGGAATTCCGCTTCGGTCATGTCCCCCTGCCTGATCTTGTGGGACGAAATTTCGGAGGCTTCCGCGAGGATCCTGCCCGCGAGCTGCTCGGCGCTCATCTCGAGTGAATAGAAACCGACCACGCCGCCCTGTACGGCACCTTCGGTGCCATCGGGCATGCGGCCCTTCTTGTAGGCCTTGGCGACGTTGAAGGCGATGTTGGTGGCCAGCGACGTCTTGCCCATCGAAGGACGCCCGGCGAGGATAAGAAGGTCGGACTTGTGCAGGCCGCCGAGCTTGCCGTCCATGTCGAGCAGCCCGGTCGAGATGCCCGCGAGGCCGCCCTCGCGCTGGTAGGCGACGTTGGCGACGTTCACCGCTTCGGTGACGGCGCGCAGGAAGCTCTGGAAGCCGCTTTCGGTCTGGCCCTGCTCGGAGAGCCGGTAGAGATGCTGTTCGGCCTCGACGATCTGTTCCTTGGGCTCGCTGGAGATATCGACGCGCGATGCCTTGTCCGAAATGTCGCGGCCCAGCTGGATCAGCTCGCGGCGGATCGCGAGGTCATAGATCATCTGTGCGTAGTCGCGCACGGCAAAGGCACTCATCGCGGTGCCGGCAAGGCGGGCGAGGTAGGCGGGGCCGCCGAGTTCCTTGAGGCCCTCGTCGTCCTCCATGAAGGTCTTGAGCGTGACCGGCGAGGCAAGCTGGTTCTTGGCGATGCGGGCGGCGGCGATCTCGAAGATGCGCGCGTGCACCGGGTCGTAGAAATGCTTGGAGCCGATGATCGAGGCGACGCGGTCGTAGACGTCGTTGTTGGTCAGGATCGCACCGAGGAGCTGCTGCTCTGCCTCGACCGAGTGCGGCATGGTTTCGGGCGTCTGGACATTGGCCTGGCGCGCGTCGAATCCGGTAATCTCGTTCATCTCGTCCCTCAGGTCACGCCGCCTTGGTGCGGTCTCTTAGTGGTTCGGATGTGTTACCAAATCGGGTCGGTAACGGGCAATCTGGATATCTCGGGGGATAACTCGATGATACCCGCCAGCCTACCATATCTGGCAGGAGGCGGCAAAACACCTTCCATATCTTGCCGCCGACAGCGCTGGGTTCCCTTGCGGCAACCTTTCGCCGCCCGCGGCAAACCGCCTAGGGCATGGTCAGCCCTGCTGACGTGCTTCCTGCCATTTGCGGGGTGCGTGCAGGAAGCTTTCGACCTCGCGCAGCGTCTCGGCCGAGAAGGCGCCGGAGGACTTGGCCTCGGCCAGAACGTCCCACCAGGTGCAGAGATGGTGCAGACTAACCCCATGGTCGCCCAGCGTTTTGATCGTTTCCGGGAAGATCCCGTAATAGAAGATCACTGCGGTATGGGCGCAGGTCGCGCCGGTGTCGCGGATGGCGTCGACGAAACTAAGTTTCGAGCCGCCGTCGGTGGTCAGGTCCTCGACCAGCAGAACGCGCTGGCCTTCTGTCATCTGACCTTCGATTCGGGCGTTGCGACCGTACCCCTTGGGCTTCTTGCGGACATAGGTCATCGGCAGCGCCATGCGCTCGGCCACCAGCGCGGCAAAGGGGATGCCCGCGGTTTCGCCGCCGGCGATGTTGTCGAAGGCTTCGAAGCCCGCGTCGCGCATGACGGTGACGGTCAGGAAGTCCATCAGGGTGGAACGGATGCGCGGGTAGGAGATCAGCTTGCGGCAGTCGACGTAGGTGGGGCTGGGCAGGCCGGAGGCCAGCGTGAAGGGCTGTTCGCCGTTCAGGTGCACCGCGCCGATTTCCAGCAGCATCCGGGCCGACAGGCGGGCGATTTCTTCCTTGGGGGGAAAGGCGGACGGGATCATGGGCGGCGGTCCTCTGCTGACGGTTTTCCAGCGCATAGTGCAGGTGGTCTGAAAAGGAAAGCCCGCCACGACCGGCAGGCCAGCGGGCAGGGGGCCCTTGAAAGAAAAGCCCGCCCCGTTGGCAGACGGGGCGGGAAAGTGGCCCACTCGCGCCTGGGCGCGGGGCCGTCCGTTCGGAGGGCGAGCAGAGCCTCGGAACAGAGTAACCGGAACCGGCGGCGGATTTCCGCGCATCGGTATGCACGTGATCACTCACGGGGCCGAGTCTGTCAATTCGGATCGGGGCCGCGGCGCGGATTTGCTCCATCGCTTTGGGATCGCCGAACTCCGGCAAATCTCGTGAAACCCCAACAAAAAGCCCCCCGCGCCGGGATGGCGCGAGGGGCGTGTGTTGCGTATTGGCTGCGCCGGATCAGAAAATGAAGTCGTTGGCGGAAAGGTCGGCCTTGACGACCCCGTCGAGCGTGATGGTGTTGCCATCGTCGTCGGTGATCACCGCGTTGCCGTCCACCTTTGTCAGGTGGTTGTTCTTGAGATCTCGGAAAGACTTGATCTCTTCGATGGCCGAGAGGTCGATGCGCTCTTTGGTGCCCGCGGTCTGGAAGTCGTGGATCGTGTCGTGGCCGAAATTGCC
>ENA-OWNT01004816-OWNT01004816.1-seawater-metagenome-genome-assembly--contig:-NODE-4816-length-11528-cov-4.422409_pt1 | contig 11528 bp, 18 predicted proteins | sample MGYA00238136_ERZ651165 | MGnify/ENA primary metagenome ERZ651165 (study PRJEB26861, sample SAMN08777766) | seawater metagenome | isolation source: coastal seawater | place: USA: Florida | collected... | reverse complement strand
CCCCCCCCCCTCCGGTCCCTGACCACTCACCACTCCGATACCAGGGTCAGGGTCAATGTCAGCTAGCTGTGCGCTGTGCGTGTGCGAGTGGTGAGCGTTTTTGGTGCGGTATTGCGGATGCGAGATGGGGTGTGTGGTGACTTGGTTGAAGTAGTGGGAGTGGTCATGATGATGTTTGTGGGCGAGAAGAACGAAGCCGGGGAAAAAGTAACGGGCAAAGTATTTTGTAGGATTTGGGACAGTGAAGACAGACAGTAGGCTGTAGAGGCTTTTTGGTAAAGTTTTGTTACGCGACAATGTTGAGCAAAGCACAATTCGAAGATGTCCCCAAGGAGTTGTTGTGGGACCATTGCAACGGCCAATGCAAGTCTGGTACAGACGAGCCAGCACAGTGCGCTTGCAGCCGCGTGCCTCTTCAATCTGCATTCGACAATGACAGTATTGTGTTTGTTGGTGGTGGACTCAGCTCTATTGAAGCAGCGAAATTGGTGATTCGTGCCGGGAAAAAGCCACTCCTGCTCGAGCGCTCGGCCTTTTTGGGAGGTATCTGGGTGAGTGCCGCGAACCCAGAATCGCGTGTGCAAGTTGACCCTGTTTCATTTCGCGCCGTCGAAAAGATCGACAGCCCTATCGTATCCGAACCGGATGAAAGCAACCCTTTTGATTCGGGATATCCGACACGCGCCGTAGTTCTTCAGAGATTGGCGGCCGACGTCGTCGCTGCCGGCATCAAACAAAGGACCTTGTTCAACGTCGAAGTCATTGGATTTAAGCGTTTGGACGGAGAGAAAATAGAGTTGCGAGTCCGTCAAAACGGCACCGATGGTTTTCATCGACCGGAAGCGTTGTGGCCGAAACCGGACCCACCATGCCCTTGCTGCAAAGCAGCAGACGGCGAATATTCGGTGATTGTGAAGCAGCTCCATATTCGAAGTGGATCACTGACCCACGGTCTCCATCGCGGATTCTCGCTGTCGTACCCCAGGGCTGCTGAATACGGCGGTAAGCTGCGCAGAGGTATTGGCGGAGACATTACGCTGCCTGAATTCAAGGATCAGCGTGTTGTGATTGTGGGAATGGGCGCGTTTGGAGTTGAAAACGCGCGCCGCGCGCTTCGTGGAGGCGCCAAATCCGTCACGATTTTGTCTCGAAGATTCGACAAGCTTCTGTTTCCGGAGAGAATTTCGTATCTTCTGCGGAGTCGCTTGCAAGCCGACGATGCTTTTGAAGACGCGAAACTGACACAAATGTGGCGAGATGTGTTCTCAATTGTAGAGCAAGGAGCAAAGGCTACTGGGCTTGATCGTGTTATTCTCACGCCGAAGAGCGTGCGCAAGGTTGACGGTGAAAACCACTTCATCTTCAGTCGGGGATTGCCGTCGATGTCATCCAACTGTTTGTACTTGGCACACCATTACGGCCTGGTTTCGATTTTAGAAGATGAAATTGACAGTTTCGATGGAGATGGCAGTGTTGGGCTCGTCACAAAGAAGGGACAGAAAATTGATGCAGATGTTCTGTTGCTCTGCCTCGGGTTTGGCACAGACGAAACCGTGTTGGACGGCCACGTCGTGAGTGACAGCTTTTTTGTTGACGGAACGTCTACCATTACTCACAACTTGCGCGGAGATCGTGTCAACGGACAAAACTTAATTGGAGCAAAAGTTAAAGCCTCAAATTTCCTCATTTCTTACTACGAGGACGCGCAGGAGTATGAGCGATCGATTCTGCGGATGAACGAGGAGCCCAAAGTGTTTGAAGAGCTGAAGAATCTGGAGCCGAGCAGAAATTATGGTGTCGTGTCATCTGTGGACTATTTCTCCACCCTCGTTCTTTCAGATAAGCTTGCACGCCTCACCGATCCTGAAATGGTCAGAATTCTCGAGGAGAACCGAAATGTCCGCGCCGACATGTACGAAAACTTGTTATCCGAGGCGGACTTTCTTGCATTGGATGAGCGAAATTGGAATAGATTGTCCGAACATTTCGCGGCGCTCACAGGGAAAGCAGTGCTCAAGTATCCGTTCGAAAAATAAAGTAATGAATGAACAGTCTGTTTGTTTCTGTTTCATTGCTGCCGCTTGCAATTAGTAATTCATTTTGTAATGCTGTGATGTATGAAATAGCCATGGGTATTGCATATCTCCGTCAACATGACAATCTCGAGTGTTGACAACGTGAACGCGGTTGATGACCAACATCGCTTTGATGCCAAACAAGTTGTCAACAAAATTTACATGTTACAAACCGTTGTTAAAGTTGGCTGAAGTGCTCATTCCCCCATTCTCACCTCATTGTTTTTGCGCTGCACCCGGGAGTAATCACAAAGGAAAATCCAGAAAACGACTGAGTACAGCACGCCGACAAAACCCAGAACGGTGAATGTTCCGTCGAAGCAATGTTGCTTGTTATATGGATCGGTGCTGTTTGAGACTGGACTTAGCGTTGTGGACACCAGAGCCACAGCTTGCGTTGTCGCGTTTGAAATAATTGGCCAATCCGTGGCACGGCAGAAGAGAGAAACTTGCATGTCCATCAGAAGGTCGGCAATAAGTGGACCTGCCGTAGTTCCTAAGGCAAAGAAGGTGCCAAACATTCCAGTCACCCATGCCTGTCCACCTTCATCATTTGTATCAATGCCCACGAGCAACGCGGGCATTGCCGGCACAACCATGAAACAACAACTCAATCCGGAGAAGAACAACCCCACAGCAACGAATGGGATTGAATCGAGAACTTCGAGGTCAATGACATCCCCAAGTCTTAGCGGTGCAAGAAAGACGACGGAAACAACCTGGCAGGGTAGGCGCAGAAATATGTTACAGATTGTCGTACAATGCCAGCACACAAAATTCGACGCACGTTCAATATTGCGCCAATTCCTATCATCAGCAATGGTGCGAGCGCCGAGTTTGGGGGCGATGCCCAGCAGCAACGCTTCTCATAGGTAACTATCACTTCATCTTCCGCTTCGCCATCATACATGGCGGTGACATCGAGCAACGCGGCGAACTGGGTTCGTTTTCGCGTGCAGCACCCTTTGTCGAGGAATGTCCCCAACGGCAACGCGCCGAGCATGTACCTGTTCATTCCAACGCCAAGCGACTATTAACACAACTGCGAACCGGAGGTGGAGACAGATGCATTCCAACAACACGTACACTCCACCAGCGAGAAGAAAGTAGAGACCGCTTGTACTACTCAACTGATCGAATGGAATACCGAGGTATGCTAATCGAATTTCGAGTGTAGGTCGAAGAGCTCCATAAGTGACTGCGGAAAATACCAACCCCACAGCAATAATTACCCGCCGGAAATCGCATTTTCTCGAAGTAGTGTTTTCAGCAACCGGGGTATCTTCGTCATCATCTGAGTCGGTATCACTCCAGGGATCACTTTTGAGCACTATCGACACCGCAACCAAGTCCATGACAGGAAAAATGACGGCGCAGAGAAACGGGAATAGGAAACCAAGATTGTCGCTTAGGCCCAGAGAATTGCCTAAGGCGTACAAGCCGCCACCGACGGGGGGACCAAGCATAACGCCAATCCCGATCACAACTTCCGAAACCGACACTAAAAGCCCAACGTTCCCATGTTCTGAGCCAATTTGTGCCACCATGGCATATGAGCCAAGTTCTGCAAGAGTTGAGCCACATCCGTAAAGAAAGCCAACGACCGTGAATACCGGCGCCTGCGCTGGTGCAGGGATAACGAAGGGCACCGCACCAAACATCAAGAGGAAAACAATCATTGATAGTAAGCCCACAATCAACGTTGTTTTTTTGTGCAGTCGGGACATGATGACTTCGATGAAAGGGGCGGTGACCATGGATCCGAATGGAAAAGCCGCAAAGATGATGCCCTGCCATGTGTTGCTGATCGGGGCACCGACGATAGAGTCTGGGAAGAATGCCGACGTCATCGACATCAGCATCCATTGGATCGTGAGGGCTGCGTAAAGGCAGCCCAACACGGCCTTATTGATGGGCGCCTTGGGTGTGCTATCATCGTCTTTCTGTGGTGCATCTCGTCCGCCGCTATCGTCCAAGAGTGGCTGGTGTTTTGAGTCGCTCATGTTGCCAGCGACGTCGAGTCTACGACAATCTTTCTCTCCGGCTGTCAGGTCATCACTCCGAATTTTGTTCGCGTTTGTTGACGCCAAACAGAAATCAAAAGCACAATTTCGTCACACGCCCATGCACGCATCGTGGCGCGACAGGTTCAACAACTACCGTGTTTCTTCACTCGTGTGGTCCGGAGCAACGTTGTCACCACCTGCGAAAAATACCTTCCATTTTCAACCTCACCACCAGTTCACAATCTGCATCCAACGGCATCTGCTTTGGACCTCGGTCCCCACGCCACACCACAACAAACACCCGGGCACTTTACCGTCATTCCAGGCATGCATGTAGGCACACCACCGTTCGCCCCCGGAGGGTATGCGTGGGGCAGTCCGGCTGGTAGAGAGCCGCAACACATCCACGAGACGACAGTCGGGTGTTGTTGTGTTGTGTTGTGTGTCAACAAGCAACACGTGGGTGGTGGCGTGGTGGCGAGTGGTGACCGTGGCCACGGTGTGAACGAACGGCGAACGGCCGACCAAGTCAGCTGACCCGAAAACCCCGACCAGACGACGTGCGGTTTATCACCATAGCCTGTATGCGTTAATCACGTCAGCCGCTTCGGCTTGCGGCTGCGATGTTGTGACTTCACAAGACAACAACATCTTTTAGCTGATTGATGGTCTGACGGAGGCATGAACATTGTGATGCATGTATGTTGTGACCCTTGTGATGCATGTTGTGGCATTCTGAAGCATTATGCATGTTGTGTGACCTTGTGATGAAAACATTGACCTTATGATGCATGTTGTGAACTTGTGATACTGTGAGCTTGTGATGCATGTCGTGACTGTGTGATGCATGTTGTGACCTTGTGCTGCATGTTGTGTGTGGCACTACGATGCATGTTGTGACATACGTTGCGATTGATGTTGCGATGGCAAAGGTGAAGTGGTGATACATGCTGTGACATTGTGATGCAAGTCTGCTGTGACATTGTGATGCTGTGACGGCTGTTGTAACGCACGTTGTGATGCGCGTTGTGATGTTGTTCTGCATATTGCGATTTTGTGCGCATATTGCATGACATAGCACAAAATTGAAACGTAGAAGCGTTCTCTGTGAATTATGAGTGTTTTGACATACCAGGGTGACAGTGTGACCGTGTTACTCTTTGTCCTATGAGTCAGCTGTGTGGTAAAGTTGGTGCAAGACTTACTCTCCTGTTCCTAGCGATATGTGTTAGCACAAAAAACCGCACTCCATTTCCCGATTTGCATTACACAACGTTATCAGGTTAATGCAGCTGCCGTTGTCGCTCCTTCTATGGACTTACCGACGAATGTTGTGCTACAAATACTTTCGTACGTGGCTGCGGCCCCCGCAGACACCGCGTGCCGCTTCTTCGTCTGTGGTGCGCAAAGCATCGAACTCGAGAAACTCCAACGCAGCACCGCGTTCCAACCACGTCAGCGACGAGCCGTCAAGGCTATCCACTCCCCTCACTGGGTCGCGAAGCCAGGAAACACAGACGACACCTACGGCAAATGAAGATATTTACTCGATGGATGGTTTGGCACAGGCATACTCGTGCGCATGAATCGCACCATTTTGGAGCTTGAACACATGAATGTGGTGAGACAGTCGCAGCTTCACGACTGCGGCTTCAACCAACGCCAAACTCACAATTCCGCTGCCAAAGTGAAAACAATGAGATCAGTCAGCGTAGTTGTGAAACAGTTGTTTCTCAAACGGACGCACCGCATATGAGACGCTATCGTGGCGGTCGACATCCCAGGGCATTTCTTTACCAACGCCAAAATGGAAACTTGTAATGCTTTGTACAGAGATCGCTGCGTGCCAAGCGCCTGTGCCACGAAGTCTCCTCCATCTGCGCTCCCATCGCCACGGGTGGCTGAACCGACATCGATTGCTACGCCGGCTGGAAGAGAGGACGTCTGCTGACTGTCGTGGAAAGAGCATGCGACAATGCGAGGAACACGCAAGCCACTGTTACTGGAGGGCATCAAAGACGGGGGCAGAAAATATGCAACTTTGTTCGACGCAATGAGGTGTCGCAGATGCAACTCTGGGTCCTCAATGCCATGGGATGCACAGTGCCGGCGCAGCTCACGCAGAGAGCAACCGTCTTGTCCGCGGCCATCAATGAACTGCATGCACACTTCTTCCTTTTTCGGGGAGTAAGGCAACACAGAAGCGCGTTGGCTCTTAGAAAGTGCGTCCAGAACCCAAGGTAGGAATGGTCTCGCCGCATTAGTGCTAGAGTGCGGCGCTCTAATGCCATGACAAGGCCTGCGCGTGGTTGGAACCAACGTTTCACTGTTACACCAGCCAATGAACGCCAAGTTGAGTCGAACGCGACGAACATACCGTGGTGCCTCATCACTTGCCGCGTTGGAATCTACGCAGGACGAGCAACCAATCACACCACTCAGCAATGAGCACAAGGCAAAACGGACACATAACAATCAGACCATCATTCGAAGACAAGATCTGGAGGCTCCCATAAGTACGTCGCCCTGATTCAAATTCGCTCACCTAAGCACGCATAAATTCAATTTCAGTCTGCTCATATCATGCCTGTTTGAGTGGTGAACTACTTGTCGTACGATGGTGTGTGCCGTGTCAACTGTTGCTTTTTTCAAATTCCCAATTTGCCGAACAGCAGCACAATTAATCACAGAGGGCGCTTTTGCCGCCACTGACTTCGTGTTCGCAAACTGCAATGTTGCGACACCAGCCAGCGTGAGCTGAAGTTCGAACACTTGGATGTTGTATTGCCTTTCGTTGTGATACGCCTCGTCACCGGTTTCGTCGCTTGAAGCCATCTGCGTCGAAGGGAGTGACTGAATGTCCAGAAGTCTTTCAGTAGTTCCGGTCTTGCACAATCTGTTGCCGCGGAAAGTGATCTACACAATAGACATAATGCACAAAAATGAATGGGTTTTTGTATTGCGGCACAGTGTCGAACGTTCAATGTCGAGCTTACCGCCACGTCACGAATTTTGACTTTGCACAGTTGCATATCTCTCACAAGCCAGTCCATGGCAAGTTCGAAATCCGCGCAGAGGTCACTGTTTGCCACTTCCAAGCGTACCGGTTTCAACGAGGAGCAAAACTCCGATGCTGGCACGTCACGGCCACGATGACGCATCTGCGATTCCAAATTCACGTACAGCAAATGTACGATGTCGCCAGCAAACTGATTACAACGCAACGTCGTTGCTTCACGACTCCAAGAGGCTGACGTTTCCGATTGTGTTCGCTTGACAACAATTGCCGAGTCATATTGCATCCCGAATTGTGGACCATCGACAAACATTGGAGCAACGTTTGCGACAATGTGATCAGCGACGAAGACAATGTGACGTTCCTGTCGCGACAATAGTCAGCCGAAAGATAACGTAACTGCTGTTGGAATTCATGACGCAACAGATACACGCACCGACGTGGGGCCTTGTGCGAGCAAAAGTTGCCGCGCTCGTGCCCAGAAGCCTTTAATGGAGAGGACGCCCGACTCTGCATCCGATACATCAAACACCTCATCGAAGGACATGACAGAAGAACTTGTGCCTGCATGAAAACATTCAATTCAGATATTGACGCAAACTACGGCTGTATGTGCGATGACATTGAAGTCACACCTGGCAGTCGACCGCGTAACTGCAATCTGAGATCATTGGCAATGTCGTAGTTGACGCTTTCCAACCAAGAATTGTCCTGTGGGCAGGAATTGTTGACAGCCTTCTCTCCCGAATTAACGGGCTTAAAAATGTCGAAGAGAACAAGATAGTGGCGCAGTGACCAGAGTTGCAGTCGGGCAGACTGAGATTCAGTCGTGTCTGTCATGGAAAACAAGCTGCGCTGGAGCGAAGGTGGTAGTGTTCGAAATTGGATGTCCTACCAGCAACATACACACAGCTATCTTGTTGAAAGTTTGAGGAGCACACACCGAAGACGTAGAGCCGTACCTTGAGTGCACCATGTTGTGGCGCTGCAGCATTTAAGCAACATTGTTGTGTGTGCGCTTCGACTTGGCTGGATTGACCTACAATGATCCATGACGCGCCGAAAACTAAGGCACGACAAATCATATTGCACATGACTGTGATGTCAACGACGGCGCGTACCAGAAAAGGAGAAACAAAACTCGCAAGTGTAAACCGCAAATCGAAGCGACGACGAAGACGGTGGATCTTCGTGGGCACGGCTATTTCCATGCACGTGCCTTACAAACTGCTGAATCCAGACTCGGGGCGCATGGAAATGACGGAGGATAGTGTGCATGCAAAGATGTCCGACCGCAGCGATCAATGTCGTCGAGCCATGGTGCCCAGACGCAGATAACGCACGGTGTATCGCGCAATGAAATCTGCAACACGATTCCGCTGACATTGCAGGGTTGCTCGAATCGAACGTCAACGATGGCCTCCTCTGCGATTGTGAAGGAGGTGCCTTGCGCGGGCGAACAACTTTGGTAGCAGCACTCGACGACCGACGCCGCCTTTTGTGCTTGCGCCGTGGAGTGTCCGCGAGCGCTTGCGCGGCCTCGAACACGGATTGGGGTGCATCAGCCAGATAGTACACTCCTCGGGTGCTCAGCACCTGGTTTCCATTCGCCTACGGCAACAATTTATGATACCACTTGCAACATTACAAACGTCCTGGATTATCAAGTCGCAAACAAACCCTTGCAAGGATCTTCATGTATCGAGACAGTGCTGGTCTGTAATTGCGGCGGGCGTCTAGGTCGGCCATGCGGTTAGCCTGCATATGTTGACCGACGCACCACGATCGACTGTCAACACTGGCGCAGCAAGGGGACAAGACCGTGACACAGTTCGAACCAATTCAGTTTCTGTCATATGGCCTTCTGCCTGCAATATCTTGACAGCATCGTTGATGTTGGCCCTGTCTCGGTGCTTCGGGGGCGCCACGATAGCCTCTGCGGCAGTTTGCACGCGATCTCTTTGCGTCTTTTTAAACGCCGCCAAGAACTCGTCATTGAAAAAATAGCGTTTTGACGATACTTTACCAAGGCGCACGACCGTACTCGCCCATCCGTGGCGTCGCGCCATGGACACCATTTGTTTTGAGAGTCTTCTGAGTGAGCCCCGCAATTGGTCGCTGATTTCAGAAACGCTTATGCCGCGCGAGCCCGCGCTTTTAACTGCATGCACAAGCGAAGCACGGTGAGTCTGTTCGAACTTCACGCCAGATCCTCCGTATCCTAGCATGAGAAACACGGCGTGAGCACAAACACGCAAATGCGCAAAATCTGAATGAAACGAAGTCACATCGTAGGACAGGTCACAGACGGACCGTCATGATCCGAGGTGCCCGCCAACGTCACAAACCCATCATCGGCAGTGACCTGTCCCTTGGCCGAAGAGGCTGCATCTTCACCAGGTGAACTCACAAATCGAACCAGCTGTTTGAACTTGGAAGAAAAAATTGGGTGCATGCGAAGTCGCTGTACAAGTTTGGAGAAACATTTGTTGCCATTGGAGTAAGCTGTCCCACCGAGCAAATACCTGAGATCGTCGACGCGGATGCCAGAATGTCCACTCTCCGTTGCTAAACGAACTACCTGCACGATGGCGTCTTCCAGGCAAGTGTTGTTTTCCCACCGATCAGGACGTGGTGGAGGAGCAAACCTGGTCAAAAAAAGTTTGTTGGCGACCGCGTTTGCTTTTCGCTCCGTGTCTAAAACGCATAGGACTTTTAAAATGGCACCGCTTGCTGTCAGCCTGTCGACGATGAACTCAACCGCTGGCAGCTTAGCTTGCTTGGTGCTGAGTCCGTTGGTGAGAGTGGGGTAAACACGTTTGAGCTCGACGAAATCCAAGCCTTCGTCACGGCACTTTCCTATTTCTCGCAGCACCGTTAAATCTACATCGTCGTGTCGGTGGTCTGAGTCGAGTGGCAGGTCCAACGCCCTCATCTGCAAATCTTTCGAGGCAACGAGTCGAGACTCTCCTTGTGCGTTTGAAACGCGCGAAATATGCTGATGACACGCCAGACGCTGGTACACGGCATCGATCCAAGCAGCGGCTCTCGTCTCATTTTGTGTTGGACGCATGCCCTTGATATGGGAACACAATTCTGCGCGAGAACAACCATGGTCACCGGCCCAAGCGACAGTCTCAAGGAGACGGCTCACCACAAACGTGGCCATCGTGCCGAAGCTGCTATGAGACAATGTGGATCATGGGTCTGCGCCGTGACATGGTTTATCCCCGCGCAAAGCACAAACGCTACGACAATAGGTTGTCCGAAGCCACCACAGCAATTTTCAGAACATTTAATAATGCGTTGCACGCAAGTGTGTGAGATGCCCAGTATTAGCGTCTGTCGTCTGAGCACAATGCTTTGCATGCCACCTCCGATTCATAGGTACCCAAAGCAACCAGCCCTACTGACAAACCCCATTTGAACATCCGGCACCGCTGTGCCGGCTGGACGTGCGCTCAAGTTCCCACTTTTGCGGTCCCCTTCTCAACATTCCCGTGTCTCGTGATCTCGCCTTGCTTTCGATCTTCTCGTTCCGAGCTCCTCTCCGCGATCGCCCCTCTTCAATCCTTCACTCCCGCTCGCACCACCCTGCCCCTCCCTTTCCCTTTCCCCTTTCCCACACACACCACACCCACTCTCCTGGACACGCGCACTCCACGACGACCACATGGACGTACGGTTCCCACCACAAGATAGCAGACACGCGACACACGGCAAACAGCAAGGAAAACAACAAACAACAGTCGTCGTCGTCGTCGTCGTCGTCGTCGTTGTCGTCATGATTTGGATTTGGATGCTCCACAGAGGGCAGCAGGGCGGCGGTCGGCGGAGCGGCGAACTTCGTGAGTTCGTGACACGCTCTCAACACGCCAGCCGCGCCAACAGAAGAGAAGAGAAGACAGAGCGAGCGCACGAAGCGAAAGCACCCGAAGGCCACATACAATTCAAACGTAGTTTATCCAGTACACAAGTACCTGCCTCCAGTACCTCAGGTACACATATTGCTTTGCACTGGCATTGCAACTAATTCCCATTACGAGATATAACTACCCAACCATCACAACAAGGACCAATGTATCTACAAGCAGTAACGATCGGTGATAAGGTGCAAAGTCCTACTTGTAGATATGTGCTGGTCAGTCTTTTTGTGGGACAGTCACTTATCATGATACAGGACATGCCACACATTTTCGGCTCCCCCCGCCTTCAGTGGACGGACCGAGGCACCGGCACTTTTCCCCACAAGTCGGTATTATGGGCATCAAGGTGTATTACACCAACTTAGCCCCACTATCGAATTTTTACAGTATTGGGTGCAAGTGTGTGAAGTACATTTATTTCCAGTGCAAGAACACCTTCAATGAGTGTTTTGAGTAGCCAGAGTTGGAGTTGCACTGTCTGAGAAGGTTGTTCAACCGTTCGTTG
>ENA-OWNT01004815-OWNT01004815.1-seawater-metagenome-genome-assembly--contig:-NODE-4815-length-11529-cov-4.831732_pt1 | contig 11529 bp, 19 predicted proteins | sample MGYA00238136_ERZ651165 | MGnify/ENA primary metagenome ERZ651165 (study PRJEB26861, sample SAMN08777766) | seawater metagenome | isolation source: coastal seawater | place: USA: Florida | collected... | reverse complement strand
TCGTCGTCGTCGTTGTCACTTTCGTAGTCATCGTCGTCGTCGTCGGTGTCACTTTCGTCGTCGTCGTCGTCGGTGTCACTTTCGTCGTCGTCGTCGCTTTCACCGTCGCCGTTGTTCTTGTCATCGTCGTCGTCGTCGTCGTCGTTGTCGTTGTCGTTGTCGTCGTCGTCGTCACTTTCGTCGTCGTCGTTGTTCTCACTGAACGAAAAAGCTTGATGGGTGGCGGCGAAATGATGGACGAACGGAACAACGGATGAATGGGCGAGGTAATTGACGGGCGCGCGAACGACAGTGATCGAACAAACCCAGCGATCGACAGGACCAAGCGGCCGGCTTATCATCAGGCAGCGGGACGGAGTGGAGCGGAGGGACCGGGTGACCGGGTGAACGGGAGAGCGAGTTGGCGATCGGACAGCGATCGGTCGTGGCAAGTTGCAGAGGTCGGTGTGTTTGCTGGACGTTGGAAACCGATCTGCAGCACCCCCGTTTTGAACGTAAAGCTACTTTTGGGTGCAGAAAAAGCACTGCCAAGTTCCAAGTACGCAGGACAGCCACAGACGCACAATAGCTGGCGGCATCACTGTTGCCGCGCGGCCACTGGCCTTCCCGCCGCGTCGCCATGTCGTCGAGCGGAACGCTGCCACGGATCCAATCGTCGCAGCAGCTCCGTTCCGACGACGAGCATGGCGATCCGCAGCACTCGCGCTCCGCTTCGCAGTCAGCCGCCACTTCTCCGCTAAGACGACCCGTGTCGGCGTCGATTCGCCACTCTGACCTCAAACGAGTGCAGTCGGCCCCGGCCCTGCGGCGCCGCAAGCTGCTCGCCACGATGAAGCCCATCAACTTCGGATTCCATCACCATATGAAGCCCCTTGCCGCGGACCGCACGCATAAGAAGTATCTGACGAAGAAGAAAAAGCGTGCCGCCACCGCGAAGCAGCGCACCTCCGAGCCGCTGACCCCGGGCCGGGCCGCGACTGTTCGGCCAGCCACTCGGGGCGTTAGCGCGGGTACGCGGCGCAAAGACCCACGCAAAGCATTTCCCGTGGAACTGCCCTCTGCAGGACACAATGTGCTATACAAGACCACGGTGGGCGGCCCCGTGACGTCCAACGTTGCGTCCGTCCATCGCGGGATGAACACGAAGCCGAGGGGCAAATACAGCTGGATTCTGGACACGGACGAAAACGCCAAGCAGCCGCAAATGAAGAACTACTTCGTCGCCCCTTCCAATGCCGGGTTCTCGGACGCGGAAAGGCGGCGGATGCGAATCCAGACTGAGAGAGCGAAGATTCTCAGCAAGCAGCTCAAGGAAGAAGTGCAAGCCTTGTGCAAGGAAACAGTGCAACTACGCACGGTGGGTGGTGAACGCGGCACCACCCTCGCGCTTGCTTGATGACTGACAGGACATTGCTCTCTTTCGCCACACATTTCACGTTATTGCCTGCTCATATTTCTTTTCTTGGGTTTCTTGTGCACACCGCACAGGCATCGCCGAAGCAGAGGACCGAAATTTTGAAGCGGAAGAAGCCCAAAGCGCCTTCATATGCGCGCGTTAAAGCGCGGTTGCGGCGGAAGATCAAGGTGCGTGTGCAACTCCAAACCTTGCCCGAATGGATCCACGACTTCAAGTGCATGCCACACCTGATCTGGCGATGCCGCAAAATGCGCACAGGTTCGCACGATCGTCATTCGTTCCATTGAACGCTTTAAAATACGCGCCATTGGCGCGCTTCGTGCCATGCAAGCTGTCAATGCCATGGCGCAACCCGCGGCGAGATCGAGCTCAAATTCCAGCAACGCTGAAGAACCGTTGCCGACGTCGGACTCATCGGGCGCCCAGGACGAAACTGCTCAGAGCAATGCCAACGAGGCCAAGTCTGAAGCTGCACCTTCCAGCGACACAAGCGCTGAAGATAAACCCGCCCCAGCATCAGACCAAGGCCCCGCCGCCAACGACGAAAAAGCGGGGCAATTGAAGCGCGAAGTTCACGCGCTGCTCGACGACACAGCCGAGGTTTCCACAAGCAACGAGGATCAACTCTCTGATGAACTGCAACGGCAATGCGCCGAGCTGGGCCGTGCGATTCAAACCGGCGATCTCGACGCCATACAACGTATTGCTTCCGCAGAGTATGTTGTATTGCGAGTGTGACGAAACTTTGCTCGCGTCGCCGACTGTAAGTGCATGGTCATAACCTCGTGCCCGCCATCGCACATGATTGACGTTGTCACAGACCAAAAGCCCTGCAGCTAGTAGATTCAACGGCCGCCACAGGATTGTTGCCTTTGCACCTCGCTGCAACCGTCGGGAATGCAGAAGCGTGCAGCCTTCTCCTGGTTCGTTATGTGGTGCTGTCTCAAGAGCCACTCGAACAAGGTCTGCTTTCAACACATTGCATCGTTGTTTGCTCGGGGCATTTGCGTGCAGACCCATGGCGCAGACGTTAACGCTGTGGCCGAGGATGGGTCGACGGCACTCTTGCTCGCTGCCCACGAAGGACACGCCGCGGCGGCGATTGTTCTGCTAGATACAGGTGCCGTGTGCTCAATTTCCATGTCCCTTTTTGTATGCTGTGTCGGTGCGGTCTCACATCTTGCTACTGTGGTAATGTGGTAATCAGGAACATGCGACGTTAGTGTTCATGTCCCAGGAGGCTCTACGGCATTGCTTTTGGCAGCAGCACACGGTCACAGCGCTATTGTCGAAGCAATTCTGGACGGCACTGGATGTCGCTCTCGCCAAAATGGCGGGCGGTTCGACCCGAGTCATGATGCTTGGCATGCAGCAGATGAAACCACGGGAGACACGGTGTTACACGCAGTACGTGACAAGCGGACCGCTTGCTGGCTGCTGTGGTATTGTCTTATGACCGCACATATCACGATAGGCCGTGCGCGCAAGCCACACCAGCATCGTGTCCAGCATCCTCGCCAAAAGTTTCGGCGCGCAGCTGCTGCAGACATGGAATGTCCAAGGGTTGACTCCGTTGGCTCTGGCGACCCAGAATGGTGCATTACTTCGGAATCAGTTGTTTCGCAACGTGTTTCGCGACTGCTGATACCTTCTTCTTGTGATTACAGGAGATGAGGATCTCGTCCGTCTCCTTCTGCAACATGGAGCAGACCCACGCCTAGCACCGTCGTCGGAGGTGAGATAATCCGTTCTGTTTGTGGCTTAGCTGGTGGCTGTTGTACGACTTTTTCGCCACCTCAACTACATCCTTTCGTAATACACCCTTTCGTGTTAATCGACAATACAGACTGTGCTTGCCGGGGAGTCTGATGCTGGCTTGTCCGCGCTCCAAATCGCCAAAGTGAACAGGGAAACCATGCCCGTGATTCTTGCGATCCTTGAGGAGGAAGTGGCGAAGCAAGACAGCGCCAAAGTGCCACCTCTTGGCTCTCTCGACAGCGCCGACAACGCACACGAAGCTGAAAACGAGTTCACAGACACGTGGGCAGAAGAATTTACCGTTGATGGCGAGATGTGGCATTCGTTTTTGGATGACGGAAGCGGCATGCACTACTTCTGCAACGACGCCACTGGTCCGTCACCGATTGTGGCCGCGGTCACCATTGATAGCGATGCCTCAAGTATTAGTGTGGGCTATTATTGTAGGAGAGACATCCTGGGACGATCCACGTGTCGGCCACGAAGCCCTTGCTCGAGGTGCGTACATTTTGCTGCGGCGTTTTGCACAAATGCCACCACACCGAGTTTGGTAAAGTATCGCGCAAATGTTTTGTGCATAGCTGCCGAGGAAGCTGCACGCGAAGCGGAGAAGCGACAGCAAGAGCAAGAGGAAGCTGCAGCTGCAGCAGCCGAACTCTCTCAGGCTGAGATAGTAGCTGTTGAATTGATGTTCAAACAAGTCGACTTGGATTGCAATGGCACCATTGACCTCAGTGAGTTACGCAACTTGTTCGTCATCCTCGGCTTTCCCGACGAAGCAGAACGGCTCGCAGACGACTACATGGTAAGGCAGGCCCTCTGTGTGTTGGAAAACCGAACGTCGTTGTCGTAATTTCAGCGTGGTCATGTGCTGCAGCTGAGGTTTGACCTCAACGGTGACAATCTCTTGGAGTATCACGAATTTGTCCCTCTGTACGCGGTGCTTAAGCGAGACATGGTGCGTTGTTGCGATTCCAATTCAACAATAACGCATTGACTGCGTATTCGTCCAGTGTCTCATTCAACTCTCCATCGCATCCTGCAGGCCGAGACGGTGACGACGTTTTCGAGTCGCGTGGAATCAAAAGCTTTGGAGGCAAAGCAGCGGACACAGAACCGTGTCGCTGCAGCCAAAGACCCCGAGTACTTCGAGAAGCAACAGGTTCGGCCGTTGCACGACATTTCAACGTGTGTTGCAGTTCTTCAAGACTTATTATCTGTTGCAATCTTCGTCCTCTCAGGCCGCTGCGAAAGCTGAAGCCGCCGAGAAAGCTCGAGTTCGAGCAGCTGCAGCCAAGGCAAAGAAGGATAAGCAGGCAAAGGCTCACCCTGAAAGCACCGAGAATCCCGGCGACGCAAAACCCGCTGCAATAGAAGCAATTGCAAAGCTGAATGAGAAAAAATCCGTCACTGAAGCTCAACATGCGCTCACGGAGGATGAAGAAGTGCGTATGCCATTGCGTCTATCCCGTTCGCTTTGTGCCGGTACTGCTGTAGTCCGCAACTGACGTCGTATGCCGTGAATGGTACTTGCGACAGACTTTGTTCATTGCTTGTGAGGACAATGTCGGTGCAGAGGTGGACACTTTGCTCGAAAATGGGTACGGTCGCAACATCAGAAATGGGACTGAGCTCTTCTTTTGACGCCAAACGTTGTTGTGATTGCACCTGTTTTAAAGGGTCAACGCGAATGCAATCGACGAGGATGGATTTTCCCCCGTGATGGTTGCAGCAGAAGCCGGATCTAGTGACGCACTCGAAGCTCTTTTGTTTCCGCACGAAGGTGTTACGGGTACGTCGGCGCGCTTCGCTACGGCTCACGGCCGATGATGCTCATACGCCTATGCTTGCGTTGGTAGGAGCTCCTGGAAACCCTACACTCGTGCATGCCGAACACCGCATCAACGCCTTGTATTTCGCGATTGCTAAGCAGAGATGGGCGTGTGTAGAGCTCATCCTTGAAGTCCAAGACACTGAGAAGTTCAACTTAGGACTGACTTTACAAGATACGAAGACCGGATCAACGTGAGTGGTGCTGCTGGTGCAGAGCTAATCGGGCGCGTTGTCACTTGTTCCGCGCTTAACTTCCACGCGCTGATGCTGTGTTCAGATGCTTGCACGCTTTGGTGCACCTCCGCAATGTGGAGCTGCTTCGCAAACTACAGAAGTACGACGGATTTCGTGAAGCGTTGCTGCTGACAGACAAGAAAGGTACATTGCTACTCCTGTAGTGTCCTTCGTGCGATAACAAGTGTTTGAACGCGACATTCATTCTCTGCATGGTGATGCGGCAGGACGAACACCTCTGGCGATTGCAGAGCAGAAATATGAACAGGCGGTAGAACAGGCAGACCAAGACGACATGGACATATTCGACGAATTAGTCGATGAACTCAAGGACTTTTTGCAGTCGTCGACGTTGTACGATGAGTAAACAGTTGCCAAATATCGGTCCATTCATGCCCGTGTTCGACAACAACACACGCGTTGTCGCAGTTCATTTCATCAACTCGCAAAAGTAAATTTTAAATTATTGTCCACGTCGATTGTCTCAATGGAGGTGTGTTTGTAGTCGCAACAACCAAGCAGCCATGCACCGTTCTCCCAGCGGCACGGTATCACACTTCTTCACTGTCCGAATCATCAATTGATATTTGCGCGGCAGTCAGGCCATACTCTTCCACGTCGTCGTCTTCCTCGGCGCTGTCGCTGTTGACAGCGGTCGCAAACGTCGTCGGCAAACGACTCTTCGTTGTGCCACGGATACTATGCAGCTCAGCCTCTGGTCCTGGCTCCACGACGCCATCATAGTTGCAGAGGCCGCACCTGCATTGCATCACTGCACGTTAGAACAAAAAAAAACACTTCACGCATCGGTGCTCGTGTTCCACTTACAGTTTTTCACGACGCCAGACCACTTTCGGAGCCACCTCGAAGTCATCGACAATTCGGGGTCCCGCCTACGAAAGCGCAATGTCCACAACATTCAAGCGGTGCTCGGTAGAGCGTGACAGGAGTCAGCAGTTTGGCGTGGCGTACCGCTCCAGTTCCACCGACCACACTTGGACCTTCGACGGCTCCAGGAACGGAGGCAGTGTCGCTGGCAGACCTCGCCACATAGACGCGGTCGAAAGAGTCCTCTTCGAGGAGTGCCACAACGGGCAAGTGCCAGGGCAACTTGCGCCCGACGGCAGATTGCAAACGTTGCATGAACGATACTTCGCCTGCGCAGAACGAGCGAGCAGCAATGGCGTCACAAACACAGGTGCGGTGTGAGCTTTGCTCGTTGGAGACGGCAGTGTCGTTTATCCAGCACAGTCCATACCTTTCGGGGCACATGCGATCGGCAGGGCAGCGAAAACGTCGTGTTTAATTTTGGCAATGCGCCTCACGCAGATGCGGGCACCTGGCCGCTGTAAACCCGCTTGAATGCTGAATGTACACCACAGGATGTTGGGCGAAACGTCAGCGAAAAGCGTTTGGAACGGAGGAAACTGGCATTCAAGACAATTACCTGCTCAAGTCCAAGGCTCCAGGGCGCCAGATGGATTTCCCATCGATTTTGTGGACGACGTCTAGCAGATGGACGCGCGTGCTGTCATTCACTAATTCCTCTTCCTCGCTCGAAGTTTTCCCATTGTCACCGTCTTCAACGGTGCCACGGCGTGTTTTCTCCGGCAGTGGACGTGGCGAGGCACCTCCGGTGACCATCAACACCGAAAATGGCCACCTCTGACCGGTGTCGCGTCGCTCTACGACAACCACGCGAACACTCAGAGTAACGCCGGCCAATGCGCTGCGTTGCCCGTCAGCAACCGACAGCTCCACGTCACGGAAGGCACTGAATTCAGTCACTGCAGTCTTTTTCTTTTCAACGATATCTTTTTTGGTGACTGGCCCGTGAGCCTGTCCAGGTCACATGCAATGACGTTCAGCGACACAGACATTCGTTTATGAGTGCCCAGCACCACGCGTACGCACCACACTCTCGTCGTCGGTGCTGTCGCTTGATCCATCATCGGTGCTCACCGCCGAATGGACGCCATGCTTGTCTGCACCCCGACGCTTGCCGACTGCAAACTCTTTTGCCGGTTGTTCGTTTGACTTGCGCTTGGAGAGTAGAAACACACCGGCAATGGAAATGACAAGGCCGACGAAGAAGAAAATCCACGAAAGACCTGCGAGTTGAGCATTGTGCGCAGCAAAGAACAAGATGAGTTGGGAGGCCTGCGGGCAATGAGTCTCACATAGAGTTCGCAGCGTACCGAAATCGCCCGCGCAAATTGCGTCTCCGTGTGGGGGACACGCGTTGAACGCCGAGAATTCTGCGTACACAATAGCCCCCGACAAAATGGACACCATGGTCCAGGTCGACTGAAAGACAGGGATGACGACCATGGCATCCCACTTCGCGAGGCCGATGTTCATCAGGGTCATTTGAAGAACAATACAGGAGACCACCAAGATGACGAGCGGCCAGAACTCCCAAACCCCTGAAAAGACACATAAAACCGACCAGGAGCAACACCATGTTAATGAAGGTGGCACAGGAGTGTCGTCAAGCATTACAATGCGAACAGCAACGCACCCATGAAGAAAGGGACATCATCTCTCGAAAACGAGTTCGTGATGATCACAAGAACTCCCTTGGTGAAAGTGACGGACTGCGAGCCGTAGACCCCACCGACGAACGGGTACCTAGTCAATCAAAGGACAGTCAACGGAGCGAGGAACAAGAGCGAAAGTAGCGGCAGCAACAACATACGTTACACTGTGGATGCGCTCCAGTTTCTGATACTGAATGGAATCGCGCCCATACCGCCGTCTGACATTCGTCGCCTGGTGTCATCATCAATGCATTGTGGTCAAGAAACGACATTGTGCCAAGTGTTCACGAAAGACGTAAACTCACGTAAGAAGAAAACGCGGACGTCCCCGTAATAATCACGACCAGGACGACGATAAATGCCACGAACGTGGCACCTTGATACCTAATGCACGATACATACTCATGAACGACCACGTTCGTGGCAACGTGCACTCGAGACATGAACACGTTTGCTTGATACTTACAGCTCTCTCAATTCGTCGATGGAGAAGTTATCGCTCGCGTGGGGTGCGAAAACCACAGTTACAATGTTACCAACGAGGATGATAGCTGTGCAAATGCCATCGCGGAGGTATCTACGTTGCGGTATGCAATGCCGCAATGTCATATGAGAATGCAGGCACGTTGTGCAGAGTGGGCATTGTCCACACTTACAATTTTTCCCCGTGAAACCAGTTTGCCATGAAAATGTTGGCGATGAGCGTCATAGAGCCTAAGGGAGTCACAAGCGTGACATCGCCGAACTCCAGCGCCACAAAGTCCGCAACGCCTGCGATTGCGATGAATCCCATGCCACCCCACCACACGGCAATCCAGGCCTAACGGGCATAGTCAAGGTTTCGTCAGACGTTGCTGCCATCGCGCCTTACGAAAGCTGCGGAGTTGCGGACAGATTGCGAACCTTGTTGCCTTGTTTCTTCTGCCGCTGCGAAAGTTTTTGCATGTTGAATCCGGCATTACTGATCGTTGCAGCGAAGAGCATGACGCATACGGCGATGATCCAAGCGTAACTTTTGCACCTAGGTTGAACAATCCCATCACCACGTCATGGTCATTCTCTTTCATTCAACCGTGACGGCGTTGTCTGCACGTTGGCGGCACCACGTACTTGAGTGGTGCATCAGCGTCCGTCAAATTGTGCGCGGGGTCGCTGTACCACGAGCAGTTGGATGTGTGGTCCACTTCTTCATCGGACGCCGCCGCATTGGGGACAAAATCAGCATCGTACAAGTGTCCACCGACTTCATCTGCGGAGGCACAACTTGTTCCCTCATGAATGTGGACCCCACCGGCGGTGCCAGCCGCAATGCCATTCTTAACAACAACAAGTCGCACAAGGAATTGAACACTCAGCACGGGCACATCACAACTGTGTCCTCGACACCACGCAGCACGCGGGGGAATGACATACCATGTTGACGAGAGACGAGGAGAACTTAATTTCCTCACCGACGCCGCTGGCCACTGAAACGTAGCCCCGAACGCTCTGTGGAAGTCAACCACACAACATCGGGAAACAGTAAACATCGCTGCATCCGGAGATTGCGCGCGTCCACGTCTAGCACGCTTGCACCAACGCACCGTGCTGCCAGCATAACCCGGATAAGTTAGAATTTGAGCCGCATCCTCACGGAAAAGATGTCCTCCGACCCCGGTGGCTGTAGCGCAACTACCACAGGCAGACGAGGGTAAGACTGCTGCGCAAGTCGCTCGGTCGCTCGCCGCACAGTGACAGTCCACGGGGCGTCGTTGCACGAACCTTGTCCCAGAGTGTACGTGAAGACCGCCTGTCACATCTGCTTCCAGATCCGACACAGCTGCAGTGAGAGTGATGACACCACCGGTGGCCGATGTTGTCACTGTCCCCGATGCCTACAGAACACAAAATGACAAGCATGGGACCTCGTCAGTTGGCACGCGCAACGCCATTGGAAACACTTGTCGCGGGGCGTAGCGTACCGCGATAGAGCCGGAGTAGCCGGGATAAGATTGCATCTGCACGGTGGAATCGGCACCGACGCAGCATCCGCAAAGCACCCGTGCACCAGAGCTGTCGTGCATGACGATGGCATGGCCTGAGCACACAAGAAAATGTTGAAGACGGTTAGAACGAGCTGCATATGCATCGCGGGCATGCAACGGCGGATTTTGCAACACTGCACACAGCAACGATTCGTCTCACACCTGCTGCGTTCACGTAAGCACCGTCGTCGTCCGCGGCGTTATCAAAGATGCTGAAACCATTGACGGCAGCAGCGGTCGTGGTGGTGCCACTGCCGTCGGTGGTGTACGTCGCAGACACCCACGGGTCGTCGTTGACGACTCCACATCCTACACGCGCTCCACTGGCATCATGGACGACCGCGCATCGGCCGTTGACGTTGAAATCGGTTGTGTTGTTGGGGTCTGCGATTTTCTCGGGATCGAAGTACACCGCACGGACGGTCAACGAGCTGATGTCAGGGTTCATGCAGCCTGCGCCGTCGGTCTGCCACTGGACGTTGGTCCAGTAGTCCGGACCTTCGAGCTCCGGTGATTCGTATTCCATCTCGTAGAAGTGTGCGCCGACAGCGTCGGGGTCGTCGCAAGAAGTGCCCGTGTGGATGTGCAGCCCGCCCTGCCTGCCGGCCTCGAAGCCGCCGTTGTTGACGAGAAAGGCCGTGATTTGTATCGCGTTCGCGGAGTTCGCGGACGCAGTCACTTGCACGGTTCCACCGACGACTAACGCGTCATCGGTCGAAGTGTCGTATCCCGGGTACGCCGAAATGGTCGCCGAGCCGTCGCTTGCGATCAAGCCGCAGCCGACCCGGGTGCCGGTTGGCGAGTGAACGACAACAGCATGGCCGCTGACGTCTAAGCACTTCGCCTCTCCAAACGACAGACCAGCGATGGTGGCGTCAGGGACATTCTGGACAAAGTTGCCGGAGGAGTCGGTTTCCCAGTACACGTTGTTCCAGGGGTCGTCCGCTCCGCAGAGGCCGACAAAGCATGCCAGCGCAGCAATGGCCACAACGAGGACAGTCGAACGCTGTGCCTCGGCCATGTCGCCAGCTGTGCTGTGGAAAGTGCAATGAGTTGCACAGACAAAGCGGATGAAAAAGCTGAACAAAACTATTCAGCGCCTCGATTGACGCGCTGTGACACCACCGACATGAGAACCGCGCGAAAAACACCGCAGCTATCGCAACACTGGCAGGTAAAATCGACGTTCGTCGAATCAAACACACGTCACGTAGGCAGCAATGCGTGCATCAACGAACGCACCCATGGGAGGAAGAGGAGGGAGGGAGGAGGAACGCATCTGCGAACGCACATGCGAACGCATCAACGCAGCAGCGAAGACAGCGAGCGCAGCAGCGAACCCTTCGACGAACGAAGCAATACATCATAAGCGGACGGAGGAACGACCGTCATTAGTCACTCACTCGTTCGTCGAGGGGTTGTTGGTTGGTTCGGTTGGACGGTTGGCTGTTTCGATCGTTCGTTGCTTCTTTCGTTGGTTCGTTCGTCGGCTTGTTGGTTGGTCGGTTCATTCGTCGGTTCATGCGTGGGTTCTCGCGTCGTTTCCTTCGTCGGTTTGTGCGTCGTTCCTTTGTCGGTTCGTTCGTTCGATCATCGCTTCGTTCGCCGATTGCTTCGTCGGTTCCTGCGTCGGTTCGTTCGTTCGTTCGTTCCTTCGTTCGTCGGTTCGTTCGTTCGTTCGTCGGTTCGTTCGTCGGTTCGTTCGTTCGTTCGTTGCTTTCCT
>ENA-OWNT01004814-OWNT01004814.1-seawater-metagenome-genome-assembly--contig:-NODE-4814-length-11531-cov-3.735900_pt1 | contig 11531 bp, 13 predicted proteins | sample MGYA00238136_ERZ651165 | MGnify/ENA primary metagenome ERZ651165 (study PRJEB26861, sample SAMN08777766) | seawater metagenome | isolation source: coastal seawater | place: USA: Florida | collected... | reverse complement strand
AACAACGAACAACGAACAACGAACAACGAACAACGAACAACGAACAACGAACAACGAACAACGAACAACGAACAACCAACAAGCTTTTGGTTTGGGTTTTGTTTGTTGTTTGTTCGTGATTGGCCAAGAAGAAAGAAGAAAACCCATTCATGGACCGCACTTCGAGATGAATAGGTACAGTATGTAATCGTTCTTTGTTCTTTGTCAGCTCACCTCAGACAGAGTCAGTGACGAACGAACGAACGAACGAACGAACGAACGACTGCATGATGAAATGACGACAAGATAGTACCGACAGTACAATACATTCACCATAGTGCATGTAGGTGAATGGTACTGAAGAAACAGAGTACTGGATATAGCAGGATAACAGTGTGTGGACTGGACTGGACTGCACTGTGGGTGATTGAGTGAGTGAGGAAGTGGGTGAGTGAGTGAGTGAGTGAGTGAGTGAGTGAGTGACTCATCATCAGTCGGTGAGAAGGCACGCCAACAGACCGACCGACCGACCGACCGACCGACCGACCGACCACAGACTGTGGTCGCTGGCTGCGGTGTCTGCGGTGTTGGTCCGATTGGTTGTCGTTCGATTGTGTTGTTGGAGTGTTTGAGTGGTTGTTCGATGTTTCGTTTTCCATGTGACGGCGCGTTGTCCGTGTGTCCGTGGTCCGTGCCGTGTTGTGGGTTGCGGCGTTGCGGCGTGTTGTGGGTTGCGGCATTTGTTTGTTTGTTTGTATCCCGGTATTCGAGTAGGAAGTACGCTTGTCGCTTGTCGCTTGTCGCTGTGTCGTTTGTAGCTTCAGTTTGTTTGTTGGATGGGTGGTTGGATGAGAGGTTGGATGAGTGGTGAGTGGCAGGGAGAATGTGACATGTGACTGTGTCTTGTCTTGCACTTTCGGGACGCCAGTCGAACGTTTTTGCTGCTCACGTGCTGGACTCACGGTTGTACTTGCTTGGATGTGCCTTGTGGGCTTTACTTTGCTTCGCGCTGTTGTGTACTTTCACTCAATAGTCGCGTGGACGCATACGGATCATATTGATTCAAGGCATGAACGGTTGCGCTTTTTCTTTCGTTCTTCTTAACAACTGGCGCAAGCGCAAGCATTGACTTGCTTTTCATAAGCACGCGTCGGACTCAGCAGCGAGTACCGTGCTCCCGCAACCGTGGGAATGCATTTGCACTATCACTGACTACCGTTAGCATTCCCTGCCAGCGAACATGCAATTCACGATCGGCCAAAACTTCAACAGCGCCAGGGGGGACGACTACGCAGACCTCCGTGAACGACAAGACAAACGCCAGGCGGAGTTTTATGCAAAGGTTCACGGCGGTGGCGACGAGACCGAGAAATATGATAAACCCAAGAAGTCAACCCAGAAAGCAAGTAAGTCTCCCCCAGTAGGAGAAATTGAGTTGAGTGAAGTGATCGCAGCTGCGCGACAACGTGCGCAACACCAAGCAGAATCACCACGCGTGTACAAGTTCCGCGGGCGCGACGAGGTGTATGTGCGGCGAGAATCTTCTTACTTCAACACCAGCAGATCTTTCGAGCCAAGTGTTCTGCCGCATCCTCTGTCAATCCATGATGACACGAAAATGTCGGAGGACATCAGGACACTCAAGGAGAAGGCCATGTCGAAGAAATCACATGAGAACCGTGCCGCGTGCCTGGCAGCAGCAAGCAAAGCTGGCGTGACACCGCTGATGGTGGTGCTCGTCTGGATTGTTACAGGTTTGTTGTGTTTCCTGTTTTGTATTGTTTTGGGTCAAGTGTAGTCAATGTCGCTGATTTATTTGTTCATGCGACAGGGACACTGTTTTATCACTATTACACCGGTTTCTACTGGTCCCAAGCATTCTTTTACGCCGTTGACACTGGCTTTTCCATTGGCTTTGGGATGTTTGTCGAGGGTGCTTGGAATGACAGTGACATTTTTATTCCACCTGATAAATGCATGCTGGAGTCTTGTCAGGGAGGTTCTGGTTACAACGGGTCACTTCGGCAAGCGTGTGTGCAGTTGGAGTACCGACCAGACGAAGGATCAATGGCGTACACCATCATTCACATTCTTATTGGGTCGTCGCTCGTCGCAACGGCACTTACGATGATGCTTGTGGGAACTCTGGATCGAAGTGGACTTGATGAGCAGGAGATGAAGGTTTTGAAGGCAAACCTAGATCGCGAAAAGGTCAGAAAAGTGGAAGAACTCCGACGTCGACGACGGCGTGCTCAAATCCCGCGAACTCTCAGTCAACGCGAACTCCTAACACGCGAAAAACAATTGGAAGCACAGGCTGAGCGAAAGCGAAAGTGTATCATGCTTTTGAAATCAATAGCGAAGCTAACGAAGCTGCAACTCTTCAAGGCAACCTGTGCATTGGTGTGCTGGGTAAGTTGCGCTGTATTTGGGCGAGTGTACGGGCAATGGAACGCAAGTCGTTGAACAATCAAGCAATGACACTTTTTTCTGTTGCAGATCATTCTTGGCATTTTGTTTTCAGTTTACGCAGAAAGCTGGACTGTTCTGGAAGTGAGTGCTGCCCTGTCTCATCTTTGGATGGTCGTCTCTTTCGTTTTTGGTGTCGTGTTTGATTGCAGTGGATTGTTTTAGGGACTGTACTTTGCAGTGTCATCACTTTCGACGGCTGGTTTGCTTGGTACGCGAAGTTGCTGCACAAAATGGTCTGCGTGGAGTTGCGGCTGTCCTAATTTTGCCCGTGCTTTGTAGGACCAACGCATCACAATCGTGGAAACGAGACTGACGATTTATGCCGTGGCGATTGTCGTCCAATAGGGATGACTTTGGTTGGGATGTTAGTAGCGCACCCTGACTCGTGTTTGATGCCCGAAATGCACACTGATTGCTGGGATCGATTCTGCATTATGTTTGCCAGATATTGCTTCATCGGGGTGCCGCTGTTTGCGATGGTTCTCGGATCTGCGGCAGACTTTCAAATCGACCGTATGATGGAGCTGCGGATTCAAGTGAGAAACCTCGCTGATGTTGTTGTGAGAACGGAACGCATCTTCACCTTGATGTCACGTTTGATAGGCTAAGATTCAAAAAGCCATTGACGTTTCTGAGTTTAAGTTTGCTGAGTCAAAGCTTATTCGAGCCCCACGACGGCGCGGTCTTTATCTTGGGCGTTCTAAAGACGCTCAAACACAAACTTATGATGGCAGCTCTGACGTCTTTGATACCGATGTTGGCCGTGCGCGAACGCTTCAATGTGGCACATGGTATCGCGATGACCCTTTTGCGGCTGTTGAGCTGACTCGGAGTGGGAGCACCATCAACAGGAGGCGCAGCTCCACCGCTTCGTCAATTTCCCGCTCCTCATCCTCCAGCGCACACACGCTGGACTTCCTGCAATATCTTCAGGTTGAATCCGCCATGCCGTGTTTGAACATGTGATCACACTAGTGTTGACATGATATTTGTGTGTGATTGGCTTGTTTTCAGCTAAGTTTGCTCAGGACAGGACTGGTTGAAGAAGACAAACTAAAATCGATATGGGCACAGTTCGAACTGCTCGATGTGCGTGCTTCTTTTTTCGGGACAACTTGCCGTTCAACTTTGTCTGACGCGTAGCGACTCAACCCCGTGCTCATTTCCTTAGGTCGACAAGAGTGGCGATGTCTCCATCGGTGAGGTAGCCGCGATGAATATTTTCAGCAAGTACGACGTCGACAATTCTGCGACGTTGGATCTTCTGGTGCGTGTGAGCACTGGAGACTGCTCACTCATGTTTATTGCTTCGTCACTAACTTCGACTTCGCAACGTGTGTGGCCGTACGATGTTCGACAGGAATTTTTTCTGTGCGTCGACGATTTACGACAGAGCTTCCCAGACGTCGATTATGCGACTGCAGAGGAGGAGTTGTCGATCGTGTTCCTGAAAATTTCGAGTATCGAGGTTTCGATCAGAAGCCTGCTGCTGCCAGAGGCACATGTCCTGAATATCTGTTGTGGTCGTGGTGGATTTGTCACAGGTGGACCGCGACGGAAATATGCATGTCCCTGAATCCCTGGATGCTTTTCTTGAGAACTGGCTAGATTCAGATCAAGTAAGTGTACTTTGCCAGTTTTGCGTTCACCGCTACCCTTAACTTTCGCGTATTGCAGGCTGATCGTGACGAGGAAATCGATAAACATGTCATCACTCGGCTGCAATTTCTCGTTTGGTGCAAGGATAAAGTGAGGCAGAACTTGAACCCTACGCCGATGCATTCTGTGCGTCTGGACAACGATGAAGAAGACGACGATCGTCATTTGGCCGCTCGTGAGGACAGGCTAAGCATCACCAGGGATTCAAATCATGACACAGCGTGCATTGATGCCACAAGCCCGTCCGACGGAGTAGTGCAGCAGTCCGGAATGCAGGATGGCGATACATCGGATGGGACCGCAGCACAATCAACGACTGCGGAAGATGGTGCGGCATTGTCAGATGTCTCTTTGGCTGAAGGAACCGGAATTGACAGCGACGCCAAAGGCGCCGATGCAGTTGACGGAGTAGAAGAGGCAGCGACTGGAGCTGAGGCCGCGACTGCAGAGGCCGCAACCTCAGCAGAGGCCGCAACCCCAGCAGAGGCCGCAACCCCAGCAGAGGCCGCAATTCCAGCTGAGGCCGCCACTGCCGCTGAGACGGCCACTACAGCTGAAACTGTCGCTCCAGCCGAACCAACAAGTGATGGTGAAACGGTCGACAGTGCATAGCCGTATTAACTACCAAGGTGTAGTAGAGTCCGCCGACCCAGCATCTACCGCCACTGCTTCGTCGTGTGGAAATAGTGCGTCAGTCCAGCCCCTCAGATTTTAGTTTTACGTTTACGTATTGTTTTACACGTACTAGAGTACCACCAAAGAACGACTCGAGTTGGTTCGCTGATACGCTGTAGCAAAACCAATGCTCGAGGTTGACTTGCGCATGTTTGTGTGCATGTTTGACATCTGACAATGCTGATCACGGTAATTGCGGTGCTCGGGTCAAGGCTTAATTTATTATGGGGACTCAAGGGTGCTGTGGTTCGAGGGTTTGCATGATCATGACGACGCGAAGCACGCTCAATGCACACAACATTCATTCATGCACGCAGTTCGGAGTTGGGAAGCTGGAAGTTGGGTGCAAGGCACCATCGATGACACAATCAACTCCAAACTTTCAATGTACTGAGTACACAATCGCGAACCAGTTCCGTACTTTTCTGAGAAAACGAGAACACCAGAACACCCCAGTTTGCCCTGCCTCATTCTTTCCACTCCAGGTTCTCGGTGTTGTCAATCAAATTGTGCCGCGACCCGTCCTCAACAACGAACGGCCCACCAGCGCAACGGCCCAAGACGCAGGGACCAGCCAGCCCGCACTCTCAAAGTCAAAACTCCCAAACTCGTCAATTCGTCAATTCGTCAACTCTGTCGCCAAAGACTGAAGCCATGATATCCACATATGGCACTATACCGTATAAGCCCACAGATACCAACTCAAGACCACAGAATCCTAAGTATAGACAAAACTCGATTTGATTCACTTCGTTCGTTGCGCGACTCACTCACTCACCACTCAGCGCCACCGCCACCGTCACTGGAGCTCTACTGACAGTGAGTGAGTGAGTGAGTGAGTGTGCCAGTGTGCCAGTGAGTTGGTTTGGGTGGTTGGTTGGTGGGAAGGAAGGAAGGCAGCTCACTGACTGACTGAGTGACTGAGTGACTGAGTGACTGAGTGACTGACTGGGAACGAGGACCACACTGTCACGCTGTTGTTATGGTTGTGGGCTGTGAGGGCGGCGCGGCGCTGTGGGCGGGCAAACGGACGGACGGGTGGGCGGGCGAGCTGGAGTTTGAGCGCTGGGCGCTGGGGGCGGGGCTGGATGGAGGTTGCTGACTGACGGACTGACTGGGTGACTGACTGAATGACTGACTGAATGACTAAACAGTCAGTCACCCATACCCCCCCACAGACAGTCAGTCAGTCACAGCCGAGCCGCCGTCACAGTTACCCAACAGCCAACAGCCAACAGCCAACAGCCACCAGACAGACAAACTACAAACAAACAAACTACGACACTGCGAACTACCTACCTACCAATCGTTCGTCGGTGCCGAATGAAAGTTTGGAAGTTCGAAGTTCGAAGGTCGTCAGTTCGTCAGTTTGTTCGCCGAGCGTCACTGCGTCTCTCTGTGTTGCGCGAGGAAGGATGTGGGTTCACGACACGCCAGCCTAGTTCCAATCAACTACACCCGCCACCCGTACGTCAGGGGCTGGCGGTGTTGGTGCGACGCCAAGGCCAGTGCCGGATTCCTGGCAGATAATTGTGGAAGCACCACGTGGGGACGAGCGACCACGTGTCTTCTTAGTGTCTGGTTAGCGACACGGGGAGCGTGTGCACAGGAATAGTTGAAGAAGCAACACACGGTGCATCGCGCACAGTGAGTGGCGTCAATGCAGTGCATGTTTTGAGCGACCTTCCTCGTTCAAAATGCAGAATACAAACTTGGACAATTTGATTTCGAGCGCTTCTTCAAAATGTGCACTTGATATCGTTCGTGGCTGCCTTTTTCTTTTGTCAATCAACACAGCGCAACCACTGTCTCAACTGATCCGCAAGGAAGTCCCCTTCGACTTCACGAATAGTCGAACCATGTCCGAATCCGAAACGGCCAGTTCTACCGTGGCAGACGTGGTATGTTGGCGACCTTCTTTCTGTGTGAATGTGTGAAATCTCTGTGTTCAAGCGATGTAACGTCCCTCGCGTGTATGCTGTGTATTGTACTCAGCCTGCCAACAAGCCGGCATTGACACCGTTGAAAATAGAAACTTTGGAGAAAGCTCAAAACAAAAACATCAGAAAGCTTTTGTCCGGCAAGCCTGTGTCCACTAATGCTGGGCACACCCCCCATCCAAAGAAAGATAGTGAGGTGAGATTTACCGTGACCCATGGTGCTCGTCGATTTTGTGCCCAGCTCACTCTGTACAACCTTCTTTTTACAGACCGAAGTCGTACATGGAGTATCCCCAATGACAGATCATGCAGGGCACACACCACATGTGAGCAGAGCAAATAGCAAGGTAGGAGGCGGATGCGAGTGGCCAGATAGATGCTGTTCCACAGCTTGAAGCTCACGGATTCTGTGTGCTTGTTGTGGTGTGTACTGTTGCAGAGACTGCTCGTGAAAGCCAATGACCCACAAGCCTCGTAGGCAAACCACAGTGATTTTTGTAACATATAGCGATTCCTTCGAAGACGTGATTGCTGCTGAAACGGTACTGATGCAGAGAGTTTGTGTTCATTGTCACAGTTGAATTGTTTTCTTGGTAATGAGTTTTCGATGGAGGCATCCACCGTGTGCATTGTCGCCGAGTACAGTACTGCAACCGTGTCGATGGATGTCAATGGATTAAGGCAACCAGACTCCATGCAGTTGCATTATTCGTTGTCGTGGCAGTTTCGTTGTCCTGGCTTACCAACTATGTGTCGTGTTGCGTTGATGTTCAATAATGTTTCATTGCCAAACGCTGTTCGATTGAATAAGTTTGGTTGCATTGTTATGCGTCTTGCGACGGTGTCGTTTGCATACCGACGAACCCGGTGGACCAGAGTTGCTTCTACTAATCATGGTACCGAGTGGATGTAGTGTGATTCTTTGGTGTCAAGGAAATTGAAAATCATGTTCGTTCATGACCAGTTCGCTGTGGTTGCACCAACCTGACAGAGCAAACACCCTCACGATTCATGCTCGTGCATTCATTCATTTGGCCATTCGTTATCGTTGGCCTTGCGATGCCGTCAGCATCATCATGCATCATACTCGAGTACCAACCATTCAGTCATCGAGCCAACTTGTTGCTGTCGGGCTTGGTCGATCGTTCGTTGGTCGTTGTTCGCTCGCTTGCTGAAAAACATTAAAATCTGTCGTACGTGGTACACGCTGATTGAACTCGGTACTGGGTAATCTGCTTTTCCTGCTTTCCCTCGCCTTGCACATTTTGCTCTGTGTGTGGTGTGTGGTGTGTGGTGTGTGATGTATGTGTGGTTGTGTGGCTGTGTGCATCGCACGGACGTACATACCACACCGTGTTGTGCCTTGACTGAATGGACAGACGAACGGGAGAATCCCGCTCCGCTGCCACTGTGAGGACGGGTGGGGTGGCCAGGGCGTGGACGTGGACGTGGACGTGGACGTGGACGTGGACGTGGACGTGGATGTGGACGTGGACGTGGACGTGGTGGTGTGGTGGCTGTGGACGGAGCCAACCGACGTGTCGCTTTGTTGTCTCTCTCCCGCGTCCGTGTGGGAGTGGACGGAGTCGGGAAGTTTACTTGCAGAGTCCAGTGCGTTCACTGGGAGTCGCAGCGTCACAGCGTCAAAGCGTCACCGCCCACGGGCAGCCTCAGCGCGAACGAAGACAAACGACGAACGACGGACGGCAGGCAGCAAGGAAGAAGGCAAAGTCGAAAGGAAGGGAGGGAGGAAGGAAGGCGGAAGAAGCGGAGGCAGTGAGAGGGAGAGAGAGAACAACGCACAAGGAATGAATGAACGAAGGAACGCATGACCCAACCCATCCACCCGTCAGCGCGGCTGTACTAAGCCTTCGTAAGCCATGTTGGTCTTACCAAGTGACTGTGAGTGAGTGAGTGAGTGAGTGAGTGAGTGAGTGAAGGTGAGTGAAATGGCGCTGACTGTCGCTCTCTCACAGTGTGTGTGTGTGCGGCTGATTGATTCACAGTGGCCAGATGTGGACGAGTGACGGTGAGTGAGTCCACGGCCCACACACACACACAGCAAGCAGCCAGCCCACCACGGAACCAACGAGACAGTACAACCGCCTTCCTTCGCCCGCACTCACCCACTCACTCACTCACTCACCCACCCACTCACTCACTCCCAGACTCTAAGGCAGCAAGATCCAAGCAGTATCTTCGTTCGTTCGTTCCTTCAGCGGCTGATTGATTCTAAGTGCCTGGCAGTGAGTGAGTGAACCGCTCAGCCACACAGTCTGCCTCCACTTCGGCCCGCACACACTCCCACACAACCAACGTACGTACGTCTTCACGAACCAGCCAACCAACCAACCAGCCAACCAACGCTCACTCACAGTGAGTGACAGTGACAGCGACTGACCGCCGACCGCCGACCGCACCAAGACAGCGAGATGATTAGTGAGGCGTGGCAGGGAGCGAGTGAAGGTGGCGCCACCCACCCACCCACCCACCCATCCAGTCCAGTGCACAGTCAGTCAGTCGCCAACACACAACACACTAAAAGTCAGTGAGTGCTGGGAGTGTGAGTGTGAGTGTGAATGTGAGTGACAGGCGGCCGCCGCCGCTGCCGCCTTCGCCGCCTTCGCCGCGCTGCCTGCCTGCCTGCCCGTCGCCAGTGTCTTCTTCTCTTCACTGTCAGCGCTCACTGTCAGTCAGTCATTGTGCAGAGTGGCGTTGACGTCGTTGTCTCGTCTCGTCTCGTCTCGTCTCGTCTCGCGTTGCGTTGCGTTGCGTCACGTCGCGTCGTCGCGTTCTCCGTCTGTGCCCTGTGCCCGGTGCCGCCTTCGTTGTTGTTGTGCAGCGAGGTCGTCGTCGTCGCTGCCGCCTCTGCCGCCGCCGTCTTCGTCCTCGACCGCAGGCGTTCCTGCGATCCTGCCATGCTTCCCGTGGGAGATACCTTGAGTTTGTTCGTGATGCGCGGCTCTGTGCGTGACGCCTCGCCTCGCGGAAGTGTTGCCGGTGGTCGCTCGTGTGCAGACCGTGTTGCTGGCTTGGGTGTGGATGGGAAGTGCATTTGTTGGCAAATCACGGCGCTAAGCGTTCGACGAAGACTCGGGCGCACGCGGTGTCAACGGAGGGAGAAGATGTCTCACGACGAATGCGTGACTGACACGCAATCACGTGGGACAAGATTGTTGTTCAGTATCGACTGTTGTCCAACCAGCTCACCACTCTGTGACTGGACAAGACAACTGGGTCTTGCCAATGCCGCAACGCGAACGTCCCAAGCTGTGCGCACTGCGTCGCTGATACCACACACACAGAGACGCTGCGTGTTGGAAAGACCATACCAGACAAAGTTTTTCATCACCACAGTTGAGTTGGCCCAACAGTTTTAGACAAATTTTAGTTATTTTCCTTTAGTTACCTCTCGTTCCAACCCCCGAACACAAAATGAGCTGGCAAGCATACGTTGACTCTTCCCTCATGGCAGGTGGTGCCTTGGCACAGGCCTGCATGATCGGTCGCCAGAACGCTGCTGTCTGGGGTCAGACCCCCGGCTTCGGAGTACGTTAATGCTGTTCGCCACCACGATACCTGTTCGTGCTACCTTTTACTGACTCATTTGTTGTGTGTCGTCTCCTCTCTGCTGCAGCCCAAGCAATACGAGGCTCAGATCACCCAGGAAGACGGCTCTGAGGTCACCAAGACCGTGAACGAGGCCGCCGATCTCCCCGTCTACGCCAACACCCAGCAGAAGACCCCCAACGGTTTCCGCATCAACGGCGTCAAGTACACCACCGTGCGCACGTACAAGAACAACGAGTTCGGCGACTTCGTCGTCTACGGAGCCAAGGGCGTACGTTCACCGCGATACAATTGTTCACCGCGATAATAACCCACACTTTCCCTCACGTTTGGTTCTTTTTGTGATTATAGACCCAGAGCGGTGTGTGCATGGTCGTCACCAAGCAGTGCATCATCATCGGTACCTGGGACAAGAAGGTCAACCCCAACCACATTGCTGCCACCTGCAACTCTACTTGCGAGAACCTCGGCAAGTACCTCATGGGAATGAACTACTAAACCAAAACCAATTAACTCTAACACTTGTCAAAACTACTCCAAAACTCATCGACCAATGCCTTCGTCGAATGCCAAATTCCCTGCTTTTATTTTGCCCATCGCAATTGTCTACAGGATTGCCAGCCAGCCATGTCCTCCTAAACCTCGCGAGTTGTGCCGGGTGCTCGCTCCACAACAAGTTCTCTCAAGATACGCAAATCACTACACTCTTCCACAGTGTTGGATACGTCACAACACGAAAATAGATCCAAGACAGCATCGCCGCATAGCACGCTCCAGGAACAAGGCTGTTTTGGATAGGATCGCATACGAAGTGTGTACGTAATCAATCCACCCATTCGATGTGACATGCATGCAAGCTATGATAGTTATCACAGTTGCCAAGTTGCAGGGACTACCCTGGGTATCTATGGATGACCTTGATTGATGGAGGGCTTTGTTCGATGCTGTGAGTGAGGTGTGTGTGAGTGAGTGGGTGGGTGGGTGGGTGGCATTGGAGATTGGAGTGATGTGACTGGCTGACAGTGAGTGAGTCAGAGGCATTCGACGCAGTGAGCAGCAGTGAGCAGTGAGCAGTGAGCGAGTGAGCAGTGAGCAGTGAGTGAGTGAGTGAGTGAGTGAGTGTGAGTGTGAGTGAGTGAGTGAGTGACTTCGAGGAAGTATCCAAAATGGGAGAACCAGTCACCCACCCACCCACCCACCCACTGCCACTAGCTCACTCACAGTCAGTCAGTCAGT
>ENA-OWNT01004813-OWNT01004813.1-seawater-metagenome-genome-assembly--contig:-NODE-4813-length-11534-cov-4.736231_pt1 | contig 11534 bp, 16 predicted proteins | sample MGYA00238136_ERZ651165 | MGnify/ENA primary metagenome ERZ651165 (study PRJEB26861, sample SAMN08777766) | seawater metagenome | isolation source: coastal seawater | place: USA: Florida | collected... | reverse complement strand
GATGGCAGTGCCTGTGACCCATGAAACGACGGCGACGGCGAAATCGCCGGCTCCAGACCCCATAGTAAGCCAGGGTAGGGCGACGACACCCACGAAGCGCGTGATGATAATGAGTGGTGGTGATGATGACGACTGTGATGACGATGAACGATGACTGTGATGACGATGACTGTCTGTGATGGCGATGACTGCGATGACGAGTGGTAATGATAATGCTGACTGTACTGACCAAGATGGTGACTATTTTGACGACGACGACAATGATGAGGTAGGCGATTGGCAGTGACATCGATTGGAATGTTGCGGGGCTTTAGTGCATGTCGGGTAGGGCCACCTTAAACTATTAGCGTGTCAGATCCTGCTTTTCGTCGACAAGTTCCATCTGACTCGACAAATCCCCAGACTTACGGACTTTCCGCTCTCGATATTGTAAGGCTAACTTCTTCATCGCGGCTCGTTCGGCTTCTTCCCGAGCGAAGAGCCGAGGCAATCGCTGGTGCACAATGTCCAGCGAAGGCCTACAACGATTGGGCACGAGTTAGAACTCGACGCAACTTTTGCGACAGCATCAGCAATGTTGGATCGCACCTTTGAGATCGCCATCCTGCAATGGCGTCATCTGAAATGCGCTGACATTCGCTGAGATCGAGGGTGTGCAAGACAGTGCAATTTTGCACCAAAGCGCCCACAGAGCCAGATGTAAGGTTCGGACACCAGCTAAGTAGGCATTCTTTTAGACCTCGGCATCCATCAGCCTAAGCGTCACACAGAAGAATTTAGCGGTCATTTGTTGTGGCACAACAGGGATAACTTTTCAAAAATTCACCAAATAAAGGACAGCATCATCCGTAATATGCTTGCAGTGGGATAGATCCAGAACCTAGCAAAAGATAATGTCAACAGCCATGGCTCCTCAGCTACAGCAGCCAGTTTGCACACGAGACATGCAGCAGCACAACCAATTACCTCGAGCCAAAGTCGCTCGCTTAGAAGTTGGATAGATTCGTCAGACACACGCCTGCAGTGACTCATACGCAGGACTTGTAGACACTGCATTCGGCGAGCAATGTATTGGAATCCACCGTCACTTAGATGGGGGCAGCCACACACGCCGAGCTCCTGCAAGAGTGCGCACTAGTGAGATAACGCTGCCAGCGGGTATTGCCCACGCCGCTGCCTAAACCATTCATACAAACCTGCAGGTCTGGTAGCCGATCTGCCAAGCACCGGAGTGTTCGATCGGTCAATTTACCACAAAAGTTCAAGTTTAACCGAGAAAGACTTTCGTTCCTTCGAGCACCTCGTGAGGCATCGAGGGTGAGAAATTCAGCGGCATTGTCATCAAGATCATCGCACCCTGACAAGTCGAGATCTTCAAGCTCCGTGGCTCGTTGGGCGAGGTGCTGCACCGCTTTCGACGTCAAACGCGAACAGTTGGAGACTTTCAGCGTTCGAAGTTTGGCAAGCATCAAACGCTGGGCACCTGGCCGACCATCCAATTCATCGTACAGGAAGGTCTCGTCGGTTAACAGATGAAGATCGTTGAGATTGAGGTGGTGTAACTCCAGCAAGTTGTGCAACGCGGCTCGGACAACAGGACCAGTAACTTTGTGCAAGAAAGAAATATCCAACTCCTCAAGTCTCGTAAAACGCGATGAAAGAGCGTTGATACCATCGTCGTCCACACGTCCACATCCTGCTAATTTCAATTTTTGCAATGTTGGTGTTGAACGCGCAAGGGCTTGGATTCCTTTCGTCGTAACAGCCACACAGAAAGAGATATTCAGCTCAATCAATCCTTTGACATGCGTTGCGATAAGTTCGAGCGAAGCATCGCTGATGAAGGGACAATGGTTCACATCTAAAGCGATGAGACATGGAAGATCTCGCGCCAACGGCTCAATGCCACCATCTGTAATTTGTTGACAGCGCGCAAGCGAAAGCCTCGCAAGTTTTTTGCATTGCGACAGAGCCTGCGAAACATTCAAGCAATGAAGCAACTACCCACGCTTCTCGAGCTGGTACATATTATGACGTACCCGCAGCACACCGTCGTCCACCTCCACCACGTCGTCTAATACAACCGTCTCTAAAAACATGCATCGTTGCCCAACTTTGAGCAAAGCTGTGCGCGAGAAGGTCACACAGCCTGCAACGTTGAATTCTTTGAGAGTGCGCAAATTGTCAGTGAGAACAAAGAAGTCCCGTTCTTGCAATGACTCTTTGAAAATGCGAAGATCAAGTTGCCGCAGGTCAACTCCCGATTCCACACGGCGAACTATTTCACAAACAAGTTGGGGCGAATCCAGGTCGGAAATCCACTCAATTGCTTGTCTCCTGTTCGTGGCACAGCCATACATTGATGCACACGCTTCTAGTTGTACGATGGAGCACTAACATTTTGACTTTACCTGGCCTCCGTATCGAATACAAATGGATCGCCACGCGCAGCTGCCTGGTAGATTGACGCAGCTATCTCCAGCATTGCAGTACTGCGATTGACCGACAACTGTTAGAAACTGAGGCCTGCAACGAGCCACTAAATAAACAACCACATACCTTGCGCCAGGTCGCTTCAACCCGAACTTATTGGGTAACTGAGAGAGTCGCTCGCTTTGATGATCAAGATAAGTTTTGTTGACAACCATCAAAGCTTTCCATGTCGATCCACAAATGTCCCAATAGAAAAATCGTGTTGGTATTTCGAAGAGAATGGCCGCAATGCCTACACAAAGAGAAAGCGATGTGTCACCAAAGTCGTGTGGACAACTCACTCGCAATGCGGCCGATGCACAAACCTGCTGCATTTTTTTGGGTTTGAAACGCGTCAACAGCACGGCGAATGGCATTTTTGTACTCGGACATCGCTTTGGACTCGGACGGATCGAAGTCGTCGTCATGAATAGCGTCCAAAGCCGTGTCTCCGGCACCGACATCAACATATGGAAATTGGTTACAAAGAGCGCGAGCGAACCCTTGCAAGACTTCCGGATCGTGTGGCGTAGCAAGGAGAGCTTCTTTGAAATTTTCGGTGGCTAAATGATACAAACGATTTGCTTCATCTGCCAAATTCAACATTGCAACTGTGCGGTGAGCGAATACCGCATGCGGCGTCAATGCCGCTGCGTACACAGCGACGTGGCATATCGACCCGATGAAAAATTTGGCTCCATCGTTGCCCGCCTTCGAGTCACAACCTATTCTGAAAGGTTGAGCACCTCGAGCCCGCCCTGCATCGCTGGCCACCTGTCCAAAGTTGCGAAGATTTTCGTTCAAGATCAAATACTTGTCACGAATCTTTTTCTGCTTTTCGTCACGCAACGCCCTGACCAACTCGTTGCGAATTTTTGCCTTTGCTTCAAAAATGCTCAATATGGCATTTTCACCATCGTCATCAGCTTCGTCCTGTGACCCCTGCTTCTCCAGCTCTTCCAGAAGTTCCTCCTCGGAAGGTCCTTCGATTGGCTTCTGAAGTTCATTTCGTGCTTTCTCCAGCGAAGCATTGACCTCTTCAGCTTTTTGAGCTGCCTTCTGCGCCTCGGCTTCAGCACGGAGCGTGGCCGCAACAGCTGAAGCAGCGAGCGCAGGATCGTCTGCCACATCTGCTTGCTTGGCCTCAACTTCGGCAAGACGGTTAGCTTTGGCTTCAGACAGTGTTTTCGCCTGCTCCGCCTCCGCCTCCAGTCTTTCTACTTTCTGAGCCAATTTGGCTTTAATTTGTTCGATTTTTCGCTCGCGTAAAGAGGCAAGTTCCGACGCACGACGTTGTTGACGTTCTTTTGCTGCGGCACTGGACTGATGAGCAAGCTCCATGGCTTTGCGTGTGAACTCTTCTTTTTCTTCTGGTTCGTTGAGTTGCGACGTAACAACTTTCAACGCTTCTTCTGCCGCTTTTTCCAGAGCTTCCTTCTCCTCAATTCTGTACTTTTCTAGTGTGCCAGCCATCTCCGCCACACGCTTTCGTGCCTGTAATCAATCATACAACTGTTCAGTCTCGTTACAAAATGGTTCGGCGAAACCACCAACGCTTTCAACCTGAGCTTGCTCTTCGTTGCGAACATTTAATTGTTCACAGTTGACTCCGTCAACGTACAGGCGAATCATTGTGCCGTCGTAGGTGCCGCATATGTGGTACCAACGGTCTTCTTCAACAGTCGCTGCTTTGTGAATAACTACTCGTTCAGCTGCGATATTGGTGCAGTAAACAGCGAATGCCCAGTGGTCGTGACGGTCAATTGCAATACGATATCTCCCCGTCGCAGCAACAACTCGCATTTGCGAACATCCGATGGTCCCAACCTCACAGCGAGCCCAAAGTTCAACCTACAAGCGCAACGTATTATACTTCGTCACGATGCTCAACGCATGTCCCAGGGACTCGAGCACGTACGGAAAAGTGGCTATAGGAGCCAGTTGGGTTGATTTTCTCACTGGATGCAATTTCCACTCGCGCTTGCGCATCTTTGTGAAATCCGCACGCCTGCACACGCATCGACATCGATGAAGAGCCACGCAAAAGTTACAGTCAACATACAGCAACGATGTCAAACGTCAAACAAAGGTGAGCTCTGTACCTTGGGACCAGTCGGGCCAGCATCGCTCGTGATGCAACCTGGAACTCTATATCTGATTGCTCGAGAAAACCGACCACGGCATTCAGCATTGCCCGCAGTTGCGCATAAATTCTGAGCAAAAACTGATCCCAGGTCGTCTGTGAGTGGCCAATAAGCCACAGGAGAATCACCCAACACTGCTGTTCTGTAGGTTTTCGATCGTGCAACGTCTGCTTTGCCAAGCAGCACCATCGCCGTCGAAAATGAGAATAAGCCTTCAGCATTTAAGTGTACTTGCGCGTCCAGGTTTTTGATGTCACCAGCTTCAAAGTGAAAACCGAGTGGTTGAGCTGAGAATCGTCGCAGCGTATCATTAACAAGCGAGAAAGAAAAATCTTTTGCTATCCTTCGGACAAGGTGAGGGATGATACCTGAGCAAGCTTCGAGCAAATTACGTCGCTCAAATTCGCACAAGCTGCGTGATCCAAACTTTTTCGACAGCACAACAAGAACTTCCTCCGTCCACCAACCCACAGCATTGGAGCTAGCACCAGTGATCTTATTGAGCATGGACACAGCGATGCTTTTAAAGCTTTCTTCTGAGTTGAATCCGCAAATTTCTGCCGCCTGTAATGCAGCGCGCCGAAGAATGATTTTGATTGATCTTGCTACCAACTCAAACAGAAGTGATTGCCGAATTTCTGAACTGTTTCGGTCCACTCTAACCCACCCTGCTCGCGCCGATCGCTGAATTCCAGCACATGCTCGGATGGGCTTGTCGACTGGGCAAGTGGATGCGCAGAATGATTCTTCTTTCAATCCAATGCGCCGGTTGTCATTTTTTTCGCAGATTTTGAACGTTTGTTCATGAGCGTCCTTCTCATGACCTTTGATTTTGATAGTGGCTCCTGGAACAACGTCAACGGTCCAATCGGCGGTTGTAAGAAGATGATACTCATCGAAAACGGCGTCGCAAAAGCCATTCAGTCGCAGCCAAAACTTGTTTCGCAGAACACCGAGATGGCGAACATTGATACCACGCAAGTGGCACTCGGAGGCCCAGTCAATTGCAAGATAATCGATGTGATACCACGCTGACGCGATCTCATTGGCAAAATTGGGCAAAATCTCATTGAGCAGGTGTCTGGTCGCATTTCTGGCCTTCTCCAATTCGTTCCAACAACCTGGGGCACCCAGTGTTATTGATCGCCCGGCGTCCGCTGATAAACGGTACTTGTGCGCCTGCTGTGATAAAAATTCAGGTCGAAACTGCCGCCAAAAAATGGACCTGTGGACATACGCATCATCACAGTCAAAAAGCACAACGGCAGATACCAACATCTCGATAAGTCACTTACATGTGGCGTGTCGATTGATCCAGATGCTCAGTTTCTGATGGCGGTTCAGATGGGAATAAATTGGCAGTATTAATGACAACAAGCGTTGTCTGGGAATCGGACTCTTCAGTTGCTGCTTGAGTTTCGGTGTCGTTCTCAGGTTCGATACTTGCAATTTCATCCTCGATTTGAACAGCGACGAACAATTCAACATCAGCAGCAATTTCTGTGTCAGTGGTGTCGACATCTTCTTTCCCCATCACACTGTGACGTTGAAGCTTCAGTGCATCGCCAATTGACTGAACGATGCCTCCAACATCTGGGCTAGTATCCTTGATCATCTGAGGAACGTTGACGCAAAAGTAAAGGAAGAAATGTTGGCAATGAGAACATTGTTGACGCAAATACTTACATGAAATCCGCGATCTGGAGTGCCGTGTACCAAACGGCGAGTCGTTTTCAATGTGTCACCCGTCGAACTACTCTTCTCCACTGAAACAATTGGCGCTACAGCCTGGAGCAAAACGAAGACAAATTAGTTTGAGGATCGTCAGCAACTACAAAACATGCGAGCGCACCGTTGCCAACACTCGGAATCCCGCATAGTCGATGCAAGCTTGCAGCGGTACCATCACGCCGGTTAGGTTTTTCTCAAACAGGGTTTTGGAAGCTCTGAGAGCATTGCCACCGCATTTCATTGCGTTTGTATGATCGCCGTCGTATATCCCATCATAATCCATTTGCACCACAAACCGAATGTGGTGAACCTCAAAAATTGACTTCTCAGTTAGTCCCAGATCGCTTTTGCGGCGATACGAAGCCCTCACTAGCTTCTGACTTTCGGGAAGAAAGTATTCTTGAACAATCAGCTTGCTGTATGATATGGCACACCGTTGGAAGTCACCCAGCAATGCATATAGCTCCTGATGCTGGTTGACAGTGCTAGGGCCTGGCTGTGTAGCACCACCGACAATCGCATTCAGACGGGTCATCCAGTTCAGCCGAAATGCTGGATCTATTTCAAGAAGCTTTTCTCTCGCAATTTTATCACCCGCTGCCGTTTTACGGGCCAGCAGACGTCTCTGCATTTCACGTAGCTGGTCTTCCGCATGCTCCAATTGGGATCGTACTCGCTGCAAGTGTGCGCGCTGTTCCTCGACTTCTTCTGACAATTTGGTGACGACAACCTCCGTCTCAGCAGTTCGCTTCGCCACAGCTACGTCTGCAGCAGCTTCATCGCCGCGCACGGATTCTTGATTTCTTTCCGTCCGAATTTCTCGTGCTGCGGCTCGAATCTGTGCGCTGGTCAACCCATGCACTGCGCGACGCAGGCCTTGTTCACGGCGCGCAATCTCGGTCTCAATTGCTCTTCTTTGAATACCGCTTTCCTGATCGGTGTTGATAATATTTTGTGTGAATTTTGCAAATTCCACCGCTTGACTTGGTGAAAATCGGTAGTGCCGTACAAAGAACTCCTTCATTTCAACGGGTTTCATGGCAGCAAAGCGCCGAATGAACAACCTTTTGCTGGGAGTCTCCACGAGGATGTCCGTTGCCTTTTTGTCCGTTAGCCAGCTGCGAAAGTTCCGCAGTCGTGTGTAAAACTCGTCACGCGACGGGTTCGATTCGGCATACCGAATTCTCGATGAGTATTCCTCTTCATCTTCACCAAATATTGCACCGTCACTCTCTGGTGGGTAAGGTTCACCGCTGAGTAATTGCTGAAGCCGTTCTGTGCGCTGAGGCTTGAATGGTATCGGGGGCTTTGACGCGATAGCTTCCCGAAACAGAGAAATAGCAGTTGTGGTAAGAAAGTTGTCCACCGCCATTTTGTCAAACTTCTCATCAATCAACTTCCATTTTGTCGCAATCTCTTCCGCTTGCATACGTTTGACCGTTGTCTCTCGATCAAAAATGATACTTGCGTTTTCGGGCTGCGCCTGCAATTTAACCTAACAGAACACAAAATCCCGTCAATGATGATACAGCTATGCAAAAGGCAGTACAACACCATTCTGGCTCGCCTGAAACATCCGAATCGTTGCCTCCCACTTCATCTTCTTGAGCGGGTCTTTTGTCGCCTCCATCTTTTTGATCTTCTTGCGGATTTTCCGAGCTTCGCGGCGCTTGGCATCTTCCTTCGCCGTCAATAGCGCGTCTCTATTCTTGTAGAGTTTGTGAGCTTGGCGTCCCCGCTTTGCACGAAAGTGCATTTGAATCAATCGGGTGGCTCGAGTGGCAACCTCGTTTGAGTAAAATGCCAGATCGCCTACGCGGCCTCCGTGTGAAAGAGGAACAACTGCATCTGCCTGCGCTTTTGTTGTCTTGTTGCCAGCGTTGTAGTCAGTTTTCAACGGATCATCATGTCCCATGGCGAGAGCTCTTTGATGCAAGTCTTTTCGGTTAGGCTTCGACAAGCACGGGTGATGTCGAAGGAGGCGACGATTTAGCAAAGTGTAGTACATCGCCAAAGATATGAACCCCCGAGTCAACTGATGCGAGAGCTGCATGTGCTCCACCTAGTTTCAACACACACTATTACTTCACACAACCCAGCGGGGACAGATGATAGAAGACACCCAACACACCTGATAATCGCAGACACTGTCGTTCAACGGAACAACACCAAATACTTCGGAAAGAGCTGGTGACTGTCGAATGACACCTGAGGCCCACCGGACGAACCCAATCTCGGGCAGCAGCCGTTTGACCTTTGTAGATGTCGTGGCGTCCAGGATTGTCAAAGGCTGTTGTCCAGGAGCATAAGCTTTTTCGGATTGTGGCTTGATCTGTAGTGAAGATTCTAAGCTAGTAGCGTTCTGAGACTGCTGCGAGGACAACTTGGCCAGGGATTCAGAGTTCGGAGCACCAGAAGTCAGCGCCCCCGACGCTACAATGCCAAAAGTGTCGAACGCTTGCGTCGCGAACGCTTGCAACTCGTATTTGGAAACGGGTCGATGAACTCCTCCAAGCTTCTTCAGGGCTCGTACCTGTCAGTAACGGCGAAAATTCAGCTACAATGATGAGAGATATGGGTCATGGCCACGAGACGTACCACAAAGTCCAACAAAGAGAATAAACTATGGAGCGTCATCGGAGAATCTGGGACTTTCATGGACTCATCATCCTAAAGTGGATAAAAGACAGACGCATGTCAACGAGGAAAACAAACAGGCACTGGAGTCTTCGTATGGGTGCTGCGAGCTAGCTCTTACATCGATCGCATTCATGTTGGATATTTCAACCTCATCAGGATTCGTGGTGCTGCCGCTTGGGTCGGTATCCTCTTTGTCGACAGCCTTCGAAAGACTGCCACGTTCAAGTGTTTTGAAAGTTTTGAATAACCACTGAAGACGAGCTTCCAATTTCTCTCCACTTGCGAGACACATCAGACAGCAAAGCTCCATAATATTTGCGACTTCGGCGGAACGGCTGCTGATGGTAGACGTGTCATTCTCGGAAGGAGGGACCAGTTTAGTTTTGCAAATGCCTTCAAACAGTCCAGAACATTGCTCTTCGCGCTCGGCTAGACCGGTAGCACGTGTGATGTTACGTTGATACCGTCTGACAGGTAAGCGCATAAAGTAAGTTGGAGTTGCAAATTAGTCGTGACTCAAGTACATATACACACCGATTGTCAGATGTCGCTCGTTCAAGCGCAGCCTCCGCACGCTTTACGTCACCTTCTGCTATGATTAATACTCCCTTTGGAGTACCCTTGGCTTTTTGCATTTTCTCATTGACAGCTACTGCTTCTTTCAGCTTTTCTTCACATTCTCGCACCAAGGTCTTTGTTTCTTTGTACAACTTTTTGTACTTTCGTCTCAAATGTCGACCTCGAGGACGCTGTAGCAAAAAAGTCTTTTCTTCCAACAGAACATCCAATTTGTCGCTGAGATCGCGGAAGGCTTTCAATTCTGGCATGTTGGACACATCATACTTCGTTTTATCCTCTTCTTTCTCCATTGCTGTAATTTTGGATTCTTCTTCCATCCAGTTCTTTAGGTATGACTTTAAACCTTCGGGTGAATCCACCATTTCTTCTTCCATGTCAAGTCGAGTTTCCAGGCGCTTCTCGCGTGCAAGCTTTCTTTGGCGAGCGACCTTTTGTTGCGTTCGAACATGCTCACTATATTTTGTTTCAAACTCCGCGAGTAGAATCGCGTGCTCTGATTCTAGTCTGTCAATGTCGGTGTTGTCCCACTCGGACTGCAAGCAGGCACACATTTGTCATGGCAACCACATTTGGTGGCAAACCTACTAGGCGCACTTACCTCTTCTTGCCGTTGTACTTTGCGTGCTTGTAACTGTCGCTTATCCTCTTGCTCACTCTTTGCCAAAGTGTACCCAAAGAACACTGGGGAAATCACCGATGGGTTCCAGGTTTTGCGCACGATTGCAGACGGTTTGGTGGGTTTCACAGTTGGCGTGGCGTCGCGTGCAACAAGATCATCAAGGTCAGCGTCGGATGGCTCTTCTACATTCGACATTCGTTGTTTCACGATATCATCGAGTCTTTTCTGCTTTTCATCCATCTCTTCAGGCTTGGGTTCAGACGCCACAGTGTATCGCCACTTCAGTTTTGGCTTTTTAGGGGCGGTAGGTTTTGGTTTTGGCTTGGGCGGCTCCTTTAAGACTTCTCTCGCTTCCTCGGCCTTGCTTTCGAGCTTAACAACGTCCGGATCAGGTTCCAATTTGCCGTTCTCCATGTCTCGACTCTTGCGGATCATAGCATAAGCATGACAAGACGCATGGAAATTCAGGCGGTTTCGTTGCTTCACTCTTTCGTTGACCCTGTCCAACACATCTTCGAACGCCTCAAAAAATGTCGGCCATCCTACTTCAGCTTCAAACGTCAACGGTTTTGAAGGGTGTGAATCCCGGTATCGATTTTGCAGAGAATCCTGCAGATGAGAGACTTCAACTAAGTTCCACTTTGCAAGAGAGGGGCGTAGCTCATTCTCATCAATTGACTGGGTCACAGGCGGTGGTAGCCCGACCGGGTCCACCTTTGCGACTGTGTTGCCCATTGGAATCCACGTCAAATAACGAGCGTCATCTCCCACGCTATCCAATGCTTGACTTTCATCCCGGTTTGCTCGCGCAGCACAGGGAGCTCGACGGCTGGCGCATTCTCAGCGCCCAACACTCGACTTCTTAATGAGAATTCCAAACAAAAATCTTGCAAAACAGCCATCTAGCTTCAGTTGTCGGCTAACGTTGTGGTGGCACAGGCAGCGAGTTGCACGTTCAAGCTCGTGCCACTGCGTCTGTGCGCAACGACCAGCACTAGACATTTATCTCAAGCTCCAATAAATGATCACAACGCAGACGTCGCATGACATTGAACCAAGTCGTACATGCAGTACGTGCAGGGTGTCCCAAGAACGACATTACCAAGCACCAACCAGACATCAGTGACTTCAACGCCATCACCGCACCAATCAAGATCAAGGGAACAGAAAACCCAAACAACCACAACATCTACAGACATACAACAAAGATCTACCTCAACATCAACAAGGTCGACGAAAGAAAGGGAGAAACAGCCAACTAACTGTGTCGTTCGACTGTTGTGATAGCTAGCCATCGTCGTCCGTCGTCGTCGTCGTCCGTCGTCGTCAACATACAGAACAACAATGAC
>ENA-OWNT01004812-OWNT01004812.1-seawater-metagenome-genome-assembly--contig:-NODE-4812-length-11535-cov-4.325624_pt1 | contig 11535 bp, 3 predicted proteins | sample MGYA00238136_ERZ651165 | MGnify/ENA primary metagenome ERZ651165 (study PRJEB26861, sample SAMN08777766) | seawater metagenome | isolation source: coastal seawater | place: USA: Florida | collected... | reverse complement strand
CAACGAACCATGCCAACAAGTCACAAGCAACGCCCACAACGGCACCCAGCGGGGATTTCAATGCAGCCGTCCACACGAGCAGTATCTGTTTCACCAGCTGCTCGTATGCATCGGGCACGCCCTCCTCCAGCGTTTTGCGCGCGTGCAAGAGCCCGGCAAGTATTGACTTCGACAACCAGCGTGACATTGCATATGTCAGAGATGCTTGTCGCGACACGCAGCATCGTGAAATGTTCCTCGACGCAATTGAGCGCGAAGTAACTGAGCTGGGATCGGCAATGGTTGACTGCATCAGCTCCACCCCAACAAAGCGGGTTATTTGATCAAAGGCAATTGAAGCATTAAAGTTCGATTGTGCGGGAGCGTTGTACTTTCCAATGAAGCAATTGTTAACGAACTGTTGCCACGCATGCGTAATGCTGAGATCGAGCGCAGCAATCTCCGACTTAGTTGTGTACGCATGACGACCAAGCGCGGATAGTATCACAAAACAGCTGTACGGCACCACACTTGGTGCATCGTCCGATGGCGCGGGCGCGACGGAGCACATCTGTTCGCAAATGGACACAAACATCGAGCTTGGAACCGGCGCGACACTTGTGGCACTCGTACGTTCATGAGTCAAGTCTACGTCACAGAACATAATGTCCACAATTAGGTCCTGTGCCATGCCAACTGCCACCAGAGCAGCCGTGTGGGCTGTCGCTACGGCAAAACTTCCAGCCGGCAGGTGGGTGAGAGCTTCCGACACTTGCAGCAGAGGTTTGTCAATGTTTCTGAAAGGCAGTACTGTCGTTGTGGCCAATGAAGGAGGAGTGGTATGTCTTGCCGCAGTCTGCGCCGCGGCCCATGCTGCAACTCGCTGCGGATTGCTGCTGCTGGGATTGCCAGCAAGGGACGACGCGGAAAGTCTCGTTCCTTGAATTTGGAAGGTTTCTTCAAGCGGAAAGAACCCTTCCGTGTCGCCTAGCTCGGTCAATGCTGCAACGGAATTGAGCGCCTGAACAAGGTCTTCGATGTCAGCGATGGCTGCACCGTCAGTCCTGTTCCTGTCAGTTTCGTCGGTCGTGTCCTTACTAGTCGCGGGCGATGGTACCTGCGAGTTCGAAAGCACGGTGTGCGTGGCGACAACATGACTGAAAATGTGCTCCAAATAGCGCCATGAACTCTTGTTGATATTCATCATGCTTGCCACAAGCCAGCGTGAAAGACTACGAGGACGAAAGATCCGCACGACATCGCACATCAGCGCAACCAGCTTGGACTTACGAGCAAAATTCACACGTGCCGATGTGTCAGACAATTGGCGGTAAACCTGCGAGATGGTCTTGGTCAGCGTGGGCACCAAAGTCATGACTGCCAAAAGAGCTTTGTTTGCACTGTGTTGGGGAGACCACTCGCCAGACTTTGAAGACAAGACTACAAGAGTCGCCCCTCGAAACCCGCAGCGCAAACATCGAAATGCGTCTGTCGCGTCACATGCGTAGCACAGGCCTCCAACGTATGCATCGCACAAGTCGCATCGTTGTGATTTGGAAGAGTTGGCAACAATGGGTGAAATCCTCATCGGCAACTCCTCCACACTCTCAACAAATGCGCACTGAGCAAGTTCTTCTCTCAGACCCCACGCTTCCAATGCATTCAGTGTTCGCTTTAAAGCATCTATTAAAGGGGAGCTGACCACAGGCCCAGCCATCGCGAGCGCAACTTGCATGTCAGTTGCGTTAAACAATGGTCGAAGCTGTCGTCGTGGTATCTCAACAGGAACTTGCGTGAGTGCAGTGTACTTGGTGCTTGTATTGGAAGCTGGCATCAGACCCTCGATCTCAACTTTGTCACTTCGAGGGGAGCGGTGGATTCGAACCACTTGATCCTTTGCGAGCCACACTTGCCCTTCTTGTGGATGCTCCCAAAACCCTCCAAGAACAGCGCACGCAGCCCGACACGTGGCGGAACACAGCGCGTAGACCGACGACACAGCGGTCGCCGGGGACGCACTGTCGCGTTGCCAGCGCTGCGTAGCTCCAGAAGTGTCATGAGTCCAGGTGAATACTTCTTGATCCGCTGTTTCCTCGGCTTTAAGTCGCCATGTTCCGTCTCTGAGAAAAAACACGCTCCCGTGTTCGTCGACACTAATTTTTGTATGGTCACCCCACAACATAAATTCAGCATTTTCATCAACAACGAGCCTAACTTTGCTGTCATCATCAACAATGGTCCAGGTCGAATTAACCAGCTCAGCCCATGTATTGCGCCACATCGAATTGTTAATCGCTGTTGGCAGCCTTTGGCTCGAGAAAGTCTCAATTGTCTGGCCCAGCGCTGTCGCGAACACTGTCCGCCACTGCGAATTCGGATTGGCAAGGACCATTTGCATGGAGTGCAACGCAATGGACGACAGCGTTCGGTACCACGAGTGGCAGCCTGGGAACAAGTCAGGCATCGCCACAAGTCGCAGCAACCAGCCTCCCAAACCCAATGATGACAATGTGGGTAGAGGCACATGTTCCAGATCGGACAAGTCGCAGCACATGCGTTTCATTTGCAGGCCGAGCCCTATCGCAAAAGTGCAATGGGAGTCGAATGCGTCTGGAGGAGTGTGATCTAAAAGCAGACTTGCACTGCGCAACGCTGAGCACCGCACGCGAATGGGCAACCACGAACAACCCGCGGTGGAAACAGAAAAGCAGCACAATTTTCGTGGGCCGTCGCCGCAACTCTCGGACACTTCCGAGATGGCGAGGCTTGCATGGAGCAAGAACTGAGTCTGCTGAAACAAACACTCAGTGACTGCCTGGGTCGCAGGCACAGGGGCGAACTGCGAGTCTTCGAGGCACACTGCAATAGCACGTGGCCAAGAAACTCCCAACGCAGGCATGGGCTCAACTGGTGTCAAATTATCACCGTGTCTACATCCAGAAGACAACTTAGCTGAAATTTCGAGCAAACTTGAGAGGCCATTGTTGACGATCCTCGCGCCAACTGTGCCGCCATGACGGCTCGCGGCAAGAACACAGGAGCCTGTTGCCCACGTCATCCGCTTGCAAAGTATCAGCGTTCTTGCATCTAGAACTGACAAAACAGTATTGGCTGACGTGATGGCGTCAACGATTCTAACCGCAACCAAATGTACTGCTGACACGAACTGTTCGACAAGAGCGTGATGTGTATCTAATTGGAGCTCCTGCACAATGCATTCACCGCAAAACAATGTTTGCGTGACCAAGGTGAGCAGCCGCCGACTACGTGGCGAGTTGTTGCTTTGAAGCATGTCCTGAGGATTGCACTTGCGCACAAGATCTGACTGCAACAGTGCGAGGACGTCGCTAAATATCGCGCACAACCACGAACTTGCGTCTTCGGATCCCATCGTGTTGCAATTTTGCACGTTCCGCACAGCGACCAAAGCACTTCGTAGTGCGCGTAAACTCGCTTCGTTAGCAGCACCGCGTTCCATAGCGCTTTGGAAACTTGTGTTGATGTTCGCTGCAGCAAACATCAAAGCATTTCCGATGGATGTCGTGCGCAAACTCTTTGCAAAAAGGTATCGGCGCACTGCTTGCAATGCAGCAACACGAAGTTGGAACGTGGTCGCATGCTTGATGAAGCTGTGCTCAAAGGTTGTGTTTAGTACTGTGCGCAACACAGCGTCGTTCCCAACAGAGTCCGACGCTTGGTCTGGAGCTCGCGCGAGAGACTGTTGGTCATCCGTGCTCGGTGACAGTGCAGCGCCTGCTAGTGCACAGTGCAAGCACGCATCGTAGTCGCAGGCGCGACAGCTCAGCATGGGCACATCTGGTTTTTGACGCTTTCCGCAGACATCGCAATTGAACGAGCTTGAGGAGGTGACAAAAGCAACTAAAGGATCACCTCGGGGACAGACGGGGCGCGAACAAAACTCATCGCAATTGCCGCATTTTTCTGATGGCTGTTCTGAAGATTCGAGGCAACTACACTCCAAAAGAATGTTGGCGCATGTTGACAATATCTGGAAGCATTCCAGCATAAAAGCGTGCCCGTTTTTAGGCCCGAAGCCAAGTGTATCTGGGAGTGGCGGCGGAGCAGGAACATGCTTGGGATGCACCGGCGTGTGATCACCTGAAGCTCGCGAGGAAGGTTGCGGTTTGGGGGTTTGCGACGCCGATTCGGCACCTGCCAAGCCGTTAAAGTTGGCCACTGCGAAAAGGAGCGCAGAACAATACTTCACGCCGCTGACCGTGCACAAATTTTCTAAAACGGTGTCGAATGTGAGCCGAAAAATACTAACAAGTTTTGCGGGAACAGTTGATGTATCCGCCGGGAAATCATCGGCGCTTGAATGTGAGACGAAGAGTGCCGCAATGTTACGAATTGTGTCAGATCCTTGCCGCAATAAATGTTGCAGGTAGGCTTCTGGGAGTCCAAAATCAAAATTGTCGAAGTTAAACGGCTTGCGGCGTCGCTCGCGGTCAGGAGCCTCCTGCGGCATTTTCAAATGTTCCAGGACTGACTTCGTACATTGTTGCTGCACATCACCGAAGTAAGAATCATCATGTAATAGAGTTGAAACCCAGTATCGCTGTGATCCTTCCAATTTGCGATTTGATTGCTGCGCAAGAGTACTTTCGACTGTTTCGCTCAGTGATTCAACGGAGGTGAACTCGGCTTTCAGAGAAGCCTCGTGGGGTTCGTTGTCGAGACTAGCCCGTGCCAAGCCATGCCCTGTTCGTCCAAGCGAGAATAGTTGCATCGCTGTGTCGTGGCGCTCTGTGGTCCATACCAACGATTGCAGAGCTGCGCTGAATGGAGCTTCGAGTGGCAGATGTGGCAACAGTTCAAGTTCATACACAGTGGGCGGCACACGGTGCAGCTCGTCGATGGTGGCTACGATGTCGGACAGTAGATTGCGACAGCTTTGGAAAGCGACGAAACGTGGGTTTACAGTGTCCGTGGGGTCCCGCAAAGCAGCGCATTGTTCCTGAATCAAATTCATTGCCGGAATCCCAAATGATCGCACTAAGAGCTGCCTGATATCCAATGGCAACCATCGATTTGCGTGCAGCGACAACATCGCAGCACAAGGGCGAACCACCGCCTCTGCGAACGCCAAAAGAAATGGAAAAGAATCGCGACGTTTGGTTGTGGCCCACACGCTTCGAAAGGTTGAAATCAATACTTCAATGCATTCGCAAATTATGCCAAGGCGTAAGGGTTCAAGGTTGCCAACGTTCAGCCGTGGGCAGCTGTGGCAACAACGAGCACCCAAAACATCGATACTGGAAAAATAACCTGACACTTCACCATGTTTCGGTGGGGCCGATGCTGACACTACAACACCCACCATTGTTTGTGTTGGTAGGCAGTCAGACAATTCATGCACCTTATCTGCGGCAAGGCGACCGGTGGCGGCCATACTTTGGTCGTTCATCATGCACATTGTTAACGTGTTGGCGCCGCTGTCCACATGGAGGCATACAACACCTTCACACGACAAAGGAGAATCAATGTGATGTTCCCACATCATGCATGCGCCCTGCCAGCATTGAATCCGTTGTTCATCAACTCTCCACACAGTGCTAATGGACTCCTGTTCAATATCTTGAGCAAACACAAACACTGGGAAGCTGCAGACAGGGTGCAGAGGTACCGTGAACTGATGACGCCCTGTATGCCTCCAGAAAACAGGCGACTCGAATTGTTGTTTCCATGACAACGGCTTTTGTGATCCTGCACTTGGCGCTTCTGACACAGTGGTGTTATGCTGCTTGAATGTGTGACGAATAGCAATTTCAACACTGTCGACAACGGTGCTGGCTCGACACTCAGTGCAGTGGGCGTTGTTAAAGCAATGAAGCGGCATTGGGCGGTGGACATTCTTTCGTTGAGGGCATTTCGCGGAGACTTCTGTGGTACACCTGACATTCAGCAATAGTTGAAACAGCATTGTCCAAATTCGCATTGGTGGTGCTTGCAACAGTCCCGCGTGCTCAACTCGGGATCCATGGGCTTCGCATTTTGCTGCGTCTCGTGTCAAATGAGGAGCCATTGACTTCAACCACAGTGGAATGCTCTCGAGAAATTCTTTTCGAGGGCTGATCGCGTTGTCAGTATCGTCGGTTGTGCTTGAATCGTTGGTTGTGGCCTTCAATCCCCACAAAACATTGCGCAGGGGTACAATTATTGGCGCATGTGACTGCAACGGCGTCCCAACGTTGACCAACTCGTTCGCATTGTTGTCGAACACTGACATGAAATTTCGCACCGCAGTGTTCAATGTTGCACATTCCGTGGCTGGCGAGCTGATAAGTTGTGATATAACCTGAAACTGATCCTTGACACTGCTGGGCAAAAATATTTTCATGTCCATGGTGAGAGTCTCCGCGGCCAGATCGGGTAAGATGCGTAGCTGTGTGAGTTGGTCAAAGCAGTCAAGCTCGCTGCATTGGGCGACACTTCGCCGTGCCCAGTCTTCCAAATCACAGAGAAGCGTCACGAGAATAACGAATTGTTCACCATCTTGTCCGCATTCAAGGTTGGCACCATCCGGACCGCAGTAGCGCGAAAATGCTTGCACCAACCGTAGTAGCATACAGACTCCAGAGACTCGTTCGTTGGTGCTGGGCAGCGTTTCCTGCTGCAAGCCATCCAGCACGAACTGCAGCATTGACACCAGAAGACGGAATGCCGCAGATACGTTTTCTGCATCCTGATGGAACGGAAACGTCGCGACAGATCTGACGTAAGGACTGGCTGTTTCGGCGAAAGCGGCTACGAAAGCATCCACAGCCGGCCTGATGGCCGACCAAACAGCGCTCATTGCGGCAAAACCTTGAACTCTGTCCGCTTCAACAGGCGCTAGCGACGAGTCGGCATTGGGAGTGGCACCATTGGCGGTAAGTGGCGCACCATTCACAGGAATGTCGTCAACCTCGGGTGCTTGCATTGATTTCGCAAGCGCTAACTCCAAGTCTCGTGCCTCCTGCTCGTCTGAATCCAGGTCTTCGCTTCCCACATCGTCATGAGTCGGAGAGGCCGAAGCACTTGCTGATTCTGGACTGTTTGCGGGCTTGGCACTCTGGGCTGCATTGTCGTTGTCGGCCAATGACGCTGCGATCGCCAATTCCAGAAGAGCCATTTCGTCCATTTCAGCGTAATTGGCTCCGTTCACCATTGCTGTCATGTCAAACTCTGATTGTCGCGGGTCGATGGCGGCGCTTTCCGCATGCCTTGGCTCCTCAACTTCAGAGTCCTCAATTGCAACGTCTTCATTCGCAGCGTCTTCAATTGCAGCGTCCTCCAAACTGGTTCCGTCGAGTTCAGGCTCAACACCCCATGCAAACACCGGCGACGTCGCAACATCCAAATCAGAAATGGTGTGCGTTGTTTCTGCGTCTATGTTCTGTGACAACGAGGGCACGTTGGCAGTGTTCGTGGTTCCAAAATCTCCACGGGACATGTCGTCCACAGAGGCCCACCGATAGCCAGCGGACAGTTGGTTCGCATGAATGGTGCCGTGGTGAGGAGACGACACCAGCGGTGAGTCGTACACTCTCGAACCGCTGCCAGCGCAAAAACGCCACTGACCAATGAGAGTAGACCCTATGATATGTTTCGCCTGCAAACCAAAACACTTTTGCGATTGCTGCAGTTGAGTCACCGTCCGTGCGACACTCCAGAGTCTCAGCTCTGCAATGTATCCGCACAAGTTTCGAGAACATGCAACATGAGCTCCGCCGCGTGGTGAACCACCGATGAAGAGAGGTTCGGCGGCGGCATGCGAAGATAAGACGGCGGTCGCTTCATCATTTAATTGCGTGAGAGTTTCGACCAGTACGCCGTTTCGGAATACTGTTGACTCCCCAGCTGTACAAACGATTGCAATATGCGTCCAATCTCCATCGCCAATGATGGATTGGGACGTCACCATGCAGCGTGTGCAGCCGTGACGAACTTTAACGCGGCCATCATCAAGTACGGAAACCAGCAACGTTGGGTCCGAGTTACTGCCACACACAATGATGGTGTGCTCATGGGCGGCGTTCACTTCCGCTGTCTGAGACAAGTTCAGACATACAAACGCCTCTACGGAAACATCACCCTGTAGACGAGCTCGATCAACGCCATCGACGCGGACGTGCGCATCGCACAACTGCAACAGCTGAAGCCGCGCACTCGTGCCCACTGCAGTGTACCCTTCCGGTCTGTGCTTGAGTTCACTCTCGCCAACGATCATCTCCACTTTTTCACCGGCACTGACACTGATGCAAGGGAAAAGTGCCTTCTTTCCAGAACAAATGTCTTCCGGCAGTTGTTCGAACGCAGTGCCCAGTCGACGGCCATTAACGCTGAATTCCATGGTTCGGGCTTTGAGATCGAGCAAGCAGCCGACGATATCATTGACTTTGTAAGACCGACCCGCATGTTGGCCACCGTAGCGACTACCTTCGGTTGACGTCGCTTGACCTGCACAACAGCGGAACATCAAAATGTTTGAACGGCAATCAAAACTGTACATCACAGCAATGTCCATATGTACCAGCGTTGTACTTCAAGTGTCGCTTGCCACAATACGACCACGAATTCGGGTCGTCGCCAACTCCTAATGAGCTATCATCACTAAAAACCGCCTCCTCGGTGGCCCACCCAACCTGCACGATGAATATGAAGAGATAAGGCACCAGAGTCAAACTATGCAGTCAATGTGGTTGTTCGCACGCACCTGGCAGAAGTGCTGCTTGTTGAACGTCGCAATTTTAACTTCGTAATACCATTTTCCCGTGTGCTCGCCGTCGATCACCGCCGAATCGTGGTCGGCTACATGCTGCATGTTATATCCAGTAAGAGCACACGTTCCAAATGTGCTTGTACCACGCACGACAAATTTGGACGAGCGGTCCAGAACTTGCACCGCGCCTGAGAGAACGGCCACTGACGCGAGGCGCCCCGTCACGTTCGAAAACAACGAGGCGAGGGCTTTGGAGCGAAGTTGTTCGCGTGAGGACGAGTCTTCGCTTTGTCGCATGAGGTGTGCCAAATCTGCCACTGCCGTTTCTGACAAAGAGTACTGCGCGGCGTCAACTGTATTATCTGTGGCCTTTGCTCGCAGCGGAAAAAGCAACATATCACACGCCAAGAGAAAGGTGACAAATGAACGTGATTTCACGGTCTCCGCCAGCAGTGTATCGATGGTTGGCGGCTTGCCATTCACGGTGTCGAAGGTATTCGGTGACAGTTTCGTCAATGAGGCTGTAGCCTCTGTCGCCATTGCAGTGTCTTGGTTGCCCGGCACTTGCTTTGCGCTGCTCTCTGTTTCTTCGATGCTCAAATGATCTTGCCTCCGTACCTCCAATTTCGGTGAAGGCGACGCGCGTCTTCTGCGCTTGTCTTTCTTCGTCGTCCTCTTCTTGCCTCGCCCCTTCTTTCCCGTCTTACTGCCGTTGCTGTTTCGCGGTGGTTTGCTTGGCGTTGAAAATGCTGCACCCTGCGGCGGTCGACTGGACGAGTGCCGGGCGCTGTCGGTAAGCATGCCGTAGAGGGTTGGATAGCTCTGCTTGAGAAAGCGAAAGTATTCCGGGAAGATGGTAACCAGTGATGCTGAAATGGCTGCCGTAGACGACACCTTGAAGGCGCTGAGCAATGGCTTCACCATAGCACGGTTATCCTTAGCTAATTTCATGAGCAGCGCATCTTCCAGAGATACAACAATGTCGGGCGTCACCACGCGCTCGAGGTTGCACAATCCTATTGCATTGGCAGCCCATTCCTCATCAAAACCGTCGTCCCTTTCAGCGCGGCTGTTTGCTTCGGAGGATGCAGCCAATCGATGGAGTGGGGAGGCCCGGTGGAGCTTAGTCATGGCTGTGACACAGATTGTTGATCACGTAGCCATGCTTTGCACAACTATTCTGCGTGCAAAGGCGATCGAATTAGTGTGCAGACACAGTGCCCCCTTTAAAGACCCGCACACGTGCGGCAATGCATAATGTCGCTTCGCGCAGGTAATTGTGGATCAAGTCATTTTGCCCTGCCTCACGCCAAACGTTTCTGCTGTGCAGTCCGGCAGAGTTTGCTACGCTGCAACGAGGCTGTGGTTTGATAACCCAGCCGGTTGCCGCGTGCACACGGACCGTTCGCACAAAAAAGTGCGGATACTGCGAAACAAATAAGTGGCAAGCCAGTGTATCAAACGCCAAGCTGCTGTATATATGCTCTCCCTGCGTCAGCAGCGTGTGCGTTCTTGTGCCTCGTCAACACGCAAGTAGAACTCGCCTGAAACTGACTACTCTGCAACAGTTGCTAACCCTTCACATGGCAAAACACAGTCAAAACTGATTGCCAAGGCTTCGAGTAAGCACTCCAGCGTGATTTTGCACCTGGCATGCAGCAATCACAGCTCCCCGCCCACCTAATACATGTACGTACACTAGGTGGATAGTAGGGCACATGGTACTTCGTCTATTCCCAAACAGCACTGGCAAAACACCAACTCGACCGGCGACAGATCGAACTGACCACCCAGCTGCTGACTTGCCGTTTTGGACGCAAGTACGACAAAGACCGCCACGACGACAACGACGACAACGACGACAACGACGCCGAACGGTGACGGCGACAACACAACACAACACAACACAACACAACACAACACAACACAACACACAACACCAACATAAAAACGCTGATGACTGATGACAGTCCGGCATCCGGCATCCGGCAGTGGCAGTCACGGGAGTCACGGCGTCACGGCGTCACGGCGTCACGGCGTCACGGCGTCGCGGCAGTGACTTTCGAACTTCGAACTTCGAACTTCGACGGCTTCATCAATCTTCCGCTGCGTCGCTCTGTCGTCGCTCTGCGGCCGCCACAGCCACAGCCAGCCAGCCTCGCTCGTCTCGCTGCCATCCGCCGCACTGTCACGCACAGACTCCTCCCACACCCACCCACACCCACTCACTCGATGCTTCATTCACGCCTTTGTTGTCCACAGCTGGTGAGCGTCGCAACTAACTGTTGAAGTGAATTCAACAATGCAGTACATTGATTTGATGTTTGGAGTAGGTAACCAGACTGTGAGAAATAGAGAAATACGTTACTGTATAGCATAGAATGGTTGGAATGTCGGGAGTCAGGAAGAGACGACAGAGATCTCCGAAGAATCTCAGAGAATTCGATCGCTTTCTCTCCTTTCTCCTTTCCCTTCTTCAGCGCTCACTCACTCACTCACTCACCTTCACTCACAGCCCAGCCCCCACCCACCCACCCACCCAACACCTCCACAGCACACCACAGCACAACTCAGCGTCACTCACTCACTCACTCACTCACTCACCCACAGGCACGTCACCCACAGTCACTCACAGTCACTCACAGTCGCTCGCCGGCGTGAAGCAATTTATGTATCTCTAACCGAGACATTCGTGATTTAATGTGCTATGTGTTGGGCGAATCCATTGTAATCCCGTATATGGATACTATGGTATGTTGTCCCTGTGACGACGACAGACAGCCTTGCAGTCAGGCAGTCAGTCAGTCACAGTCGCTGTCAAGCGAATTTTC
>ENA-OWNT01004811-OWNT01004811.1-seawater-metagenome-genome-assembly--contig:-NODE-4811-length-11546-cov-3.381463_pt1 | contig 11546 bp, 9 predicted proteins | sample MGYA00238136_ERZ651165 | MGnify/ENA primary metagenome ERZ651165 (study PRJEB26861, sample SAMN08777766) | seawater metagenome | isolation source: coastal seawater | place: USA: Florida | collected... | reverse complement strand
CAAGCGACGAAGCGTACTTCCGTACGCGAGGAGGGCAGGGCCAAGTTGTCGGCGAAATAGGCCGATGGATCGCCGTCTTAAGGGGGCGTGATCGGAGGCTGCATGGGCTCGCCGGGCTTACCTCGCTTCCCGGGCTCTGCGCCCTGCGCGGGCCGCCGCGGCGGCAACGACGGCCGCTGCCCGTAGGTGTCGTGAGCTTTCTTCAAGGCCCCCTGGAAGCGGTTCACCTGGTCGTAGAGGTTCTGGGCGGCCACGACCTGCGCCGTGGCGGCAGCGACCCACTGGTCGAGGACCTCGGCCGCAGGGCCCTCCTCGACCTGGGCCCGGGCGCCCTCGAGGGAGGCCAGGCGGGCCTTGGCCTCGGCGACCGCGTCGGCCGCGCCGGCGAGCCGCTGCGCTACCCGATCGCTGGCCGACTGCCGGCCTGGCGCTGCCGGCACCACTACCTCGGCCGGGGGCGCATGCCGGTCGAGCGTGGCGGTGTGGCTGTTCGGCGCCCGGTCGTGGCGGAGGGTGCAGGGTTCGCCGTTGGTGGTCACCACCTCGAAGCGCCCCGCGGTCACCGGGAAGTGACCGCCGCAGCCCACCACCGCACCACTGGCCGACTCGCCGTCGACTCGCCCGGAGACGCGCACCTCGGTGGGCGGAGCGACCGTGCAGCTCCCCGCGGTCTCCGCTCCCTGTGCCCCGGACCAGGTCGCCACGCCCCACGGGGTGTCGGCGATGGCCTTGGCGGCGAAGTAGGCCTTCATCGCCGTGTCGTCGGCGCCCTGCTCGGGCTTCGGCGGCGCCGGGGGAAGCAGCCGCACCGCGCCGTCGACCGACTCGACGGTGAACCACAGCGACGAGCCCGCGCGCGCCACGATGTGCCCCGGCACCCGAACCGTGGAGGGGTCGTCGGTGTGCCCTGCCAGGTCGCACGCCACCCAGCCCACCTGCTGGCTCTTGGCCAAGGCACGGACCGCCTGCTCCTGCGGCGTGGCCGCGGGCTCGGGAGCGCTGCTGCATCCTCCCAGCCAGAGAGACACCAGCACAGACATCACCGACACGATCACAGAGGCTCCACGAAGGCGGGCAGGGCGTCGAACGCGAGGGTCGCGCTCACCGCCGTGCAGTGGCCGTCGGCGTCAGGGAACAGATCCGCCAGCTCCTGCACGAGGGGACGTAGTAGCTCGGCGAGGTCGGCGATGTCGTCCTCGTCGAGGATCTGCTCGATGTCTTCCACGGGAATGCCGGCGCCCAGGATGCCGGTCCAGCCGTCGGGGCCCATCTCCGCCCGAATCGCGACGTTCTGCAGGTGGAGCACCACGTCGACGTCGAGCACCTGGAGGGGAAGGTCCAGGGAGAAGCCACGGGCTTCCACCACGCCGTCGACCACCGGCACGCAGGACACGGTGACCGGCTCGATCACGCCGAGGGTCTGGGCATCGAGCACGGCACCGTCGGAGCCCAGCAGCGGCGCACCGACCCCGCGCCACACCGTGACGTCGGCGCAGGCGCCGGGGTCGTCGAGGGGGGTGGTGACGTCGATGACCATGAGCAGCTGGCCGTTGGCGATGGACTGCCGCAGGAGGTCTTCGAGGGCGCTGGCCTCGGTGGCCATCAGCACCGGCACCAGCCCGGCGAAGGTGTTGTCGATGCCCGTCCGGCCCGCGCTGTCGACGGCATCGACGTGGCCGCAGCCCTGGTCGTCGCTGGCGTCCGAGGTCACGCCGTCGAGGTCGAAGCCCTCGGCCGTGCCGTCGACCACGCCCACGAAGCCCAGGGCGCTCACCAAGGCGGCATCGGTGCGGGTCTCCACCGGAGGCTCCGCCGGACGGTCGACGTTGAGAGGCTCCGTGGCCGGAGCCTCCTCGGCCGACGAAGAGCAGGCCGCGAGGGCCAGCCACCACCACCAGGTTCGCATCAGAGCTCCAGGGGCGCCCAGCCGGTGTCGACCGTGGTGTCGTCGGCCCCCCAGCTGGGCAGTGAGAGGTCGAAGGCCCGCAGCACGGACAGCATGGCGTGGTTCACGTTCTCGTTGCCCTGGGAGCGCAGGTGGTGCCCGGTGACCAGCTTCCCGCAGGCCCCCCCGGCGAGGAGCAGCGGGATCTCGTCGAGGCGGTGGGTGCGGCCCTCGCTGACCTCCGAGACCGCCATGACCAGGGCGTGGTCGAGGAGCGTGCCGTCGCCTTCGTCGACCGCGTCGAGGGCCCCCAGCAGGTAGGCGAGCTCCTCCATCACCGCCACCGTGGCCTCGTGCACCTCGGGCTGCGCGCCCCCCTCGTTGTGCGTGAGGTTGTGATGACCGTCGCTGGCGGCCGGGAACAGCACATTGGACAGCGCCCGGTGATGGGAGAAGCTGAAGACGCGGGTCTGGTCGCAGGCCAGGGCCATGGCCAGCAGGTCGCTCATGGCGCGGCTGCGCCGGGACAGCTGGATGCGACCGTCGATGTCCGGGATGCTCTCGGGGGGGGCCTCTGGCCGCACGCAGGCGGCGAGGTCTGGCGGGGCCTCCTGCAGGCGGGCCAGGCGCTGCTCCAGGCCGCGGACGCCGTCGGTGTGGGCCTCGAGGCGGATGCGGTCTTCGGTGCCGAGGCGGCTGGACAGGCGGCCCAGGTCGCCCAGCACGGCGTCGAGCACCGAGCGCCGGAAGCCGAGGGAGGGGTCGACGGTGCCGGAGCCGCCGGGGTCGCGGAAGGTGTCGCCGAAGAGCCGCTGGTAGAGGGCGAAGGGGTCGGTCTCGCCGTAGTTGGGCTGGTTGGCGCCGCTGTAGCTGAAGCACTCGGCGTCGGCGATGCCGATCTGGAGCGAGCGGTAGAGGGTGTCGTTGCCGATCTCCGCCGCGAGGACCTGGTCGACGGTGGGAGCCCGCACGCTCCAGCCCTCGTCCGCGCCGTCGAGGTCTTGGCCGGTGAGCAGCCCCACGGCACCGGACCAGTGGGGGCTCACGTTGGGGACCTTCACCTCGAGGCCGGTGCAGACGGTGACCTTGGACCGCAGGCCGAGCAGCGGGGCCAGCTGCTCCGAGGGCTCCCAGCCTGCCCCGGTGGTCAGGGGGGTCCAGCGGTCGGGCAGGTTGCCATTGCCCCAGAAGAAGACGCCGAAGCGCCGCGGAAAGCCCGAGGCGCAGGTGGACGCATGGGCCTCGAGCCACGGGAGGGTGAGCCCCACGGCGCTGCCGCCCAGCAGCCCACGCAGCACACCTCGACGGGAGATCGAGCCAGGAGTGGGGCGGGTCATCGGCGGGCTCCTTCGCTCTCGACGCGGCGGAAGGCCTCGCTGGTCGCCATGGCGCGGAGGAGCGGGCGCAGCTGGTGGCCGCTGGCCACGAAGGTCTCTGCGAGCCACTCGTTCGTCTCGTAGGGTGGGTCGCCGCCGGCGCCATAGACCCACCAGCGGTCGACCCAGCATCCCGGCAGGCTGGCGTGCTCGGCCACCACGCCGCCGAGCTCGGCCGCGTCGGCGAAGGAGGCCCCGTCGAGCTCGCCGGAGGGGTCGATGGGCGCACCGCCCTCGAGGGTGCGGAAGCGGCCGACGGCGTCGAACTGCTCGAGCCCCAGGCCGATGGGGTCGGTGATGAGGTGGCACACGGCGCAGCCTGGCTCCTCCAGGTGCGTGGTGAGGCGGTCGCGCAGGGTGGGCGACGTGGTGTCGGGCTCGGGCAGGGAGGTGTCGACATCCGCCGGCGGCTCGGGCACCGGCTGGCAGAGCAGCGTGGAGCGCACGAACAGCCCGCGCCCGGTGGCCGAGGTGCGGGTCGCGTGAGAGTGGCCGGACAGCACCGAGACATGCCCGAGGACCCCGCGACGCTCCGGACCGAAGGTGACGGGCCCGAAGCCCTCGAGGGTGGGGGCTGGCACCTCGTAGAGGGCGGCGAGGCGAGGGTCGACGAAGCTCACCGAGCTGGTGAGGAGCTCCCGCCAGTCGGCGTCGCTCGTGCCGAGCCAGGCCGCCAGCTGCAGGGTCTCCTCGCGGGCAGCCGGGCCGAGCTCGGGATGGGCGTGCTGGAAGATCAGCGGGTCCTTGTCGAAGTCGTCGAGCCGCTCCAGGTGGAACCACTCGGTGACGAACCCGCGGATGCCCGCCTCGAAGCGTGGGTCGGCCAGCAGGCGCTCGACCGCGGCGGCCCTCCCCTCGGCGGTGTCGAGGCTGCCGTCGGCTGCGGCCGCGAGGAGCTCGTCGTCCGGGGGGGCGGCCCAGAGCAAGAAGCTCACCCGGGTGGCCCACTCGTGCGGCCGAAGCAGGCCTTCCTCCCCGACCTCCACCCGGTAGAGGAAGTAGGGGCTCTGCAGCAGCGCGGCGAGGGTGTAGCGCCAGGCGGTGGGAGGGCTGTCGGCCTGGGCCAGCTCCGCCCACAGCGCCACGAGGGCATCGACTTCCTCGGCCTCCAGCGGGCGGCGCCAGGCCCGCTCGCCGAGGACCTCGACCGAGGCTGCCACGCAGGCGGTGTCGGCCGCGTCGACGGGGGCGCAGGGCAGCCAGGCAGCCATGGCATCCGCGTCGGCCACTCGCTGGTCGGCCAGGAAGTAGGCCGCATCTTCGTAGCGCTCGACACCGAGGGCCGACAGGGCGTCGATCGCCGCGGCGGCGGAGGCGAAGCCGATGGCCTCGCCGTCGGGCTCGAGGGTGGAGGGCATGGCCACCTGGTCGCCGAGGACGTGCCGGGCGCTGGCCTCGTACTGGGCGGTGGTGAGCCGCCGCAGCCGCGCCGGGGACGGCTGGGCCGCCGGCTCCTCGGGGAGGAGCTGGCTCGGAGGGGCCGTGTCGGCAGGGGGCTCCTCGGCGTTGCAGCCGACGAGCGCCACGAGGGTCAGACCGGTCAAGACGCGCATGGCGGCGATTGTACCGTTCCGACCGGGGGGCTGCATCCTACCCCGCCGGCACCGCGCCGAGGCGCCGAGGCCTCAGGGCCAGAGGTAGAGCACGCCGGCGTTGGTCGCGACCACCATGCCGAGCCCCCCCCAGTCGACGCTGGTGAGGGTGCCTTGGAAGCGCAGCACGCCGACCTCGCTCCCGCTGGCCAGGTCGACCACGCGCGCCTCGGTGGCGCTCGCGACGAGCAGCTGGGCGCCGTCCGGAGAGAAGTGCAGGCTCTGAGCGACGAGGCCCTCGAGCTTCGCCTGCGGGCTGAAGGTGGCGCTGTCCCAGATGAAGACCACGCCGTCGTTGCCGGCGGTGGCCAGGCGGGCGCCGTCCGGGCTCCAGGCCACGCTGGACACCCGGCCGAGGTGCTCGCGGAGCGACGCCTTGCGCTTGCGCTCGGCCACCTCGTAGACCGTGGGGTCTTCCCCGACCGTGACCAGGTAGGTGCCATCGGGGGACAAGGAGAAGCCGGTCATCACCCGGGCCGCCACCTGGAAGGGCTCGCCCAGGGGCTGGCGGGTGTCGGTCGACCAGGCTTGCACCTTGGTCGCGTCCACGTCGACCACCATCGTCTCGCCGCCCCAGGCCAGGTAGGAGTGGCCACCACCGGTGTCGAGCCGGGCCTTGCGCCGCCAGCGCCGGCCGGGGGCGTAGAGCGACACGCCGTCGTCGGCCATGACGCCCAGCAGGGAGCCGTCGCTCTTCCAGGCGAAGGGCCGGCTCGGGGCCAGCCCACGGATGGAGATGGGGGTCACGCCGCCGCTGAAGGGCTCGAGGGCGACCAGATCGCCGCTCATCCAGCCCTGGAGCTTGCCATCGGGGCCCCAGCGCATGAGGCGGGGGGTCTCGCCGAGGGCATGCTGCTGGGCCGGCGCGAGAGGCTGGCCGCCCGACGGCACCCGGCTGAGCTGGATGCGGCCGGCGTCGATGTCGGTGACGGGGCGGTCGACGATGGACTGCCCCTGCGCCTCCACCGAGAGGAGCGCCACCTCGCCGCCGCGAAGGCCGGCCACGACCGCGGTACCGTCGGCCGACAAGGCCACGGTGCGCACGGCCTCCTTGGTGGGCAGCAGATCGAGCACCTGCCCACCCGTGGAGCGGACCTCGACGCCATCGGCGGTGCCCACCACGCAGAGGTCGAGCCCCGCGGAGAAGGCCATGGGCGCGTCTTCCGACACGTTCCACAGGCCCTCGGGCTGGTTCGGCGGGGCCCACAGACGGAAGCCATCGCCATCCCACAGGGCGGTCACCAGGCGGCCATCGTCGTCGAGGCTCGCGTCGACGTAGCGCTGGGGGTCGGAGCGGGCGTCGATCACGCGCACCAGACGGCCGGTGGAGACCTCACGCACCTCGAGGCCGTAGCCCGTGTCGACGTAGAAGACCTCGCCCGCGTCGTCGACGAACACGCCCTGGAGCTTGTCGAAGGAGAGGGGGTCGGGGTCGGCCGGCTGGTCGGCCTGCCAGCGGTGGACCCGCCAGAAGGCCACCTGCTTGGTGACGGCCACGTCGCCGGCAGCGGTGCGGAACAGCCGCCAGGGCTCCCCTTCGGTGTCCGGGATGGGGATGATCTGCTGCTCGCCGCTGTTCATGTCGACCACGACGAAGCCGTCGTCGGTCGCCCCGATGGCCTGGCTGCCATCGAAGGAGAGCGTCCAGCGCTTGGCCGTGACCTCGACGGCCGTGGCCTTGCCCTTCTCGTCGAGGCGCAGCATGCCCCCCTTCGAGGAGCCCGCCACCGCGAAGCGACCGTCGGCCGAGAACGCCAGGGCATCCGCCACCGAGCCCAGCTTGGCCTTTCCACCACATCCTGCCAAGAGCATCGCTGCTCCGATGGCTATCCCTACTCGCAAGGTCTCCCCCAGGGGTTGCACGCGCGCGAGGGGTAACGCAACGGTCCTGCCGAGGCCCTGCTCCGCGGTGTTGCGGCCATGGCGCTACAGTGGGGTTGGAGGTTCCTTGGTTCTGCTGCTCGCCAGCCTGGCGCTGGCCGCCCCGACGGTCCAGCTCACGTTCGCCGTCGACGGGCGAGGGAGCCGCGTGGTGGCCCAGCCCCTCCGCGACGCCCCTCCCCTCCCCCGGGACGCCGAGCGACTCGGCCCTCACCCGCTGCTGGTGCAGGTCCTCGATGCCCAAGGCCACGTCCTCGCCTCGGTCCACGCCGCCGACCCCCGCCATCGGACCCTGGTCGACCCCGCCGGCCAGCATCTCCACGCCACCCTCGCCGCCGGCACCACGAGCGTGCAGCTCCCCGTCCCCGCCGGCGCCGCCCAGGTGCGGATCGATGGCCAGATCCACCCCCTCGCCTTCGCCCCGCCGACCCACCCCGTCCGCGCGCTGCCCCCGCCCGCAGCCCAGGCCCTCGTCACGTCGGGACCCTCCGACGAACGCCTCGACCTGCTCTTCCTCGGCGACGGCTACACCCAGGGCGAGCTGGGCGACTTCGCCGACGACGTCGACCGCATCGTCGCCTACCTCCTCGACATCGAGCCCTACGGCGAGTACGCCGGCCTGTTCAACGTGTGGCGGGTCGACGTGGCCTCCGCCGAGTCCGGCGCCTCCGACGACCTGCTCGGCGTCTCCCGCGACACCGCCTTCGGCTGCGCCTACGGCTGTGCCGGCCTCGATCGACTGATCTGCTGCGACGACACCGCCGTGCTCAGCGCCGTGGGGGCGGCCGTCCCCGGTGCCGAGGGCGTCATGGTGCTCGTCAACAGCGACGAGTACGGCGGCAGCGGCGGCTTCACCTATGCCACCAGCTACGTCGGCACCGACTTCGGGCCCGAGGTGGCCGCCCACGAGCTCGGGCACTCCCTGGTCGGCCTGTGGGACGAGTACGGATACGGCATCGATGGCACGGGCGCGGGCCCCAACTGTGCCGTGAGCGACGAAGGCGACTGGGGCGAGTGGCTCGGAACCGACGGCGTCGACGCCTTCCCCGAGTGCTCCTACAACGCCCTGCACCGCCCCACCCTCGAGGGCTGCATGATGCGCACGCTCCAGGACGACTACTGCCCGGTCTGCCGGCAGGAGGCCGTGCTGGCGATGTACGAGCGCCTACCCTCCCTCTTCGTGTCGGTCAGCCCCACGCCCGGCACCGTGGCCGTGGAGCCGCCCCCCTTCGCCGCGGAGGTGGTCGACGAAGGCCTCACGGTGGAGTGGTACCTCGGCGACGACCTCATCCACACCGGCGCCGACTTCGCGCCCGAGTGCTTCGCCGCGGGCGGGGAGCTGACCGTGCTCGCCTACGACGCCACCCCCTGGGTGCGAGCCGACGACGAAGGCGTGCTGACCCAGCGCGAGGGGCCCTGGTTCGTGTCCCCCGGCACCTGCGCCACCCCGGCGACCGTCACCGACCCGAGTCGGTCCGACGACACCGGCGACGATGGCGACGCCTTCGTCTGCTCCTGCGCTACGGGCCCGAGCGGCTCTCTCGGGGCCTCGGGCTCCCTCGGAACGCTGCTCTTGCTTGTCCCTTGGTGGCGACGGCGCCGGCTGGTACGCTGATCCGGTGACCTCTCCAGCGACCCTACACCCCCTGGTCCAGCCCGTCTTCGGCACGACCGACGAGCTGTTGTCGACCGTCGAAGAGCTCGCCGCCTTCATCGCTCCCGACTCCGAGCAAGGGGGCGACCTCTCGCGAGTACGCGAAGGAACCGACCTTCTGCGGCAGCGTCTGCGCGACCTCGGCGAGGGCCGCCACGACGCCGGCGCCAAGCGCATCCGCCACGACCTGCGCACGCCGCTCAACCACATCCTGGGCTACGGCGAGATGCTCCAGGACGACCTCGCCACCTCCACCGACCCCACCCCGCGGGTCCTCGTGGCCCGGATCATCACCCGGGGCCGCTCGGTGCTGGCCGTGGTCGACGAGCTCGTCGAAGACGTCCTGAGCGGTGGCCAGATCCGGGCCACGCCCCTGCCGGCCCGGATGCGCCATCGGCCCCCGCCGGCCGTGGTCCGCGGCGCCGACGTGATCACCGGCAAGATCCTCGTGGCCGACGACAACCCCGCCAATGCCGAGCTCCTGTCCCGGCTCCTCACCCCCCTGGGGCACGAGGTCCGCAGCGCCTTCAACGGCGAGGAAGCCCTGCAGCGCCTGCACGAGGAGCCCTTCGATCTCCTCCTCCTCGACGTGATGATGCCCGTGATGGACGGCTTCGCCGCCCTGGAGAAGGTGAAGTCCGAGCCCGCGCTGCGACACCTCCCCGTGCTCATGATCACCAGCCTCGACGAGCTCGACAGCGCGGCCCGTTGCATCGAGCTCGGCGCCGCCGACTACCTCACCAAGCCCTTCGACAACGTGCTCCTCCACGCCCGCGTGCGGTCCTGCCTCGAGGCCAAGCGCCTGCGCGACCAGCAGGTCGAAGTGCTCGAGCGGGTCGAGCAGGAGCGGGCCAGGGCCCGGGAGCTGCTGCGGGTCATCCTCCCCGACCCCGTGGTGCAGGAGCTCGAGGAGACCAACCGGGTCAAGCCGCGGCGCTTCGAGAACGTGGGCGTGCTGTTCAGCGACATCGTGGGCTTCACCCAGTACTGCGACCAGCGCGAGCCCGAGGAGGTGCTGCCCTCCCTGCAGCGGCTGGTCGAGGCCTACGAAGACGTCATGGGCACCCACCAGATGCAGAAGATCAAGACCATCGGCGACGGCTTCATGGCCGTGGCGGGCTTGCTCGAGCCGGTCGACAACCCGGTCCTCCACTGCGTGCAGTGCGCCCTCGACATGGTCCGACTGGCCGACGAGCTGGAGCTCGGCTGGCAGATCCGGGTGGGCATCCACGTGGGCCCGGTGGTGGCCGGGGTCCTGGGGCGGCGCCAGTTCCAGTTCGACCTGTGGGGCGACACGGTGAACACCGCCTCGCGGGTCGAGAGCTACGGAGTGAGCGGCGGCATCAGCCTGTCTCGCACCGCATGGGACCAGCTCGCCCCCTACCAGCCGCGGGGTCGCACCCTCGGCCGGGTCAAGATGAAGGGCAAGGGCCTGGTGGAGCTGATCGAGTTCCAGGGCTTCGACGCACGCCCCGCCTGACAGGCTCGTCGATGAAGCTCTGGGCGCTCTCCGACCTCCATCTCCACCACCAGGTGAACCGGGACACCGTCGCGGCGCTGGCGCCCCATCCCGACGACTGGCTGGTGCTGGCCGGCGACCTCGGCGAGCGCGACGAGCAGCTCGACTGGGTGTTCGGGACCCTGGCCCCTCGCTTCGCCCAGCTGATCTGGGTCCCCGGGAACCACGAGCTGTGGACCATGCGCGACCAGCCGCTCCGCGGCGTCGCCCGGTACGAGGCCCTGGTGGCCCTGGCCCGCCGCCATGGGGTGCTGACACCGGAGTGCCCCTACCCGCTCTGGCCCGGCGACGGCCCGCCGACCCGCATCTGCCCTCTCTTCCTGCTCTACGACTACAGCTTCGCGCCGGCCGAGGTCGGCGCAGCCGGTGCGGTGGCCTGGGCCCGCGAGGGCGGCATCGTGTGCGCCGACGAGCTCCGGCTCCACCCCGACCCCTACCCCAGCCGCGAGGCCTGGTGTGCGGCACGCCTGGCCGCCACCCGGGCCCGCCTGGACGCCATCGACCCCGGCGAGCAGACCCTCCTCGTCAACCACTTCCCGCTCCGCCTCGACCTCTGTCGCCTGTTCCGCATCCCCCGCTTCACGCCCTGGTGCGGCACCGTGCACACCGAGGACTGGCACACCCGCTACCGGGCGAGGGCCGTGATCAGCGGTCACCTGCACATGCGGGCGACCGACTGGCGGGACGGCGTGCGCTTCGAGGAGGTGTCGCTGGGCTACCCACGGCAGTACGACGCCGACACCGGCGCCCCCGGCTACCTACGGGAGGTGCTCCCGGGCCCACCCGCCGCCGGCCTCAATGCGGGGCCTCACTGGCATCGATGAGGGGCTCGTCGGCCGCGGTGGTAGGCACCTGCACCAGGGCCGCCTCCACCCGGGCGCGGAGGGCCAGCAGGTCGGGGTCGGTGGGGTGTTGAGCGAGGGCCTCGGCCAGGGCTTCCTCGGCGCCCACCGGCAGACCGGCATCGAGGAGGTGCTCCACCCGGACCACGCCCTGGAGCGGGTCGCGCAGCTTCTGCTTGTCCTTCTTCACCAGCTTCTTCAGGACACGGACATCCTCCACCGCCCGACCGGTGGCGTGGAGGCGCGTGAGGGCCCGGTCGCGTAGGTCGCGCAGGCCGTACTTGTGGGCCTCTCGCACCAGGGTGACCAGGCGCCGGGGGCGCTCACCGGCCAGCGCCAGGGCCTCGTCGGCGTAGCGGGCGCGGTCGGGGGACTCGGCGCGGAGGAGCTTGCGGATGCGGCCGCGGACCTGCTTGCTCCGCACGCCGTCGAACCACGCAGGCCCCATGATGATGGCGATCAGCACCCCGAGCAGGGCCAGCGCCCACGGGGGGAGCAGGGTGCCCAGGATCTGGAAGGCATCGGTGAGACCGCGGAACATGGCGCCCCTTTAGGCACCGCTGCCCCGAGAGCAAGCTCAGGCCTCGCCCACCACCCGCACCAGGTCCATCGAGGCCACCTGGCGCACGCGCTCGAAGAAGGCCGCCGGGGGCAGCACCGTGACGTCGCCCCCGAGGTCGCGGTGGAGCTCGACCAGGTGCCAGTCGTCGCCGTCGTGCCAGAAGAGCTGGTCGCTGACGGGCTCGCTGGCGTGGTCGAAGGCCGTGCCCACCGCCGAGGCCATCACGCGGAGCGCG
>ENA-OWNT01004810-OWNT01004810.1-seawater-metagenome-genome-assembly--contig:-NODE-4810-length-11547-cov-5.282912_pt1 | contig 11547 bp, 11 predicted proteins | sample MGYA00238136_ERZ651165 | MGnify/ENA primary metagenome ERZ651165 (study PRJEB26861, sample SAMN08777766) | seawater metagenome | isolation source: coastal seawater | place: USA: Florida | collected... | reverse complement strand
CGGCGGCATATTCATCCGCCTCATATTCATCGCCGCGCGACAGCCGCGCCGCGATCAGATTGGTCAGCACCCCGGCAATCCACGGGCCCACAATCGGGATATACCGCCCCAGGATCATCATCAGCGCCGTGCGCAGCGCGTTCTGGCCGGAGAAATCGATCATCCGCTTCTTGGCATGCCCCAGCGCCACATGGCCCAGCTCATGGGCGATCACCGAGGCCATCTCCTCGGCGCTGACCTCGCCATGCTGGTACTTGCGGTAAAAGCCGCGGGTGATGAAGATCCGCCCGTCCGGCGCCGCCAGCCCGTTCACCGGATCGATTTCATAGATGTGCACCGGCACTTGATCGACTTCGAGGCTCGCCGCCATGCGGTCTGTGGCCCTGCCCACCCGCGCCGGCCTCGTCGCCCACGCCCGCAGCCAGATCTCCGACGACTGCCGCGCCGAAGCCATCGTCCTGCTGTCTTCCGACCCCACCCGCCACGAGCTGGCCGTGGACTGGTTCCGAGAGGCCTGGAACGCACAGGGCCCCGACCCCGCGCTCGTGCGCACCCTCACCCGCTTCGTCGACCCACCCGTCGACCTGCAGCTGCTGGTCACCGATCTCAGCTCCGACGCTGCCGCCGAGGAGCGGGTCCGACAGCGCGCAGAGCAGGAGCGTGCGAAGGCCCCGCTGGTGTGCTTCGACGGCCGGGTCGACCCCGAGTGTGTCTGTGGCTCGGACTGGACGAAGTGCTGCGTGTACCACGGCGGGGCGAGCCACTGTCTACCGCCGCCGCCGTAGGTGCGGGCGTTGTCAGCTCAGCCGGTCCGCCAGCATGACCAGCACGTCGCCCACCGTGTCGTGTACCTGCACCTTGGTGGCGGTCCACGCCGGACTGTCTTCGGAAACACCCTCCAGCGCGGTGGACTCTGCCTTCCGGCCGGGGTCTTTCATGCGCACCATCTCCCCATCCGCCTCCACCTGCAGCCAGGGCACCGACAGCAGCCGGTCCCGCAGCTCAGGGTCGGCCAGCAGCCGGGCGTCGGCCGGCGCCTCGGTGAAGGTGGCGAAGCGCAGGTCGAGGGCCCCGTCGCCGGTCTGGGCGAGTGAGAGCCCGTGGGGAGGGGCGGTGCGGATGGAGTGCTCGCGAATGCAGATTCGCCGGCCAAAGGCGTCGGCCTGCCACACGGCGCCGGTCTCGGCCGTGCAGGTGTAGGCGAGCGGACGGCCCCAGCGCTCGCGGCTGTACTCGAACTCACCAGTGCGCACGTACCCGAGCGAACCCGTGAGGAGCGCAGGAGGGTCGAGGGGCAGGGCGGGCGGGTCCGCTTCGGTCACGGCACGCTTCGAGCTGGACATGCGCCACAGCACGACGCCCACGAGCACAACCCCAAGGGCCACGCACAACAGCGAGCACAAGGCCGCGCCTGCACCGCCCAACACGCCCCACGGCACTGCATCCAAGGCTGCCGACGACACCACTTCCTCCAAGCCGACGTCTTAGCGCGACTGACCAGGCGGGCGGCAACGCACCGATTTCAAGCCGCGACGACCCTACTGGGCGAGCGACAGGCTCAAGGTGACCGTGCCGCTCGTGGTGCCCCCCGCCCCGGCCACTCCGATGAGGACGTCGTAGCCGACGGTGGTGGCGGTGAGCTGTACGGACTCCGCTTCGCCCGGGTTGCTGTCGGTCTGGGCATCGTAGCCAGACTCGCAGGACACCGCGCTCACGACGTCGGGCGGCACCTCGTAGCGCTCGCCTGCCGACTGGATGGCGTAGACGCTGGCGTCGACGTCGTCGTCGGGCTGAATGGACACGGTGAGCACCGACCCTTCGGGCTGGGCGTACCAGAAGAAGACGTGGTTGCCGTCGAAATTGAGGTTCTCGGTGCCCGGGAAGCACGCCACGTCGCTTTCATCGGCCCAGTCGAGGTCGATGGCCTGGCCGTCGGACAGATCGACCACGATGGTCTCGCCCACGCATGCGGGTGCGACCGATGTGGACCAGCCGCCGTTTCCATCGGGCACCTCGCAGGGATTGACCCCGCTGCTGCCCGAGTCACCTTTGTCGGTACACGACATGAGGGGGAGCAGGACCGCGCCCACCACTGCTGCCGAAAGTGACCTTGCCTTCACGTCGCCTCCTGCGCCTCGTTGGCGCCGACGCAGTATCGCAGGCCCGCGGCCGGGGGGGACCCACCCGGATCACCTGCTGGCTTCGTTGACCATGTTGCGGATGTTGTCGGCGACGCTGCGTCCGGCGAAGCGGGTGGACAGGCCGCGCGGAATGCTGCCGCCCGGGTCGCTCACGACTCGGTAGATCACCCGGGTGGTGCCGTCGGCCTGCGGGATGAGGTCCCACTGGCCGTGGCTGTAGGGGACCTCGACCGCCCCGGGGTAGCGGGCCTGAAGGCGCGCCTTGAGGTCCGCCGACTCTCCGGGTGGCACCGAGGACCACTTGCGACGGAGGTGACCGGGCGTGCCGTCGACATCGCGGGCATTGATGGACCGACACACCCACCAGCGGTCCGACAAGGGCGCGTAGGCCGGTGGATCGAGCACCTGGTAGAAGGTGGTGACGTCGGCCTCGGTGGACACGACCACGGACTCCGCGAGCGCGTTGTTGAAGCTCGGGTGGCGCTCGGTGTCGCCGATGACCTGGAACAAGCGCAGGGCGGGGACCTCGGCAGGCAGCACGACAACGCCCATCCAGGCGGTGTGATCGACGGTCTTGAGGTGCTTGCTGTACACCTGCACCTGTCCATCCCGATGGGACTCGCGCCAGCCCGAGCTTCTGGACAGCTCGGCATGCACCGTGTCGTTCACCGGACCCGCAGCCGCGAGTCGCACCACCAGGCCAGCCAGCAGGGAGGCCCACGAGAGCATCGGCATGGCGCGCCCCTTGGCGGACGAGGACCGCAACGTGACCCGACCGCCCTCGGACCACCTGCAGCCAGCCTGCCCAAGGCAGCAGACGGGGTCAACCCGAGCCGGGCGCGATCACCGGCGGGGCCGCATCCAGAGCAGGGCGTGGCAGCACGGTCGGGCCGTGAGCCCGGCAGGCCAACGCGCTACGGGCTGCGGGTCGCTCCGAGGCCCGCATGTCGCTCGCCCACATCGTCACTCTCGCGATCTGCAGCCTGGTGGTCATGGGCGTGCTGCTCGGCCTTGTCGGTGGGCTGCTCCGGGCGCGCCGCATCATCGCCGGGCTGCGCGCAGGCGGTCATCTCGCGCGCTCGCTGGCATCGCACCCCGCACCCGAAGCCGCCTTCGCCCACCGCTGGTCGGAGCTCGACACCGCCTTTCGGGGTGCCGCTGCCGTGGCCCCGGCCTGGGCGACCTACGCCGCATCGGTGTCCACCAGCACACTGCCCGACGGCTCCGGCGCCATCGCCAGCACGGTGGCCCCCGAAGACTGCCTGCGCCCCGAACGCCTCGCCGGCGGCCCCTGGAACGACGCCCGGGTGGCCCGTCTCGCCGGCTTGCTGGTCACTCTGGGCATCTTCGGCACCTTCATCGGCCTCACGCTCGGCCTCGTGGAGGCCGACTTCGCCGGCATCCAGGCCATCGTGGCGGCCGACGAGAAGACCGAAGCCCTGCAGAGCGCGATGTTCGGGCTGCTGGCCGGCAGCAGCACGGCCTTCATCACCTCGGTGGCCGGGCTGGCCGGCTCCCTGGTGCTCACCGTCGTCGTGCGCCAGATCGCATCGCGGCGCATTGAATCCGAGCTGTCCCGGACCTCTGCGGCACTGCGGGTGGGCATCCGGGTGGAGTTGCCCGACCAGCGCCTGATTCAACACCTGGAGCGTCTGAACCGTCACCTGGAGGCGTCCCCCGACCTCGCTCCCATCTTGGAGCGCATCGCCCGGGCCACCGAAGCAGTGCAGCGCACAGGGCGCCGACCCATGCCTGTCGAAGCCCCCACCGCACCTGCGACAGTCCCCCAAGACGACCTACTGCAGACCATTTCGGGTCAGATCACCGCCCTCCAGACCGAGCTGGTCGCGCTCCGGGCCGCCGTCACGCCCGAGTCGCCGCCGCCCCGCGAAGACCGTCCCACCGACCCCGGCCCGGCACCAGCTCCAGCATGGGCCCGCGAGCTCACCGACGCTGTGGCCACCCTGGCCCAGGTCCCCTCCCCTGCCGACGCCTTGGCCGAGCCGCTGCAACGCCTCACTGCTGCCCTCGACCGTCCTGCGCCCGGCCCACCCGCCTGGGCCGATCGCCTGGATGCGCGCCTGTCCGAGCCGGCCCCGACACCGCCGTGGGTTCCCGAGCTGACCGACGCCATCGCCCGGCTGTCCGTCCCAACCCAGCAGTCCACCCCGGTCTGGGCCACCGCACTAACCGACGCCACCCAGAAGCTCGCGGAGCCCCGTCCGTCCCCCCACGCCGACCAGCTCGCCCGCATCATCGCCCTGCTGTCCGACCAGCGCACCACGCTCACCGGCCTGCGGGCGTCTCTGGAGCGCAGCGCGCAGCCCGAGCCCCCGGCCGACGAGCTCAAGCAGATGGCGCAGCTGCTCCAGCAGATCCACTCGGCCCTCGCCGTGCCCCCGCCCGCCCCGGATGTGAGCCCCGCCGTCGAGGCCGCCAGGGCATCGGGTGCGGCCCTCATCGAGGCCATCGCCCCGGGGGTCGACCAGGCTCGGGAGGTCGCCGACCGCTTCGCGGAAGCCAGCCGCGACTTCGACAAGGCCACCACTCGCCTCGACGCCGCCGCCCGCTCCAACCACGATGCGGCCGACACCTTGCGGCAGGCCACAGAACAGCTCGGCACGCGCCTTCAGGTGCTCCAGCAGGCGACGGCGGCCATGCGCACCGGGCTCGCCCACCACACCGACGCCAGCAACGCCCTCACCTCCGCGGCTGCAAGCCTCCAGGGGGTGGGCCCCCAGATGAGCCGCGCCACCGACCAGATCCGCTTGTCCACCTCCTCCGTGGAGCTCACCGCGGAGCGCCTCGCAGCCCTCCAACGCGCGAGCGGCGGACCTGAGATCGCACGCCTGGTGCCCATTCTCGAAGCTTTGTTGTCTGCGCTGGAGGAGCGGCGGTGAGTGCTGCGCCCGAGGAGTCCGACGCCGGACTGCAGTCGGTCGGCGACCTCATGGCGGGACTGCTGCTCTTGTTCATGCTGCTCGCCATGGTGTTCGCCTTGTCGCTGTCCCGCACGGAGCAGAGCCGGGAGGTGGAGATCGAGGCCCTCACCCAGGCCGCCGACGACCAGGCGGTGCTGCGCTCCGACGTCGAGCAGCGGCTCGAGGCGGTGGGGGTGCCCGTGACCGTCACCGCCGAGCCCGGGGTGCTCCGCCTCGGCGAGGGGGCCATCCGCTTTGCTGCAGGCCGCCACGACACCGAGGAGGCGGCCACCCTCCAGGCGCTCGACCACCTCGCCGCGGCCTTGGTGGACACCCTGCCCGCCTACGCCTGCTCGGCGTCCTCAGGCCGGTGCCCACAGCCCCCCATCGCCGCACTGGAGAGTGTTCTCATCGAGGGGCACAGCGACACGGTCGACCGCCTGGACGACTGCGACAACCACTGCTTGTCGGCCGAGCGGGCGGCCTGGACCCGCGAACAGCTGCTCCAGCGCGCCCCCGAGCTGGCCGACCTTCGCAACCGCTCCGGTCACTCCCTCTTCGGAGTGAGCGGCTACGGCCCCGACCGCAGCCTCACTGGCCACGATGCCGAGACGTGCGCAGCCCAGCCCGAACTGTGCCGCGAGGACCGCCGCATCGAGGTCCGCCTGCGCATGGAAGCCCCGACTCACCTGCTGCCCGGCCCCCCCTGACTGCGGCCTCAAGACGGCGAAGCGGCGCGCCGGAACCATGCCGACGCGCCGCCTGGAGTGCCCGGGAAGGCGGACTACCTCTTCTTCTTGCCGCCCTTCTTGCCGCCCTTCTTGCCGCCCTTCTTGCCGCCCTTCTTGCCCTTCGACTTGCTCTTGCTCTTGGACTTGGAGGACGTGGAGGCCGCCGGCGGACGCTCGACCTCTTGCGCCTCGATCTTCCGGCGCAGGTCAGCCTTGCTCGCCCGACGGACCGGTGCCTTGCGGTCCTTCAGGGCCTTGCGCAGCTTGTCGGTGGAGATGGTGGAGCGCTGGGCGGGACCATCGGACAGGCCGGTGACCCGGTAGATGAAGCCGTTGGCGGTGCCGTCGCTGTCGTTGGCGGCCACCACCCACACCGCGCCATCGGGGCCGAGCGCGAAGTCGTTGATCCAGGGGTAGTCGAGGCCGAGCATGTCCTTGAGGTCGATCTCGCCAAGGTAGGCGCCGCCGTCGTCCCACAAGGTGATGCGCCGGAAGTTCGAGTCGAGCACGCACACGCCCGGCTTGCACGCGTTGACGGCGTGGATCCAGCCGAAGCCAGGCACCTCATCGCTGGTGCTCTGGATGCGCGAGAGCTCGGTACCGTCGGCGGAGAAGGCGATGACGACCTTCTTTTCGTCGGGGTCGACGGACTTTGCCAGCGAGCCACCGATGTAGATCCGGTCGCCCACAATGGCCGATGCGTAGACCGAGGAGAAGGGCCCCTGGCGGTTGGCGTCGTCGCTGAGGTTCTGAAGGACCCAGGGCTCCGACGAGCAGCCCGCGGCGTCGAACTTCACCTTCTCCACGGTGGAGTTGACCCAGGGCGCGATGCCCCAGCTGCCATCTGGGGACAGCTCGATGTAGCCGTCGGCGTCGCAGGTGTAGGCCTTGGAGCCGCCCCGCAGCACGTAGCTCTCAGAGATGCCGTTCGCCGCGACCACAGTGCCGCCACCCGTGGAGACCCACTCGACATCGCGCTCGAAGGACATCATGCCCCCCTCGCCGAAGTCGGTGGCGAGGGTGAGGGTGCAACCTTCATCGGTGGACATGTCGAAGGCGTAGAGCTTGCCTTCGCCGGTGGCGACCATGAGGCGCTTGCCGTCGATGGCCACCGACTTGAACATGCTCATGGTGCTGTCGCCGGAGAAGGCGTGACCGGAGATCTCGCAGGCCTCGACCGCCACCGCGCGTCCGGCCACGTTCTGGTCGTTGGGCACCGGAAGGGCGGCGCCATCTTCCGCGGCGGGCTCCTCGGTGGTGCCCTCTGTGGTGGTGCCATCGGCGGTGGTGGCGTCGTCGCCGCCTTCCTCGTCGCCGCCGAACAGGCCGCCGCACGCGAGGATGGTGCCGGACACGGCGAAGAGGGTGAACAGGGGCAAGCGACTCACAGGCGCTCCATTCGGCGGTTCCACCGGGCTTCGGTTCGCAGCGAGTCGAGGGGGTCTTGGATGAGGCCGCCCCGCTCGCAGCACGCGCGGCTGATAACCACCTCGATGCGGACTCCGCGAGCCGCTCAGCCGGCCGTGGTGCCTTCATCGCTGCGGGGGGTCAGCAGGCGGATGCGTCCGTCTTGCAGGTCGCCCACCTTGTAGAGCGTGTGGGCCAGCATCTGGGGCGCGTGGGCCACGGTGACGCGGCCATGGGTGTCCCGCACTCGGCGCACGAGGTCATGCCAGGCGGCGGCAGCGAGCCCGTCGTCCAGGTCGAGGCCTTCCAGATCGAGCACACACCCACCAAAGTCGACCTGCAGCACCACCGCCTCGACGACCTGCACCTGCCGCGCGGCCTCGCCCTCGGCGTCCACCCAGAGCCGACCGGTAGCGGGGCAGCGTTCCAACCGCGGGCAGCTCACGAGAACAACGTCTGCTGGGGTGGTTTCAACGGCTGGGAGGTCCAGCTCAGGCGCCAGCTCAGCACACCTTCGGGCCGAGCCTCGACCACCCGGGGCACCACCAGGCGCTTTTCCTGGGCCGTGACGACGGGCACACCGCTGGGGATGTGGAGGTGCTTGAAGGGACGGCCGGACTCCAGGCGTCTGTCGACGAAGGCAGCGTGGGCATCCACCCGTTCACCCGCGTAGCGCGCACTGAGACGGGGGACCTCGGCCACTCTGTCCGACGCCAGCCTCGCCAGCTCAGACGACAGCTCGACCCCGTCTGCGTGGCGCCCGACCATCGCCGCGGCCACCAAGGTGGTGCCCGTCCCAGCGAAGGGGTCGAGCACCCGGTCGCCGTGGATGCTGAACATCTGCACCAGGCGCAACGGCAGCTCCAGCGGAAAGGCCGCGGTGCGCTTCCTCACCGCAGCGTCGGTCTTCTGGCGCACCCCGGTGAGGCCCTTCCAGACGTCGGAGAACCACTGGTTGCGCTCCTCCCAGAAGTAGGCGCTCTGCTGGCGACGGCTCCGCTCAGCAGCGGAGAAGCGGCGGTTGGCCCCCTTTCTCAGCACCAGCACATACTCGTGCTCATAGGTGACATAGGCGTTGCCGGGCAGCATCCCCGAGCCCATAAAGCGGTTGGGCGCGTTGGTGGGCTTGTGCCACAGGATGTCGGGCAGCACGTCGAAGCCGAGGTGCTGGCACGCCTGAAGGATGCGGGCGTGGTTGCTGTAGAGCCGGAAGCGCCCGCCGAGCGAGCGGGTGGCATCGCCGATGTTGATGCACAACCAGCCGCCAGGGTTGAGGCGCTCGAAGCAGGCCGCCCACACGGGATCGAGGACGTCGCGGTGCATGGCCTCGAATGCGCGGGGTCCATCGCCGGCCTGGAGGGCCTCGGCCACTGCGGGGCTTGCCTGGGAGAGTCCGGCGTCCCACATCTCGATCATGGGGTAGGGCGGCGAGGTGACCACAAGCTGTACCGGCTCGAGCTCCGGCACCTGCGCCCTGGCGTCCCCCACCCGCAGCGCGACCCCACAGGTGCCTGCCGGCAGCGCGCTCAACTCGCCCGACCCAGCCGGCGGCATCCGCGCACCATCACCGCAGCAAGCCCGACGCTGAGGAGCACCAGCACCACGAAGGAGGCTGGCGCCACCCCGCGGGGCAGCCAGGTGGCGTCTCCGTGGAGGAGCACATCGCGGATGGCCCAGGGCTGGCGGCCCATCTCTGCCACGAACCACCCGAAGGTCCAGGCGGCCAGTGTCGTGGGGACCAGGCCGAGCCCGAGCAGCCAGCGGCTCGCCTTCCCCCTGCGGGCCCGGATGTACCCGACACCGGCCGTCAGCAGCGCAAACACGCCCATCAGCATCATGCCCTGATGGGCCACATGCAGCCCCGCCACCGGAGGACGCGCCTCCATGGGGAACTCGAGCAGGCCCGCGACCTCGGCCGCTCTGTCACCGTGGATGAGCTGGCTGAGCGCGCCGTCGATCCGCACACCGCCCCGCGTGAACTCGCCGAAGTCGTAGGCCCATGCGCCGAGCACGATGTCGGCCGCGGCCTGGCTCTTCCACTGGGCACCGATGGCGGCGGCCTTCACCGGCTGATGCTGCCCCACATCGCGCCAGCTCAACATTCCGGCCACGGGCTGCAGGCCGAGGGCCAGCACGGTGAACACGAGCGCCCGCCTCTGCGCACCGGCCTTTCCCCTCCGAGCAGAACCGGCGGCCAGCAGACCACCTCCGACCGCGAGCCCAGCGAGACCGACGTGGACCACGCGCGCCCACCCGGAGGGGTTGGTCCAGACCGCCAGGAACGGCACGGTGAGGCTGCCGTCGTCGGCGACCACGGCGAGATGGGGCGTAGCCAGCCAGGCCAGCACCAGGAGCCCGACAAGACCCGACCCGCAGCCGAGCAGGGTGGCGGGGAGGGCCGCCTTGCCGTCGACCGCGCGCCCCAGCAAGCCAGCCCGGGCGACCACGAGACCGAAGGCCACGAGCAGCGGCGCCACCACAGCGGGGCCGGCCATGCGGACCGCTTCCCACCAGAACACCGGCAGCTGGGCCAACACCAACGCCCCGGTGGCCACAGACACCTTGGCTCCCAGCGCCGCACGCTCCTGCCAGTGGTCGCCGTCATCGCCGCGGTGGTGGGCATCTGCAGCCAGCAGCGATGCACTCAAGGTGGTGGCCGCCACCGTGGCATGCACCAGCAAGGTGACCGCGAGCTGTCCACGGACGGCGAAGAGTTCGAGCATCGGGGCCTCGTCGCGCGGCAGTCGCACGCGGAGCGGGCCCGTATCCCCATGGGCGGGTGGGAGTCGACCCCGTCAGGCGAGGAGTGGCGGCGGTCCGGAGAGCTGTCGGGTCCAAGCTGCCGAGGCGCGCAGTCGTTCCACCGCCACATGGAGGTCGCCCCAGTCGTCTTCGGCGTCGATGCGTCCCCAGATGGCCCGCACCCGCTCGATGGGCAGCCCCACAGGAGCGCCGTCGGCCATCGTGGGCGGCGGTCCGGGGGGCGTGGAGACCGGCAAACGGCTGTCGAGCAGGGCGCGGATGGGGGCGAACCAGCGCCGTCTGTACAAGGGGGCATGCGGCCCGGACAGCGCGCGCTCAGCGGCGGCGGCGCCCCCCGCCCAGTCGTGTACGAAGCGGTCGATGGGGAGCCGCGCCTCGCGCATGGACTCCAGCAGAGTGCCCACCAGTGCGGTGTCCTGCGCAGGTTCACCCGCTTCGAGACCCAGCCGCCACAGCCACCGCCGGGCGAGCTGTCGCTCATAGACCAGGCCGTGGTCCTCCAAGGCGGGACCCAGGGTGTGGGGGTTGCCGATGAGCGTGAGGGCCAGAGCGAGGCGCTGGAGGTTCCAGAGGACCGCACCGGGCTGCCGGCCGTAGGCGTAGAGGCCCGCGTGGTCGAAGTAGGCAGCGGTGAAGGCGGGGTCGAGGTCGACGGCCGCGCGCCACGGGCCGTAGTCGAAGGACTCGCCCGTGATGTTCATGTTGTCGGTGTTGAGGACCCCATGCACGTAGCCAGCCGCCATCCAGGCCGCGGCGGTGTCGGCCTTGCGGTGGCTGACCGCACGCAACAGCGCGGCCGGACGGTCGGGCACATTGGCGAGGTGGGGGTAGTGGTGCGTGATCACATGGTCAAGCAGCCGCTCCATGCTGTCTTTGTCGCGGTGCCAGGCCAGTCGCTGGAAGGTGCCGAAGCGAATGTGGCTGTGGGACAGGCGCACCATCACGGCCGAGCGGGTGGGCGAGCGCTCGTCGTGTCGGTGCAGGGGCTCGCCGGTCTCGACGAGGCTGAAGATGCGGCAGGTGGGCACACCACGGGCCTGGAGCAGCTCGGCCGCCAGCACCTCGCGCACACCTCCCTGCAAGGTCAGCCGCCCGTCGCCCCCCCGCGACCAGGGGGTCGTCCCGCTGCCTTTGGTGCCGAGGTCGAGCAGGCGGCCCGTCTTCTGTTCCCGAAGCTGTGCGAACAGAAATCCCCGCCCGTCCCCCAGATCGGGATTGTACTGACGGAACTGGTGGCCGTGGTAGCGCAGGGCCAGAGGCACCACCAGGTTGCCGGGCAGAGGCTCGAAGCGGGCGAAGTGGCGCACCCAGTCGGCATCGTCGAGCTCGCCCAGGCCCACACTCGCGGCGGCGGGGGCGTGGCGCCAGCGCAGGATGTGACCCGGAAAGGACGCGGCCCGCACCTCGTCGTAGAGGGCGGGCCCGAGGTCGGTGTGCACAGGAAAGGGAGCGTAGTGCGGGGACAGCGGCATGCCCCCGGCTACCCCAGGTGCGCGGGATGGCGAATCCTAGAGAGCTGACCAAGAGTCATGCCGCTTCCAGAAGTCCGTTGACAACAAAGCAGTTCGCCACGACCGCACTCGC
>ENA-OWNT01004809-OWNT01004809.1-seawater-metagenome-genome-assembly--contig:-NODE-4809-length-11551-cov-3.201586_pt1 | contig 11551 bp, 9 predicted proteins | sample MGYA00238136_ERZ651165 | MGnify/ENA primary metagenome ERZ651165 (study PRJEB26861, sample SAMN08777766) | seawater metagenome | isolation source: coastal seawater | place: USA: Florida | collected... | reverse complement strand
ATCACCTAAAAGAACCTGAAAGTTGTTGTAGCTGGGTACCTTTCGTGTCAGTCTGAGCCCAAAAAGAGCAGTTCCGCAAGATGACAGATGCCCAGATCAACCCAGATCAGTTGACCGGAGCCTTGCGGCGCGAGACGGTCAAGAAAAACGTGGCCGCGATCCATATCAGCGGCAAGCTGACTCTTTTGCAGCGCAAGTTGTCCAACGTGCTGCTGCTCAATGCTTATGATGCGTTGACCACCGCGCAGACCCACACCATCGACGCGCGGACGCTGGCGATGATGGTGGGATACAACTCGAATGACTTTGACACTCTGCGGGCCAGCCTGCGGGCGCTGGCCGAAACGGTCGCGGAATGGGACATGCTGGACGAACAGGGCCGGCAGGAATGGGGGGTCAGTTCGCTGCTCAGCTTTGCTCGGCTCAAGGTCGGGGTCTGCGAATACGCTTATTCTCCGGCGCTGGCGCAAAAGCTGCACGATCCCAAGATCTATGCGCTGATCAACGTGCACATCCAGCGCAACTTCAGCTCCGGCCACGGGCTGGCTCTTTATGAAAACTGCTATCGCTTTGTCCGGACCGGGTCGACGGGCTGGTGGACGCTGGATGTTTTTCGCAAATTGATGGGCGTGGATGGGTCCAGCTATTACGAAAGCTTCAAACACCTGAACGCCAAGATCATCAAACCGGCGGTTGCGGAGGTCAACAAAAGCTCGGACATCGAGATCACGCCGGAATTTCGCAAGAAGGGCAGGGCGGTCACCGACATCCGGTTCGTGATCAAGGAAAACCCGCAGATGGCGATGTTCCAGATCGACGACAGCGAAGGTCTACGCAACTTGCCGGTCTACAAGGATCTGATCGGGCAGGGGGTCTCTGACCGGCTCGCGCGGCAATGGATCACCGAACACGGGGCCGAGTACGTGTCCGAGAAGCTGGCTTATGTGCGGGCGCAGGGGGACGTCAAATCAACAGCGGGGTATCTGACGGTGGCGTTGCGCGACGACTACCGGGCGGATGCGGCGGATCCGCCCCCCGAACCGAGCGCCGAGGCGCTCGAGAAAACCTCTCGCAGGCAGGCGCGCCTGGCCGAGGAAGACGCGGGGTTTGCGCAGCGGCAGGCCGAACGGGCAGAGCGCAAACGCAAGTTTGAAGTCGTAGCGGATCTGGTTTCGCGGCGAAACCCGACGCAACGCGATGCAGACCGCCGGTTGTTCCTGGCCTCGTTGAAGGATGATCTTGAACGGGCAGAGTTCCGGGCCCACGGATGGAACTCTGCACTGAACGCCGCTGCGATCTTTGCGTTCTGGGAAGAGCTTGAGCCGGCCGCCTTTATCGTGGCGGAATGACCCGAACGGGCGCGATGGTGCTATTGACCGCCGGGTCAGGCGCCGCTTGCGGACTTCGTTTGCATTCAAATAAATCCATGTGTCGGCACGTTGTCAGTCAACATATTTCTGCGCCATGTCGATCAAATTCGAAGATAGGGTATTTATTTGAACGTAGAGTAAGTTAAGATACTCCTCACCGCCAAAGGCGGAATCGATAACTCTGGGAGGAGACATTATGATCAAGACAGACGGGACGCGCGCCCTTTCAACGGGCTGGCGCAGCCTTGCGGGCGGTGCTGCCCTAGCCTGTTCGCTTGCGTTGACAGCAGGTGTCGCGCGGGCCGAAACGCCAAAAAAGGGCGGCGAGCTCGTCGTCGCGATCGAAACCGATGTGCGGGGTTTTGACACCATTGCCGGCGGTGTGCTTGGTCAGACTGGTGAAACCGTGATGCGGTTGATCCAGGAGCCGCTTTTGTCCTGGGATCCGGCGACCAATTCCCCCGGTCCCAAGTTAGCAACCAGCTGGGAGGCCTCGGAGGACCAGACCGTCTGGACGTTCAAGCTGATGGAAGGCGTGAAGTTCCACGATGGCAGCGATTTTGACGCCGAAGATGTGGCCGCCCATTACAACCGCATTCTGGATCCCGCGAACAAGTCCCGGTCGCGCACCTTCATCTCGTCCATCAACAACGTCGTGGCGGTCGATCCGCTGACCGTCGAGTTCCACCTGAATCATCCCTGGCAGGCACTGCTGCCCTATCTGGCGACCACATCAATGAGCGGCCCGATCCCGCCCAGCGAACATGTTGCCGCCGACGCGCAGAACCGGAATCCGGTCGGCACCGGGCCGTTCAAATTTGTCGAATGGGCGTCCGGTGACCGGATCGTCGTCGAGAAATGGGACGGTTACCGCGATGCTGACCAGATCAATCTGGACAAGATCACCTTCCGCATTCTGCCCGACAACCAGACCCGCTTTGCCTCGTTGAAATCCGGCGAGGTGGACGTGATCTGGACCGACCGTGGGCCGACCATTGTCGAAGCCAAGAAAGACAGCGGCATCACAACGCTCAGCTCCGAAGGGGCAGGGGCCGCGACCGTGATGCTGAACGGCAAGAAGGAGCCGCTGAACAACGCCGCATTGCGCGCGGCACTGGCCCACGCATGGAACCAGGACGCGCTGGTGCAGATCTCGTGGCAGAATACCCGCCCGTCGGTCACCCACCCGCTGGGCACGGCCAAGGATTGTGGCCCGGCTGGCTATCGTGCCTTTGATATCGGCAAGGCCAAAGAGCTGGTCGCGCAGTATCTGGCGGAAACCGGCAAATCCGAAGTGCCCAACATCGTGATGATCCACACCGCAACCCCGCGGGGTCGTGAACTGGGCGAGATCTATCAGCAGACCGCCAAGGCGGCCGGTATCCCGATTGAGCTGCAGCCGGTCGACCAGTCGACGCTGGTCAAGCGGGTGTTCACCAACGACTTCGACATCTCCGGCTGGCGAATTGCCGACGGGGCCGACATGGGTCCGCAGCTTTATGCCTACGTCAAGATCGGCAGCTCCTACAACCTGATGGGCTTCAACGATCCAGAACTCGATGCGCTGGCAGATTCCATGCGGTCTGCGCTGACGATGGAAGACCGTCTGGAGAAGCAGTGCCAGATGGTGGAAAAAATGAACCAGGATGGGGCGCTGCTGTATCGTGGCGGCGGGCGGTACCACGCCTTTACCACTCCCAAGGTCAAGGGCGTGCCCAATCCTTATCGCGGTGTAGTGGACGTGTCGCGCGCCTGGATCGACGGCTGATCTGACAGCCGTAAACGCAGCGTCGCGGTGGCGGAACTTCCGTCGCCGCGAGCGCACACTCAAAACTTCGAAGAAGAAGGGGAAGCAAATGCGCTTTCTTCTGCGCCGGTTCCAGCGACTTGTCATCGTCATGGCCGCCGTTACCTTTGTCACGTTCATTCTGGTGAACGTCCTGCCCGGCGATGTCGCCTATGAAATGGCCGGGATGGATGCCTCAGAGGCCGAGGTCGCCGAGATCCGCGAGGAAATCGGGCTGAACCGGCCGCTGCCGATCCGGTATCTTGAATGGGTCGGCGGGGTGTTCACGGGTGACTGGGGCCGCTCGTTTATCAACGAAGAAGACGTCTGGCACGCCATCACCCAACGCTTTCCCGTCTCGATCGAGCTTATGCTGCTGGCACAGGTCATGGCTCTGGCGCTGGCGGTGCCGATGGGCATGATCAGCGCCTATCGCCCCGACAGCCGGGCCGACCGGATTATTGCCGGTGTTGCCTTTGCCTCTGTGTCGATGCCGTCTTTCATGACCGGCCTGCTGCTGATCTTCTTTTTCTCGCTCACCCTGGGCTGGTTGCCCGCCACCGGCTATGAGCCGCTTAGCGCCGGGCTCTGGGCCAACCTCAAACCGATGATCCTGCCCGCGCTCAGCCTCGCTCTGGTGGAATGGACCGTGCTGATGCGCACCCTGCGGGCCGAAATGATCGGCGTCCTGCAGGAAGATTACATCTCGCTGGCCCGTGCCAAGGGCATGTCGAACGCGCGGATCCTGTGGGGGCACGCCCTGCGCCCGTCCAGTTTCACCATGCTGACCATCCTGGGTCTGCAGGTGGCGCGCCTTATGGGGGGAACGATCATCATCGAACAAATCTTTGGCATCCCCGGCGTGGGCCGGTTGCTGATCCACGCGGTCTATACCCGTGATTTCATCGTGATTCAGGGCTGTGTCACGTTCTTTGCGCTGGCCTTTGTGCTGGTCAATTTCGCGGTGGATATAGCCTATGCCTGGCTTGATCCCCGCGTCCGTCAAGGAGGCAAGGCGCATGGCTGATATCGCCGCTCATACCAAATCCGCCAAGCCGCAGTCGGGCGCCGCCGGGCAGGACAGCCAGGCCGCCGCCATCGCTGCCTTTGAAAAACGCAACCGCATGGGGCCGTTCATGTGGCTGCCGATCATCTGGCTGTGCATCGTGATCGCGCTGGCGCTATTTGCGCCGCTGCTGGGGCTGCTGCCGGCTGACGAGATGGACTTTATGGCGCTGAAGGCCGCGCCGGGGGCCGCCGAAGGGCATTTGCTGGGCACCGATCACCTTGGCCGCGATTTGTTTAGCCGGGTGATCTATGGCGGGCGGGTGTCGCTGACGGTTGGGTTTGCCGCGCCGGCCATCGGGGTGGGCCTCGGCCTGATCCTCGGGATGGCTGCCGGGTACTACCGGGGCTGGATCGACGATGTTGTCGGCATTGCCATCGACACCTGGCTGGCGATCCCCGGTCTGGTGATCCTGCTGCTGTTCGCGGTGGTCTTTGGGGGCAGCCTGTTCATGGTTTGCCTATCGCTGGGTCTGTTGTTCATTCCCACCGCCGCGCGGATTACGCGGGCGGCGACGATGAAATATGCGGGCCGCGAATTTGTGCTGGCGGCGCGGGCAATGGGGGCGTCGGACCGGCGCATACTTGTAAAAGAGATCCTGCCAAACGTGATTTGGCCGCTGGTCGCCTTTGTCCTGGCCCTTTCGGTGATTGTCGCCGTTCATGAATATGGTCATTACATCGTCGGGCGCTGGTCGGGCATCCATGCGGAGGTGTTTTCGCTGGGGTTCGGGCCGGTGTTGTGGAGCCGGGTGGACAAGCATGGCACCCGCTGGCAGGTCGCGGCGCTGCCGTTTGGCGGCTATGTCAAGTTCCTGGGCGATGCCAACGCGGCTTCGGGCAAGGACGAGCAGACTATGGCCGAGATTTATCGCGAGAATCCCGAGAACCTGAGACGCACCATGCATGGCGCACCGCTCTGGGCGCGGGCGGCCACGGTTGCGGCCGGGCCGGTGTTCAATTTCGCCATGTCGATCCTGGTGTTCACGGCGATTTTCATGTTTCGCGGCGTGGCCAGCGACCCGCTGACCGTGGGTGAGTTCCGGGCGCTGCCCGGCGGCCAGTACGAGCTGCGCGAGGGCGACGAGGTGGTCGCGATTGCCGGGATGCAGACGCCGTCCTTCGACGATGCAGAGGCGTGGAGCCGCTTTACCGCCGGGATTCCGGTGGCGGAGCCGCTGGAGTATGACGTGCGCCGGGGCGGGCAGGTGGTGACGGTGCCGGGTCCGTTCCTGTTCCCGCCGCAGGTCAACCATGTGGCGCCGCGTAGTGCCGCCATCGACGCGGGTCTTGAGCCGGGTGACGTGATCACTGGTATCGACGGGGCGCCGATCTTTGCCTTCGACCAGCTGAAACAGGCGGTGGAGAGCTCGGACGGGCGGCCGCTGTTGCTGGATGTCTGGCGGCAGGGCGTGACCGAGCAGTTCACGCTGGCGCCGCGGCGTACAGACGAGCCGCAGGCTGAGGGCGGCTATGTCACCCACTGGCGGATCGGTATCGCCGGCGGCATGGCGTTTGACCCTGCGACGGAGAATGCGGGACCGATCAGCGCCGTTGCCAGCGGTGTCGGCCAGACCATCGAGATCGTGCGCGGGTCGCTGTCGGGGCTGTGGCACATGGTGACCGGGGCGATCAGCACCTGCAACATTTCCGGCCCGCTGGGCATCGCCGAAACCTCGGGCGCGATGGCCAGCCAGGGCGCGCAGAGCTTTATCTGGTTCATCGCGGTGCTGTCGACGGCGGTGGGGCTGCTGAACCTGTTCCCGATCCCGGCGCTGGATGGCGGGCACCTGGTGTTCTACGCCTGGGAGGCGGTGACGGGCCGGCCGCCCAGTGACGCGGCGCTGCGCATCCTGATGGCGGTTGGGCTGACCCTGATCCTGTCGCTGATGGTGTTTGCGCTGGGCAACGACCTGTTCTGCTGAGACCTTTTGGGGGCGCTGCCCCCGCCGCCCGTGCCGGGCGGCCCCCCCGGAGTATTTTCCGAAGAGATGAAAGGAGCGCGGTTTCGGGGCCGGGATTTTGCTGTTTGCCCAACTGTTGCCACAATGGGGGGGTAGAGTTGGGACCACTAAAGAACAAAGACCGTCAGAAGGATCCGAGCCATGCAAACGCTGCAACAATCCTACCGTGGGCTCAGCCTTGTCATGGAGCTGAACTGGGACCGTTTGCTGTTCCTGGGAACCCTTGCCTGCGCTCTGGCGCTGGGCGCCTGGCTGGGCAGCATCTGATTCCCTTGGCGCGGCAGGGTTTTGGCCCCGTGCCGGGCGTGTTTGCGATCTGCCGATCCTGCGCCATTTGGGCTTTTGACATCACCCGACAATCCCGATAGTCACGATTCAAATGTCTGCTAAACATTGGATTCTACACGATGGGTTTGGGGAGCGACGCGGGTACATCCTGCGGTGATCGAGTTGCACGCGGCTATATCTTGTATCGGTTGCTGCCAGCAATAATCCTTGCGATTACAACGGTTTTGATGCTGGTTCCCGACCGGGCGCAGGCGCAATCTTATACGTTCAACACGGTTCAGGTCGAAGGCAACCGACGCATCGAGACCGCGACCGTGGTGTCCTATCTGGGGCTGGATCGGGGCAAGCCGGTTTCCGCCGGGCAGCTGAACGACGCCTATCGGCGGCTGCTTGACAGTGGCGTTTTTGAAACAGTCGAGCTGGAGCCGCGCGGCGGCACGCTGGTGGTGAAGGTCACCGAGTATCCGACCATCAACATCGTGACCTTTGAAGGCAACCGCCGGCTGAAGGACGAGGCGCTGGCCGATATCATCGAGTCGACTTCGCGCAAGGTGTTCAACCCGGAATTGGCGGAGCGCGATGCCAGCAACATCGCCAGGGCCTATTCCGTGCAGGGCCGGGTGGGGGCCACGGTGACGCCGCGGATCATCCGCCGCAGCGACAACCGGGTCGATCTGATTTTCGAGATCGCCGAGGGCGACACCACCGAGATCGAGCGAGTCAGCTTTGTCGGCAACCGGATGTTTTCGGACCGGCGCCTGCGGCAGGTTCTGGAAACCAAGCAGGCCAATATCCTGCGCACGTTCCTGCGGGCCGATACATTCATCGCGGACCGGATCGCCTTTGACCAGCAGGTGCTGCGCGATTTCTACCTGTCGCGGGGCTATATCGATTTCCGGGTCAACAGTTCCAACGTCGAGTTCACCCAGGAGCGGGATGCGTTTTACCTGGTGCTGAACGTGACCGAGGGGCAGCAGTTCAAGTTTGGCAAGATCACCACGGTCAGCGAATACCCCGGCATCGACGCGGCGGAGTACCAGGCGGCGCTGAAGGTCAAGCCCGGCACGGTCTATTCGCCGTCGCTGGTGGAAAACTCGATTGCCCGGCAGGAGCGTCTGTCGATCCAGCAGGGGATCGACTTTCTGCGGGTCGAGCCACGGATCACCCGCAACGACCGTGACCTGACGCTGGACGTGGAATTCGCGCTGACCAAGGGGCCGCGCATCTTTGTCGAGCGGATCGACATCGAGGGCAATACCACCACGCTGGACCGGGTGGTGCGGCAGCAGTTCAGGATCGTCGAGGGCGACCCGTTCAACCCGCGCGAGATCCGCGAAAGCGCGGAACGGGTGCGGGCGCTGGGGTTCTTCTCGACTTCGGATGTGGAGGCGCGCGAGGGCTCGTCCCCGGATCAGGTGATCATTGACGTGGACGTGGCCGAACAGCCGACCGGCTCGCTGAGCCTGGGCGGCTCCTATTCTGTCAACGACGGTTTTGGCGTGGCGATCGGCCTGTCGGAATCCAACTTCCTCGGCCGGGGTCAGCGGCTGTCGCTGACGCTGTCGACGGCGCAGGAGGCGGAATCCTATATCATCGGCTTTACCGAACCCTTCCTGCTGGGCCGCGATCTGCGGTTCGATCTGGACATGGGGGCGGCCGGGCGCACGTCGAGCTTTGCGTCCTATGACAGCGACCGGAAGTTTTTCCTGCCGGCGCTGACCTTTGGCATCAGCGAGAACGCCAGCCTGTCGCTGCGGTATTCCTGGGCACGCAGCGAAATGCTGACCCGCACACCGCCCGAGCATGGCCCGGTGATCGGCCGCGAGATCGCCCAGGGGAGGCAGACCGCGAGTTCCGCCGGTTTCACCTATACCTATGACAGCCGCCTGTCGGGGCTGAACCCCAACGCCGGTGTGCTGTTCCAGATCGGCGCGGATTTTGCCGGGCTGGGTGGCGACAGCGAGTATGTCCGCACCACGGCCAAGGCCATCGCGCAGACCAAGATCCTGAACGAGGAGGTGACGCTGCGGGCCACGATCGAGGGCGGGGTGCTGAGCTGGCGCGGCAACAATTTCAGCCGCTCGCTCGACCGGTATGTCACCAACCCCGACATCATCCGGGGCTTTGAACCTGGCGGGATCGGGCCGCGCGACATGACGCTGGATGCAAGCGGGGCACCCTATGACGATGCGCTGGGCGGCAACCTGTTTGCGGTGGCCCGGCTTGAGGCGGAATTCCCGCTGGGCCTGCCCGAAGAGATCGGGCTGCGCGGCGGTGTGTTCCTGGATATCGGCAACCTGTGGGATCTGGACAACGTTGATACGGCGGGCGCGACGATTGTCGGCGCGGATGGCTCCTGGCGCAGTTCGATTGGTCTGTCCTTCCTGTGGGACACGGCCTTTGGCCCGTTGCGGTTCAACTTTTCCAAGGCGCTGCAGAAAGAGACCTTTGACAAGGAGCAGAGCTTTGACCTGACGATTCAGGCCAAGTTCTGAGGTGGGCCTGCGGCGCGCCATCGGGTCGGGACGGGGATGGGCAACGGCGCTGGCTGTTGCCCTGTCCGTTTGTCTGCCGGGCGGCTTCGGGGCCGGTTTCGGGGCCGGTTTCGGGGCCGGTATCGGGGTCGGTATCGGGGTCGGGGCGGCGCAGGCGCAGACATTCAACCTGCCGCACATCGGGATCCTGACGATCGAATCTGATCGCATGTTCGAGCGGTCCGCCTATGGCCGCCGGGTCGCGTTGGAAATCGAGGCGGAGAGCGCGGTTCTGACGGCGGAAAACCGCAGGATCGAGGCGGAACTGGCGGCCGAGGAGCAGGACCTGACCCAGCGGCGGGCGGAGATGGAGGCGGAGGCGTTCAGCGCGCTGGCCAATGCGTTTGACGAGAAGGTGCAATTGAACCGCCGCACCCAGGACGCCAAGGCCCGGGAGCTGGCCAGCCGAAGCGAGGCGGCGCGGGTCGAATTCCTGCAGGCGGCCCGGCCGATCCTTGAGGCGCTGATGCAGGAAACCGGCGCCGGCGTGATCCTGGAACGGTCAAGCGTGTTCCTGAGCGCCAATGCGACCGACATCACGGATCTGGCCATCCAGCGGATCGATGCAACCATCGGCGATGGCGCCGCCAGCGGCCGCGACGGCGCCGACAACTAGCGCGGCTTGCCGATCCGGGCGGGTATTGCTACTCAGGCCGCTAACATCCCGAGACAGGAAACCTTTCATGACACAAGATCTGAAAAGCGCGGATATCCAGCTGATCCAGCAGATCCTCCCGCATCGTTATCCGTTCCTGCTGGTGGACAAGGTGGTTGAGATCGACGGGTTCCAATCGGCCTGCGGGATCAAGAATGTGACCATGAACGAGCCGCATTTCCAGGGCCATTTTCCGGGCGCGCCGATCATGCCGGGGGTGACCATCGTCGAGGCGATGGCGCAGACGGCGGGCGTGATGCTGGGCGTCGGCATGGACATGATCGGCACCGACCTGCTGATCTATTTCATGAATATCGACAAGTGCAAATTCCGCCGCAAGGTGGTGCCTGGCGACGTGCTGGAAATGCGCGTGACGACGCTGCGCGGCAAGCCGGGCGGCAAGATCTTCAAGTTTGAAGGCCGGGCCACGGTGGATGGCGAGGTCGCGGCAGAGGCCGAATTTACCGCCATGATCGACCGGCAGGAAGGCTGAGCCATGAGCCGGATACACCCGAGCGCGGTGATCGAGGACGGCGCGCGGCTGGGCGCGGATTGCATTGTGGGTCCGTTCTGTGTGGTGGGGGCCGGCGTCACGCTGGGCGACCGGGTCGAGCTGAAGAGCCACGTGGTGGTGACCGGCGACACGGTGGTGGGTGACGACACGGTGATCTTTTCCTTTGCGGTGATCGGCGAGATCCCGCAGGACCTGAAGTTCAAGGGCGAGCACAGCCGGTTGGAGATCGGGGCGCGCAACCGCATCCGCGAGCATGTGACGATGAATGCCGGCACCGAGGGGGGGGGCGGCGTGACCCGCGTGGGCGACGACGGGCTGTTCATGGCGGGCTGCCACATCGCCCATGACGCGCAGGTCGGCAACCGGGTGATCGTGGTCAATTCGGCCGCCGTGGCGGGCCATTGCGTGCTGGAGGACGACGTGATCGTCGGAGGGCTGAGCGGTATTCACCAGTGGGTGCGGATCGGGCAGGGTGCGATCATCGGCGCGGTGACGATGGTGACCAACGACGTGATCCCCTATGGGCTGGTGCAGGCGCCGCGCGGCGAGTTGGACGGGCTGAACCTGGTGGGGCTGAAACGGCGCGGGGTGAAACGCGCCGATATCACCGCGCTGCGCGCCGCGTTCCAGATGCTGGCGCAGGGCGAGGGTACCTTTCAGGAGCGCGCGCGCCGTCTGGGCGAGGAGACCGAGAGCGACTATGTCAGCCAGATCGTCGATTTCGTCACGGGCGACAGCGACCGGTCGTTCCTGACGCCGGGGGGCTGAGGCCATGCTGGCGATGATCGCGGGCTCCGGGGCGCTGCCGGTGGCGGTGGCGCGGGCGGCCCGGGGGCCGGTTCTGATTTGCACATTTGCCGGTGCGCGCCCCGAAGGGCTGCACGCGGACATCGAATTTCGCATCGAGACATTGGGCGCCCTGCTGCAAGATCTGAAGGCGCGCGGGGTACGCGAGGTCTGTTTTGCCGGCGGTATCGACCGCCCGGCGGTGGACCCGGCGGCGATTGACGCGGCCACGCTGCCGCTGGTGCCGGGTGCGAGCTACCGCATCCGCTTGTCGGCGCGCAACGCACGTGGCTACGGTGATGTGGCCACCGCGTCGCCCGACAGCTTGTTGTTGCCGCTGCAGTTGCCCACCGCGCCACAGAACTTGGCGGTGGCCGTGTATCCGGGTGACAGCACGCAGTTGCTGGTGAGCTACGACCCGCCTGCCAGCGATGGTGGCGATGATGTGACGCGGTACCGCATCGAGTGGGACACGAGCCCCCTGTTTGACAACGTGGGAACCCGCTTGGTGCGCTGCCCCAACAACCCCATCCACGAGCTGCAGACCATCGAAACCACGGTCGCGGACGGCACCAGTGTGATCGACGGT
>ENA-OWNT01004808-OWNT01004808.1-seawater-metagenome-genome-assembly--contig:-NODE-4808-length-11551-cov-3.402562_pt1 | contig 11551 bp, 5 predicted proteins | sample MGYA00238136_ERZ651165 | MGnify/ENA primary metagenome ERZ651165 (study PRJEB26861, sample SAMN08777766) | seawater metagenome | isolation source: coastal seawater | place: USA: Florida | collected... | reverse complement strand
CATACCCTATCGGGTATCCTGTCTGATGATTACCGAATCAAAGCTGCAACCAATGGTGAGAAAGCCATTCAGATTGCCAACGCTAAACCAGCTCCCCACTTAATTTTACTCGACATCATGATGCCTGAAATAGACGGTTATCAAGTCTGCCAACAACTAAAATCAAACCCAGAAACCTGCGATATTCCTATCATATTCCTCACCGCAAAAGCTGAGAGAGTCGATGAACAAAAAGGACTAAAACTAGGCGCCGTTGACTACATAACCAAACCAATTAACCCAGAAATAGTGAAAGCACGTGTTAAAACGCATGTTTCTCTGAAAGTGGCATCCGACACCTTAAAGGGAAAGAATAAAGTTCTCGAGCAAGAAGTGGAACGGCGCACGACCGAAGCTTTACGACAAAAAGCAGAACTCCACGCGATTCAAGACGTCGCTTTTTATGCCATGGTGTCGCTGGCTGAAACTCGCGACAACGAAACCGGTAACCATATTCGACGCACTCAAGCGTACATAAAACGTTTAGCAGAGCAGTTACGCGAAAACCCGCGTTACACATCAACACTCAATGATGACTTCATCGATCTGTTATATAAGTCAGCCCCTTTGCATGACATAGGGAAAATCGGTATTCCAGATACAATCTTGCTGAAGAAAGGGCCGCTGACAAGTGATGAATTTGAAGTGATGAAAACCCACACCACTATCGGTTACGAGGCCATTAAAAACGCAGAACAAGTAAGCGACCAATCGATGAACTTCCTTGATGTCGCCAAAGAAATTGCCTACTCACACCATGAACGTTGGGATGGTAATGGTTACCCATTAGGGCTTACTGGCGAAGAGATTCCGTTGTCAGCCAGACTCATGGCGATAGCGGATGTTTATGATGCACTCATCAGTAAACGGGTTTACAAGCCTGCTTTTACTCATCTAGACGCGGTACAAATCATTACTTCTGGTAAAGGTACCCAATTTGACCCGGATGTAACGGACGCTTTTTCCGCTATCGCCGATGACCTATATGCCATCGCACAAGAATACACCAATAAATAACAAGACGGCTTTTAGAAGCCGCTGGAACAAGCATGAAAGATAAGAAAATCACCACACAGTCGTGGGTATGGCGTTCAATGGTCAAAACCGGAATCATTCCCCTAATTCTGGTGGAATCGGTTCTGATTGCCGTTTACTTGTTAAGTAACCATTTTATCAGCACCGATAACATGGAATATATTTACACACAGGTTAACGATGAGCTAAGAATATCCTCTGATAGAGAAGCCGCTATCATTCGAGAAAAACTGCTCTCGATTGAGAAGTTAACAACGTTGTATAGAAACGAAACTGCACGTGTGTTATCAGAGCCAGACATTATTGACCGTTCTGAAAAACCGAACCTCGCCGTAAGTGAAGATGGCGTCTTGTACTCTAAAGAAGATTTAGGTGGCTCGGCATCTTTCTACTCTGGACTCACTGTCGAAAAGGATTGGGAGAAAGTCTATAAGCTGGCTCACCTCGATCCACTGATGAAACAAATCGAACAAAACAATGACTTGGTTGCTTCAATTTATTTTAATACTTGGGACTCCTATAACCGGATCTATCCTTGGTTCTATACCGTCGATCAGTACCCGACCAAAATGGACATCCCTGAATACAATTTTTACTACCTAGCCAATGAGACAAACAACCCAAGCCAAAAAACGGTTTGGACAGATGTTTATATTGATCCTGCAGGTCATGGTTGGATGGCATCCGCTATCGCTCCGGTGTACAACAAAGGGTTTCTCGAAGGCGTCGTTGGGCTTGACATCAAGGTCAGCGCCATCATTGACAGCATTCAGAACTTAACTATTCCTTGGAATGGTTATGCCGTTTTAGCGAGCAGCAACGGGACAATTATGGCCTTGCCGCCACAAGGCGAGCACGATTTTGGCTTAAAAGAACTCACCGAGCACAGTTACCAACAAGCCATCACACAAGAAGTGTTTAAGCCTGAGGCTTTTAACTTGTATAAGCGTGACGATACCGCTGATCTCAGCATGCATTTGCTAAAGGAAAGCGATGGGCTCATGCAGTTGACGCTTAACGGTGAAAATAAACTGCTCTCTTGGTCAACCATACCGGAAACCCAGTGGCGCTTACTGATGATTGTCGATGAGAATGAAATGTATGCAACTTCTCACGCGCTAGAGAAAAAGTATCAAAACATCGGCTACATTCTTATCTTCGGTTTAGTGGCGTTTTATACCCTGTTCTTGATCTTTATCTGGCGTTCTTCAAAACAGATGAGTGAATTTATCGCCGAGCCTCTAACGCAAATCCAAAGCATGCTGAACAGAGCGGGTTCGGGTGACTTTGATCTGGCTCATGACGGTTTCCGCTTAAAAGAGCTCAACGAAACAGCGAACTCCATCATCAGCATGGGTGGAAAGTTAGATAGGCTGACCAGTGAGCTTACAGAGGCAAAACTTTCTGCTGAAGATGCAAACGTCGCTAAAAGCCAGTTTATATCTAATGTCAGCCATGAGATCAGAACACCCATGAACTCGATTCTAGGGCTATCTCATATTCTCTTACAGTCAGACCTGACTACAGAGCAGAAAAGTAACCTAGTAAAAATTGATAAGTCAGGCAAGCACTTGTTAACACTGATTAACGACATTCTGGATCTCTCTAAGCTTGAGGCCAATAAGATAGATATTGAGAAGGCCCCATTCGACATTCGAGCGACTATCCAAGACGTTCACGATATTTTTGAGCATAAAGCCGAACAGCACGATATTCATCTTGTTGCCAAAGTCGATAACTCCATTCCTCAGCTAGTAGGCGATCAGTTCCGTATCAAGCAAATCCTCTTTAATTATGTCAGTAACGCCATAAAATTTACTGAAGGAGGAGAAGTGACGATTTTAGTCGGTGTCGTGCAGAGAACCGAAAATAGCGTCCACTTACACTTTAGTGTCATGGACAATGGTATTGGATTATCAAAACTCGACCAGGCTGCGGTGTTTGACAGCTACCAACAGGCAGACGCGTCAACGACCAGAAAGTACGGTGGTACTGGCCTTGGCCTGACAATTTCTAAGCGGATTGCAGAGTTAATGGGCGGTAGTGTTGGTGTTGAAAGCGAGCTAGATAAAGGAAGCAACTTCTGGTTTACCATAGAGCTCGATATCGATCACTCAGGTGTTCCTGTGATACCGAAGCATAAAGAGATCTCACAAGCAGATATCGTTGAAGCAACTCCGACGCCATTAGAGTGTGATATTAAGTCTGTTGAAGAATTTGAGGCTAAAGTGAATCACTTAGTCTCTTTGCTTGAAGAGTGCGACTTAGAATCTGAGTTTTATTACTCAAAGCACCAGTCCTGTTTCGAAAAGCTCGATCCTGAACTCAGCTACGCCCTTGCGGAAGCCGTGTCAGCCTACAATTTTGATACTGCTCTAGATGTTATGGCTAAAATAAAAGCCGAGTTGAATCAATATAAAGAGACCATGGCTCCAAGCGAATAGGTATGTTTACTAGCAAATAAAAAACAGGCACTACGTTAAATGTAGTGCCTGTTTTACTTTCTCGGAATACACCTGATTGTTTCTATTGATATAACAACGACAAAGTGAATTACGTGCATAATCAATACAATTTCTGACTATGTTTTACGCGCCCTACCTGCCATTAACGCCAAACGACTGAGGGAGTGTACTTAATCTATGTGCTGATTCTTCCAGTTTATCCGCTAGTTCTGATACAGACTGAACTTGTAAGAGGTTGGCCTCCGCCACTTCATTAACTCTGTTAATGTTATGGCTTACCTCTTGCGATACAAGTCTTTGCTCCTCGGCAGAACTCGACGTTAATGTTGCTATATCCGAGATATCTTCCAGCGCTTTTGCCATTAGCATCACTTTGTTTTCGGTTGTTTTGGTCTCTTCAACACACTCTCGACTTGCTACTCCATTCGCTTCCATACTCTTGGCAAGCTTCTGCAGGGACAATTGGATACTCGAAATAGATGATTTAATATTCTCAGTAGCTGTTTGAGTTCTCACACTCAGAGCTCTTACTTCATCGGCAACGACAGCAAAACCTCGCCCTTGCTCCCCTGCTCTGGCAGCTTCTATTGCTGCATTAAGTGCAAGCAAATTGGTTTGTTCAGCAATGCCTTGAATTTCTGACATAATGCTGCTTACTTGTTCTGCTTCGGTCACAAGTTCAGTCGCTGTATTTGATGATTCGTTGACCTCTTGCGTCATCGCTTCAACTTTGCTTCGCGTCACTTCTATATTTTTTATCGCCTCTTCACAATGCTCATTTGCGATTTGAACACGCTCAGTCGTTGTCATGCTGTGTTCTGCTATACCACTAATTGTGACCGTCATTTCTTGCATAGAGGTGGATATGGCCGTCAATTCATCCGTTTCAGACTTTAAGTTACTCTGAGTCTCCATAGCACTTTTGTTGAGGTACTGGGCACTTTTAAGCATATTCTTACTGCTGTCTACGACACGCCCAAGAATAGTACGTACTCGACCTCGTTCTATTTGAAGATGATATTCACTCGCGCTGTCCAGATCGCGACAAAAGACCAATCGAGAGATGCTGTCGTACTCCTTCGATAACTCTTGTTCTGTTTTGTCTCTACGAAAGAGCTGCTTATAAAATAGAGCAACAGAGGCAAGAAAAGGAATTAACGTAAACAATGGAGAGAAAGAAAATGATAAATAGCACGATACTAGGTAGAGGAAAGTGATAAAAATCAGCTTAGCGTGATGAAAGCGTGCGATGGACAATTTAACAGAGTTATCGCCACTTAACTGGCTATAAAGCTTCGACGCTCTACTTTTGACCGCGTGATCTAACGTCACTCGCACAGACTGATAACCAATAAGATTGTTTTGTTCATAAATTGGGCTAACAAAAGCATCTACCCAATAATAATCCCCACTTTTGGTTCTATTTTTTACGGCTCCCCGCCATACTTCTCCACTCTTTAAATGCTTCCACATATCAGCAAAAGCGGCTTTTGGCATATCAGGATGACGCACTATATTATGGTGCTGACCAACCAACTCTTGCAAAGTAAACCCTGCAACTTCACAAAACTCTGGGTTTGCGTAGGTAATACGCCCATCTTTATCTGTAGTGGATATCAACTCAGATCCACGGGGAACTTCAATTTCTCTACTGACATTGCTCATTATTTATAAACCGTTTTTTATGAGAACTATTAATTATTATTAGCAAATGGCACTTAAAGTGACATTTTGTTACATATTACAGTAATAAGTCACTACTAGAAACTTATAAGTAGTTATAAATATTGAATTTCTTTCGCAAAGCCGGGGCGGAAAAATATTTATGTCACTCTAAAATTTCAACACGCTGCCTAGAATAACAATAGGCTATAACGTAAGAACTGTGTTGTTTATTTCTTGTTTCTTAGACAACAAAGGTACACTCAAAGTAAATCGACTCCCTTCACCGACCTTACTCTCAACGTAAATGTCACCCTGATGTTCTTGCGCGATTCCATAGGCTATCGCTAACCCCAGCCCAGCCCCTTCACCAACGGCCTTGGTGGTAAAGAATGGATCAAAAAGTTTTCCCTTATCTTCTTCAGTGATCCCTTTTCCTGTATCAGTTACGCTGAGTTCTAACCTGTCGCCATTCTGTTTGGAACAGATAGTAATCGTGCCCTGATCTTCAATTGCGTGGCCCGCGTTTAGCAGAAGATTAAGCAGCACTTGATTGATTTGTCCTGCGCAGCAATAAGTCAGCGGCAAATCACCTAATTCTAATTTGATATCACAGTGATATTTAAGCTCGTTGCTGGCCATTTTAAGCGTGGATTTGATGCACTCATTGAGATCACACAGCGTGTAATTTGCGCTGGTATCAACGTGCGAGAACTCTTTTAGCCCTTTGACAATATCTCTCACTCGTTCTGTGCCTTCAATGGTGTCTTGGAGCAGAGGTTCAAGGTCTTCATTCATAAAGTTTACATCGTATTCTTTATGCAGATGCGCAATTTTCTGTTGCTGCTTGAGAATGTCTTCAGGCTCTGTCAGTTGAGATAGCACCTTATATTCATCCAGCATATGTCGGTAGTTTCTTCCGTAAACATCTAGCGAATGTAAGTTGCTCATAATAAAGGCAAGTGGGTTGTTAATTTCATGGGCTACCCCCGCAGAAAGCACCCCGATAGAGGCCATTTTTTCGGAATGAAGAAGCTTCGCCTGCGTGGCTTTGAGTTCTTGGTTCGCATGTTCAAGCTGTCTGTTTTTATTCTCGATTTGGAGGGTTCGCTGTTCCACGCGATTTTCTAAAAACCGGTTCAGCTCTTTGAGTTCAAGCTCAAATTGATCACGCCTCTCGCTCGCTTCTCTCAAGTGGTTGGCCATCGAGTTAAACGCTTTTGCTACGTACGCGATGTCATCTTTACCTTTCACTTGAAGCTGAACATCCAGTTTCCCGTCCGAGATAGATTTCGCTGCGGAGCTAAGAACTCGCAACTGACTCGTTAAATAGGTGCCCAGTAGAAAGGAAAAGAAGGCCACCAGACCCATTTCTAATATGGCAACGCCGGTACTGAGGCGTTTTGCTTCCGCGATAGTGGCTTGAATACTGCTGATATCGAGCCCTATCTCCACTCGACCGTATACTTCTCCGCCTTCGGCTATTTCAGCAAAGGTATCAAACACACCATCTGCGGCATTTTCTACGTTGCTATCCGCCACAAACTTTTTCTGCAAGAATTCGCTGCTACCGCCTTGTGCAAACACTTTATCACCTTGCCCTACCACACGGGCGTAAACGAGATCTTGGTTTTCTAGAACTGCCTGAACAAATGCGTCAAGCGAGGCTAAATCATAAGAGAGAACCGCATCTTTGGTTGTGGTCGCAAATAACGATGCAGTCGTCGATGCGCGTGTCTTCAGTGCATCATAGTTCGTCGTACGAAGGTAGTTCAGCGTCATTGAAACCAAGATCAACAACAGTACTGCTTCAATCAAAGCAGTGCCTATAATAGTTTTGAGCCTAAACGACACGAATGCCCTCCCCTGGGTTTTCGATCATGGACTGACTACTTAATGACCTCGTCGAGTAGTTTGATATTCAATGCTCTGACGTCATCCCAATCCGCGTTCTCTGCCAATTCAATGCCTTTAAAATTGATGTCTTTTAGCAGCGCCTTTCCCTTAGGATCTTGGTTCATCTCTAGCAATGCGGTTTTGATTTTTTCAACCGTGTCTGCGTTGACTCTAGGGTGAGTTGCAATCGCATGTGGTGTATAAGTTGGTGTGGTCCAAAGTACCTTCAGCTGATCACGAATCTCTGGTGCAGAGTTATTAAATGTACGCATAACACCACCACCAGCAGGAAAGAAACCGCGGGCAACGTTCATGTAGACAGAATCGTGTGAAGAAACATAAATTGGAATCATTTTAATCCCTTGCTGCTCCATTTTTGCTCGCGGGATAATGCTTGCGGCAAATGCAGCTGGAGATGGAAAGGCCATTTTCTGCTTGTCTAACTCGGCGATATCTTGAATAGGGCTATCTTTGTGGACAACAACAATACCTTTAATACGTTTGTCTTTTTGTCGCGCTATTGCTTGATATCCAGGTACTTGGTGGAAAACCGTGTAGTGATAGGGATTCATATATGCAATATCGTACTCGCCTCTCGCTAAACGCTTTTCAAACGTTGGAATATCACGCGCGGTACTAAAACGGATATCTTCACCCGTTTTTTCACTAAGGTATTGAAAAATAGGTGTCCAGAGTTTTGCCATTTTATTGGCTGATTGCTGCGGGACCACACCAAAATAAAGACTGCTCGCATTCGCCGACGATACCGCCAGCAGCGACATTAATATACCCAGATAAATTGTTCGCAAAGTTCTTTTCCTTCTTACTTTTAGCAAATTACACACTCTGTAAAACCTATAAAGTGGCACTTCGGCACTATATGGCGTGCTGCTGCCCATTAACCCAGGCTGACTATTTTTATGACAAGTTAAATATTCTCAGCTTGCAGCTCTAAAGACGTTTCGTTTTCTTGGTTCTGGTCGTCACGCATAAACTGCCTTATTGGCAAATAAACATAGAACGATGTCCCTTCCCCAACCTTACTGACCACGTCGATTCTGCCACCATGTTTTTCTATAATGCCGTAAGAAATCGACAGCCCTAAACCAGTGCCTTCGCCCAAAGGCTTGGTGGTAAAAAATGGATCAAATAGATTAGGTATGTTCTCTGGCGCGATTCCGCAGCCTGTATCTTTCACCTGAATCCAAACTTCGTTCTGCGTAGAGCCTGTGCGAATGGTAATGGTCCCGTAACCCTTTATCGCATGTGACGCATTCACCAATAAGTTCAAAAACACTTGCCCCAATTGCGAAGGGATGCATTCGATTTCTGGAAGTTCACTGAATTCTTTTATTAAATCGGCTTTGTATTTGAGCTCATTGGTCACGACCTTTATGGTACTTTCCAACACATTGCTTAAATCGCTAAGATGCCACTCGTCAGAACTGTCGCGAGAAAACTCTTTAAGCGCAGCGATGATTTGTTTCACTCTGTCTACACCTTCAGTCGTCTCATGTAACAGCTCTTGGATATCTTTTTTTAAGAATTCATAATCAACCTGGGACTTATATGCGCGAATTTCTTCCGTATCGCTTGAGTTCTTCTCAACATATTGCTCATACAACTCAAGCAAACACATCAGGTCTTCTGTGTATTGGCTTAAGGAATTAATGTTTGAATTGATATAGCCGACGGGATTATTGATCTCATGTGCGACCCCAGCCGCAAGTTGCCCAATAGACGCCATTTTTTCAGATTGCAGCAACTTTTTATGCGCAACGCTAAGCTCATGAATGATCTTTTCCTGTTCAATGCTAGTAAAACGCAGTGACTGTTCGAGTTCTTTTTGGGCAGTAATATCAGTCGCAATAAACAGACTGCTGGATACATTTCCCGTTACGTCTTCGATGGGCGTCAGTTGAACAGATAGCCAAGAGTTAGCACCATTTGGGTTAGTGAGTTGAAACTCCTTTCTCCATCCACGCCCGACATTTTCCGCTAAAATGATCTTCTCGACTTCTTCCATTATCAGCTGATTGTCATACAGTGGGCTGTCTATCTCATTTGTACTGTCGGCTGAAATCGATAAACAGGAGTTGTGGTACACAATCTCACATTGCGCGTTAAATATAATCACCGCTGCCGGACTTTGCTCTATGGCCTGCTGCAAAATGGTATTGTTTTCACTTAAATTCTGGTTATCCGCGCGCAAACTACCCAATGTATTGTTGAGCTTCTTCGCTAACTCTTCGAGTGCCAGCTCTACAAGCTCAATTTCATTCTTTTTCGCTAATGATGGCTTCAACGCGTCAGAACAGAGTGACAAAGGTAGTGAATTGATATCATTGACCAGTTTGTTTAACGGGCGGCTAAGCAGCTTTTTACCGAAATAGAGAAACAGCACCCAAAGTGAAAACGTTTTGATGAACGCAACCAGTAGAATGACGATGAAGGTATGGCCTGTTTCAGCAATCACCATGTCACGGCTGGTGTAGAAACGAGCATAACCGATAGGCAGATTCTGCGTTCCACCAGGAGAGAATAAAGGCGCTTTGTGCTCAAACATACTCGATGCAAAAGTTGGCTTGGCAATGCTCAATGAGGCTGATTCTAGCGTTACTTGAGGCCAGGCACGTTCGCTATCAGCAACTATGCCCTTTTGTAGCACAACCTCTCCCGAAGCGGTCGTAATACTGACCCCTGTAATGACATGATTAGCCATGACATCTGTTAGTATTTTGTCCAGAGATGCGATGTCATAGCGCCACAGCGCTTTTTCTAAACGATGGGAAAAGATATTCTCAGATGTTTCTATTTCATAGTGGACGTGTTCTTTTGAATCTTTGTATTCCATCACGACTTGTAAAACTGTCGCAATAAGTGCGACAAGACAATAAGCGCCAAACACATTTTTGAGCAGTTTTGCGCTTATGGATTCAAAAACATTAAACGTTAATGACTCCTTTAGAGACTGGCTTGCGAGAGAGCGGCTGGTGGCTACTTGCTTGGTCTGTTTAAAAGTAATTTTAGGAATTCTTATACTCATACTTTCGAACCTTGTTGCATTAAAGCAAACATTCATTATGCGCACGCATGAAATGCGTAAGTTACTCGCTTAGTTTCGACGTTTCGTCGTCTAACACATGGATCTCAAAGTACGTTTCGTTATTTTTTTCAAAGGCAAGTAATCGATTGATCAGCCCTTCTGTAAGCTGTCGGCCTTTTGGTAACAGCAAACGTTCATGACTGTGCAAATCACGCGCTAAGGTCATCCCAGATAACAAATGACGAGCACTAAGAACAATTTCTGTCGGTTCTTCACTGTCGCTTAGTTGCGGGGTCACAATATCACTCAGTACTTTTGTCAACGTGGGATCGTATAAGTTGCCGCTCTGAGCTTGTATACGCTTCAAAGAGGCTGTCGCACTTTGTGGAATACTTAAGTGTTTTGTGCCTTGATATGCATAGAAGTCCTTGGCAATCGATAAGATACGAGCCCCAAGCGGAATATCGTGCGTACTAAGCCCGACTGGAAACCCAGAACCGTTGTAATACTCCTCATGGGAGCGAATAATAATGGCTGCTTTTTTTAACCCATCAACACAAGCCAGTACATCATGCCCAACGGTTGGATGACCATGATATTGCGCTTGTTCACTCAGTTCATATGTGCTGGTTGGGCGATTAAGTAAATGGCAAGGTAAGCTCACTTTACCCAATTCGTGAAGCATACTGGCAGCAAAAATATCTTGAATATCACTCTCATTCAGTTTGAGAGCCTGAGCCATTTTCTTGCTCAATTCAGCTACTTTGCTCGCGTAACGATATGACAAGCCATCACGCGTATTGATCAGACTCATAAACGCTTTAATGGTATCTAGGTACGTTTTATTCAGCTTGCGGTTAGCTAAACGAAACTTGCCCACAGCCATCTCTATGTCTTTTGTTCTTGCGTCGATCGTTTTTTCTAGATGGTTGTTGAGTTCTTCAAGCTCAAGGTTTTTCTGCTCGGCTAAGGACGCGTTTTGCTGTTTTTCTTGCTCAAGTTGACGGCTGCGTAACGCTTCTTCTACCAATTCAACAATCGCGTCATCATCCCATGGCTTGCTTATGTAACGGTAAATACTACCTTCATTGATCGCATTTACTGTCGAGCCAAGATCGGCATGACCAGTCAAAAGTATACGTATCGCATCTTTATTTATCTTGACTGCTTCGGCAAGAAACTGGTCACCTTTCATTCCTGGCATCTGCATGTCAGAAATAACAACGTCAATAGAGTTTTCACGTAAAATCTCTATACCTGTTTCACCATCACTCGCCATAAAGGTAGTAAAACCATGTCGCTTAAATAGCCGATGTAGTGCCGATAATATATTGCGCTCATCATCGACAAACAGGATGTTTTTCAATCCTGAAAGTGTTTTTTCTGACAATTGGTCACCTAGCTCTAA
>ENA-OWNT01004806-OWNT01004806.1-seawater-metagenome-genome-assembly--contig:-NODE-4806-length-11554-cov-6.595016_pt1 | contig 11554 bp, 8 predicted proteins | sample MGYA00238136_ERZ651165 | MGnify/ENA primary metagenome ERZ651165 (study PRJEB26861, sample SAMN08777766) | seawater metagenome | isolation source: coastal seawater | place: USA: Florida | collected... | reverse complement strand
GAGGGCTCCAGCGGCGGCCCGTCGATGAGCATCGGATCGTGGGCGTCGTCCCAGTCGTCCTGGCTGTACCAGGCGCCCGCGAGGGGCGCGGCCACCGCCAGGGTCGCGTCGGGAGCCCGCTCCTCGAAGTCGGACACGTCGCCCACCCATCCGCACCCGGTGCAGGAGCAGAGCTGCTTCGGAATGGGGTCCTCGCCGTCGGCGAACCGGCGGAGATCGGTCGCCATCGGTCCCTTGCTGCGCCCGGCGAGAACGAGCCAGCCGTCGGACGTCGTGCCGCACAGCGGACAGGTGACCTGCCGGGGCTCGATGGTGCTCACGGCGCGCTCCGGCTGAAGAACTCCGCCATCACCCGGGCGAGGTCCCCGCCGTGGGACGCGGCGAGCGCGTGCCCGGCGTCGTCGAAGTGGTGGTGGGTGACCCGGGGGATCGACTCCAGCAGCGCGTGGCTGGCGTACCGGGGGACGGCGACGTCGTGCTCGGCGGTCACCAGCAGGGTCTCGTGCTGGAGGTCACTGAGGCCCGCCGTCAGATCCGCCCGCCGCATGGCGCCGGCCGCGCCGGAGATCCCGCCGCGCGTGTTGTATCCGAGCAGCCAGCCCATGACCTTGCGCAGCTCGGGGGGCACGCCCGGGCCTGCGAGCAGACGCCCCGCCACCCACTGCATGGTCTGGGGAGGCAGGACCTTGAAGGCGGCCTCGGCCACCGCCAAGTTCCGGCGCACCTTGTCCGGGTGCCGCGCGGCCGTACAGACGAGTCCGAGCCGCTCGACCCGGTCCGGGTGAGCCTGCGCGAACCCGAGCGCCACGAAACCACCCATCGAGTACCCGGCGAGGTGGATCCGCTCGATCTTCAGGTGGTCGAGCGCGCGCGCGAGGTCGTCGACGTAGTCGCGCAGCTCCCACCTCCGGGGGTTCTGGGGCGTGGAGCTGTAGCCGTGGCCCCGCAGATCGGGCACGAGGAGCTCGAACTTCGGCTCGAGCGCGGCCCGCATGGGCCCCTCCCACATGCCGCCGTGCACGCCCCAGCCGTGGAGCAGCATCAGCGTCGATGCGTCGTGCGCCCCCGACCGCCGCACGAAGATGCGGGCGTCGCCGGTGTAGACCTGGGCGCCGGGCCACGCGGGCGGCAGATCGGGGAAGTCCTTCGGTTCCACGCCCCCAGCGTTCGTGCCGCGGAGGCGTCCGTCAAGCGGTCACGGCCCGCACGCCTCGCCCACCAGCGCGCACAGCAGGTCCTCGATCGCGCCCTCGAAGGCGTCGCGCGGGATCGCCTGACCCAGGACGAGGGGCACCGCGTCCGCCGGCACCAGTGCGAGGCTGTCGATCAGCAAGGCATCCAGCAGGTCCGGGTGCACGCCCAGCCGAGCGGCTGCCTCGGCGGGATCGACCGCCCCGCGGCGCCGGTCCATCAAGGAGACGAACCCCGCGTGGGCGCTGCGGGGGTCGGCCACCGATCCCAGCGCGTCCGTGTAGAGATCCCGCGCGGTCGTCACTCCCGCGGCCACGAAGGCCGGGTTGATCTGCGCCGCCTCTCCGCTCCCGAAGAGCTCGGCGACCGGTCCCGCGTCGTCGTTCAGCGGCAGGATCCCCTCCGCGCCGTGGCACCGGACGCAGGAGCCGCCGGTCCGCACGACCCCGTCCACGGCTGCCGCGTCATGCACGATCCGGGTGGGCGCGGCGTCGATCCGGAGGCCCTCCGCGTCGAGCAGCAGGTAGCCGTGGAGGCCGTTGGGCAGGTCGAAGATCACCTCCCCGCCGGCGGCGAACGGGAGCGCCGTCGCCGGCCGAACGACCACGTTGCGGTCACCGTCGGAGCCGTCGAAGTCCCACGACCGCCACAGGCGCAGGCCATTCCCGCGGAGGTAGTCCACCGCCCGGTTGTGCGCCGAGACCCCGCTCCGGGCGAACGCGGCGCGCGACGGAGGAACGTCCACCGGCAACCCCCGCGCGGCGAGGCCGTCGAAGCTCTCCGGAAGGGCGAGCAGCGCGTGGTAGTGCTCCGGCGACCACGCCGTGGCGACGAACCAGTCCGCCGGCACCACGGGACGGGCCTCCAGGGTCAGCCCCGAGACGAACTGGGCGGCCGGGTGGCCCGACAGCAGGGGACGGAACGTCGCCTCCGCCACCAACTCGGACCAGCTCTCGCGGCTCCAGCCCACGTCGCGGAGGTCGAAGCGCAGGGCCAGCCCTTCCGGTCCCACGCGCACGAGCTCCACCAGGTCCGCCTCGTTCGACAGCCCGTTCACCGCGAGCACGAGCCCCGCCGCGGCCTGGTCGATCGGTTCCCCGGCGTTGTAGAGCGGAGCGAGGCTGATCCAGCGCTGAAACGGGCGGTCGATGGCGTCCACCTGCGCGAGATCGAGCGCGATGCCGTCCACCAACTCCTCGAACGTCACGAAGCCGTCCGGTCCCTGAGGACGGTCGATGCTGGGCGCGCCGGCGCGGATCCAGGCTTCGAGCACGGCGATGTCGGCCTCCGCCGGGCGGGGTTCGATCCCCACCGGGGGCATGGACCCGTCGCGCACCCGCAGGAACAGCGGGCTCGACTCCGGAGACCCGGGGACGATCTGCCCCGTCTGGATGAGCGCGTCGGCGTCGAGCACGTCCTCCAGTCCGCCGGCCGCCGCGCCTCCTCCGTGGCAGGCCGTGCAGAACGACGCGAAGAACCGTTCGATGCCGCTGGTCGGCGGTGCATCGGGAAGGAGCCCCTCCGCGGGGAGGGCGTCACACCCCGTGAGGAGGAGCAGGACGAGCAACGGGCGCGCAGGCGAGAGCAAGGGAACACCGATCCCGGGGACAGGGACACGCTGGGGGCCGCGCGGCCCGCCCGTCCACGAGATACCCGCTGCCGGAAACGCCTATCTGCTGCGCTAGACCACGCGAACGCTGGCGCTGTCTCGGCCCCTGCTTCCGGAGGACTCGCCCGGAAACCCAGCGAGAGGCGACTTGGCACGCCGGTTGCTCTAGCCCCCACCGTCCGTCGCTGGCGAGTCCCGCGGCGCTCTTCGGCCCCGTCCCTGCGGTCGGTCGGAGGCGTACCGGCAGGGGTTCTGAACCGGCGGTGACGGGTCGCTTCCATAGCTCAACTGGAGAGAGCACGTGACTCACGGTCGCGGGGTTGCCGGTTCGATTCCGGCTGGAAGCTCCACTGGGTTTGGGATCCAGCACGGAGCAACGTCCTCAAACGACGTTTCGACATCAGGGGAGGCCGCGGTGCGCCGCGGCCGACGACGGCGCGGGTCGGCTCTTCATGAGCTGGGGGCGCGCTGGACCGAGGCAACGACGTCGGCGCCTGCAGGCGCGGACCTCCCGCCACCGCGGACCGGGGACCACCGGAGCCGCCCCCTCGGCATGAGACCGAGCGGGCCGCGTCCGGTCGGAGAGCCGGCGACCGGTGGCGGGATCCGCGGCTCCGCGACGGCCCGTGCTGCGGATCGCGGTCTCCCCTTCGCTTTGCAGGCACGCGTTCAACAACGAGCACGGAAGGAGAAAACGATGCTCACCATCAAGCGAATCAAGTCGTACGAGATCGGGCTGCTCTTCCGTCGGGGCGAGTTCGTCGGCCTGAAGGAAGCCGGAGTCCACTGGATCTGGGCGCCGAACACCCTGGAGGTCGTGTCCATGCGCGATGTGTGGCTGCGGCACGAGCAGCTCGACCTCATCGTGAAGTCCGGCGCGCTCGCGGGCCGGGCGACCGTCCTGGACCTGCGGGACAACGAGAAGGCCCTCATCTGGATCGACGGGCGGTTCGATCGCATCGTCGGGCGCGGGCTCTGGGTCCTCTGGGACAGCGTCCGGGCCGTCCAGACCGAGGTCATCGACGTGCGGACCCTGCGGCTCGAGCACGACGAGCTCGACACCCTCCTGGCCATGGGGCAGGTCTCTGGCCTGACCTCCATGATCGTCCCGGAGGGGTTCGTGGGGCTCGTCTGGATCGACGGGGTCCTCCAGGAGCAGCTCTCCGCCGGCCGGTACGCGTACTGGTCGGATGTGAGCCGCCTGACGCTGAAGTCCATCGATCTGCGGGAGCAGCTCCTGGACGTCAGCGGGCAGGAGCTGATGACGTCCGACAGGGTCACCCTGCGGCTGAACGTCAGCGTCTCCTGGCGGGTCGTGGACGTGGTCGAGGCCCTGTCGGCGTCGGTCGACTACAAGCAGGCGCTGTACCGGGAAGCCCAGCTCGCGCTGCGGGCGGTGGTCGGGCAGCGCACCCTGGACAAGCTGCTGGAGGGCAAGGACGCCGTGGCGACCGAGCTCTCCAGCATCCTCCGGGAGCGCGTCGTGGCGTTCGGACTGGCCATCGGGTCCCTCGGGATCCGGGACGTCATCCTGCCGGGCGACATGAAGGTGCTCCTGAACCAGGTGGTCGAGGCGAAGAAGGCCGCCGAGGCGGCCGTCATCACTCGGCGTGAAGAGACCGCCGCGATGCGGTCCCAGGCGAACACCGCGAAGCTCCTCGAGGGCAACGCGACCCTGATGCGCCTGAAGGAGCTGGAGGTTCTGGAGAAGGTCGCGGCGAACAGCCGCCTCGAGGTCATCCTCGGCGACCAGAGCCTGACCGAGAAGGTCACCAAGATGCTCTGAACACGTGCGGCGGCGCCCGTCCCCCTCGGGGGGCGGGCGTCGTCTGCTTGGGGCTGCTAGAAGCCGGTCGATGCGGCTCCCGTCCCCCGTGCTGATCGTCGTGGCCGTCGTGTTCTCCGGCGCGATCCAGGCGGCCGTCTCGGCGCCGCTCTCGTGGATCTGGCTGCACCCGATCGCCTTCGTGCCCGCCTTCTGGGCCTTCGATCGGCTCGAGGGGCGCGACGCGCTGCTGGCCGGCTGGCTCTACGGCGTCGCCGCCCAGGCGACGATCTTCAGCTGGGTCATCCACACCGTCAGCACGTTCTCGAACCTGCCGTGGCCGGTGGCGGTGCTGATCCTCGGGCTCTTCGCAGCGGTGTTCGGCTTCTACGGCGCGATCTTCGGGTGGGGCTTCGCCCACGTGAAGCGCCTGTCGGGCGCGTACTGGCCGCTCGGGATCGCGGCGTGGTTCGTCGCCTGCGAGTTCCTGAACCTGCAGCTGTTCCCCTACTTCCAAGGGGTCGCCTGGTACCAGGTGCCCGACATCTTCCTCGTCACCGCGGTGACCGGGGTCGCGGGCATCTCGTTCCTGATCTTCCTGGCCAACGCCGTCCTGTACGGCGTCCTCGACTGGAGGCTGCGGGGCGCCCCCCTGGCTCCGGCGCGGGGCGGCGCGATCGTGCTGGCCCTCGGCGTGCTGGTCTCGATCGGGTACTCCCAGGTCCGCCTCGGAGCCATCGCCGCGGCGGAGGAGAGCGCGCCCGAGGTCGTGCTCGGGATGGTCCAGACGAACCAGGACGTGTTCGCCCGACGGGACATGGCCTCCCGACGCAAGACGGCCATCGCCGACGACCACGTGGTCGCCATGAACTCCGCCTACGCCGCGCACCCGAACGTGCAGGCGTTCGTGATGCCCGAGGGCGCGCTCCAGGGGCGGCCCAACTGGCCCCGCAACTTCCGCGTCCGCCGCTTCGTCCGCGACACGGGGGTGGAGGTGTGGACGGGCGGGGCGTCGAGCAAGAAGGGCCCGGACGGCCGCCGCCAGTGGTTCAACTCCGCCTTCCGCATCCACGGGTCCGGCGAGGAGGACGTGCGGTACGACAAGAACGTGCTGCTGCCGTTCGGCGAGTACATGCCGTTCGCCTCGGTGCTGCCGTTCCTCAAGAAGATCCAGGGCGTCGGCAACTACCAGCCGGGCGACGGCATCCGCATCTACGAGGCCGTCGGCCAGGTCCGGTTCGCCTACCTCATCTGCTACGAGGCGATCCTGTCGCGCTACGTGCGCCGCGCCGTCAACCAGGGCGCGAACCTGCTCGTGAACATCACCTACGACGCCTGGTTCGGCGACACCGCCTGCCCCCACCAGCACTTCATGCTGTCCGCGCTGCAGGCCGCCCAGTACGGCGTGCCGCTCGTGCGGTCTGCGACGACGGGGATCAGCGCGTTCGTGGACGCCCGCGGAGTGATCACGGACACGACGGAGATCTTCACGCGCGACGTGCTGGTGCGGCCGGTCAAGCTGGTGCGGATGCCCGGCATCTACGCGCGACTGGGGGACTGGTTCGCCTGGGGCTGCGTCCTGCTCTGCGTCGTGCTGCTCGTGCAGGCCGAGCGGCGGAACACGGCGCCGCGGACGTGGCGGTCGCGGTGGCCGCTGGGCATCTTCCTGTTCGCCGCCGCGGCGAACGCGGCCGTCGTCACGCTCGGTCTGGGGCCCATGGGATGAGCGACTTGATCCGCCTGCATGCTCCCATCCCCGTGCGCGCCGCCGGGCGTGTCGGAGCGTGCGCGCAGATCAGCCTGGATCGCATGCTGGTGGCGTTCGATGCCCCGATGGACACGAACGCGGTGGACCTGCTGCTCGGTGGGGACACGGTGACCGTCGAGGTGGCCGTGACGAGCGCGCGGGGCGGACTGCACGATCTGCGGGTCCTCGGCTATCCCGGCGACGGGCGTGCGCGGCTCAACGCCCACATCAGCTCGTTGCGGAAGACGGCCCACCTGACCATCGCCGCCACCGAAGACGTGGAGGCCGCGAGCACGAAGGCGGGCTGGGAGCGCTGGCGTCTCCGGCACTGCGCGCTGCCGGAACTGGACGCCGACGCCATCGACCTGAGCACGGCCTTCCTCGGCAAGGACCTCGCCGGTCCCTTGCTGATCGCGGGGATGACTGGCGGCTCGGAGCGGGCGGGGGAGGTGAATCGCCGGCTCGCCGTCGTGGCCCAGGAGCTCGGGATCGGAATGGGCCTCGGCTCGCAGCGGGCGATGCTCGAGGCCCGCGACCTGTCCGCCACCTTCGACGTGCGGCGCGAGGCGCCGGACATCCTCCTCCTCGGAAACATCGGCGCCGTGCAGCTGAACTACGGCGTCGGGATCGACGACGTGCGCTGGCTCGTGGACGCGGTGCAGGCGGACGCGCTGGCCATCCACCTGAACGTGCTGCAGGAGCTCGTGCAGCCGGAGGGCGATCGCGACTGGTCGGGCCTGCTCTTGAAGATCGAGGCGCTGGTCGCCGCGCTCGACGTCCCCGTCCTCGTCAAGGAGACGGGCTGCGGGATCGACGCCGGCACCGCGCGGCGGCTCGAGGACGCGGGGGTCGCGGCGCTGGACGTCGGCGGCCTCGGCGGGACCTCCTGGGGCTGGATCGAGGGCTTCCGGGCGGCCGATCCCGAGCGCCAGGCCATCGGGGCCACGTTCCGGGACTGGGGCACGCCGACGGCCGAGGCGCTCGTCGCGGTGCGTGAGGCCGTCGACGTCCCGCTCATGGCCACGGGCGGGGTGCGCTCGGGGCTCGACGTGGCCAAGGCCATCGCGCTGGGAGCGGACGTGGCGGGCATGGCGCTGCCGTTCTTCCGCGCCGCCGATCGCTCCACGGAGGACGCGGTGGCGCTGGGCCGGCGGATCCTGGACGAGATCCGAATCGCGGCCGTCTGCTCGGGCAGCGCGCGCCTGGCGGATCTGCCCGCGGCGCTGGAGCCCGTCCGATGAGCAGCTCCCGGATCCGCGGCTTCTACAAGCTGGACGTCGCCCAGCGCCGCGCGGTCGTGGCCGCGTTCGCGGAGCTGACCGAGGGGGACCCGGGCCTCGCGGCGCTCGACGCCGGCGTGGACCCGGCGCTGCTCGACGCCTTCGTGGAGAACGTCGTCGGGCCGTTCCCGCTGCCGCTCGGGATCGCCGCGAACTTCGTCGTCGACGGACGGGACGTCCTCGTGCCCATGGCCGTGGAGGAGTCGTCGGTGGTGGCGGCGGCCTCGAACATGGCGCGGTTGGCCCGTCCGGCGGGTGGCTTCACGACCGAGATGGTCGAGGACCTGATGATCGGGCAGGTGCAGCTCCGCCAGGTGCCCGACGTGGCGGCTGCGCAGACCGCGATCGGCGCCGCGAAGGCCGACCTGATCGAGGCGGCCCGGGCGCTGGACTCGACCCTCGTGGCGCTCGGGGGCGGCTGCAAGGGTCTCGAGGTCCGACACATCCCCGCCGGCCTCACGGATGGAGACGGCGACGTCCTCGTCGTGCACTTCCTGGTGGACTGCCGGGACGCCATGGGCGCGAACGCGGTGAACACGATCTGCGAGCGCCTCGCGCCCCGCCTGGCGGAGCTGTCCGGCGGAACCGTCGGGCTGCGGATCCTCTCGAACCTCGCGGATCGCCGCCGGGTGCGCGCCAGCTGCCGCGTGGCCGCCGAGTCCCTCGCCTTCGACGGCCGGGATGGAGGCTCCGTCGCCGACGCCATCGTCGCCGCCGCCCGCTTCGCCCAGTACGACCCCTACCGCGCCGCCACCCACAACAAGGGGATCATGAACGGCGTGGACCCGGTGGTGATCGCCACCGGCAACGACTGGCGGGCCGTGGAAGCCGGCGCACACGCCTGGGCCGCGCGGGACGGCCAGTACCGGTCTCTGTCCCGGTGGTGGCGCGACGACGACGGCGCCCTGTGCGGGAGCCTCGAGCTGCCGCTGCAGGTGGGCATGGTCGGCGGGGTCACGCGGCTGCATCCGCTGGCGACGTTCTCGCTCGCCTTGCTGCGCGTGCAGACGGGCGCGGAGCTCGCGCGGGTCATCGCCGCCGTGGGCCTCGCCCAGAACCTCGGCGCGCTGCGGGCCCTCGCCACCGAAGGCATCCAGAAGGGCCACATGCGCCTGCACCAGCGCAACCTCGAGCTGGCGAAGGGCACCGAGTGAGCGCGCCCCGGATCAGCGCCTGGTCTGCCCCGGGCAAGCTCATGCTGTTCGGCGAGTACGCCGTGCTCGAGGGGCACCCCGCCGTCGCGCTCTGCCTGAACGCGCGGATCCGCTGCACGGCGGTTCCGGGCGGCGGGCAGGTGCACTTCGACGCGCCCTCGCTCCTCGGAGATCGCGGCCCCATCGCGACGGACGTGCTCGCGTCCCCGCCGGACCCGGCGCTCGAGCTGCTGTGGCCCCTCATCACCGAGGCGTACCTCGCGTTCGACGGCATCGCGCTGCGGTTCGACGCGGAGTTCCCGCACACCTGGGGCCTCGGGTCCTCCTCCGCGAGCTCATTGGCCGCAATCGCCGCGGTCTGGACGCTGCTGGACCGGGATCGCGTGCCTGAGTCCTTGTTTGCCACCGTGCGCCGCTTCCAGCGCCGCATCCAGGGGGCGGCGTCGGGGTACGACGCGGCCACGCAGCTGCTCGGCGGGGCGGTCCGCTTCGTCGGCGGGGACACGCCCCAGATGGAGCGCATCGAGGGGCCCCGGCTCCCGTGGATCGTCGCCTACACGGGTGTGAAGGCTTCGACGGGAGACATGATCCGCGCCGTCCGCGCGCGCCACCCCGTGGGCTCGCCTATCTACGCCCGGATCGGCAAGCTCGCGGAGGCCGGCGCGGACCTGCTCGCCAAGGGCGACCGGGCGCTGCTCGGCGAGGGCATGAACGTCGGGCACGAGCTGCTCGCCGATCTCGGCGCGGTGCCCAACGACCTGGACGACCGCATCCGCGCGCTGCAGCGGGACCCCTGGGTGCACGGCGCCCGGATGTCCGGCGCCGGCGGCGGCGACTGTGTGTTGATTCTCGCCCGGGACATCGCGGGGGCCAGTCGGGCCGCGCGGGCCCAGGGCTTCGAGGTGTTGCCCCTGTCCTTCGAGGAGCAGGGCCTGCGGGAGGAATCGTGAGCCGCGAGATGCGAGGCACCGCCTCGGCCTGTTCCAACATCGCCCTGGTCAAGTACTGGGGGAAGCTGGACTTCGACGAGAACATTCCCCTGAACGACTCCGTGTCGATGACGTTGTCCGACGCCATCACCACGACCACGGTCGTCTGGGACCCCACGCTCAGCCAGGACGAGATCTACCTCGACGGCGAGCGGATCCTGGACAACCGGGGGCTGCGCATCAGCCGCTACCTCGATCGGATCCGCGCCGACTGGTACCGGATGCACGCCCGGGTGGCGTCGATGAACAGCTTCCCGGCCGGCACCGGCATCGCCTCCTCCGCCTCCGGCTTCGCGGCGCTGGCCACGGCTGCGTTCGCGGCGTTCGGCGAGGACGGGCCGGACGAGCGGGAGATGACCCGCTGGGCCCGCCGCGGCTCCGGCTCGGCCTGCCGCTCGATCCACGGCGGGTTCGTGGAGTGGATCGGGGGGACGGACGACGCGTCGTCCTACGCCCACCAGCTCTGCTCCCGGGAGCACTGGGATCTGCGGGATCTGGTGGTGCTCGTGAGCAAGGCGCCGAAGGCCATCTCGAGCTCCGAGGGCCACCGGATCGCCACCCGGCATCCGTTCATGGACGCCCGGCAGGAGACCCTGGCGTCTCGTATGCTCGCGGTGAAGGGGGCGATCGCGACGCGGGACTTCGCGACGCTGGGCGCCCTGGTGGAGCACGAGGCGTTGGAGGTCCAGGGGATCATGATGAGCGGCCAGCCGTCGGCGCTGTACATGCAGCCCGGGACGATGCGCCTGCTCCACGCGATCCGCGCCTGGCGGGAGGAGGACGGGCTGCCCGTCTACTTCACCCTCGACGCAGGTCCCAACGTGCATGTGCTGTGCGAGGGCAAGGACGCCGCGGCCGTGAGGGCGCGCATCGAAGCACTGGTGCCCGACTACCCCATCCTGGAGAACCGCGCGGGGCCCCCGGCCCACGTCCACGATGCCCATCTCCTCTGACCTGCCGGACACCGGCCCGGGCGACCGGCCGGCCATCGCGACGGCCTGTGGGAAGCTCATCCTGCTGGGCGAGCACTCGGTGGTGTACGGGGAGCCCGCGATCGCGGTCCCGTTGAGCGCGCTGCGCCTCAGCGTGGTGCTGTCCGATCCGTCCGCCGACTCCTGGAAGAAGGTCGCGGAGGCGAGCGGTGCGGACGACCCGGCGCCGTTGCCGCGCGAGGCGGACATCGGCGCCACCACCCAGGCGATGCTGCCGGCGATCGGCTCGACGCTGGATCGCGAGCCAGCGCCGCCCTTGACCATCGATCTGGAGCCCGACGCACCCGAAGAAGCGCACGCGTCTGTGTCTCGCGCGCTGGGAACGGCCGCCCGCGCGCTCGGTCTCCCGGTCCCGCTGCCGCTGCGGGTGGCGGTGCGCTCGGGCGGACTGCGTTCGGGCATGGGGACGTCGGCGGCGCTCGGCGTGGCGATGGCGCGGGCGCTGCTCGGCTGGCACGGCGAGGAGCGGGACGCCGACCGGGTACTGGCCGCCGCGGGCGCCGTCGAGCGGCTCTTCCACGGGAACCCGTCGGGCATCGACCACACCGTCTCCGCGTACGAGCAGCCGCTGTGGTTCGTGAAGGGCCAGCCACCGGAGCCGCTCGAGGGGCTCGCGCCGCTGACGCTCGTGCTGCTGCCGCGGTCGAGCGCGCGGGCCACCGCGCAGATCGTGGGCGGGGTCCGCGATCGGCTCGCGGGCCGGCCGGCGCTGGTGCGCACGGTGGCGAGCATGGGTCGGTTCGCGCGGGAGGCCCGCGAGGCCTGGGCCGCGGGGGACACCCCCCGCCTGGCGTCCGCGCTGACGGCGCAGCAGGAGGCTCTGGACC
>ENA-OWNT01004803-OWNT01004803.1-seawater-metagenome-genome-assembly--contig:-NODE-4803-length-11561-cov-3.148990_pt1 | contig 11561 bp, 12 predicted proteins | sample MGYA00238136_ERZ651165 | MGnify/ENA primary metagenome ERZ651165 (study PRJEB26861, sample SAMN08777766) | seawater metagenome | isolation source: coastal seawater | place: USA: Florida | collected... | reverse complement strand
CCTGGCCGAGGCGGGGAACATCCTGGCCGGCTCGCCCGTGCTGCTTGGTGCCCAGAACTGCGCCTGGGGTGACGGGCCGCTAACCGGGGAGGTGAGCCCGGGGATGTTGGCAGAACTCGGCGTCACGCTGGTGGAGATCGGCCACGCGGAGCGCCGGGCACAGTTCGGCGAGGACAGCGGCGTCGTGGCCCGCAAGGTCCGGGCCGCCGTCGACGCCGGGCTTACGCCGCTGCTGTGCATCGGTGAGCCCGGCAGGCTCGCCCCGGAGGAGGCTGCGGACTTCTGCCTGGAGCAGGTCCGCTCCGCGACCGGAGGCGACGAGTCGCTGACGCCGGGACTCGTCCTGGCCTACGAACCGGTCTGGGCAATCGGCGCCGACCAGCCCGCCGACCCCGGGTACGTCAACGCGGTGATCGGGCGCATCCGCCAAGGCCTCGGCGCGGCCTGCCCCATCATTTACGGCGGCAGCGCCGGGCCGGGGCCGCCGCCCGCGGGGATCCACGAATGTTTTGTACACGTATGGGAAAAGATTGCGGACAGTGTTAAACATCGTGGCCTCCCAGTAAGCATGGTGCTTTTCGAGTGCCCCCCGTCCATATGGTAGGCCTTGCCGGGCCGAAAAATCAGGGGCCATCGGACTCTGCGTCCCGCGGGCCGCGGCAGCTCCGGCTACGCCAGCGGAATTTCCAGGCACCCTTCGCCGGCGTTCCAACTGCTTCCGGTGCCCAGTGCACGGCACCGCCGGGACATCCGGCCCGCGACATCCCGCGCGTTCCGGACCGCCCGCCGGGCCTGGAAGTCCTCGATGACGGTGGGAAACAGGCGCAGCTCCTGCGGCGTCCCGCCGTCGGTCTCCAGCAGGAAGATGAAGGAAAAATCGTTGCGCTCCGCGGGGTCCACCGCATAGTCATCGATGAAGTCCCCGGCGCCGTAGATGATTGGCCGGTTCCGGTACACCTCGACGCCGCGGAAGATATGCGGCGAATGCCCGAACACGACGTCGGCGCCCGCGTCGACCAGCTGCCGCGCGAGCGCCCGGTGCTCGGGCGGGGGATCGGAGCCCCAGTTGCCGCCCCAATGCGCCGAAACAATGAGGAGTTCGACCCGGGACCTGGTCCGAGCCAGCAACTCCAGCAACTCCAGCCCCGCTCCCCGGCGTCGATAACGGGGACGTAGTACACCCCCGGGGACGCCGGCCCGGCCTCCCAATCCGGCTGGTTGTCCGTGAATGCCACGAACCCGACGGCGGTGGCGCCCACCCGGCGGATCGCCGGCCGCCGGGCGGAGGCAATGTCCGTGCCAGCGCCGGCATGCAGGATCCCGTGCCGGTCCAGGGCCGGCAGCATTTCCCGCAGCGCGTCCGGCCCGTAGTCGAGGACGTGGTTGTTGGCCAGCGACACCAGGTCGATCTGCGCGGCGACCAGGCTGCGCACGTTCTTCAGGTCGCTGCGAAAGGTGAAGACCTTGCCGGGTTCGGGTCTGCCGCCGTCTGCGAGCACACATTCGAGGTTGGCGATCCTCACGTCCGCCTGCCGCAGGACCGGCAGGGTGTCGCCCCAGGGATAGGCCGGGCTGGCGGATTTCAGATAATCGTTCACCAGCCGGCCGAGCATGACATCGCCCAGGAATGCGATCTGCATGCCTCCAGCATGGCCCGCGGGCCAGGGAAGCGGAAGGACAGGAACGGCAAGGGGCCGACGGCGGGACCTCCCGCCGTCGGCCCCTTCCTGACCGCCCTAGCCGGGGAGCTGGCCGCCGAGGTTCCGGTACTTCCGCAGCCGGCGCGGGAGCAGCTCGGCGACACCGGCGGCCGAGACCAGGGACAGCTCGTACTCAATCGCCAGGCCCATCCGCTGGCAGAACGTCTTGGCCTCCAGCGCCGCGTCCGGGCGTTCGTCGACGACCTGTTCGATCAGCCCGTTGGCATGAAGGGAGGATACGTTGACGCCCTGGGACGCGGACATGGCCGGGGCAAAGTCCGTAGTGCGGTGCACGATGGCGCTGGCACCCTCCGGCGGGAGGGGAGAGAGCCAGGCATGCTGGGCCGCCACGGTGCGGTCGGCCGGAAGCAAGGCCAAGGCGCCCCCGCCCGCACCCTGGCCCAGCAGCACCGAGACGGAGGGCGACTGCAACCCGATCAGGTCATGAAGGGACCGGGCAATTTCGCCGGCAAGCCCTCCCTCCTCAGCTTCCTTGGACAGCGCAGCGCCGCCGGTGTCGATCACCGTCAACAGGGGCAGGCCCAGTTCCTCGGCCAGCCGCATGCCGCGTCGCGCCTCGCGAAGGGAAGCCGGGCCTATGGCCGTCTGCTGCGAGGGCCGCGGCCGGGAGTGGCCAAGCACGACGCAGGATTTTTCGCCGAAACGGGCCAGTGCCAGCAGCAGCCCGGGGTCTTTTTCACCCTGGCCCGTGCCGTTGAGCGGCAGCAAATCCCGGGCGCCGTAGGCCAGGAGTTGGCGGAGGTCCGGCCGCCGGGGATTCCGCGAGATCTCGATCGAGGTCCACGCGTCGACGTCGGACGGCTTAACCTCCAGGGTCTGTGGCGCGCTGACGGGGGCGGGGGAGCCGGCGAGCAGGATATTCAGCGCGCGGTTGACGACGTCGGACAGCTGTTCCGGCGGGACCACCGCGTCCACGAGTCCCTTGTCGAAGAGGTTCTCCGCGACCTGGACGTTGTCCGGGAAGGGCTTGCCGTGCAGCGCCTCATAGACCCGGGGACCTAAGAATCCCAGCAGCGCCCCGGGTTCCGCAACGGTGATGTGGCCGAGCGACCCCCAGGACGCCATCACCCCGCCCGTGGTGGGGTGGCGCAGATACACGAGGTACGGGAGCCCGGCCTGCCGGTGGGCACGCACGGCGGCGGTGATCTTGACCATCGACAGGAACGCCAGCGTTCCTTCCTGCATCCGAGTGCCGCCCGACGCCGGCCCGGCCAGCAGGGGCAGGCCCTCGGCCGTGGCCCGTTCGACGGCGCTGACGATCCGTTCGGCCGCAGCGGCCCCGATGGAACCGGCCAGGAAACGGAATTCGCTGACGATCACCGCTACCCGGCGGCCGCGGATCAGGCCCTCGCCGGTCAGGACGGACTCGTCGACCCCGGACTTCCCGCGGGCCGCCGCAAGCTCTGCCTGGTAGGCAGGGCTTGGATCCGGGTCCCGTACGGGTTGGTCCCAGCTGCGGTAGGAGCCCTCGTCCAGCACCGTGGCGATGAGTTCGGTGGCATCGAGGTGCCGGACCTTCTGCTCGGCCAGCATGTCAGCGGCCGCCCTGGCCCGCAGCGCCCGTCCCCGACGGTGCACCGGTGGCGCTGTCCAGCCAGCGGCGGATCTGCTCGCCGTCCTGGTCCAGCAGCGGCGGCGCGCTGTGCGAGGTCAGGGTGGTCTCCTGGGCGTCACCCGCCTCGAAGAACCGCAGCGGCGGCCCGGGCAGGCTGATCTTCCCCAGGACCTTGTGCTCGACGTCGACCACAAGTCCCTGCGAGTGCACCTGCTCCCACTCGTAGACCTCGTCCAGGGTCCGTACCTTCCCGGCGGGGATGCCGGCGGCGTTGAGCTTGGCCAGCAGCGGTTCGGCTTCGTAGTCCGCGAAGGCATCCTCCACCGCCTCGATGACCTTTTCCCGGTTGCGCACCCGGTCCGCGTTGGTGGCGAATTCGGGGCGGGTGGTGTCGACGCCGAACGTGGCAGCGAAGCTGTTCCACAGCTTCTCGCTGCCCACGCTGATCTGGACCCTGCCCTGCCGGCAGTGGAACAGTCCGTAGGGGGCGATGGAGGGATGGTGGTTGCCCTGGGCGCGGGGGACCTCCCCGGCCACGGTCTGCCGGGTGCCCTGGAATGCGTGCACCCCGATCAGCGCCGAGAGCAGGGAGGTCCGGACAACCTGGCCCTTGCCGGTCCGTTCGCGCTGCAGGAGGGCGGCGAGGGTTCCAAACGCCCCGTACATCCCGGAGAGCAGGTCGGCGATCGGCACCCCCACCCGCTGCGGGTCGTCCGGACCGGAACCGGTCAGGGACATCAGCCCGGCCTCGCCCTGCAGGATCTGGTCGTAACCGCTGCGCGAGGCTTCCGGGCCGTCATGCCCGAAGCCGGTGATGGACAAAATCACGAGCTTTGGATTCAGCGCATGCATCTCCGCCGTCGAGAATCCGAGCCGGTCCAGCACGCCGGGGCGAAAGTTCTCCACCACGACGTCGGCCCGCTCAAGCAGCCCGCGAAGGACCCCGCGGCCGTCGTCGCTCTTCAGGTCCAGGGCGATGGACTCCTTGTTGCGGTTGCAGGACAGGAAGTACGTGGCCTGCAGATCGTCCTCGGGGCCCACGAACGGCGGACCCCAGCCGCGGGTGTCATCGCCGGTCCCGGGATTTTCAACCTTGATCACGCGGGCCCCGAGGTCGGCCAGCATCATGCCCGCGTGCGGGCCTGCCAAGGCGCGGCTGAGGTCCACGACGAGGTAGCCGGACAGCGGTCCCTCGGCGGAGTGGTCGGATTCCTTGCTCATAATCGGTCCTTTTTGGTTGCAGTTCCAGCAGGGCGGTGTGGGTGCCGTCGGCGGCCCGGGCGGGCTACATCCAGCCGGGGACGACCATCACCAGCCAGGCGATGGCCGGCCCGGCGACGACGACGATGCCGCTGTAGGCGAGGATCTGCTTGTAGAACTTGTCCTTGTCCACGTCCTCCGGGGCGTTGGCCAGCACCAGGGCGCCGTTGGTGGAGAACGGGGAGACGTCCACGATCGTGGAGGAAACGGCGAGTGCCGCGATCACGCCGACGGCGCCGATTTCACCGCTGGCCAGGAACGGGACGGCCAGCGGGATGAGGGCGGCCAGGATGGCGGTGGAGGACGCGAAAGCGGAGACGATGCCGCCGATGTAGCAGATCAGCAGGGCCGCCAGCAGGGGCATGCCGAGGTCGGCGACGCCGCTGGAGACGAACTTGATGGTGCCGGCCTCTTCGAGGACTCCGACGAAGGTCAGCATGCCGCAGATGAGCAGGACGGTGGACCAGCTGATCTTATTCACGGCCCCCTTCTGGGCCTCGGGTGAGACCAGGGCCAGGATGATGGCGATGGTGATGGAGACGAAGCCGACGTCGACCTTGAAGCCAAGGGAGATCACGGCCAGGGCGATGAGGCCGATTATGGTGACCAGCTGCGGCATGGTGGCCCCGGCGCTGCCGGCGGCGGTCTTTTCGGCGGTCTTGTCGGCGTCGGCTCCGGCGCTGCTGCCCTTGGCAGAGACGCTGGCGGGGGAGATGTCAGAACCCGAGCCCTGCAGGGTGACGCCGGCCGCGCGGGCGCCGACGCTGACCTTCATCCGGGTCTCGGCCGCCTGCTCGATCATCTGTCCGGTCTTCGAGGAGAGCAGCTTGTTGCCGCCCAGGACAATGAACAGCACCAGCGCGATGACGAGGTTGAAGAAGAAGCTCGCGAGGAAGATGGCCATCGGGCTGGCCGCGAGGTCCGTCTTGGCGATGATGCCATTGACCGTGACGCCATAGACGGCGATGGGCGAGAATCCGCCCGCCTGCGCGCCGTGGATCACCATCATGCCCATCATGAGCGGATTGATCTTGTGCTTCGCGGCGAAGCTGAGCGCAATCGGCGCGATGATGGCGACGGCGGCCGGGGAGAGGGCGCCGACGGCGGTGATCAGCGCCGTGATGGCGAACATGACCCAGGGGATGAGGGCGACCTTGCTGCCCACCATCCGCACGGCGCCGCGGACCAGCAGGTCAATGGTGCCGTTGTTCTGCGCGATGGCAAAGAGATAAGTCACGCCGACGATTGTCAGGAACAGTCCGCCGGGGAAATTGGCCAGGATGTCGTTGGTGGACATGCCGAGGAAAACCGAGCCAAGCAGGAAGGCGCCGACGAAGGCCAGCGCACCCATGTTGAGTGGCAGCACTGTGGCCAGCAGAAACATCACCGCCAAGATGATGATGGAAAGCACGGGAGCGGACATCGTTGTTCCTCCGGGGGATTGTGTGATGTGCATAACAGGACTACTGGCCTAGCCTCTTAGACAGTAGGTGAGTTTGTCAATACACCTCTGGAGTACGATGGCAGGAGCGCTAGCCCCCGGAGGAGCAGAATGGCCAAGAAATCACAGGTCCCGGAGATTTCCCGCGTGTCCAGGCCCCGGCTCTACGAACAGCTGGTGGCGCAACTCTTGGACTTCATCGAGGCGGCCCAGCTGGGCCCCGGCGACCTCCTGCCGGCCGAGCGGGAACTGGCCGAGCGGCTGGGAGTCTCCCGTGCCACCCTGGCGCAGGCCCTGGTGGCTCTCGAGGTTCTAGGGGTCATTGACGTCCAGCACGGCACCGGCGCCGTGCTCGTCTACCGTCCCAACGTGCCCTCGGTGATCAAGGGGCTGCGGGAGCACCGCAGCAGGCTCCCGGAAATCGTGGAAGCCCGCAGCACGCTGGAGGTCAAGCTTGCCGAGCTGGCCGCCCTCCGCCGGACGGACCAGGACATGCGCGCCATTGACGCGGCCATCGACGAAATGGCGGCGGAAGTCGCAGGGGGCTCCAAGGGCGCGCGGGGGGATGAGCTCTTTCACCAGGCCGTCACGGCGGCCGCGCACTCCGCCGTGCTGGGTCAGCTCATGGCGTTTATTGCGGAGATGATCCTAGAAACGCGGCTCGAATCGCTGGGGCAGCCCGGACGTCCCGAGCAGTCGATCGCCTCCCACCGGAAGATCGCCGACGCCATCCGGGCGCAGGATGCCGCGGCCGCGGCCTCGGCCATGATGGCCCACATCGACCTGGTGTCCGACGTCGCGCTGCTGAAATAGCCGCGCGCAGGGTAGATCAGCCGTTGTAGCCCTCAACCTGCGTGACTGGCCGGGCCTCGGCATCATCCGGGTTCTCGCCGTATTGCCGTTTAGCCCGACGTTGCCGCAGCAGGTCCCAGCACTGGTCCAGATCCTCCTCGAGCTGCCGGAGCCGGAGCCGGTCAGGGACGTGGTCATGCTCGGCGCTCGCGGACTCGGCCTGTTCCCGAAGCTCACGTTCCTCGTCCACAAGCGCGGTGATGCGCTGGAGGATGTCCCGTTCGTCCATGGTGTCCTACTTCCTGCGGGCCTGTTGCGGTGGGTACCCGCCAGCGTAATCGCGGGCGGGTGCCGTGGCCAGAGGGCGGTCCGGTGGGCGGGCTCCGCCGAGCGACGAGGCCCGCCCACCAAACCTTCCCCCGCGTACCGGCTCTAGGGGTTCCGGCGTCGCAGAACCGGCCGCAGTGTCAGCAGGAGCCCACCGGCGCACAGGAGGATGAGAGCCAGAGGAAGTATCCCGTCACTGGCTCCCGTCATGGCCAGCATGCCGGAAGCCGGAGCCTTAGGCTGCGCAGCCATGCCGGCCGACGCGAACCCAACCGTCCGGACGGTGCCCTGCGTCCCGATAACCGCGCCGGAGTCGTCCGTGCTGGCCCCGGCTCCCGCGTCGTCGCCGACGTCTTCATTCGGCGAAGTGACGGGTTCGTCAGTCCCGGGCTCCGCCGGGAGTCCGGTGGATGCCGTGGAGTCGCCGAGGAGCCCGATCGACGTCGCTCCCAGTGTCACCGGGGCGGTGATGGGGGCGGTGACCTGGGTGCCGGAAGCGAGGCCGTCGCTTCCGGAGGTGGTGGCCCCGTCAGTGTCGGCCGGTGCCGGGGCGGCGGTCCCTCCGGTGGTCCCCTCGGTGGAGGCGGCGGAATCGCCGAGGAGCCCGACCGACGTCGCTCCCAGTGTCACCGGGGCGGTGATGGGGGCAGTGACCTGGGTGCCGGAAGCGAGGCCGTCGCTTCCGGAGGTGGTGTCCGCCGCGCAAGCGACGGAGGTTCCGAGGGCCAGCAGGCCGCCGGCAAAGAGGGTGCCAAGCAGCCCTCTGCGCAAGTTCGTATGCATGGTGTTTTCTCCTGAAGATGTTGGTGGACGGACTGCCCTCGGCAGTCCGATTAGCCGTGGTCCGCCCCGTTGCAGGGCAGAGGGCACCAACTAGTCGGGAGAAGATCCAGGGTCGAAAGACACGGGGTTGGAGAGCTGGAGCAATGGCCTATCGGCCTCGCCCACGCCGGATGGCGGACGAAGCCGGAAGGGACCGGTCTCAGTGGCCGTGCTCGGTCCGGGTGGAGATTGGCTGGTGCCCGCACCCGAACCTGGCACGCCGGGGAGCGTAGCGGGGAGCTCGTCGCCGCCTGCTTCGCCACCCGGTAGCACTGGAGCGCTGGCACCGCCCGCGGCGGGTGGTGCGCGGAAGTCGAGCAGCTGCGACGCCATGGACTGAGGATCGGACACCGGCGTGGAGACTGCCGCGACGGCGACCGGAGCGGAGTCATGGTGCGTGGCCGGGGCCCCGCGGACACCTGCCGGCGAGGCGGTCAGTTGGACGGCTGCCGGTCCTCCGGGGGCGTGCGGCGTGGACACGACTGGAGGCAAAGGAATCGGTGTCGAGCCGGTCACCACCTCGCCGAGCGGGTCGATCACTGGTGCGGCGGCGACCAGTAGCTCAGGCACGACACGGATTGCCGTCCCCACCACCTCGACGGCTGCTTTGTCCGCAGTCTGAACGGCGGGGGAAGTTAGCTCGCTCACGGTGCCCGCTGGGACAACCGCGGGCACCGCTGGAATTGAGGAAGCAAGGTCGTCGGCCACGCCCGTGACCGCGCCCAAAACCGGGGACAACAGCCCAGAGCTGTCGCCCCCGGAATCCGGAGGCACTGAATGGCGCGGGAAATCTGGCTGAGTCGTAAGAGCGAGGCGGGCCGTATCCGGACCGGGTCGCGGGGCCACGTCCGTGCCGGTCTCTGCGCTCGCGGCTGTTGCCGACAGCGTCAGCCACATTGCCGTCGCTGCACCAGCCAGCAATACGGGTCGGAGCAAGCGCGATGCGCGCCCCGAAGATCGTTCGTGCATCACGTGCAACACCCCCCCAGGTGCGGCGCATAGATCGAGACGATTGATTGGGTATCTTCCGTCACCATAGCCACAGCAGCAACGCTAAGTCCATAGCAGCGGGGCGCATTCCGGATATAGTCAGCTTGCTTATTATTTTTCAGTTTCCTAGAGTTTCTTCCGTAAGGCACCAATCTCTCCGCGTGGGACATGACTGGCCGAAGCGGCCGCTGGACCCTCGCACTGGCTAGAGGAGGACACATGTCGGAACACAACATTGCAGGCAAGAAGGTCGCGTTCCTGCTGACGGACGGCGTAGAGCAGATCGAGCTGACCAGCCCGTGGAACGCGGTCAAGGAAGCCGGCGGCGAACCCACCCTCGTGGCGCCCAAGAGCGGCAAGCTGCAGGGCTACGACGGAACGGACAAGGGGGAGACCTTCGACGTCGACCTCACCGTCGACCAGGCCAACGCCTCGGACTTCCACGCCCTCGTGATTCCCGGCGGCGTCGTCAACGCGGATCACCTGCGCGCGGACAAGGGAGCCCAGGCCTTCGCCCGCGGCTTCTTCGAACAGCACAAGCCGGTGGCCTCGATCTGCCACGGCCCCTGGCTGCTGATCGACGCCGGCGTGGTGAACGGACGGAACCTGACCTCCTACTACACGCTGGAGACCGACCTGAAGAACGCGGGTGCCAACTGGACCGACGAAGAGGTAGTGGTCGACCAGGGCCTCGTCACCAGCCGGAACCCCGACGATCTGCCCGCCTTCAACGACAAGCTGCTCGAGGAAATCGCCGAAGGGGAGCACGCCGGCCAGACCGCCTAGCCGGCCAGACCGGCCGGACCCCCGCGCCGCCCGCCGTCGGGATTCACCCGTCACGGCGGGCGGCCCTATGAAGCGGGCCCGGTTTCGGGCAGGATATGCCTGTAAGCCGCGCCGGCGCCCCAGTTGCCCGCCGCCCGCCCCGCCGCCACCCGCTACCTAGGAGTCCGGACATGACCACGCTCAACCCCTACCTTGGCTTCCGCGACAATGCGCGGGAGGCCATGACCTTCTATCAGTCCGTGTTCGGCGGGGAGCTGAACATGAGCACCTTCGCCGAGTTCCAGGCCAGCGAGGACCCTGCCGAGCAGGACAAGATCATGCATGCCATGCTGACCGGTGATAAGGGGCTGGTGCTGATGGGGGCCGATACCCCGAACGGCATGGACTACACCCCCGGCAACAACTTCTCCGTATCCCTCAGCGGCACTGATGAGGCCGAGCTGCGCGGGTACTGGGACAAATTGTCCGACGGCGGAACCGTCACCGTGGCGCTCGAGAAGGCGCCGTGGGGAGACACCTTCGGCATGTGCAAGGACAAGTTCGGGGTCGACTGGCTCGTCAACATCGCGCCGGCTGCCAGCTAGCGATCCCCGAACGCCGGGCCGTCCCAGCGAGGGACGGCCCGGCGTTCGGGTGCCTGCGGCTGGTTTAGTCGGGGCTGGTGTCGGTCGTGAGGCCGCGGTCGTCCGCCGCCTTTTCGTCCTGCTCCTCCGCCGGGCCCGGCACCTTGTGCGTGTCGCCTTCTCCGGGTGCATGCCTTCGGACGACTCGGTTCCCTGCGCGCCCGACGGCATCTGCGTCCCGTCTGCGCTGCCACCTTCGCGCGGAACGGGCTTTCCGCTTTCTTCCACCCCGTCGCTGACGATGTCTTCCGGTTCGATCGGCTTGCTGCTCATGCGTTCCTCCGATGCTGTTTGCGCGGGATGACCACCCGACAACGTTCCACCCCAAGCTACAGGGGGAGCCGCGACGGCGTACAGGCCGGGGTCATGGCGCTCTGGCGCGCCACCCCCACCGGGACTAGAGTCTCGCCATGGACCAGGATCCGGTGGCAACTAACCCGGGCTTGTACCGGGTGGTATTCGAGAATGAACGGGTGCGCGTGCTGGAATACACGGACCAGCCCGGCACGAAAACAGTCGAGCACTCGCATCCAGACAGCGTCATGATCACGCTCAGCAGCTTCCGCCGCCGGCTCTCGGCGAACGGGCGGGATGTCGACGTCGAACTCCCCGCGGGTGCTTCCCGCTGGCTGGCGGCGCAATCCCATGCCGGCGAAAACACCGGCGACACCGAGACGCACGCGATCTTCATTGAGCTCAAGGAGCCGCCCGGCGCCCCAGCCGACGTCCAGGAACCGCTCGGGCCGGCGGCCAGCTAAGCTGCTTTGCTCCTCGCCGCGACGGCCGTGCATCGCGCCGTGCCGACGACGATCGGCCATACTGGGCAGACGTCGTCGTTAGGGGTCTCATGCTGGTACTCGGAATGGTGTTTGCGGGCCTGGCTGCCGCGCTGCACGTCCTGATCTTCTGGATGGAGTCGCTGGCGTGGGACGGCCCGGCGGCGCGTCGCGTCTTCGGCCCGGCTACGGCAGCCGAGGTGGAGAGCACGCGGGCGCTGGCGTTTAACCAGGGGTTCTACAATCTGTTCCTCGCCATCGTGACCGGCGTCGGCATTGCTTTTGTCACCGCCTCAGGGTCCGGAATCGGCACGGCGCTCGTCCTTGCCGGCACAGGATCGATGGCGGCCGCCGCTTTGGTTCTGTTTGTCTCCAACCCCGGAAAACGGTCCGCCGCCTTGCGGCAGGGCATTCTGCCGCTCCTGGCTGTGGCCGCGACCGTACTCGGGCTCTGACCCGGGCGAGCCG
>ENA-OWNT01004802-OWNT01004802.1-seawater-metagenome-genome-assembly--contig:-NODE-4802-length-11561-cov-15.695838_pt1 | contig 11561 bp, 11 predicted proteins | sample MGYA00238136_ERZ651165 | MGnify/ENA primary metagenome ERZ651165 (study PRJEB26861, sample SAMN08777766) | seawater metagenome | isolation source: coastal seawater | place: USA: Florida | collected... | reverse complement strand
GAATCCACGAAATCGTTCGCGATATCGCCCCACTGCTGGTCCGTCAGTGCCCCCTCTTCGGCGCGCAGACTCAGCGAGCAGTGCCACACACTGGCGTCCTTGTACCCGACGTGTACGCGTTCCTTCTTGGCCGCGTCCCACTGCAGGTCCTTGACCTGCACCGACACACCAAACATCTTGCGCGGCCGGTCCAGGTGCTTGGCAATCGCCAGGGCATCGTCGCGGTCCAGAACACCGTCGTCGTACCACGCCATGATCGCCGCATCCCCTGCCACCAGGTGCGGATCGGTGTGGGAGTTCTTCGTCTTGTTGGCATCGGTCGAGGCCAGGTAAACCATGAGCCCGCCCATGCGCGAACCTCGGGTGATGTTCGGAATCATCGGCTACATCAGCCCGTCAATGGCGTCGTCAATACGCATGGCCACAGTGCGGATGTGCTTGAGCGCCTCACGCGCTTCAACGGGGAACTCGCTGGTCGCGTTGGCCTGGCGGGCGAGCTGGTTGATGTTGTTCGAGGAACGGGCCAGCAGATTGTGCAGGGACATCAGTTCCGCTGCAATGGCGCGGCGTTCCGTCGGTGATTCCGAGTGCTCCGACAGCGCCGTTGAAATCAGCAGGTTCGGGACGGTGACCTTCTCCCGCTCGGCCCTGGCGACAAGTGCCGCTTCTTCTTCCACGGTGACCCACACCTCGCGGCGCTTCTTCGTCCCCGCCGGCGAATTCTCACGGCGGCGCTTGGACAGGCGCGGACGGGACTCATTCTGCTCAGACAAAGCACTCCCCCATCCCCTCAACAGCCCAGCGCAGCGACCCCGAAACCGGGGACCACACCAACGAGTGTGCCAAGCAAACCGCCGCAGGCGAGTGAGCGACACGCCATTTACACCCGTGTAAATGTATAGCTTGCTCCGTCTGGGATCCTCCGGTGGTTTTTCGTCGCCCTGTGCTGCAGGCCCGGAGTGGCATCCTCACAGATGCATTGCTAACCCATAGAGTCGGGCATATGGACATCAACGACATTGCCGCCCAGGCTGCCGCCAAAATTGACGCCGCCCGCGACGTACGAGTCAACGCGGTAAAGACCGCCGCTGCCAGCAGTGTGGAACTCCTGGAAGCAGCGCAACTGCTCGCAGCCGCCGAACAAAAGTACGCGAAGGACTACCAAGCCGCCTTACGGGCAGACTGGACTGAGTCAGACCTTCGTGGCTTTGGTCTCGACGCTCCCACCAGGAAAGCAGGCGGCCGCCCCCGTGGGGGAAAGGCCACACGGCAGACAACGTCCGCCTCTTAGGCTGAGACCATGAGTGCAGACCCCCCGTATATTCCTCCACGGCCTTTGAGACGCCCTGCATCGAGTCCGTCTGGTCGTCGAAACCTGTGGTGGCGTGAGCTAACAGTTGGCTTGCTCTCGGGAACGGTTGTCGCAGCGGGATCTCTCTATAGCCAAAACCTAGTTGACGATCAGCGGTCAGAGCGCGAAACGGTTATCGCACAACGCATGGCAGACGAAGCTGACCGACGCGAAAATCTGAGGTTTGTGCGTGATCGCTCATCCGATGAAACGTCCGCTAAGCCTTTCAGCGACATGGACCTAACGGGGCAGAGCCTACGGGGGCTGAAGCTAAACAAGTCAGATTTCAGCGGCGCAACTCTTGGTCAAACCTATTTCGATGGGTCTTCTCTCATCGAAGGTACGTTCGTTAACTCAACGCTAGTCAAGGCCAGCTTTGACGGCGCGGATCTCACCGGAGCTAAAATCCACTTTTCGACCGCCACGGACGCCCACTTTTCACGCGCCAACCTCACTAATGCGGACGTTAGCTTCACCTCCTTTGCAAACGCAGATTTCCGGGGCGCCGAGCTTGCAGGTTCACACATTTATCAAGCTGACATGGTCGACATCGACCTCCGTGAAGCAAACCTCACAGGCGCCCAACTCCGAGCGGATCTCACTGGTGCGGACTTCAGCGGTGCTGATCTTCGGGGAGCTGATCTAACTGGTTCCGTGCTGCAAGCGACTACTTGGAAAAGCGTCGTAGACGGGCAGGTCTTTAGCACTTCTGGTGAAGTGTCTACTGAAGTGACCCTCATTGTCTGCGCAGACGCCAGCACCCTTTGGCCTGAGGGTTTCATTCCGCCTGAGACGAAAGCAGATGGCTGCGATACAGACTCCACACAATCCTTTATGGAAGCCGCCCGGAAGTTGGTTAGGCAGTGAATGCCAGGTCGGCCAAGGTGAGCTCGTCCGTCCGGTGGGCCCTCGAACATGGTCAGCACCGAGGGTCAGTGACCCTTCGCCCACAGGGGTACGGCAAAAGCTAAAACCTTCGGGCTTTTCCCGCACCCAGATGGACGACGGGACCCAGCCGACCGGCTGCACACAAACGCCAGGTCACCCCGGCCGCGGACCCCACCACCGGGACCGGCGAATGTGCACAGCCTCGGATAGCCGCAACTCATCAGCGGACCGGTTTCCCATGGTCCAAGACCAGCGCTGCCGTGGCACTTGAAATGGCGGCTGGGTTTCTTCAGCAGGACGACACAGGACTGCACTGCGTGGCAGCCTTGGGTACAAACGGAACCACTCCAGGGAGCTGTCTTCTAAGGCACAGGGGGCTTCCCGGGCCGGGACAGGGCGGTGACAACCACAAGCTGCAGGGCGGCGCAAATCACCACCAGGTCCGCGGCCCGCGTGATCCAAGCAATGGCACCAGCCGCAGCAATGGGCTTCACAAAAAAGTGAACCCGACTCGAAAGACACGGGAGGCCAGCACCCGTCATTGGGTGCCGGCCTTCACCGCATTAAGCTGTCGCGGGTCAGTCTTCTACGGCAGCCTTGCCCTCGGAAACCTGGCCGCATGCAATCCGCTCTGCCGTCTTCTCGTAGGCGGCATCAATGTACGCGGCCAGGTCATCCTCCCGCACACGCACGATGCCCCTGGGCCCGAACTGCGCCGCCCTCAGCTCCCACTCCCCCACTCGATCATGTCCATCTTCACCCCATCTGCTTGGCACTTCTCCGTGATGTCGTGGGCGGCCACGAAGAACGCGGTCCGCGCATCGTCGTCATTCCCCCTGAGCGCGGGAGCGAGGTCACGGGCATCCTTCACGGCCACCGCCACATCCCCGGACGCTTTCGTGAACGCGTCGGCTAGGTCGGAGGGCATGGCCTCCATGGCGTCGAGCATAAGGTTCTTGTCTTTTGCGTTGACGGCGACCCCTAGAAAGTTGTAGGAGCGCGCGAAGAGCTTGCACGCGGTCTCGTTCTGGGGCGGGGTCTCGTTCTGGGGCGGGGCGCAACCGCTCAGGAACAACTCAACCGCCACTGCCGTAGCGACCATCCACAACAGCTCGTGCCGCCCATGTGTCCGCCTTTTAAATGGGGCCTGCGGCCCCGGTGTGTAGTCGCTCATTTGCTGCTCGGCATGCTCTTCCACGCGCCCCCAATCCAGTGGCCTTGCCTTGATGCATCTACGCTCGCATTCGGCCGCACACGGACACAACACTTGCTTGTACTCGTCTTTTAGGGACGCAACCTAAACAGGCCACTGCCATCCACAGGCGGCCATGGCTACTTGGGTCGCCTTAGTACCCGCCGGGAACTGGTTAGCCACCATCTCGATCACCGCCTAAGGGCGACTTGACGGATATAGAAGCATCCAAGACGTCCGCCGCCGGCCCAGCATCAACCGTGGTCGGTTCTCTTTCAGCAGGGACGACGCCATGCCCGGCTGTGGGACGACTTCGGGGCCGACGGAACCGTCACCTACAGGGGTTTGAAACGCTCAAGGAAGTTGTGAGCGCAGGCCCGGCGGTATCAGCCGCGAGCCGGAGGGCGGGCGTCGTCACCGCCGGGTAGCCAGGGCCGAACAATCCAAGCAATGGAAGGGACGGATGCGCCGTTGATCCTACCTAGCCCAGGGACGCTGAAAGGCCGACACCCAGGTGCTTGGTTTCTAGGGGTCGTTGCAACACCTGTTGGTTAGGTGGTTAGTAGTAGATCACGTAAACGCTCGGCTGGAGTATTCCAGCCGAGCGTTTTGCGTGGTCGGCCGTTGAGTTCCTGGGCGACGTGCTCGAGGTCTTCAGGTCCGAAGACTGACAGGTCGGTGCCTTTGGGGAAGTACTGGCGTAGCAGCCCGTTGGTGTTCTCATTCGATCCGCGCTGCCAGGGACTTGCCGGGTCGCAGAAATAGACTGGCATGTCCGTGGCCATGCTGAAGGAGCGGTGGGCGGCCATTTCAGCGCCCTGGTCCCAGGTCAGCGAGCCGCGCAGATGCGCCGGCAAGGTGGCCATCGTCTTGACGAGGCCGTCGCGGACAGTTTCTGCGGTGTGATCGTTAGGGAGATGGACGAGCATCACGTAACGGGTGGTGCGTTCGACCAGGGTCGCGATCGCTGACTGGTTGTAGGCGCCGGTGATGAGATCCCCTTCCCAATGGCCGGGCACGGCGCGGTCCTCGATCTCGGGTGGGCGCTCGGAGATCATGACCATCGGGTCCACGAACCGCGGGGTGCGCTGCTCGCCGGTGCGGTGCGGCTTGCGGCGGGTCCTGCCGGTGCGCAGCGCCACCTGTATCTCGCGTTTAAGTCCACCGCGGGCTTGAACGTAGAGGGCTTGGTAGATCGTCTCTGGGCTCACGCGCATCTCCGGGTCGTCGGGGAACTCTTCGACCAGCGTGTGGCTGATCTGCTCCGGAGACCAGCGTAGGAGCAGTTTGTCCTTCACATAGCGCCGCAACGGACCATCTTCAGCGAGCTTGGCCGTCTTGGGCCGTGCCCGCCGGGCGGCAGCCATCCGGTGCGCCCCGTGCGGCAGGTATCCCATCCGGGGATCGGAATTGCGGTCCAGCTCGCGGCTGATCGTCGAGGGCGAACGGCCAAGCGCATGGGCGATGGCCCTGATTGAGGAACCCGCCGCGTGCAGGTCCCGGATCAGCTCCCGTTCCTGGACGGTCAGGAACCGCGGATCGATGGGTTTCTCCAGCGCCGATACCGGTACGGGAACCCGGGTCGTTCCGGTCGTGCCGACGGGAGGGGTCAGGGTGGTCACACCACGTTTGTAGTCGACGATCCGGCCGTCGGGGTAAATGCGTCGCCCGTTGGATTTCCGGATTCCGTGGTCCCACTCTTCGGCGGTCCGGAGATGGATCCCGACCGCTGCGGCAGCTGTCCGCCGACTCGCCCCGGTTTTGCGCAGCCGGAAGTACTCGTCCCGGCCCGGGTGAGGGCCTGTCCCCGATTTGCCGTGGCTTTTCAGTCCGGCTTTGCGCACCCAGCCGGCGCACGTGTCGGGGCTCAGCCCGAGTTCTCTTGCAGCCTGCCTCGTGCTCTTGAGGCGGTCGAACACGAGGAAGAACTCTTCTTTCTGCGCAGGCGTGTATTTCCTCTGCCCAGGCAGCCGCTCCCGTGGGACCCGCTCAGGGAGCCGGGATTTGTGGACCCACTGGTAGCACGTCATCAGATTGAATCCGAGTTCCCCCGCGGCCGCGCTCACACTCCCAAGGCGGTCCAACACCGAAAAGAACTGAGCCTTCTGTTCCGGCGTGTATTTCCTGCGCCCGCCTGTTTTCTCCGTTAAAGACGACACGGTCGTTGCAACTCCCAAAAAATCTGGGTGTTGCAACGACCGCTAGAACCCGCCCCATCGGGTACGGGACGCGCCCTTCTCTGCTGGGGACGCTCCGCCGGCGGCGGTACAGGCTGGCGGGCAGCCCGTCCCGGACAGCGGTGCGGGTGCGGGAGAATAGAGCGTGAAGACTTGGGTTGATGACCCGACCTGGAGGCCCGGGATGAATCCCGCCCGGACCGTGAGACGAAGCACTGAGGTAGAGATGGCATTCGGCCAGCCCCGCATTGAATACAAGACCAACGCCCAGATGCGCACCATGCACGAGGCCGGGCTTGTCCTGAGCCGGGCGCTGGATGCCGCCGTTGCCGCGGCCGCCCCGGGCGTCACCACGGCCCGGCTGGACGAGGTGTTCGCCGCCGTGCTGCAGGACGCCGGCGCGAAGTCCAACTTCCTCGGCTACCACGGCTTCCCGGCCACCATCTGCACCTCCGTGAACGAGGAAGTGGTCCACGGCATCCCCGGCAGCCGGGTCCTGGCGGACGGCGACATCATCTCGATCGACGGCGGCGCAATCGTGGACGGCTGGCACTCCGATTCCGCGCGGACCGTGATTGTCGGCACCGCCGATCCCGAGGACGTGCGCCTGTCCGCGGTCACTGAGGAAGCCATGTGGCGGGGCATCGCGGTGCTGGCCACCGGCAAGTTTGTGGGCGATATCGGCAACGCAGTGGACGACTACGTCTCCTCCGTGCCGGGCAAGCCGCTGGGCATCCTGGAAGACTATGTGGGCCACGGCATCGGCTCCGAGATGCACATGGCCCCCGACGTGCTGAACTACCGCACCAGCCACCGCGGACCCAAGATCCGCCCCGGGCTGTGCCTGGCCATCGAGCCCATGCTGGTCCGCGGCAGCATCGACACCGCCGTCCTCGAGGACGACTGGACCGTAGTCACCACCGACGGCAAGCGCTCCTGCCAGTGGGAACACTCCGTCGCCGTGCATGAGAAGGGGATCTGGGTCCTCTCGGCGCCCGACGGGGGAGCGGCGAAACTGGCGCCGCTCGGCGTCGTGCCCGTCCCGATTCCCTAGGCCCCTTGCGACGCGGGCCCCGCCCGGCGACGCGCATCAACTTCTGAGACACAAAGAATCCCTGGCGATGCTGGAATACCAGCGTCGCCAGGGATTCTTCGTAGCGGTTGAAAACTTAGGCGTCGTCAGCCCTTGAGCTTCGGCTGGACGTCCTTGGCGTAGATCCCCTCGAGGGTCGTCTTCAGCCCGGCCATGGTGGCCTTGACGTCGCCCTGCCGGGTGAGGATTGCAGCGGCGGCCTTGGCCATCTCCTGGTCCGCGCCGGGCAGGAACACGCGCGCGTTGTCCTGGACGCGGGTCACGGCGAGCTGGTCCATGGCGGTCTTGATCTGCGGGGTCTTGGCCAGCACCGCGCCCATGTCAGCGGACACGCGGGTGGGCATGTACCCGGTGGCCGCCGAAAACGCCGCAGTGTTTTCCGGCTCCGTCATGAATTTAAGGAACGTGGCCGCAGCCAACTGGACCTCCTTGCTCACACCGCTGGGAATGCCGAGCCCGGCACCGCCCGTGGGGCAGACGCCGCTCTCCGTCTTGGGGCCGCCCGGCAGGTAGCCGACGCCCACGTTGAACTTGGCCGACTTCAGCACGCCCAGCAGCGATCCGGTGGAGGAGATGGTGGTGGAGGTGATGCCGGCGGCAAAGTCGTCCGCGGCTTCCTTGGAGGAAACCCCGGCCCACTTGTCCTTGTAGATGGAGTCCTGGGCCCACTGCAGGGCGGCGACGGATTCGGCGGAATCACAGGTGACGGTCCACCCGTCAGACCAGCTGCCGCCCCAGCCCCACAGGTTGTTCTGCAGGGTCCAGCCCGCGTAGCCGGCCAGAGCCGGGTAGATGTAGGCGTACTGCGCCCCGGAACTGGCCTTGAGCTTCGGGGCCCATTCGCCGAACTCCTGCCACGTCTTGGGCGCACGGTCCGGCAGACCCGCGGCCTTGAAGTGGTCCTTGTTGTAGTAGAACAGCGGCGTGGACCGGCCGTAGGGGAGGGCCCACTGCTTGCCGGCGTACTGATAGTCAGCGACGAGCGACTTTTGGAAGTCGTCCACCTTGATCCCGAGCTGCTTGATCAGGCCGTCGAGCGGGATGATGTTGCCGTTGGTGAAGTAGCGGAACCACCAGACGTCGGAGAGGACCACGAGTCCGGGGAGGGCCGACTTCGCGGCCTGGGAGGTCTGGAACTTCTGGGCGATTTCCTCGTAGTTGGCGCCGGCGGTCACGAGATTGACCGTGATGTCCGGGAACTTCGCGTGGAACTTGTCGATCACGGACCGCTCCACGTCCTGGGACTTGCCGGGGTGGTTGGTCCAGAAATCGAACGATGCGGCCGGTTTGACGCCGCTGAAGTCGATCTCGGCTGCGCCGGTGGCGGCAGGAGTGCCTGCGGTCGACGGGCCGCCACAGGCGGCCAGTGCAGCTGCTCCTGCGCCGGCGCCGGCCAGCCCCAGGAAATGCCTGCGGTCAAGATTGATTGCCACGGTGGATCCTCTCAAAGGTACGGACTCGATGGTTCTGTTGACGGAGATTAGGGGACGTGGAGCGGGCAGCGCGGGATCAGCCCGTGACGCTGCCCTGGGTGAGGCCGGCCACGATGTAGCGCTGCAGCGCGGCGAAGACCAACAGGATGGGGACGATCACGAGGACAGCACCGGCCATGAGGATGCCCCAGCCGGAACCGTTGCCCTCGGAGTTCTGCAGCAGGGTCAGGCCCACGGGCAAGGTCATGGTCTCGGGCCGGTCCGTGATGATGAGCGGCCAGATGTAGTCGTTCCACTCGCTGACCACGGTCACAAGGGCAACGGTGGCGATGGACGGAACGGAGACCGGAACCACGACCTGCCAGAGCCGGCGCCAGTGGCCCGCGCCGTCGATTTCGGCCGCCTCGAGGATGGAACCCGGCAGGGTCCTGAAGTGCTGGCGCAGCAGGAACGTGCCGAAGGCGGTGCCGAGTCCCGGCAGGATGATGCCCCACAAGGTGTTCTTGCCGCCCATCCCGGCGATCAGGATGTAGTTGGGCAGGATGGACACCTGCGGCGGGACCATCAGGGCCACCAGGATCAGAACGAAGATGGCGTTCTTGAAGGGGAAACGGACAAACACGAGGGCGTAGGCCGTCAGGATCGCCAGGATCACCTTGATGGACGAGCCCACTGCCGTGACGATCAGGCTGTTCGTGAAGAACTGTCCGAACGGCACGGTGGTCATGGCGGTCCTGTAGTTCTCCAGGTTCACGCTCTCCGGCAGGAGCTTGAGATCCATGGTGATGATCTCGCCCGGCTGCTTGAAGGAGCTCAGGAGCATCCACAACAGGGGCAGGAACACCACCAGAGTGGCCAGGATCAGCGGGACGTAGCCGCCGGCGACCGTGCGGACCAGGTTGGCGCGGGAGAACGGTGAGGCGCGACGGGGCGGTGCGTCGGGTCCGGAGCCAGGTCCGCCGTCGGGACCGGGGGAAGCGCCTGTAACGGCAGCACCAGGGCTGACAGGCGAGAGCGTGCTCACGAGTAGTGCACCTTCCGTTCGACGAACCGCAGCTGGAACACGGTGATGATGAGCAAGATCGCGAAGAGCACCACGGAGATGGCCGCTGAGTAGCCGGCCCGGTTGAACGCACCGAAGGCCTGCAGATAGGCCTCGTAGATCAACGTGCTGGTTCCGTTGCCCAGCGGGGTCATGATCCGGATCAGGTCAAAGGCCTGCAAGGAGCTCAGCATCGTGGTGATGAGGAGGAAGAACATCGTGGGGGAGAGCAGCGGCAGGGACATGTTCACGAAGCGCCGGAAGCCGTTGGCCCCGTCCAGGGCGGCCGCTTCCATGACGTCCGGCGGCAGCGACTGAAGACCTGCCAGGTACACCACGGCGCAGTAGCCGAGGTTCTTCCAGACGTAGACGGTGATGACCATGACCAGCGACAGCTGGGGATCGTTGATCCATTGCGGGCTTTGCTGGCCGATGCCGCGCAGCAGCCACGCGAGGACCCCATAGCCGGGGTCGAAAATGAACAGCCACACGAGGCCGACGCCGACGCCGCTCAGCACGTAAGGCGCGAACACGGCTGAGCGGGCAAACGTGGTGCCCCGGACCTTGGAGTTCAGCGCCAAGGCCACGAGGAGACCGAGGAGCATGGACCCGCCGACGGTGACCAGGGTGAATACGGCAGTAGTGCCCAGGACCTCCGGGGCATCGGCGCTGGTGAAGAACGTGACGTAGTTCCCCAGGCCCACCACTGTGGCGGAGGCGGAACCGAGCGTCCAGTCCAGCGCGGAGTAGTAGATGTTGTTGATCAGCGGGAGGTAGGTGAACACCGCGATCAGGAGAAGGTTGGGCAGGGCCAGGGCCAGGAATACGAAGAAGTCCCGGCGGGTCCGAGCGGACCGGCGGGCGCGCGGCGTCGGGGCCGGTTTGGCCTCGCCGACGGCGCGGGGCCGGTCGGTCAATTGTTGTGTCATTCAGGTCTCTAACGGAGCCGGGCCGGCCAAGAGGCAGGCGGATGGGCGGGGATACCTTGCTATCACTTCACCACGGGCCCGGCAGCCAGAGTTCCGCTTGGGGACCCTTCCGGACTTTGTTGCCCGAGGCTTCCATGGGCGTTCATGCCTCGTTCGCCGAAGAATTACATAACATTTGTTTTTCACCCCGGCTCCTGCCGCCGCGCTGTTCCTCCTGGGGCTATTTCTCCCGCGCCCGGGCGCACAATGGAGCCATGGAAGCAACGGGAGCGATCACGGACGTCGCCGGGATCCGGGTAGGGCATGTCCAAAGGACCGATGGCGGCTGGCTGAGCGGGGTGACGGTGGTTCTCCCGCCGCCCGGGACGGTGGGTTCGGTCGACGTCCGCGGCGGCGGTCCCGGAACACACGAGACTGACGCGCTGGATCCCACGACGCTGTCCTCGACCGTGGACGCCGTGGTCCTGACCGGGGGGAGCGCCTTTGGCCTCGCGGCGGCGCACGGCGCCCAGCGCTGGTGCGAGGAGAACGGCCGGGGCTTTGCCGTTCCCGGCGGGCTCGTTCCGATCGTGCCGGCCGCCGCGATCTTTGACCTGGGCCGCGGCGGCGATTTCTCGGCGCGCCCGGGCGACGCGATGGGCTACGCGGCCACGGCCGCCGCCGCAGCGCAACCGGACGGGCACGACGTCGACCGCGGCAACGTAGGCGCCGGAACAGGAGCCGCGATCGGCCGAGGAACCTACAAAGGGGGAGTAGGGACCGCCTCCATCACTTTAGACAACGGGGTCGTTGTGGCGGCACTAGCGATAGTCAACGCGCTGGGACTCCCGTGGGGCTGGGGCGCATCGAGCGAGTGGACGGAACCCGGCACACGGAGGGTTTCGGATTCGCCGCCCCTCAACACCACCCTGGTCGTCGTCGCCACGAACGCGATTCTGGACAAGGCGGAGTGCAAACGGACGGCCTCGGCGTCCCATGCCGGCCTGGCCCGGGCCTTGAATCCAAGCCACACCCTCGCCGACGGCGACACCGTGTTCGCGCTGGCGACGGGTGCCGTCGCGCTGGACCGCAGCACCCCGGCGGCCCGGCAGATAAGCCTCATCACGCTGCAGAGCGCGGCGGCCGACGTCGTCCGGCTGGCGATCCTTGACGGGATCGCGCGGGCCGAGGCGGTGACGACAGCGGCGGGGACGCTAGGTGCGTACGGACGCTGAGTGCGCTACGATGGCTGGATTTAACTCCGGATTTAACAATCGGGCCGCAATGGCGTAGTGTTGACTGTTGGTTGTCTGCCCCGTTGTGCCCTTTTGGGGTCTGGTGGCACCAGCCAATCAATCAAAAACGTCCGCGGTCATGACCGGTGCAATCCGGGAGGCTGCGGCAACAACAGTTAGCGGAGGGTATGGCCAAGAAGGACGGGGTCATTGAGATCGAGGGCGTTGTGACCGAGGCGCTG
>ENA-OWNT01004801-OWNT01004801.1-seawater-metagenome-genome-assembly--contig:-NODE-4801-length-11562-cov-3.042490_pt1 | contig 11562 bp, 8 predicted proteins | sample MGYA00238136_ERZ651165 | MGnify/ENA primary metagenome ERZ651165 (study PRJEB26861, sample SAMN08777766) | seawater metagenome | isolation source: coastal seawater | place: USA: Florida | collected... | reverse complement strand
TTCACCGCGGCCATGACACTGTGCGACACCGCCAACGGGGTGGCCATGATGCGGATGTACAGCTCCGCCATCCACAACCCCCAGCGGCGGCTGGGCTTCAACGCACTCATCACCGGCATCTCCGCGGTGTCGGCCCTGTTCATTTCGTTCATCACCCTGGGCGGCTTCTTCAACGCAGCATTTGGGCTCAATGACCCCGTGACCACCTGGCTGGGCGGGATCGATCTGGGCGAGGCCGGGCTGTTGCTGGTGGCGTGCCTGCTGGGGATCTGGGGAACCGCCGCGGTGCGCGGACGGCGGAACGCTGAGCCGGGCGGGTCCTAGACGCCGAGCCGGGCCGGCCCGGCGTCGGGCATTTGCGACGCGGCTTCGTCTCCCGACGCGCCTTATGCCCCACACTCCGGTAGACGGGCCGCGTCAGGTTTTTCGCGCATCGCAGGGCACGAACTGTCTCGCAGGGTGCCCGGGATAGAGGTATGGGGTGACTGGCCGGCACCCTGCTCCGCGGACGGGGCAGGGTGCCGGCTGCAGGCCCCGGGTTAGCCGAAGCTCTGGACGTAGCTGGGGATTCCGACGGCGTCAGTCGAGACCGGTGCGCCGGTGTCGTTGACGACGTGGTCCAGAGTGCCGGCGCCGAGGTTGACGGTCAGCAAGCCGTGGAGCTTCACTCCGGGCGTGACCGGGACTTCAAAGCCCCGGGTGGCGTGGATGGTGGGGTCGACGTTGTTGTAGACGTAGCTGCCACCGCCCCAGAGTTCGTGGGTCTTGACCGAATCGGCGATCTTGTAGCCGGCCCAGCCCAGGACCCCGTCATGCTGCCAGGCGGCCTGGTTCGGGGCGTCGTAGGGGAGCTCATTCTGGAAGAAGATGGTCTTGCCGCTCTCGCCGTTCCAGATGACGTTGTACTCCTGGTAGTGCTCCACGAACAGGCCGGTGGCGGTGACGTTGTCGCCGTTGATGATGACGCCGTTCTCTCCGGTATTGGTGGTCCAGCCAACCCCCTTGCCGTGGTCCGCGCGCCAGGCCCAGATATGGTCCAGGAGCACGTTGTCGCTGTTGACCTCCAGGCTGAGCGAGGCCTTCCCGACGTGCGGTCCGCCGATGCGGAAGAAGACGTCGTGGAGCGTGGTGGGGTTCGCCGGGTCGCTGTGCTTGAGCGAGTTGGACGGCCCGCCGGCCTTGGAGTTCCGGGCCTTGCCGATCCGCATCAGCGCCGGGGAGTTCACTTCGCCGGCATCAATGGTGACGGCGGCAATGTCGACGCCGGGAACGTCTGCGACGGTCAGCGGCACGGAGCCGTTGACGGCGGTGAGGGTGGCCATGCCGAGGCCAAGGACCACGGTGTTGGCACGCTTGACCTCGATGCTCTGGTCAACGTCATAGATGCCGGGGGTCAGCAGCAGGTTCTTGCCGCGCGCCAGCTGGGAGTTGATGGTTTTGACCGAATCGGCGGGGCTGGCGACGTAGAAGTCGGACAATGGGATGCTGTGGCCGGCCGTTGGGCCGTTCTCCCAGGTGGTCCCTGCGGAGTCCGTGCGGACCGCCGGAACGAACACGCTGTAATGGCCGTCGGTGTCGACCGTGAGGTACGGCTTTTCACGGCTGATCGGGGTGCTCGCCAGGTTGGTGTACGGGGGGTTCGGGAAGGACTGTGCCGGGGCTCCGTCCACGCCGGAGAAGACCTGGTTCCAGACGCCGTTGGACCAGTCGCCGATGCTGCTGTCGCGCACGAAGTACTGCTGCTGGGAGCCGTTGATGACGCTGCCGGTCTTCGAGTCGGAAATGAACCCGCCGCTGGCGTACTGCGGCCCGGCGGTGCAGTAGTCCATCAGGGAGAGGTTGCCGCCGGTGATGTTGACCCGCCGCATGGGGGAGGCCTGGGAAGCGGCCCAGAAGTTGGCCGAACTCCGGCAGCCGTCGAGACCGGTGACGTTGATGGTGAGGTTGGACAACGAGCGCCAGAAGTTGTTCAGGGCGATGCAGTTGTCCGCGGTCAGGCACCGGTTGTAGACGTCGACGTGCCCGTTGATGGTGACGTCCGTGGGCGAGGCGCCGAGTCCGGCGACCTCCGTCGAGTAGCCGACCTGGACGATCAGCGGTTCCTCGGCGCTGCCGTAGGTGCCGGGCTTGAAGAGCAGCGAGTAGCGGTTGGTGCCCATCTCGTCGTCGACCTGTTTGGCCGCAATGGCGTCCACCGCGGCCTGGATGTCCGCGACGGGCATGCTCGGATCGAAGATGCGCACGTTTGGGCCGAGATTCGGGGCGGAAGCGGGCTTCGCCTTCACCGGTTCCATGGAGGCCGGGGTGGTGACCGGGGCGGTGACGGGGGCAGCGGCCGGGGCGGAGGCGTTGGCGGCCGAGGCTGCACCGGCGCCGGCGCCCAGCACGCCGAGCATCACCGCCACTGTTCCGGCCAAGAGCCGGTTCTGGTGGTGCGTTGGCGCCCGGAAGGGCGCCGGGAGGGCCGCGCGATGGCGGCGGAGGTGGGCTAGCGGCATTGCTTGTCCTGCTCTCGTTGGGGTGCGGAGGTGCACGGGCTGTGGAGTGGAGCAAAGGAAACGAGGCGCCCGTCACCGGGGAAGGCACGGTGTGGGAGCGCTCCCGCCGGGAAGCCTAACACCGGCCCCCGGGGCGGGCAAGGGTCCGGATTCGGCCCAGGCTACTGCCTTGACAATCCCTTGTGATGTACGACACCATGCTCGTGAGAGCGCTCCCATACGCATTTTGGGAGCGCTCCCAAATTTGGGCACATCGCCCCGCACCCTCCGTGCCATATCCCGACAAAGGAGTCCCCGCGTGAAATTTCCCCGCAAGCTAGCCGCCCTGTCGGCGTCAGCTGCCTGCCTTACCCTCGCCCTGAGCGGCTGCGGAGCGGATGCGCCCAAGGCCGCCCCCTCAGCTGAAACCGGCAAGGAACCGGTAACCCTGACCCTTGCGACCTTCAACGAGTTCGGCTACGAGAGCTTGCTCAAGGAGTACGAGTCCCTCAACCCGAACGTCAAGATCCAGCACAAGAAGGCCGCCACCACCAACGAGGCGCGCGACAACCTCACCACCCGCCTGGCCGCAGGATCCGGCCTGTCGGACATCGAAGCCATCGAGGTCGACTGGCTCTCCGAACTCAAGCAGTACCCCGACCAGTTCGTGGACCTGTTGGATCCCGCCGTCGAGGGCCGCTGGCTGGACTGGAAGACCGAGGCCGCAACCACCCAGGACGGCCACCTCATCGGCTACGGCACCGACTCCGGTCCCGAAGCTGTCTGCTACAACTCGGCACTGTTTAAGGCCGCGGGCCTCCCCACCGACCGTGAATCCGTGGCCCAGATGCTCGGCACCACCTGGGACAGCTACTTCGACGCCGGCAAGAAGTTCGTTGCCGCAAAGACCGGCGCAGCCTGGTTCGACTCCGCCGGCGCCATCTACCAGGGCATGAGCAACCAGCTGGAAAAGGCCTATGAAAACGAGGACGGCACCGTCATCGCCGCCGAGAACCCTGCCGTGAAGGACGTCTACACCAAGGTCCTCAACGCCTCGACGAAGGACAACCTCTCGGCACACCTGGCCCAGTGGAGCAACGACTGGGTTGCCGGTTTCCAGTCCCAGAAATTCGCCACCACTCTCTGCCCGGGCTGGATGCTCGGCGTGATCGAAGGCAACGCCACCGGCGTCAAGGGCTGGGACGTGGCCAACGTCTTCCCCGGCGGCGGCGGAAACTGGGGCGGGTCGTACCTGACCGTTCCGGCGCAGGGCAAGCACCAGGCCGAAGCCAAGAAGCTCGCGGCCTGGCTGACCGCCCCGGAACAGCAGATCAAGGCCTTCACTGCCAAGGGAACGTTCCCGAGCCAGGTCAAGGCGCTGGACAGCGAGGCGCTGCTGGGCCAGACGAACAAGTTCTTCAACAACGCCCCCACCGGCAAGATCTTCGCCGAGCGTGCCAAGGCCGTCGGTGCCACCCCGTTCAAGGGCCCGAAGTTCTTCGCCATCAACGACGCCATGCAGCAGGCCCTTACCCGCGTGGATGTGGACAAGAAGGACGACGCCGAGTCCTCCTGGGCGAAGTTCCTCACCGCTGTGAAGTCCCTGTAAGTCATGTCGGTAACGGACCGGGTCAGGCCTCACGGCCAAATGGTTGACGACGAAGAGTCCAGCAGCAAGAGCGTCCGGCGGCTCGCGTTTTCGCAGCGGCTGTCACGGTGGGACGTCAAGGTGTCGCCCTACCTGTACATCTCGCCGTTTTTCCTGCTGTTTGCCCTCACGGGCTTGTTCCCGCTGCTGTACACCGGCTGGGTTTCCCTGCACAACTGGAACCTGATCGGCGGCCAGTGCAAGTTCATCGGACTCGAGAACTTCGGCTTTGTCCTGGGACAGCCGTATTTCTGGAACGCCGTGGGCAACACGCTGAGCATCTTCCTGCTCTCCTCCGTGCCGCAGGTGGTGCTGGCACTGCTGATCGCAGCGGTGCTGGACGCCAACCTGCGGGCCAAGACGTTCTGGCGGATGGGGGTGCTGGTGCCCTTCGTTGTGGCGCCCGTGGCGGTGGGACTGATCTTCAACAACCTGTTTGCCGACCAGTTCGGCCTCGTCAATGAATTCCTTGGCCTCCTGGGCCTCGACCCGGTCCGCTGGCATTCCGACCAGCTTGCCAGCCACTTTGCCATCGCCACGATGGTGAACTTCCGCTGGATCGGCTACAACGCACTGATCTTCCTCGCGGCGATGCAGGCCATTCCGCGCGATGTCTTCGAGGCGGCCACCATCGACGGCGCCGGCCGCGTCCGGCAGTTCCTGTCGGTGACGGTACCGATGCTGCGGCCCACCGTGATCTTCGTGGCCATCACCTCCACCATTGGCGGGCTGCAGATCTTCGACGAGCCGCGGGTGTTCGACCAGTCCGGGCTCGGCGGCGCCGACCGGCAGTGGCAGACACTGACCATGTACATCTGGGAGCTTGGCTGGGGCCAGCGCAACTTTGGCAGGGCATCCGCGGTGGCGTGGCTGCTGTTCCTGATGATTGTGCTGATCGCCCTCGTGAATTTCCTTCTCACCCGGCGCATCGCCAACCAGGGAGGCCGCAAATGAGCTCCATCCCCATGATCCGACAGACCGCCGGGAAAGGGGCCGCGAAGGCAGCCGCCAGGCGCCCCAACCCACGGGCGGGGCGGCCCCGGAACCGCGGCGGCGCCGGGGACATCCGGCGCCCCGGACCCCTGACCTACGGTGCCCTGGGAGCCGTCCTGCTGGCTTCACTCTTCCCGCTGTACTGGTCCTTCCTGGTGGGCAGCCACGACAGCACTGCGCTGAGCCGGGGCATCCCGCTCCTTCCGGGCGGGAACTTCCTGGCCAACGCCGCCAAGGTCTTTGACAGCATTCCCTTCTGGAAGGCCATGGGCAACAGCATCCTGGTCTCCACCGTCACCTCCGCCTCCGTGGTGATCTTCTCCACCCTCGCCGGGTTCGCGTTCGCCAAACTCCGCTTCCGCGGCAGCAAGGGACTGCTGGTCTTCGTGATCGCCACCATGGCGGTGCCCACGCAGCTCGGCGTGGTGCCGCTGTTCATCGTGATGGCGAAGTTGGGCTGGACCGGATCCCTCTGGGCCGTCATCATCCCCGGCGTCGTCACGGCCTTCGGCGTGTTCTGGATGACCCAGTACCTGCGCGATGCCCTTCCGGACGAGCTCATCGAAGCGGTCCGGATGGACGGAGCCTCCATGATCCAGGCCTTCTGGTACGTGGGATTCCCGGCGGCGCGGCCGGCCGCGGCCATGCTGGCGCTCTTCACGTTCGTCGCCACCTGGACCAACTTCTTCTGGCCCTTCATTGTGCTGGACCCCTCAAATCCGACCCTGCCAGTAGCGCTCCAGCTGCTGCAGGCCGCACACTTTGTGGACTACTCGGTGGTGCTGGCCGGTGCCGTACTGGCCACCATCCCGCTGCTGCTGCTCTTCATCGCGGCAGGGCGCCAACTCGTTTCAGGAATTATGCAAGGAGCAGTCAAAGGATGAGCACCACCCCGATCACATTCCCCGAGGGTTTCCTGTGGGGCGCGGCCACCGCGGCCTACCAGATCGAAGGGGCTGCCCATGAGGGCGGACGGAAGGACTCCATCTGGGACACCTTCGCCCGGGTCCCCGGTGCCGTTGCTGACGCCCACAACGGCGACGTGGCGTGCGACCACTACCACCGCTCGGGCCAGGACGTCGAGCTGATGAAATCGCTGAACCTCAAGGCGTACCGCTTCTCGACCTCGTGGGCGCGCTGCATGCCCGACGGCAGGACGCCCAACCCCGAGGGGATCGCGTTCTACTCCCGGCTCGTTGACGACCTCCTCGCCGCAGGCATCACTCCCTGGCTGACGCTGTACCACTGGGACCTGCCGCAGGCGCTGGAGGACGAAGGGGGCTGGGCAAACCGCGAAACCGCCGAGCTCTTCGCGGCCTACGCCGTGCTCATGCACGAGGCGCTGGGTGACCGGGTCCGCATCTGGACCACGCTCAATGAGCCCTGGTGTTCGGCGTTCCTCGGCTATGCCTCGGGAGTCCACGCCCCGGGCCGGCAGGAACCGGCGGCCGCCCTCGCGGCTGCGCACCACCTTCTGCTCGGGCACGGGCTCGCGGCCACGGAACTGCGCCGGCGCGACCCGGAAGCCAGCCTCGGCATCACCCTGAACCTCACGGTCGCCGACCCTGCCGACCCCGGCTCCGCTGACGACCGGGATGCAGCCCGCCGGATCGACGGCCTGCACAACCGGATCTTCCTCGACCCGCTTTTCCGCGGCGAGTACCCCGCGGACGTGCTGGAGGACATCGCCGGCCTGGGCTTCGACGCGGTGGTGCGGGACGGCGACCTGGCCGTCATCTCTACGCCCCTGGACCTGCTCGGCGTCAACTACTACCAGAGTGAAGCCCTGACCAAGGCGGCGGCCCCTGAGGAACAGGCCCGGCCGGATACCGTGACGACGACGGCGCAGGCCGCGCCGGAGTCGGGCGGCAGGCCGGAGGCCACGCCCTTTGTCTCGGCCGAGGGCGTGCACTCAGTACCGCGCGGGCTGCCGGTGACCGGGATGGGCTGGGAGGTGCAGCCCGAGGGCTTGCACCGCTTGCTGACCCGGCTGCAGCGCGAATACACCGGCCCGGCCGGCGTCCCGCTCTACATGACCGAGAACGGCGCGGCCTACCCGGACGTTCCCGACGCCAACGGCTTCGTGGACGACCAGGACCGGCTGGCCTTCTTCGATGCGCACCTGCGCGCCGTCCGCGACGCGATCGACGAGGGTGCGGACGTCCGCGGCTACCTCGCGTGGTCGCTGCTGGACAACTTCGAGTGGGCCTACGGCTACCACCAGCGCTTTGGCCTGGTCCGGGTCGACTACGAGACCCTGGAACGCGTGCCCAAGGCGAGCGGGCTCTGGTATGCGACGGTGGCGGCGGCCAACGCCCTTCCGGGGGAGCAGCACGGCATGGTCAGTGCGGACGCCGGGGATGTCGTATTCTCAAAGTAATGAGCGCACAGATCCACCGGGGTCTCCGGGCCGGACCGGCCAAACCCACCCCCACCCTTGAAGACCTCGCGACGGCGGCCGGAGTGTCACGCTCCACCGCCTCGCGGGCCATCAACGGCGGGTCCCGCGTCAGCCCGGAGGCCCAGGCGGCGGTGGATGCGGCGGTCATTTCCCTCGGCTACACCCCCAACCGGGCCGCGCGCAGCCTGGTCACGCGCCGCACCTCGTCGATCGCCCTGGTCATCAACGAGCCCGATGCCCGGGTCATGATGGATCCCTTCTTCGCCGCCGTCATCACCGGCGTGACCGAGGCGCTGCGTGAGACGGACATGCAGCTGGTCCTGTTGATGTCACGGGCGGGCGGCGACCCGTCGCGGACGGTCCGCTACCTGCGCGGTGGCCACGTCGATGGCGCCATCGTCGTCTCGCACCACAAGGCAGACGGCTGGACCGAAGACCTCGCCGCCGCGGGCCTGCCCACCGTTTTTATCGGAAGGCCGTGGGATACCGGGCTCGGGATCCATTACGTGGACGTGGACAGCTTCGAAGGCGGCCGACTGGCCGCACTGCACCTGGCGGCCGCGGGACGCACCCGGCTGGCGACCATTACCGGCCCGCTGGACATGACCGCAGCCGCGGACCGGCTCGCGGGCTGGAAGGCAGGGCTCAGGGAAGCCGGGCTTCCGGCCGGCCCGGTGGCGCAGGGCGATTTCACGCCCGCCGGCGGCACCGAAGCCGCCGAGCAGCTGCTGGCCGAGGACAGCGGCGTGGACGGCATTTTCGCCGCCTCCGACCTGATGGCCCGCGGTGCCATCACGGCCCTGCAGGCCTCCGGACGGTCGGTACCGGCGGACGTTGCCGTCGTCGGCTTTGATGACCATCTGACGGCTCCGGGCGAACTGCCGTTGACCACCATCAACCAGCCCACGGTGGAGATGGCGGCCCAGGCGGGCCGTCTGCTGCTCGCGGACATCGAAGACCCCGGGACCAGCCGGGAACCACTGATTTTCCCGGCACGGCTCGTCGTCAGGGCGAGCAGCGTGCCGCAACCCGCCTAGCCCGGCAGCCGCGCCAGGCCTGGCCCGGCGGCCGTGCCGGCAGCGCATTCCGGGCCGCGGAAGCGCTGCCGGCAGCCGGGTTTTACGCGGCCGATCAGCGGCCGTGGCCGCGCCACTTGTCGGATTCGACCACCTGGACCGCCACGCCAAGGTTGCCCTTCTTGAGGCTGCCCCAGGCGTACACAATCGTGTTCTTGCCCGCGGTGACCGGTATGTTCGCCGGGCCGATCAGGGGTTTGGTGGTCCCGGCGGCTGCAACCGAGGCGAAGACCTTCCCGGCCTTCAGCGTGAGCACCTCCTGCTCCGGATTCTCCAGGTCCTCGATGACCGGGGTCTTGCCGGCCAGGACGTCGACGGCGGGCGCCGCCGCCACGTGCCGGACCGTCAGCTTGCCCTCGCCCCGGGGGCTGGGGGAGGTGTCGTTCCGGAACAGGGTGGCGGTGGGATCGCCGTCCTCATCCAGGTGGGCCACGGCGGTGTAGTTCCGTCCGTCCCTGAGCTTGACCTCGACCGGGCCGATCACCGCGTCGTCGGCACTCTTGGCGTTGGCGGCCGTAACCGCGATCTTGTAGTTGCCGCCGTCGAGCTTCAGCGGGCCGGCGAGCTTGCCGGGTTTGAAGTCGTCCAGGGTGAGCTTGCCGTTCACCCACACATCCACGGTCAGGCCGGGGACGCCGTGCAGGACGGACAGGAGGGCATCATCTCCGTGGTGCCTGCCGCCGTCGTGCCTTCCGCCGGCCTGGGCCGGGGCGGCAAACGCGAGGGCGGCCGCCATCGAGACGGCACCGGCGGCATAAACGGTTTTACGCATTTCAAACTCCTCATTGAGCTGCCCGGATCCGGGCGGTGATGTGCTTACACCGTTACTACCGGCCGGTGCCCCGCTTTAGATGCAGCCGGCGGAAACTTCGACCGAATCGCTCAGTGCTTGCGGTCCAGCAGCAGGTTCGTGATCCGCAGCGTGCACAGCCGCTCGCCGGCTTCGTTGGTGATCAGTACCTCGTGGGTGGTCACCGTGCTGCCGAGGTGGATCGGGGTGGCCGTAATCGTGATCAGGCCCTCGCGGGCGGACTTGTGGTGGGTGGCGGAAACGTCCACGCCCACCGCGGTCTTGCCCAGCGTGCTGGCGTGGATCACCGAGGCCCAGGAGCCCACGGCCTCGCCGACGGCCAGCGAGGCGCCGCCGTGCAGCAGGCCGAAGGACTGGCGGTTGCCTTCCACCGGCATGGTAGCCACGACGCGTTCCACCGACTCCTCAACGATCTTGACCCCCATCTTCTCGTCGAGTTCACCGAGCGTGATCTTCCACAGCTCGGTACCACTTCGGCTGTCGCGGGGATCGGGCGTCATAGCGTCTCCTCTGGGATCGGGCCCGTCACGGGCCGTTCGGTCCTGCCGCAACTAGTGTGCCGCAGGCCTCCTTCATGTACTGTAGACATATTACCGAACGGACGGTCAGTAATGCGCTGGCCGTGTTGATCTTGCCCCGCGTTGGAAGGACCCGTCAACGATGACCACCACTGCAACTGCTCCGGAACCCACAGTAGACACTGTCGAGATCGTTCCCAGCTTCATCCAGGATTCCTGGTGGACCCCCGACGCCGGCTCCGCGGCCGGCGCGGCCTCCGTCCTCGACGCCAGCACCGGTGAACTCCTCGCCAAGGTGAGCACCGAGGGACTGGACCTCGCCGCCGTCGTCGACTATGGACGGACCACCGGCCAGGCGGAACTCGGCAAACTGACCTTCCACCAGCGCGCGCTCAAGCTCAAGGAGCTCGCGCAGTACCTGAACGGCCGCCGGGACGAGTTCTACGCGCTCTCCGCGCAGACCGGCGCCACCAAGATCGACTCGATGGTGGACATCGACGGCGGCATCGGCGTGCTCTTCACCTTCGGCTCCAAGGGCCGGCGCGAACTGCCCAACGCCCAGGTCGTGGTTGACGGGCCGATGGAGATCCTGTCCCGGGACGGCTCCTTCGCCGGCGAGCACATCTACACCCGGATCCCCGGCGTCGCCGTGCAGATCAACGCCTTCAACTTCCCGGTCTGGGGCATGCTCGAAAAGCTCGCCCCCGCCTTCATCGCCGGCGTCCCCACCATCGTCAAGCCCGCCACCCCCACCGGCTACGTCGCCGCGGCCGTGGTCAAGGCGATCGACGAATCCGGCATCCTGCCCGAGGGCTCGCTGCAGCTCGTCTCCGGCTCGGTCCGCACTTTGTTGGACCACCTCGACTACCGCGACCTCGTTGCCTTCACCGGCTCCGCGTCGACGGCCAACACGCTCAAGTCGCACCCCAATGTGGTCAAGGGCGGGGTGCGCTTCACCTCCGAAACCGACTCCCTCAACGCCGCCATCCTGGGCCCGGACGCGGTCAAGGGCACCCCGGAATTCGACGCTTTCATCAAGTCGCTCGTCACCGAGATGACCGCCAAGGCCGGCCAGAAGTGCACCTCGATCCGCCGCGCAATCGTGCCGCAAGAACTGGTGTCCGACGTCGTCGCCGCCGTGGGGGAGCGGATCACCGAACGCGTCGTGCTCGGCGACCCCCGCGCCGAGGGTGTCACGATGGGCGCCCTCGCCTCCCTGGAGCAGCTCGCCGATGTGCGCGCTGCCGTCCAGTCAATGCTCGACGCCGGTGGCGAGCTCGCCTACGGCAGCCTCGACTCGCCAAAGGTCACCAGCGCGGACGGGAGCGTCGGCGTCGTCGACGGCGGTGCCTTCATGTCTCCGGTGCTGCTGAGCTGGGCCGATCCGGAAGCCGAGGAGGTACACTCGCTCGAGGCTTTCGGCCCGGTGTCGTCGGTGATCGGCTACACGGACCTCGCCGACGCCGTCCGCCTCGCCGCCCGCGGCGGCGGGTCGCTGGTCGCCTCGGTCTGCACCAACGATCCCGAGGTGGCCCGAGAGCTGGTCACCGGCATCGCCGCGCACCACGGCCGCGTCCTGATGCTCAACCGCGAGGACGCCCGCAGCTCCACCGGGCACGGCTCCCCGGTGCCGCACCT
>ENA-OWNT01004800-OWNT01004800.1-seawater-metagenome-genome-assembly--contig:-NODE-4800-length-11562-cov-3.195646_pt1 | contig 11562 bp, 10 predicted proteins | sample MGYA00238136_ERZ651165 | MGnify/ENA primary metagenome ERZ651165 (study PRJEB26861, sample SAMN08777766) | seawater metagenome | isolation source: coastal seawater | place: USA: Florida | collected... | reverse complement strand
TCTGACCTTCTTAACACCTCTGAGACTGGCGGTGTTGATACAGATACTCCCCTGAAAAAATGTTACATAACCCCTGGAAAGGAAGGACCAATACCTGAGAAAAGCAAGAATGCCCGCGAAAAGTGCCAGATATCCATGCCAGGAGGGGAGGCTAAATAATCCTGCAAGGCAAAGCAGTATGCCGTTGAATAACTGAAGGAAATTTCCGGAGTATTCGAAGCGTTCTGCCATTTTGTTTCTTAAGCCTATGGTTGCCTGGAAAATGTGCCCAGGGTTAATTCATCAACCGGTAAGTTGTTGAGTCTATTTTAAATTTCAACACGCCGAACTCATAGCTATACAAGAACGAATCACTATTTCGCATTATAAGGTCCGTAAAGACCGTGTTGTTCAGCCTAAGTGTGTCAGGGTAGGAGTATTCATGATATTTGTGAGGATCACATACTCCATTTTTACTCAGCTTTACACTTGATGCCCGGTCCATGTGAATAATAATGTCGCAACTATTCAAGTCACCCAGGGCCGTAAGCTCATACTTTATTGTAATTTCTTCATTACGTATCGGCATTATCCATTTCTCAAGGTCTTGAATGTACTCAAGGCATAACCCACCACTTGCGCTTCTACAACACTGTGTTTTCTCAATAGGGCCACAGATTAGTGAAATGGTGTCTGCCCCGGTAGTGAAATTCAGGACTTGTCCTTCATGATATGGCAGCAAGGCTATTTGCTCAGGTGCAAGGTTTACGAGTTCTGGCTCTACCTTGTCTTCGTCAGGGCAGGGATTGTACATACAAGCTGAGAGCATCAAAGAAGTAAACATTAGCAATGATTTTAGCCTGGGCTTTTTCATGTTCAATCTTTTTGTTTCTTCAGCTTTGTTTCCTCAGCACAAATTTACCCCGCTTTTAGTTGTAGAATTTTTGGTGTAATCTAATGAAATGAAAGCACTGCCAACACCACTATAGATAAGGCTGTGAGAAAGGTAAATGTGCCCAGGGTTTTGATTTTAGCCAGATGAGCTTCAGCATTACTCTTTGCAGCCTTTTTGGCGTTGCTTGAGATCATTCCCACCAGGGCACCTAATACAAGTACCAAAACCAATTTGGCAATAAGCAAGGGCCTTTCTGCAAGAGAACTCCAATAGGGGCTCATAAGGTGCAAACCAGTAATGACAGATAGCACAAGGCCTATATGGCCCATTTTGCCTATAAAAAGGGTCTTCAGGGTAAATGGAACCTGCTCTTCTTTAGGAAGCTTTGCAGCAGCCATGCCAAGAAACATAAAGGCAAAGCTCACGCCCAGGCCCATGGCCAGTCCTATAAAATGAATGATTAATGAAATGTCTCTAAAGTCCATAGGTAGAAATTTAAGACCAATTTATAGTGTTATATGCAATTGGAAAACTGCCCGGTTCGGGCGCCTATTTTTTCTTTTTCTGTCTTAAATGCTTGCGGAAGACGTTTATGTATCGCTCATCAAAGCGAACAATTGTGATGTCGCTATAGTTAACAGCACTTGGTTTTTCATCAAGCAGGCCAGTTGCATCGAAGTACTGAACTGAAACAGTTTTTTTGCCAACTCTCGTGATGGGCCCTATGAGGAAAATTGGTTCATCGAGGTCTTCGCACTCTATTATTACATATTGATCGTGTTTTCGTAGTGATTTGAATACGCCTGGCCAGTCTGTGAGATCAACTTTAATATCTATGCCATAGTCGCGTTTGGTAATGCCTTCTTTGGCAAGAATCTTCTTATGCGTTTTGTCGAACTTATTATTCCTTATAGAATCAAACTGACCCTTCGGAATGATGGCATAGCCGTCGAGATAAAAATCTTCTTCCTTTTGCATGAGTAGGAATTTTTGGGAGATATCCAGCAGGAATCCTAAAACTGAGACATCACCTTCGCCAAAATCCCTTTCAACTTTCACAATGTCTTTATTGTCTATGCAAGACCTGAGCAATTTGTCATATTTCTTGATGGCCTTTTCTTTCTTTTTCATTTTCATATGCCTTTTCAAGCCCTGAAGGGCCTGGTATATCACTTGCCAGCCATATTTATGAATGGCGATTTTACCACTTTTCTTGCTTCTGTCATCTTATTGACTCCGTTCTTGCTGTAGCATTTCTATAGCCATTAAAATGTCTTTATAGCAATGAATCACCTGTTGATCATCAGGATCAATTGCCAGTGACTTTTCACAGTATTCGCGGGCTTCTTCAAACTGCATTTCAGCCCTTGCAATTAATGCCAGGTTATAATAGGCTTCTTCAGGATCACCTTCCATTCTGGTGGCTTTCAAGTGCTCAGCCCGGGCCGCTTCGTAATTGCCTGATACTGCGAGGCAAGACCCTTTTAAGATGTATCCCATGCTATGTTCGGGTTCGGCTTGTATGATTTTGTCGAGCCATTTGATAGCTTCTGAAAAGTTTCCCAGTGCTTTGTAAGTATCGGCCATTTCACGGAAATACAGCAAGGAATATTTCTGTGAATCTTCTTTGCCTGGAACAATATCCCTTAGAAGCTCAAGCGATTTGTCAAAACTCGATAATTCACGATAGACCAGGGCTTGCAAAAGCTTTCCGTTTTTATTGCCTGGATGCTCCTCAACATATTTTGAAATTGCAACGAGCGCCTGTGAGTAGTTACCATCTTCATTGTGTTCCAATGTCCTGTCAAACCAATCTTTGCTTCTTTTCATGCCGGTTTCTGGTTGGGTCAGATCTTTTGTAAATGTGTATGCAAAGTAGAGAAAGCTGAATAATCGCAATCAGTATCTATGGGCACCACTGAGCCAGCACTTAACAGTACAAAGGCTAAGGGTATCAGAACCCCAATTTTTTAATCACTTGAATTGCACTTTTCATTTTGGCACTTGTTTCTGGCCAACTTAAGAATGGCATGTGAAACCGCAAAGAGCCACACACAAATAGGAGCAGAAAACTCTGCTGATTGGAGGCATCAGAATTCACCTACGGCCTGGATTCACCTTTCACTGTGGCGATAGCAAAATTCGGGTACTTATATTCCTTGGTAACAGCGGGGATTTTGCTGCCTGAGGCAACTAATTATCTGTGAGGACAAAACTGGCCTCGCAGGTATGATTCTAGCCATATTTGCTTAGCTGTTTTCAGGCAATGCCTCAAACGCTGCCTTTTTATCCGCCATCCATTTTTGCATGGCTTCGGGATCCTGCATGAGCTTTCTCATTTCCTGCATAGCCTGCATATGGGCCTGGTCTTGCATCATTTCGCGGCCATGGGCCTGGCTCAATTGGGCCATTTCTTCAAAACTGGAAGCGGTAAAGCTTTGGTCACAAGCGCCGCCCAGCTGTTTACATGTCATCGTTTTCATGGTATTGATTTTAGTTGATTATTGTGTTTTTGAGTAAATCATCAAGCCTGTCAAATACAGAGCCCCAGCCATTGAGTATGCCCATTTTTTCCTGTTGTATACGGTATTCAACTGTTGCATGAACCACATTGAAGGTGAAATGGGTCTTATCACCATCTGCTTTGAATAGGGCCTGTATTTCTACCCCTTCTGTCATGGGTTTGAAATCAGCTTTTGAGATGATTTTTTCATGATGCACAATCTCAGTATACATGCCTTCAGCGATAAACTCTTTGCCATTAGGCATGGGCATAATGTATTTCCAATGGCCACCTACGGCAAATTCATGTTCTATAATTTTAGTCTCTATTCCTTTTGGACTCCACCATTTGGCAATATGCTCTGGCTGTGTCCAGGCGGTCCACACCAGATTAATGGGGGCATCAAAGGTTCTTTGTAGACTTACTGTTCTATCATTCATTTTCAGTGCTTTTGTTCTTGAGTTGCGTGATGTACTCCCCAAATGAGTCAATCCTTTCTTCCCAAAGTGCCTTGTGTTGCTCCAGCCACATAAAGGCGGGAATAAGGTTTTGTGGCTTGATTTGGCAAATGCGTTCCCTTCCTTTTTGATTGATCTCAATCAATTCACTTTCTCTGAGAATCTTCAAGTGCTTGGAAATGGCAGGACGACTTATTTCAAACCTGTCAGCTATTTCATTTACTGTTAGAGTTTCCTGAGAGAGAATGTCAATAATGTCTCTCCTCACAGGGTCAGCGATGGCCTGGTAAACGTCTCGTCTCAATGTGTAACCGTTCGGTTACAAATATAGATGTAACTGATCGGTTACGCAAGCTGTCTATGCTGAAATTTGCTTGCACCAGCGGAGGTTTGCGCTGAGTTAAGGGATGCTTGCGCCGAGTTGGTGGCAGATTTTTGAGAGCATAAGCGGATGCCCGTGTTGAAGAATGCTTGTGCTGAATTGGGCTTACTTCTCAAGCCAATCTTTAAAGGCAGTCACTTTTAAGCGGCTTACTATGGGTGGTTCCTCAGTCTTTATGTTAAGCTCCAGTGCAATTTTTCTGTTGAAATAAGACTCGAATGATATAACGGCCTTGAGATTGACCAACATTTGTCGATTGATTCTAAAGAATTGATCAGGGTCACACACTGACTCAATGTATTCGAGCTTTTTGAACAGTGGATGTTTTTTACCTTCAAAAGTGTATAGATATACGGTTTCGTTATACACACTGAATAGGGCTACTTCTTCTGCTCTTATAAGAAGTGTTTTATCGCGGTATTGAGTCAGGAAATTTTGTTGATAGGATTGCGGAGCAGAAACGTGGAGACTTAGCGGTGAGGTATTATTGGCTTGTAGATTGGCTCTTAGCGTTTTGAATTTGCCTAAGGCTCCATGAATATCTTTTTCCTTTATAGGTTTTAAAACGTAGTCGATACCATTGTTCTTGATGGCCATCATGGCGTACTCGTCATAGGCGGTACAAAAAATGATGGGAACCACCACGTCTACATGCCTGAATATTTCGAAACTATGTCCGTCTGCCAATTGAATGTCGAAAAACAGGAGGTCAAGATTCTTTTGGTGTTTGCTTAGGTAGGCAACCGCTTCGGTAATGGTCTCTAATTTTTCTACCACTATAAAGTCGCTATCCTGCTCTATTGCTTCTTGCAATAAGTTGGCGGTGTGCAATTCGTCTTCAACTATCAGCACATTCATTGGGGAGGAATTAATTTCAGTTTCACAGAAAATGTCTCTTCATCAGAGTGAAGTATCACACCGTTTTCAATATTCAATAGTTGGTATCGCCTTTTCAGTAAGTCAAGCCCCCGGCCAGAAGTTTCTTGCGGAGACAACCTGGGCTGCAGGTTATTGACGACTTCTACATAGCCATCTTCTGTGGTGCTGATGCGAATCTTCAAGGGTAAGCCGGATGACATGATGTTGTGCTTGAAGCAATTTTCTACCACGCTTTGCAGGGCCAGGGTAGGTATGGCATGGTGGTCAAAACCTTTATTAATGCCCGCCAAATCAGTATGCAGAGCCTTTTCATTCCTGTTTTTCATAAGAAACAAGTAGGATTTTAAAACTCCGATTTCTTCCGAGAGCGAAAGTGTAGTGTTTTCCTGGTGCTTCAATAATTGTCTATAGAAGTCTGAGAGGCCAATAATGAACTGCTCTGAATTCTGGTGATTTTGTCGTACCATGGATCGGAGTGTATTGAGTGAATTGAAGAAAAAATGGGGGTCCATTTGATTTCGCAACTCCTTTAATTGGATTTTAAGATTTTCGGTTTGTAGCTGTTCTTTTTCTATACGTAAATCCGTCATTTTATCCTGGGTATGGAGGGCTCGTTGTATTAGGTAGATCACCATACCCGTAAACGACAGTCGTATAAGTAATGTCCAATTTAATGTTTGATTGCTTTTGTCACCGTGGTAGTAAAATATAGCGACGATGAAACATAGAAAAACTACAATAAATGCAATGCTTCTACCTATTCTTAAATCAGATTTCCAGTGTCTAACGGCCAATAAACCGTACCACAGGCTTAGGATATAAAAGGAAGAAAGCACCCATTTTTGAATAAATTCAGAACTGCTCGTGTTAACACCATCTACTATGTTGCTCAACAGTGGCATTAGTACAGCCAAGCCTACAGACAATCCTATTTTCAATCTTTGATTCGTGGCCATAAGGATTAAATGCTATTCACTTTGAGAATGGACGATTCTTCATTTAAATGGATCAAACTCTTGAAGTTTTAGCAATGATAGGGTTTTCGACGTGTTCAATTTTGCGGCGGGTAATTCTTATTGACGTGCTATTACATTCCTCTTATCGCTAGGTTTTGATCGGAATAATAATTGAAAAATTACCGGAACGAAAATCAGCAAGATGATTGTGGCAAAGAGCAAACCAAAGATGATGGTGATGGCCATTGGCGACCAAAGCGCACCGCCACCCGTCCAAAGGGGAATCATACCACATGACGTGGTAAGCGTAGTGAGTAAAATAGGGCTGAACCGGTCGTTGGCCGATTTCTTAATACTTTCTACCAGGCCTTTTCCTTCCTTCAGTTCGGTTCCAATTTTGTCGACCAACACAATGGCATCGTTGATAATGATTCCCGATAATGAAATGAGCCCTAAGAAGGCTGTGAAGCTAAATAGTGAATTGGCCAGTAGCAGACCTCCAGTAACACCAACAATGGCCAAAGGAATAGTCAATAATATGATACTTGCCTTTCTAATGGAGTTGAACTGAATTACCAGTAAAATGATGATAATGAAGAAGGATAGGGGCAAATTGAGCATGACGGCTCCCATAGCGTCGTTACTTCCTTCGGCATCTCCTCCAAACTCATAGTTGTAACCCGGTTTCCAACTATCGGCCTCTTCATCCATTAGGGGATAGATGGCCTGATTCATAATATCACTGGCGAGGTATCCACTTTGCAGGTGGGCCTGAATAGTAAGGTTTAGTTTGAGGTCACGCTTCAGTATTCTAGAATATTGCCAGGGTACTTCAATTTCAGCCACTTGAGAAAGCGGGATACTGGTTCCCTGATTTTGTGAGAACACGTTGAGGTTCTGAATATCTGTATAAGCCAAATCATCGCTTCCTTCTTGCTTCATAATAATGGGAATGCTGTTTTCTCTGTCTCTAAACTCACCCACTTCATATCCACTCAAAGAAGTAAGTAATGAAGATGCAACGTCTTGGTTGGTAAGGCCTGACCGTGCTAATCTGTGATCATCTATGTTCACATACAATTTCTTGCTTCTGGGCCCCCAATTGTCTGAGATGCCGACTAACCCTTCAGTTTGCCATAAACGCTTTTTTACTCTTTGTGCAATGGCGAACAACTCATCCATGTCTTCTCCGGAAATTCGTATTTCAATAGGCGCCTCGGCACCGCCGGCACCCACCAGGCGACTGATTTTAATTTCCCCATCGTGAATATTTTTGTCTACAAAGCTTCTTAAGCGCTGAATAACCAAGTCATTGGCTTCATTTGAAGTGGTGTTAAGAAGCATATGAGCATAAGAAGAATTGGCCTCACCTGCGAAGTATCCTAAATCATATGCTTCAGGTCCCTTGCCTATAAATGAAGACCAATTGACAAGGCCCTCATCGTTTTTACCATCCCTCACCAAAAGGCTGTCGATCATAAAACGTTCAATAAGGGCTACCTGTGCGTCAGATGTTTCGATTTTGGTGCCAAGGGGGAAGTTGATATCTACCACTACCAGGTTTCTATCGCTGGCCGGCATGAAAATACTGGGCACATAAGTGAATCCAAAAATGGCGATTATGAATACAGCTACGATTGAGACTATGGTAACCAAAGGCCTTTTTAATGACCAATTGAGGAAACGGTTATAACCAGTTCTGAGCCTGTCAAAAATCGTCGTCGTTTTTTGCTCACCCTCCTTTGCTTTCAAGAAGAATGAGGCAAAGAGAGGGATGATGGTGAATGCCAACAACCAGGAAGACAGCAAGGCCATGGTAATTACCAGGAATATATTGCCCATCATTTCGCCCATAGCGCCATCTGCCAGATAGAATGATAGAAAGGCGGCGCAAGTGGTTAATGACGAGATCAAAAGGGGCGTCATAAATTCTTTTGCGGAATTAACAGCCGCCTGAAATCTTGATTGACCTTCCTGCAGTTTTTCAAGTAGTGATTCAACCATCACAATCCCATTATCAACCAGTAGTCCCAATGCCATGATAAGAGATGCCAATGTTACCTGATTCAAGCCCACGCCAAACAGTCCCATCAATAGGAAAGTAAGGATTATGGTGCCTGGAATTAAACTGGCAATGATTACTCCAGCTCTCCAGCCCAATATGAGTAAAATCACCAACAACACGATGACAATACTTTGAATGAGATTACTCATAAAATCATTGATCTTTTTCTCTACTTCGTGATCTTGCGAGGCTATGCGAATAGCGTCGACGCCTAGTGGCAGTTTACTGTCATTGTATACGGCTATTAAGTCATCTACCTGCTCGCCTAATTCAATAAGGTTAGCACCTTTCTTTAAGGAAATGTAGAGGGCCAGAGCCTGGTTTCCATTGATTCTTACAATGGACTCTTTGGGCGAAACATAACCTCTCTTTACGGTAGCAACGTCGCCAAGGCGAATGGTCTCTCCCTGGTAGCCTACCGGTATAATTAGGTTTTGGATGGATTCAATAGATTCAAAATTGCCCGAGGGCTCAAGAATGATTGCTTCATCACCTAAATTGACCTGACCTGAGGGGATAATAATATTGCTTGACGAGATAATGCTTTGAAGTTGAGAGGAAGTGAGCCCAACCTGGGCAAGTTTTGCATCATTATATTCTACGTATATGCGCTCTTCTACCACACCACCAATAATCACTTTAGCGGCATCATCTATAGCTATTAAGTCATCTCTTAATTCGTCTGCGTATTCTTTGAGTTCGCTGTATTCAAATCCGTCAGACTCAAGACCCACCATGATTCCATAAACCACTCCGATGTCATTGTCTTCTACGTTGGGCCCAAAAATGCCATCTGGTAGATCGCCTTTGATATTGTCTATTTGCCTTCTTGCTTTGTCCCAAATTGATTGCAGTTTACTTTCAGGAATGTTGTCTTGAACTACCAGCGTAACTATAGAAACTCCTGTTCTGCTGGTACTTGAAATGGTTTTTACTTCAGGAATTTCCTGAAGTACCTTTTCTATTTTGTCTGAAATGAGTGACTCTACACGCTCAGGGCTGGCTCCGGGAAATTGAGTAATAACCCTTGCGGCTCTTACCACAAATGGGGGCATGCTGTCGCGTGACAAGTTTTGATATTCCAAAAGCCCCAAAATGATAATTACCATTAGGGCAAGAGCCGTAACTCTATTGAATTTTAGTGCGAATCCTGTTAAGTTCATGCTGACTAGTCTTCTAAGAGTTTAACCACTTTACCGTCAAACATGGAACTTAGACCCGCAACCGCTACAATATCTCCCTGGCTCAATCCTTCTTCTATGATGTAGGCGTTGCCGATTATGTCACCTAACCTTACGCTTACCTTTTCGGCTCTACACAGCCCATTTTCGGCTGGAGTTAACTTGAAGACGTAGTTTCCTTCTGTTGCACTCGCAACGGCCTTTATTGGTGCAGTAATGAGGTCTTCCATTGCTGAGGTGGAGTGGTTTATTCTTAGATCAACTTCTGTGGCCATTCCGGGTCTTATATTGTCTGCAGGGTCTACCAGTCTTAATTTTATTGGATAGGTGGTTGCGGTTCCTGATGCGTAGGCTACTTCAACTATTTCAGCATTAAATGATTGCCCTTGTAAGGAAGGGAGCTTCACTTGCGCTTGCTGGCCTTTTTCCAGTAGGTTTATTAGTATTTCGGGCACACCCACTTCTACCAACATTTGACCCGTAGAGCTTACTACGGCAATTACCGTACCCGCACTTACCAACTCGTTGGCATCTACATTAACGTCTGTAATAACACCATCTATGGGAGCATGAATTCGGGTATAGCCCACCTGGTTGTTAGCGGCCTGCACTTGTTGATCGGCCGTTGTAACCTGACTAATGGCGGCATCCAGCTGCGACTTTGACGCATCATATTGGGCTTGGGCGGCGTCAAGACCAGCTTTTGCTGATTGGTATTCACTTAAAGAAACGCTGTTGTTTTCGTATAGCCGGGCAATTCTATCATAGCTGGCCTGGGCACTGATAAGTTGTGTTTCTGCTGATTTCAGGTTGGCCTCGGCACTTTGCTTGTTGGCAACTGCACCTTCTTTTTGAGTAACGGCCTGGTCAGTTTGTAGGGTGTAGTCAGTGGGATCAAGGGTTGCGATGAGTTGCCCTTTTTTAACCTGATCGCCCGGAGCCACATTCATATTGGTTAAAGTACCAGTTACTCTAAAGCTCAGGGCCACCTGGTTTTTGGCAATTACCAATCCTGAGAATGAATGCGATTCCTGTCCTGACGACTTTTCGATTTTGGCATACTTAACCCGACGTATGTTCCTTTGGGGCTGCTCTGCACTTTCCTTACACGAAATGCAGAGAAATGTTATGGCGATAAATAATTGTACAAGTTTCATTATTGGTTGTTTTTATAGTCAAGAAAGCGTTGCAGAAAATCTCTTCGTTGTTGTTCAGTAGCCAAATAGGTGTAGTTACCAATTGATCGTTGCAATGAGAAGTAGTCTATCATGAATTGGAAGATGGCATTGGTAGCATTGATTTGAGCACTCAATAGGGAGTTTTGGGCATCAACCAGTGTTATCACATCTACCTGTCCTGATTTGTATAAGTCTCTTACAATCGCCGCATTGTTCTCAGCAGCTTCTGCGGCGGCCTTGGTGAGCCTTATGTTATTATAGTCAGCATTTACGGTTTCCATATTGGCTCTTACCTGCAGTTCCAATAGGTTTTTCATGTCCCTTTTCTGGTCTTCTAATTGCCTGAATTCCACCAGTGTTTTTTCTCTTTGGTATTTTCTGGAACCTCCGGCGAATACAGGTATTGAAAGGTTAAAAGCCGCATTCCAGGTAGGATTTACCTCTATTTCCAGGCCCGGAATTGCGGGTGCCTCGCCAGGGTTTACCACTTCTATGGGGTACTCATAGCTGCCACCAAATGATAGGGTAGGGGTGTAAAAGGCACGGCCATTGGACCTGAGTAAACGCTTTTGAGCAGCCAGTGCCAATTCTACCTGTTCGAGTTCAGGAAGGTTTTGAAAGGCTTCATAAACCATGAAATCAGATAGCTGATTTAGAGTGCTTTGGTTCTGAATGAGGTTAATGAAGACTTCATTCAAACTGGTAATGAGTTGATTGATGTCTTCTGACGATTCAATGCTGAAAACCTCATTAATTGGTCTGTTTAAGGTTTCATTGAGCTGATACGTGGCCGATTTAAGTTGGGCGTTGGTGGTGTATAGATCAGTTTTGGCCAGGTTTAATTCGGTTTGCCACCTATACACATCACTTGAGCCGCTATAGCCTACTTTTTCTTTGTCAATGGCTATGGCCAGGTTTTGATTGACTGCTTTGATGTTTTCATTTTGCAATTCAGCAACTGATAAAACCTGTCGGTAGCTGAAATAGCGCTGTGCCACTTCTAAAATGATATCCAGCTCTGATTGCTTTTGCTCTTGCTGCTTACTCTCATACAGCAATTTTTGGATAGTGATATTGGCCATAGCG
>ENA-OWNT01004799-OWNT01004799.1-seawater-metagenome-genome-assembly--contig:-NODE-4799-length-11564-cov-3.910595_pt1 | contig 11564 bp, 9 predicted proteins | sample MGYA00238136_ERZ651165 | MGnify/ENA primary metagenome ERZ651165 (study PRJEB26861, sample SAMN08777766) | seawater metagenome | isolation source: coastal seawater | place: USA: Florida | collected... | reverse complement strand
TGAGCAATCGTCATCTCAACAGTGCATTCAACGACGAAAGAGCTTTGACTTTGACGCTTTGACTTTGATGGTTTGACTTTGACACAACGCATCGATCGACGGCTTTCGATGTGTCGTTGTCGGCGTTGTCGATGTTGTCGCCTTGTTGCGTTGTTGCGTTGCTGTGGTTGCTGTGGTTGCGTTTGTCATTGACGTCGTTGTCGTCGTTTTTGTGACGTCGCTTGCGGATGGCGGTTTGTCGTTGTCATTGTCACTCGTCGCTACAGACCCGCTTGAGTGTCGCCAACCACGCTTTCGTTGTTCGATCAAGACGCAGCACGACAACAACAACGACAACCAATGTAAGAACATTCTGATCGTTGCTCTCTTGCTTTGATTGTACACGCGAAACGGCGGAAGGACTCAGGACCTCCTGCGTGGTATGGTGCGCCAGATTTGGACGAAGGACTTGTTTGTGAGTGTGATAAGCAGTGGTGGTCGCCAGTTAGGTTCTGTTCAAGTGGAAACAGGTCGGTGAGTCCACGTACAACAACGAGAGGGTGGGTCGACAAATCTAGAAGGGAAGGAAACATACGGGAGTGCCAGTTTTTGGGGTTTCCGCTGCGGGTGCCTGTCCGAAGCGCATGGATGTATGGTCCATCGAAGAATACTATGAGAAATTGGTTTGATGTGACGATGTCGGTCGTTGATTTTGCGCTGTGTGGCTGAGTTCCAATGATTTCCTCAAAGATGACGCTGCTGACGAGTGTCATTGTCAGCGTCTTGCGAGGAGCAAGTTCGGTTGGCCTTTTCGTTGTCGACTGGGGTTGGACTCGGTTCGATGACAACGTCCTACGACGCGGTTCGGCGTCACTCGCTGTGTTGTTTGTTTTATGCGCTTGGTGCCTATTGAAAGCCCTTTGGTCGCCGTTTGCTTTGCGCGCACTCGCTCCGTCGGCCCTGCACCAAGTAGCCAACGCAGCGGAGTGGAACTCGGTGGTCGTATTTATGGTGAGCTTATGTCCCAATGTGATGCATTTCTTTGCCTGTTCTTCTCAAAGTCATGCATTGTGTTTCCAGGCCGTCGTCTCCGCTGTCATCGTCATTTTGCTGCGGTTTTCATTCCAAGCCACCGCCATCGCAGTTTTTGGACTGGGGCAGTCAGCAACGCTCCCAGACTTGTCGTCTCTTCTTGGAGTCGTTTCAGTGTCTTTGGTTTCACTTGGCGTGGATGAGGTGATTCACGTGTGCGATAGCAACTGGATGGAGACAAGGGAGCCCGCGCTGACGCAGGCAGGGAATGTTCCTCACCCGCGGCCAACTACTGCAAGTGGTCCACTCGGCGCCGCCAACAGGCCGCATTCTTTGCACTTTGATGCCGCACTTCTTGGTACAAAGCTTGTTTTGAGCACTGCTCAATATTACATGGGACTCCAATGGAAAACTCTCTTCGTGACGTCAATGATCTTGCTTGCGGTGCGCTTCGTCTATTCCACATTCGGGGCAAGTGGTGGACCACACCCACTCAACGACTGCGTGTGCAACCGTGGTTGTTGCCCGCATCAACGATACAGGAGGGTCAGGAGCGTGGAGGCGACAAACGGCCCCACTTTAGCGGCTCAGCCAGAATCTGCAACCACTAACCATGCTGTAGCGGTCCTGCAGCAACCAGTGGGGGACTTACTGCGACAATTCCGCCGCCATGGTGCCGCATATGCTCATGTTGCCGGCGGGCTGCTTGTCAGTAGCGTGTTTGTCTGCTTACCTGTCGCACTTGTGCTCGTGTCGCAGTCCGGTTTGGCAGCATCCGCCCTATCGAACGCAGCAGGGGTGTCACTAAGCTCGTTCTGGAGCACAGACTTTGTCGTTTTATATTTCGGTGTCGTGTTTGCGGTTGTTCTCAAGATTGGAGACCATATGCTGGAACCCTTGGCCTCTCGAATTCAAGACGAACCCCAATCTGGACGCAGCATTAGTGGAGGCTTACCAGGGATAGTATTCTGTGCGGCAGGATTTTCAATCATCTTAAGCTTTTGCTGGCTCGGATTGTGTTGGATGGTCTCGTCAAAGGAGGATTGGAACAGTTCCGGGACTTTGCTCTTGATCATTGTGTCCTTGGCGCTGGCAATCAGCGACAGTGTTCGACACGTCCTGTCCCAGACCCTCCACATGCTTGCCGCTCCTTGGCAATACAACGTCGTGATTTGCATGGTGGGTGCAGTTGTGATGATCGGAAGCGTACTGGTCGAATTTTCGACGCGGGAATACGAGTGTGCGTTTCAATATGGAGGCTGCGGTACGAAGTTGGGATGGCTTGGTGCAGTCATTGTAGCCAATGTCGTCGCGGCTGGTGTATTGGCCTGTGTGCTTTGCTTGGACAACGATGTTTGTTGCTCCTCGAATGGGGGACCAATGTGGAGTGGCGCTTTCAAGCGAATTGAGGCGGCATGGTTTCGGCATCACGAGGTTGCGTACACCACCGTAAACACTGATGCGGCTAATCTTGTACTTGACAGCCGGAGTCCAACTGTGGGCGAGAGAGCATCAACGTGGGAGTTGGAGGAGTTTGTGTCCGTTGTGTCGGATGGTGGCGAAACGAGTAGTGACAGCAATGCGAGCGCCAACCGCAACGACGCAGATGGTGACACAGGGCCTGGCGATTCAGCGAGCGGGCTACTAACGAAGCACAAGTTGTCACAGGGCATGTTGATTGAGAAGGTCGATTGTCGAGATGACATTGATGGTACTCTAGAGAAGCCGAAAATGGTTCGAATCAAAACAGACAAAGGGCTACGCATGAAAGTACGAACGTACAACAAAAAGGTGGTGCTGCTAGATCCACATATGACAACATTTGACTTGTGAACAGCGCTATTTATATTTTCGGCACTGATGCTGCCGCAAGGTGAAAAAACAACATAATAAGTAAAGCCACAAAACAACTTCAATTGGATAGTGTGTTATGTTTTATACTTCAGTGAGCTTGGGTATGTGCAGCGCGTCAATTGTTGTTGAAGAACGTTGCGGCAGGCACCAACACCCTCGGTCGGCAAGCCATGTGCTTGGAAAATTCACCACATGGCTGGCATTCTATTTGCAAAAGAGTCGCAGTTTACTGGTCCTCAGATTCGATGTCAGCCTTGATGGACATGTCGAGCTTCTCGCCAGTGATGTTTTCGTAAATCTTAAGGACGTCAGCAGAGCAGTTCTGGAAGTGCGACGATCCGTCGTAGCCGGTGGTGATGAAGCAACCATCGTCCTTGCCGTCACCAACGGGGGCGAAAATTGGGGCCACAGAGTCGAAGCGTTCAACAATATCACCGCCGAGCTGGTCAATACCGATTTGGACCTCCTTGAGGGGCTCTTCGGTTTCCACGTTGGTGGAGACGATGGCGATCCACATACCGTCGGGGGCAACCTTGTGTTCATAACTGACGACGCTGATGTAGACGTCGAACTTGCGGGGTGGGTAACCAGCCTCGGCAACTTGGTTGGCGGGGATGATAATTTGGCCAGAGCCACCGTTGTTGGTTTGTGGGACCGGGTGCTTCAACAAGCAGATGGAACGGACAACGGTGCCGAGCTTGCGGACCTTGTCCTTGGGGTAATACGATGCTTCGCCAATAATCACAGGAGCACGGGCAGCCATGTCTCCGGCGCGAACGCCAACAGCCTTGCCGTCTCCGTCGAACAAAATCTCGTCAATGTCCTGGTTGAGCATGAAGGTGCCGCCGTGAACCGCACACAGGCGGGAGAAGCCTTCAGGAAGGCCGCCCAAACCATAGATGGGGTACAGGTACGGAGAACTACCGTGGCGGTCGACAGAGAAACCGTACAACCGGCAGGCGAGGAGGGTGGGGAGGGCAGGCTGGTCCAAGTACTCATCAGAGTCGTGCAAGGCCATGGCGTGCCCGATGAAATCCTGGGAGTTTCTGTCCAAGTGGAACTTCTTGTACACCTGCGCCATGGTGGCAGTGCGGGTGTCAACCTTGTCCACGACTGGGTTGTCTTCGGACACCTTGCCCATGAAGACAAAGAAGCCACGAAGGTGGAACTTCTGGATCATTCCGACCAGCGGCGTCTGGAGCGCTTCGCCAGCAGTGGACGGGACCTTGGCGAGTTTGCCGGGCTTCTTCTTCTGTCCCTTCATGACGTACGATCCGTCAACGACCTTGAAACCGAGGTACGCAGTGACCTTGGTGTGGAGGAGGATTTTGACGAGGTCGCCGCAGGACATCAAAAACTTGGGGATAAGGTCAACGTTGAAGTCGCGGTTGGAGCCAAGGGCCTTGAACTCCTCCTCGGTGGGTTTACGGTCGCGGAACTTTTGGAACAAATTGGTCAAGTTGAGCGAAGCGCACTCGGCTCCGTAGAAGTTGTTGCGGTCCACGACGAGCACTCGCTTCTTGCCAACGGCAAAAAGTCCGGACAACACGCACTCCGTGGTTCCGGTACCAAGCACGATGACATCGTACTCTCCGTCGGCAAGAGCCTTGTACTCTTTGCCGCCCACATCAACGTTCTTTTCTCCTGCACCAGACATTTTTGTTTGTCACTGCCTTGCTGAAAACAAGTCGTGCAAAAAAATGACAACAAAGAAAACAACGAGGTAAAGTAAAAACACAACTAATCCCCACCGAGCAAAAGTTTCACACACACAACAACACCGGGTTACCGGATGCAGCCGAAGTCTCTCTCACTGTTCCCTCACACCCAGCAGCTTGTGCAGTGTGGAAGGCACGCAAGCAAACGAGGAAACGAGACAGCACGGCAACACACAGCAGGACGTTTCCCGCTGACAAGGTGGTGTTTTCTGTCTTCATTGCGGGAGACTCGTGCGAGAGCACCGTAAGTGAGTGACTGACTGTGGACATCGGGCAACCAACTGGAAGGCGTTAACGACCGACCGACCGACCAACCGAACTAACGAACCAGCGAACAAAGTTCTCAACAACAACAACAACAGCAGCAACAACACCAAGTCGACAACAAGTCGACGATAACACAGCAACAACAGTAGCAGCACAACAACGAACGACATGAAGAAGCTTCGATAACTTTACAACGAAGACAACGAAGTGAGCAGTGAGCAGTGAGCAGTGAGCAGTGAGCAGTGCGTGGGTGGTGGGTGTGCGGCTGCAGCAACAACGACGACATCGACGACAACAACAACAACTCCAACTCCAACTCCAACGACAACACAACGACACAACGACACAAGAACACAACAACACACGACCGAACGAACGAAGCAACGGAGAAGAAGAAGGAAGGAAGGAAGCGAAGGCAAGCAGCAAAGGAAAAGAACAGAGAACAGAGAACAAACAACGGAGAACACAAACAAGAAGAAAGACAACACAGCACTTTCTATCTCCTCGAGTGAGTGAGTGAGTGAGTGAGTGAGTGCTTGCTTGACGCAATAATCCGCAGACAGAGCGAGCGGAAGTGAGTGAGTGAGTGAGTGAGTGAGTGAGTGAGTGAGGGAGGGAGTGAGTGAGTAGATACATCCTCCGTCTGTCTGTCTGTGCGCTGTGAGTGTGTGGGTGGGTGGATGCACTAGATGTGTACTAACCAACCAGCCAACCAACCAACGCCGACTGTGACTCTGTGGGTGAATGAGTGAGTGAGTGAGTGACCGTCACGCTGGCGCACGTAAAAGGAAGGAAGGGACCTTGTTGGCGCTGGCTGGCTGGCTGGCTGACTGACTGATTGAGAGTGAATGACTGGGAATGAGTGAGTAAGTCGCTCGCTGGCGGAGCGTTGAGAAATGAATTGATTCCTGAATAAGGGTAATTGTGTCAGGATTGAAACAGTGAACGTAAGTGAACGTAAGTATTCGTGAAATAGGAATATGTGATATATGGTCGAGATAGATCACACTGTTCACCCACTCCACAGTCAGTCCCACAGTCAGTCCCACAGTGAGAAGGGAAGGAAGGCCTCACAACCCCACAGTAACCCACGCACCCACCCACTCACCCACTCACTCACTCACCGTCCACAGTCGCGAGAGTCAACGTCAAACTCACTCACTCATTCACTCACAGTCACTTACAATCACTCCACCCACCCACCCATTTACAGCACCTCCACTCTCACCCACAGCCGTACGCTCATCAGTCAGTCCTTCCTTCATTCCTTCACTCATTCACCCACAAGCCAGCCAGCCAGCCAGTCCAAGCCAGCCAGCCAGTCCAAGCCAGCAGTCAGCCGGGCCACACCCGCTCCTTCACTGTGAACTGACTGTGAGTGACTGACTGACAGTCAGGCACTCCTCACTCACTCACTCACTCACACTCACACTCAGTCACAGAGCCACTGCGTTCTCTGTTCTCTGTTCTCTATGGAAATAAGGAGGGCGCGGGTTGTGTTGGCGTGTACTGTACTATTTTAGATGTTTCGTAACAATGCATAGAAGTAGAACAGTAAATGTATTTTGAAATTTATTTTTATCTTCTTCACATGTCGCTGCAGCCAGCCCCTGCCCGCGGCCGCGGGCGCTGCTGTTCAGTTGGGACGGGAAACAGTCTTGCTCAGAATTTGTATTTATTGGGGATGAGGTGAATACAGCACTAACATCACAAAAAGTTTATTTCACTGTCAAGTTCGTCCGTCCGTCCGCCGCTCTGCCGTTGACTGTTTTGGTTGGAATTTCGGCGGGCGCGAAGTTTCGAACTTCGAAGGAACGAAGGAACATTTCATTTGGCGTCGCTGTTGCCGTCGTTGCCGCGTAGCCGCCGTCGATGCGCCCCGCGGTTTGAGTCGCACTCAGCCAAACAGATTGACGATTGCGCTGGGCAGCTGTGTTAGGATAACTGGGAACGTGTGCAACGGGTAAAACGACGATACGTCGTCATCGCTGGAAGCCGCCATTGCTTGAACGGCAGCCTCTGGCCAAAGAAATGCACCTCCCGACGCAGCGAGCGGCCAGCGCACTGGCGTGAACTCGATGAAACCTTGAATGAAAACTTGATCAAATTATTCTATCAGGTCCTGCCGTAGACTTTGGTAGACAAGGTGTGCAAGATACGGTCATGAGTGCTGCTGAGCCAGAACCAGACCCTGACACTTCGTCCACGGCGGCAACAACGTCGAGTGCAGCGGAGACAACACAGAAGCCACCGAAGCGATCATGGGTTGGCGAAGTAAATGAATTGATATCTCGGGTGAAGCTCGATGAAAATGGAAACGTTCCAACGAAACCATTTCTCGACGTTGCTGAACGTTTCCCCCGAATTTTCGACATTGTATTTGGAGAAGGCCGTGTGTCGAATCACCTGAAGTCTGACGTCGGAGGCAATGTTGACAGTCTGCACACGATCTACAAAGCCAACCCTGCGGTTTTCGAAACTTTGGACCAGACCCCTGAATTAAGTGCTGGGATTGAAGGGCGAGTTAAATTGTTGTGGTTGCAGCGTGGACTAATGTGGATCTTTAAGCTCGTCCAGGATCTCCTCAGCAAACCCAACGATGAGGTGACCACCATTGCTTGGGAAAGCTATGAAAAGTCACTTGGCAAACATCACAACTGGTTCGTGCGTAAGTTTGTTGGGGTCGCGTTCTCAGTAGCCCCGGACCGTGTAGATTTGTTGAACGCATTCGGGCTGTCTGAATCGCGTTTTCAGAAAGAAGGGAAGATTTTTGTGGAGTCATTTGCCCCAATCATCATGATCGTAAACAGGTGGCTGGTGCAACAGAAATTAGAAACGGAGTGAGCACCTGGCATCGACGTGCTGAGGACCTTGCAGCGTGGCATCAAGTCCAGTTCGCCTTAACTATTGCTCATCGGCTATCTACCGTCGCGGAGGTTCCTGTTCTGTCGGCAACAATAAATTATTCAACACGCAACGCAACATTCGCTCATCGTCACGGCTTGAACGCAAAAAGTCAGGGAGCTCACACCGACACGGGATTTGGAGCGAGTATTGACGCTCTGACGTTGTGTATCAAAACAGTTTCTTCAACTTTCTCACGCGGCACAACATTGCGGCATCTATTTTCTACCCTATTGCTAAAAGTTTTACGAGATCAACACAAGTAACCAAACGCATTGAAGTTGGCTGCCTGAGTCGGCCCTTGGCGAACGTACATCTCCCACGCCTGACAAGTGCTGCCGAACAGGCCAGAGTAAGAAGAAGCATCATCAACTTCAGCACCTTCAAATCGATCGGCACCGCTGACGTTGAGAAAAATTTCATTTTCTGCATCGCGAAACTGTGGCCACTCATCAGGCCAATTGTGACGCGACTTTTTGAATGAAGGCTTTCCAGTCGATACGAAGTTTGACCAATACTCGCCCATAGCGGCAGAAACACTCTGCGCTTGAGATGAGTCGAAGGCAGCTTTGCGATTCCACACGAAGTCTAGTTCACCACCGTGATGGACAGAATCGCCAGGAACAGTTGCATTGTATCCAAATTGGTACAACCACACCGACGTCGAGGTGTTACTGCCAGGACGAAAGGATGAAAGCTGTCGTGCTATCCATAGTGATGGGCAGGACACGCCCGCATCACGAGACATGGTGAGCCAGACACTACAGAATTCGTTACACCATGGATCATGCGGCACAGGATCGCTGCCATTGCCCGGTGCTTCTCTTTGAGCAGCGACCATGTCTAAGTATGGTTCATATGGTGCAAGGACAGTGTCAACATCTCCAGGAAAGTAAGTTTCCAGGTGAGAACGCAATGTTTCCTTGTCGGTGGGATGACCCAGGTCGCCAGTCGCACCGACGCAAGTGGTGTCGAGGCTGTTTCCACCAACAATTACAGCTCGCGGAGTGTCGGGCAAGCCACTCATAGCCAGCGGGAGATTGACAGGGTCGTCAGTCAAAAAGCATCCGTCAACTCCAAAATTCGGCGATTCCTATGTGTCAGAACAACACAAGACATGCGTGAGCGAACGACACATTATGTAAACGAGGCACGAAAACCCAGCACTAACAAAATGGTCGGCATTGACGATATCCATGGCATCCACATGCTGCATCTCCTTCAAAGAGGAGACTTGAAGGTCCTGAGCAAGCAGTGCACTCGTGTTGAACTGCTCCTCTGTCGTCGAAGGACCCATCCACGGCCCAGTGCACACCCCTGACTCCAGAATGAGCTGATGAAACAGTCCTTGAGCGGCCGGCGAGAACGCCAACGCACACGAAGCAACACTGCCACTGCTCTCCCCAGAGAGTGTAACACGAGTGGGATCACCGCCAAAGGCAGATATGTGGTTTTGGACGAATAGTAGAGCCTGCAAAATGTCGGAAACTCCGTTCATGGCGCCCGTCGTCGAAGCGTTGTTCGGGCCACACCCGTGAAGATCATATATTTCTTGCGAAGCGTAAAACCCGAATGCACCAACTCGGTAGTTCATGGTCACTACAATCATTGGCTCTGTTCCAGCGAAAGTTAAGTTCGTTCCGTTGAAAGTCTCGCCACTGCCGGACACTAGACCGCCGCCGAACGCCCAAACCAACACGGGAAGGGGTGCCGGTGGGTGCCCGTCGTCGGGTTTTGGTGGCTGGGGCGCCCACACGTTGAGCGTCAAACAATCTTCATCGATAGCGTACGACGCCCCACGCTGCATGCACGCCGGACCAAACTGTGTTCCATCAAGGGTTCCTTTGTGTTCCCAGGAACGCACAGGTTCAGCAGGGCGAAATCGGTGCTCTCCCAACGGTGGGTGCGCGAAAGGAATTGCTAATGCTTCCAATACTGCACCATCCGCCAACACATTGGCCTTAACGTTGCCGAGACCGTCTAAGTGAACTGTTTTGTGGTGCTGCCGGGCGATTGCTGGCGGCGCACTTGCAGCAAGTGCGACCGCGAGAAGGACAGCCTCGAGGGCGACCATTTTTGAAACAACTTGTGTCAACTTTTTGTGAGAACTAGTTGCTTGGCCAAAGATTGCTTGCGAACGCGGAGCTTCGTTGTGCATGCAGACGCCATCCAACATCCACCTCCCTCCCTTGATGGTGGTCGTTTCACATCTTCTTCATACCACGATCACACGGTACTCTCTAGTACTCAACACACAAGAAAGCGTGTTCGTGCTTCTCAACTTTGGCGCTGTTTCATCTACCCTCCACGGCAAGGTCCACAAGCGCTCCTCCACGACCGTTGCTTGTGACAATCGAGCATCCATTCTAAATTACCGTTTGCCTTTTGGCTTGAATCCCGTCTGCCGCACTGCAGCCAAGTCACCGACGTACGATTCACTCACGCACAGCCTCCGCCTCCACAGCCGTGGGATCGTGAACGAAAGCACCGACAGACGACACCGCGGACCGAAACACAGCTTGACGACACCGCGACACCGCGACACCGCGACGTGGAGCCGCGGGCCGCGAGGCGCGAGCCAACCAACAGTCACTTCGTCACTGCTGCTGCACTTACCAGAGCCACGGTTAGTGAGGTGGTGAGTGCGTTGGTGAGCGGTGAGTGAGTGTTTGGCGGTGGGTGGCATGCTGCCAGCCATCCAAACTCGAACAACAACACCGCCACAACCACGAAGTCGTGCTGTACACCGTACAACGGCGAGTACTGGGGACACGATGCGCGGGAAAAGAGAAACCTGAAACCTGGCATCTCACACACACATCAGACATCAGACACTGCCGGTGCCCTTCCATGACACCGCGTGGATGGGCAGTCATAGATGCTGCAGGACGAACAATGTTGTGACAGCTGACAGGCGATCGGACGACCTTTGGTGCTTGGTGATGGATGGCATGAGCGGTTGGTTGGAGGCATTCGAAGGCGTGCAGCACAGGATGAAGACGTAAAGTGATAGTTGGGAGAACAGCATACATTTTGCACATTGGCAACGCACATCAAACGGGTGACGAAACGGAGTGACAGAAACGGAAATACTTTTTGTTCAAAAAAAACATTCGGACCATAAAAGCCGCTGCCCACTTGTGGGCCAAAATCGGCGGAAAACGCGTTTGTTCGTCGTTTGACTAGTCGTTTGCGCCTTGTCAATCAGGTCCTGAAACTGTTGTAGTTTTCTCCACAAGGTCCTGATGCTGTCATTAATTTCTCCGTAAGGGTCCTGAAATTATCATGTATGCTGGCAAAAAGTCCTGTTTTTTTGTCAATTAGGTCCTGTTTGCTTCATTTGTTTCTTGAAAAGGTCCTGAAAGTGTCAAAAACCCCTTTTGAGTTTGTTGACCGATTTAATCGGGTCTGGCTGGGAGTTTCCTTTCAGTCAATCACCAGAATAAAAACAGCCATTTTGCTCCATTGTGTGTATATAACAGGCAACACTTGTGTTAATTCCGAGCGCTGGTGTTTTCGTGTTTTGGATTTGAGAATGCAGCAAACGAAGCCAAAGAAACACGACACAAGGAATTACAAAATCCAATGGGTAATTCCATACATCGTTGTTGATTTCACACACCACTTGACAGCATTCAGATGAAGTACAGCGACGCTGTCGGATAAACCGCCTGCTGTGAATGCCAGAGCCCCGTCCGGAGACACAGCCACGCCGCCCACGGTGGCGATATCTGCGCCGCCGACGGCGAGGTTGGCGCTGGTGGTCGCTTGACCCGTGAGGATGTCGACGGAGACGACGTGCCCGCTGTA